>Ga0116224_10002030_pt1 | contig 12110 bp, 14 predicted proteins | sample Sb_taG_9_FD_89699 | JGI IMG/M metagenome (GOLD analysis project Ga0116224, IMG submission 89699) | Peat soil microbial communities from Weissenstadt, Germany - Sb_50d_b_LC metaG | ecosystem: Environmental > Terrestrial > Soil > Wetlands > Peat | place: Germany: Weissenstadt | collected 2010-09-21
CTTGCCTGCACTCGACACCGTTCACCTTCGACGCGCTCGGGCTTGAGGATGACAGTCGAGTTCCGTCCGATCGGCCACCTTTCGGCAAGCCGGCACGTGAGCTCATTCAGCGTCCTCTGAAGGTTCGCCGATAAGCTCGCGCGCACGCTCGATCGTGCGCCAAGCGAAAATGCCGTGCTCCGTCGCGGCGACGATCTCATCGTATCCGTTGTGGATCAGTACGTCCTCGACCGACTGCAGCATCTCTTTGATGCGAAGTGCTTCTTCCGTGAACTCCGGATCGCGTGTCCGGGGCATTTGCACCTCCTCACCCGACGACCTTGAGCCGCTGCACCGACGCCGGCACGTCCTCGCCTTCCCAAGAACGAAGTCAATTCTTTCGATCTTCGCGGTCATTTGATGTCCTCGGCTTGGCATTTTGCTCGATAAGGAGCCGCAATTCGCGTCACCTAATTGCTCAATTTTGCTCATTGGCCGCGCCGCGCATGGTGGGCAACGCAGTGCGGTGAACGTCATGCCGGACTGGCGCACGCATCGAGCGATCGGCATGGGGTGAGTTGCTGGAATGCAACGGCGGTCAGGAATCTCGCCCGATTGGATCGCTTGGTCCTCGACTACCAGAAGAGGAGGACTAGAGTGTCGATTCATCCCATGAAACGTTAAGACTTCTGAGGGGGATGGTTTCGGGAGAAAAGGCCGGCAGTTCGCGCTGCCGGCTTTTTTGTTGCTCACTCTGCCAGCCAAGGCGCTAATCGTGTCGCCGCGTTTAGGCATCGGCGCGCCAGCCTGACCAGCAAGCGCGCCAAATTCGTGCGAAACTTGAATTCAAAAGGCGTCATTGCTCGACTTGCTCGCCGTTCGGCACGCGCAGGGCGGTCAGCCGATCACTTAGATTCTTCAAGCCGGTCCTCGACGAGGGCGATACTAGTGCGTGCCGGAAAGCCGGGATCGGTACTGTCCTAAAGTTGATGGAACAGATGTCCTAGATAGCGGTTGATTGCTTAGCCCCGTGTGGCTGAAAGTCGGTAGCGCTCCCGCCTGGAAAAGGAGGAGCACATGCCAAGAATCGAACATATACCCTCAAAGCGTCCCCCAATCGAACGGCCGCCGTGTCCCAAATGCGCGACGCAAATGGATTTATCGCGCATTCGGTCGGAAAAGCCGGGATTCGATTTCCGGACCTTCGAGTGCCCGAATTGCGGACACTCGGAAGGCCGCTTCAGTTGGCGGCTTTAGAAGTCAGGGGCAAGAGTGCCTTATTTGCCTCTAGCGCCTTCACGAGCCGGTCAACAGCCGCCCCGTCGGCAAGCACGGCCGATGGTACTGTCCTAAGTTGAGGCCAAGTGTCCTAAGTTGGCGGAGAGGGTGTCCTAATTTGCGGTGGGCTATTTTGGAAAGTGTTCAATTTTGCGCAAACTTTCAGGGGCCATTAACGGAGAACTTTCAGGGGCCATTAACGGAGCATGCGTACGACTGTGATCGAGAGGGCGTGATGTTAGTTCAGATAGACGTGGACGATCATCCTATTTGTGTACAATGCGGAAAACTCATGAATCTAACGCGACGATCGCCACATCCTCACGATGATTCCTGCGAACGCCAAACCTTCACCTGCCGCGAATGCGAATATGAAATTATGCGGAGCGCGGACGTGGAGGGAAATCCTCCCACGTAGCGTGGTAGGCCGTCTCAGTTGGCGGCCTCTTCATGAAGTACCAATCAGGCACCGGCACCTTGCGGCCCCTGATTCTTTTTTTCGAGCCTTACGCTTCTTTTCTGCCCTCGTGAGACGCCAATTGCGCCACCTGCTTTTCGCGGCATGTCTGGCAGATTGCCGACGCTCCTCCGCCGACATCTTCGCCACCCGAGCGCAACCCCCTAGTCTTAGCTGCATACGGCGGCCGCCGCCTCTGCCACGGCTTGATCCTGTACGCCGCTGCCGCCGCTGCCGCCGACTGCGCGCGCGGTACGGGATGCAGATGGACCCGAGCAGCATTCCACAGCTTGTTGAGCGCTCGGCCTGCGGTTTCCGGGAGAGCCGATCCGGTAGCTTGCTGCTCCGAATTGGTGATCCAGCAAATGGTGCGGGCGGGAGGTCACAAAGCCGAGTTTTCACCGCTTTTACCCACACGAAGCGCCGGCATCGCGAGATCGACGGGAACTGCAAGTCGTCGGACAGGCCAAGCGCTGCGTCCGTGTGCCGGGAACGATCAGGACGGGCTGCACTTTCCTATCTCAATGAAAATATCATCGGGATGGATCATAATGGAAGATACATTTCTTCATTTGATAAAAACGGCAAGCGCATCGGCCCATGAGCCGCCTCGACGAACTCTTGCCTTTCGCCTACCCCAAACCCGCTCCGACAAAAGCCATGGCCTGAACAACGACGCTTACATTGATGGCTTCAGCCTTAAGGATAAAAACAACCGTGCGAAGTTCCTTGACCATTTATTAAGCTTTGCGGGCTGAAGTCGTGCATCGTACACGGCCGACAATTGGAGGGGCAGAAAATGTATACCGCCCTACACGATCAAAAGGTTAACGCGGGAGCCCGCCCACAAGAAAAGCGAACCGTTGCCGAAGAAGACCTTCCAATCGCGCTGCGCCCAACAATCTCTCAGCTGCGCTACGCGGCAGCGGCGCTTCTCTTGGCTATGGTTCTTCTCTTCACCAGCGGCGCCCTGTTCGTGATGGCACTTTCGTAGGAGTGTCTTCGAATTTGCGTGTCGATGCCGTCACAGCAGTGCTTCGACATGCGCGCCTGTCGAATTTTGCCCGTCGTCAATTCTCACGTATTCCACACGCCGCGACGGATTTCAGCCCGCTTGGTTCCGCGCAATCTTCTACGCAGGAGCGATAGATCATCCTGGCGGCATTGGCGCTCGCGGTGGCGGCCGGCACGGCGACTGTAATGACCGTCCACCCAAGGCATGCCGTGGCCGATTGCAATGCCAACTGCTAGTTAAGGCCGCCTCAGTTGGCGGCCTCACTGTTCATCTTTCTGCTCGGGCGGCCTTTCTCTTTGGAGACAAGCGTGGCGAAAAGAAAGCTAGGAAAGCGCACGCCGAGCGGACAGCTCTCTAGGGCAGTAAAGCAACCGGCCCAAGCTGGAATCGCGCCGGCCGTGTTCGGCAGGGTGCGCGACGCGCTTGCGGCCGACTTGATCGATCCGATCTGGGGCACGCAACTCGGGCAAATGCATCTTCGCAATGAGATCGATACGGTACAGTTCGATGCCGCCAAGAGATGGTTTAATGTACTCAACGACTATTTCCAGAAAAGTAGCACATCGCAGCCAGGCATCGGCAATGGCGAGGCCGATCCGAACAGCGAGCCCGGCAGAAAAGGGCAGCCTACCGCCTATGACCGTGGCCTGCGCGTCCTTAGCAAGGACAGCCTTTCGGAAAAGGCCGTGCGGCGTCTATTTCGCGGCGAGTATCTCGACTTCGCCGAGCGGCTTCACGCTGCTAATGGGCTCAATGTGCTCGCCCACCACTACAAATTCACGAATGCCCGATGACACGCGCTCGAGCACCTTGGGCTTCCGCGCGGAACTTGCACGAGTCCGACGCGAACAGGCCTTCGACCTGAGGCCCTTTGAGATGCGCGATGGTCGGGGGTTTCGCGCGTCATGTCATCTATTTCTTCGGCTGCGTAGTCGGCTTCTATCTCTCTTGCGAGCTTTTGCCTAAGAGGCGAAGGCGACCCCAGCCGTGAGGAGATTTCTTTAAGTTCTGCTCTTCGGTGTTCCCCACGAGCTATGATCGCGCCATGAGCTTTGCCTCATTCGCGTGCGTCGCCGTCGAGACCCCTGATGCAAGGGTCGAATGGCATGCCGGCCACCGCGAACATCCCCAGAATGGGCCTCGTTTGCCTTGCACAAGCCGCATTGTGGTCGAGCACTTTGGGCATTTCGGCGCACGGATGCCCGGGCTAGGGATCGCAGCTACAACATCATCAAATTTGATCGTCGGCCCGACCGAATGCCCGTTCGAACAAAGAACTGGGGATTGCGAACAGAGCGAGTGGGCCACGGTGTCGCCGCATTGGATGCACAACGACTGATAGGCTACGTCCGTCGCCGCATCGCCAAGGCTTTGGAAATAGGTATCGAGGAGCGCACCGCCCGAGATAATCTCTATCGAAACGCGCTTTGCGAATTCAATGGCCCCGTCCGTTACGCGACCTGTCGTAGACGCGCAGATTCCCGGTCCGCTAGCTCTCTCGCGCGTGTCTCTAATTCCTTTCGGCGTAGAAGCTTCGCTTCGGCAAGCTCGGCGGCCTCGCGTGTGGCACGAGCTACGGATTCTGCGATCGCGTCGATCTCCTCGCACCTTTGACAGCGCCGACGCATTCTTCCCCCGGGAACGCCGTGCTCGCAGGGTTTCCAGCTCTCCCTCCAAGCAACGTATCGTCGCCACAAACCAACAGCCAAGAAACTTGATCAGTAGACAGCGGCAACGAGCGCGGCTCCCTGAAGAAATGGATACTGCAGGTTTAACGGGAACGCCCTTCGAAGACCGAGCAATGCGTATGCTATCGCATACCAAATTAGCCAAGCGGCGAAGGCACCTATGCTGTTCTTCCAGCCGAGCTTCATTGCTCTTTGTCCTGAGATTAAGGTCCTTGCATGAAAGTGAGTTCGATTCGACAGTTAGATGGCCAAGCCTTCCGAGGCCGAGGCCCTTGAGGTGCGCGATCGTCGGCGGTTCGGGTGTCATGCAACCGATCCGAAATGGCTACTGTCCCTAGTTTTCTTGCTGACGATGGTTCCCTACTTCGCGGGCACCGCTTTCATGCAGATATAAACCTTACGAGCACCATTATCTGGCTCGACAGGAATCTTCGCGGCTTGCGCTCTGCATTCTTCAAGGGTTCCATATGACGGAAAACTCGTAGGCTCACAAACATTCATCTGCGGGTGCCCTACGAGTGCGCTGCAAAGGAAAATTGCGTAAGCTATTTATTTTACTCCGCCTTCGAACTTAGGATACTTCCTCCCTCAATTTAGGACACTCGCTCTCAGCTTAGGACAATCACTTCGTATGCCATTTAAACCGCTTCCGGAGTCCGCTGGCGGCCTTTCTTTTGCGAGGGTTCACAAAAAGGGACACCTCCGACACAGAAGGGCCGCCTATGACTCGCGTAGGCGATCTATAAGGCTATCTCGGGTTGATTTTCAATCAGCCTCGCAAAACCAGACGAAAGGAAAAGTCATGACCAGCTCAAACAAGAAAAAGTTCCTCGTTTTGTACCTCGTGCCTGCTTCGGTAATCGAAGAATGGTCGAAAACCGACCCTGAAAAGAGGAAGGCTGGCGAAGAGAAGATGCGGGGAGAGTGGAAAAAATGGATGGGCGATCATGCAAAAATGATCATCAACACGGAGGCTGGCGGCAAGACCAAACGCGTCTCATCAAACGGAACGTCCGACGTTAAGAACGATATTATGCTGTACTCGTTCGTTGAGGCTGAATCGCATGAAGCTGCTGCGAAGGCCTTCGAAAATCACCCTCACCTGCAAATTCCACAATCTACCATAGAGGTCATGGAAGTCAGGCCGATGGGCGGAATGTAGCGCCCTTCCAAAGCGGCCAGGGAAAGGATTGCGCTTGCGCGAGGTGGTTTCCAGGGAAAGCGGGCCCCGCTCGTGACAAGCCACATGTATGTGAGGACGTAGTCTTTCGGCACACCCTGGCCGTTGTCGTACATGATCCCGAGCCAGAACTGGGCGTCGGCGTTGCCTTGATCGGCAGCGAGGCGATTCCACTTCACCGCCTCGGCATAGTACCTCGGCACGCCCAAGACCCACAGAGTAGGAAAACCCGAGACGGTACTGAGCTTGCGGGTGCCTTGGTCGGCAGCCAGGCGGTACCATTTCACCGCCTCGGCGAAGTCCCTGCCACCGAAGTATATTCTCCCGAGCCATAACTCGGCGACGGCGTCGCCTTGGTTGGCAGCGAGGCGGAGCCACTTCATCGCCTCGTCGTAGTCCTGCGGGACGCCCTGGCCTTGGGCGTACATGATCCCGAGATTGGCCTAGCCACTGGCGTAGCCTTGATCCGCAGCGAGGCGGAACCATTTCACCGCCTCGGCGTAGTCCTGCGGCACGCCCTGGCCATTGAGGTATATTTGCCCGACAAAAATCTGGGCGATGGCGTTGCGTTGATCCGCAGCGAGGTGGAACCATTTCGCCGCCTCGGCGTAGTTCTGCGGTACGCCCTGACCTTGGTTGTACATGAGCCCGAGACGCCATTGGGCGTTTGCGTCGCCTTGGTCCGCAGCTTTGCGATACCACGCCAGCGCCGCGGCATAGTCCTGCGGCACGCCCTGGCCATTGAGGTACATGACCCCGAGATTGGCCTGGGCTCCCGCATTGCCTTGCTCGGCCAGCGGACGAATAAGCCGCAGGGCGGTCGCATAGTCTCCCCTTTGATACGCGGCGGCTGCGTCAGGCCGCGACGGGCGCCGCAAAGCTCAACACCAGCATAATGGCCGCGACGATTGGGTTGAAAGCGCGTTCATTTCTCAGGCAAACGTCCTACCACCACTTTGATCTAGGATAAGTTCGACGAGATGAGGGTCTGCTATTTGCCGAATGGGAAAAGGAGCAAACCATGTCGACGTTCTTGAGGAAGGCAATTGCCGTCGCGGCGGTCATCGCGACATTGGGCGGCACGCTCGCCGCCACCACCATCCCCGCGGATGCCCGCGGAGGCGGGGGCGGCGGTGGAGGCTGGGGCGGCGGTGGAGGCGGGGGCGGCCATGGAGGCTGGGGCGGCGGTGGAGGCTGGGGCGGCGGTGGAGGCTGGGGCCGTGGAGGCTACGGCTGGGGCGGTAGAGGCTACCGTTGGGGCAGAGGATATGGTGGCTGGGGCTGGGGGTATCCTTGCTACGGTTATGGCTATCCGTACGGTTATGGCTATCCGTATTACGGTTGTGGGTATGCGTACCCCTATCCGTACCCCTACTGAGCCTTTCGCTGCGTGCCGGCCCTTGACCCTACGGCTGTTTGCGGTCGCGGCGTCGGGAGCGGGCTGCGACGGGCGCAGCAAAGCTCAACGCCAGCACGATGGCCGCGACGATTGGGTTGAAAGCGCGCTTCATGTGGGTCGCCCTTCGCATGGCGCAACTCTATCCGAATTCCTGTCGTCCCATCGCCAACCGCACCGTGCGCTCCCTAAGTGGTCTTGTCAGGAATGTCGAGTGGTTGTTGTACCGGGTGATGGCTTCTAGAGCGGCAGCGTTGGTTCCTATGAACGCAACCGGGTTCCATGAGCATGTCTTGAACACGTCAACTATCAGATCGTCGATGTCGCTGACGACGATCGTGTATTGTTTCGGAGTTTTGACCCCACCATGCGCGGTCAGGTGGCCGCCGGACCGAACCACTGCGCCGTGGCCGCCATGTGCTCGTCGTTCGGGTAGCGAATGGCCTCAAACTTATTGAGAAGTAAAATCGTCTTGTCGTGCCGTTCGAGGGCCGACTCGGGAAAGTCCGCCTTGAAGGCCCGCCAAAGGTTCTTTAGGTCGTGCCCCATGCCCTTCAAGACGGAGAGCTTGTGGTTCTGTGCAAGCCCTGCCTTCACGATCCCTGCCTTCAGAAATATCTCGACGGCATGGTGGAACAGGTTTCCGCACGCGGGCATGCATTGCGCATGCATCGCGAACCTCGCCTGCACGTAGTACTGGCAAGCAATCTGCGCGAAAGGTGTGTCGTCGGCAACGGCCATCTCGCGTGCACGGAACAAACGAAGGAATATCCATATTATGGTCGCGATAGGTAGAACGATAAATAGCGTCCAAAGCATTTCATCGCGCCTTCAAATGCTCTGCCGCGATAGCCGCCCGCACCGCGTCCGCGCCCTTCATTCCAACGGCTGCATTCCGTTCCCGACCGCGCGATGCGCCCGCCATTCCGGCATCACGTTCACCATCCGGCCGCCGCATTGCGTGCAGACGAACCTCCGGCGCCGAGCGATCGACGGGAACTGCACGTCATCGGCCAGGTCGAGCGCGGCGAAGGTGAATGGCTTCGAATTCAGACAAGCCGCATTCGCGCACGTGACGAACAGACCTTCGAGGCCGTGGCTTTTCAGGTGCCCAATGGTCGGGGGTTCGGGCGTCATCGGCGCCGCCGAATTGTCTAACGGGCGCCCAGGCGGTGCTCAGCCAAAGGGCGACGCCTCAAACCGCTCCCTAAACCACCCAGCAGAGTTTTCAACAATCCACTGCTGGGCCTCGTCTTCTGATGGAAACCCGCCAATCTGCTGGGACGGCCGGTCGCCCCATTGGACGAGCACGTACCACCACCCCGAGCCGTCCTTCAGCTCGCGCGGGCGCATTTCCGGCTTCTTCTCAGGCTTATTCATGCCGACGAATATGGCACCACCGCCCACGGGTTTCCACCGACACACAATGGGCAAGCTTAAGCTACCTTTTGGTTCAGTGAGCCCGAAGATTTTGCCGGACAACGAAATCCGCTTGGCGTTGTCCCATACGTTGTCCTGACGCGTAAAAACACCGAACGCCGAGCCAAACGCAAGAAGCTCGCCGCAGCCGAGTCGCGGGTCAGGCCCGGACCGCGACGAGGAAAAGCCGCGGAAAAGGCAAGAGGACACGGCCGTCGGCAAGTTGCTTATATTCCTCGGAGATCCGCGACGTATAGGCGGCGATAAAGGCCTGGCGCTCGCTCTTATCCAGCAATGCGAGATAGGGCCGCAGCCCGCTGCCCATCATCCATTCGACGATGGCCGGCGCATCAGCCAGCACGTGGTTGTAGATCGTGTGCCAGATATCGACACACTGACAGAGCGGACGCAATTCATCGTAATAGGCGGCGGGCGGCGGCAGAGGCTTGCGCGCGGCCCCGGCGAGCCGCTCGGCCCAGGGTCCGTCTTCGGCCGTCTCACGCATCGCGACATGCGCCGGTTCGGTGACGTTATCGGGCATTTGGGCGGCGAGAATGCCGCCGGAGGGAAGCGCCTCCACAAGCTCTCGCAGAACCCGAAGATGGTCCGGCACCCATTGGAAAACCGCATTGGCGAAGATGAGATCGGCCGGCCGCTCCGGGCGCCATGTGCCGAGATTGGCCATCTCGAAGGAGACGTTCTGCAAGATGTGCCGCGCCCGTTCCAGCATTTCGGCGGATGAATCGACGCCGACGATCTCGGCACGGGGAAAACGCGCGACCAGAAGCTCGGTCGAATTGCCGGGGCCGCAGCCGAGATCGTAGATATGATGGGCGTCCTCGAGCGGCACCTGGGCCAGGAGATCGCGGGCCGGGCGGGTGCGCTCGTCTTCGTACCTCAAGTAAAGTATCGCATCCCAGCCGGACACCGGCATCTCCTCCGTCTTAGATGAAAGAATATCGGGCTTAGCCATCGCATGCGCCAATCAGTTAGCGATCGGCGTAGTCTCGTACCCGGCCGCCGCGAGCGCCGCGGCAATCCGCGTCTCATGCTAACTTCCTTCGCCGCGAGATCACAAACGACTTTTGCGGCAGGATCGAGGGGACTGAACCGCCTTTTCGATCGCCTTCACGCAATGCGAACAGCTCATCTCGGGCACCTTGTCGCGTTGTATGCGCGCGCTCTCCTGTGATGCTGAGCCCTTGTGCTCGTTAGAACGAGCCACGATCTGTGCAGCAAGGCACTTCTGATACATCTTGTCTGATAAATCTTGCCACTCGCGACGAGGAAGAATGGAGATCACCGCGCCGGATAGCGTGCCAAACTCCGACTTGAACCTCAAGATCGAAGGCATGACCTGCGCCTCGTGCGTCGCACGGATCGAAAGGGCCATTCGCGCCGTTCCGGGCGTCGCGGCCGTCTCGGTCAATCTTGCAACCGAGCGTGCGGCGATCGGTTTCTCCGGTCCGGCCAAGCTGGATGGCGTAATCGAGGCGATCCGCGCCGCGGGATACGAGCCCGCGCGCGAGACGATCAATTTCGCGATTTCCGGCATGACCTGCGCCTTCTGTGTCAACCGCGTCGAGAAGGCGCTCTTGAAAGTGCCGGGCGTCGTTGCCGCCAACGTCGATCTGGCGAACGAAATGGCGCAGGTCTCCTTTTTGTCCGGTGCGGCGAGCGCCGAGATGATCGAGCGCGCCGTGCGGCAGGCAGGCTATGGCGCCCAGCGACGTGATATCGCCCCACGCGAGGCGGGGGCCGCGCCCGGCAGCCGCAGCCTCCTTGTCTCCGCCGCCCTGACCCTGCCCGTCGTCATCATGGCCATGGGCCCGGAGTTTTCGCCGGCCTTCGATACCTATGTGCGGGAGAGAATCGGCCTCGGGACTTGGCGCGTCATCGAGGGCGTCCTGACGAGCTTCGTTCTCTTCGGTCCGGGCCTGGAATTCTTCGTAAAGGGCATACCGGCGCTTCTGCGCGGCGCCCCGGAGATGAACTCGCTTGTTGCGCTCGGCACCTTCGCCGCCTGGGCCTACTCGGTTCTGGCGACTTTCGCGCCTGGGCTTTTTCCGGCCGGCACCGCGCATGTCTATTTCGAAGCGGCGGCGGTGATCGTCACTTTGGTCCTGCTCGGCAGGCGGCTCGAGGCGCGCGCGAAAGGGCAGGCGGGCGCCGCGATCGAAAGCCTGCTCCACCTTGCACCGGAAACAGCGCACGTGCTGCGCGGCGGCGCGCCGGCCGACGTGCGGCTCGATTGCATCGTGCCGGGTGACATCCTCCTCGTTCGACCCGGCGATCGCATCCCGCTCGACGGCGTCGTCATTGAAGGCGAATCCCTGGTCGACGAATCCATGCTGACCGGGGAATCGCAGCCGGTGCGCAAGGGCGAAGGCGCGAGTGTCGTCGGCGGCACGATGAACATGTCGGGCAGCTTGACGGTGACGGTCACGAAGACGGGGGCCGACACCGTGCTGGCCCGGATCGTCCGCATGGTCGAGCAGGCGCAGGGGGCCAAATTGCCAATACAGGCTTTGGCCGACCGGGTGACGGCCTGGTTCGTGCCGGCGGTCATGGCCGCCGCCGGCCTCACGTTCGCCCTGTGGCTCGTCTTGGGGCCGCAGCCGGCGCTGAGCTTCGCGCTGGTGAACATGGTGGCCGTGCTGATCATCGCCTGTCCTTGCGCCATGGGCCTTGCAACCCCGACCTCGATCATGGTGGCGACCGGGAGAGGCGCCGAACTCGGGATCCTCTTCCGGCAAGCCACGGCCTTGCAGAATTTGCGCGATGTATCCATCGTCGCTTTCGACAAGACCGGCACCCTCACCAAGGGCCGGCCCGAGCTCACCGATGTCTTTGTTGCGCCCGGTTTCAAGCAAGACGAAATCGTCGCGCTTGCTGCTGCAGTCGAGGCGCATTCGGAACATGTGATCGGCAAAGCGCTCGTCTCTGCGGCGAGAGACCGAGGGCTTGCCTTGCAAAGGGCAACGGATTTCGAAGCAACGCCGGGTTTTGGCGTCGCCGCGCGGGTCGGCGGCCGCAGCATCGCGATTGGCGCCGACCGCTTCATGGCTCGTCTCGGTTGCGATGTCGGGAGCTTTGTCGATGTTGCGGCGCGCCTGAGCGGGGAAGGGAAGTCGCCGGTTTTTGTGGCGATCGACGGCCGGCTCGCGGCTCTTAAGAGGCTCGGGCTCGATCTCGTCATGATCAGCGGTGATCGAAAGGCGACGGCCGAAGCAATCGGCCGCAAGATTGGGATCACGAAGATCGAAGCGGAAGTCCTGCCCGACGGCAAGGTCGCCGCGGTGAAGCATTTGCGCGCGGGCGGCAGGAAAGTGGCGTTCGTGGGCGACGGCATCAATGATGCGCCGGCGCTGGCCGCGGCCGATGTCGGCATAGCGATCGGCACGGGCACCGACATTGCCATCGAATCCGCCGATGTCGTCCTCATCGGCGCAAATCTCGATTGCGTTGTCACCGCCATCGCGTTGAGCCGGGCAACCTTGCGCAACATCGCCCAAAATCTTTTCTGGGCGCTTGCCTATAACGTGGTCCTGATCCCGGCGGCGGCCGGCGCGCTCTATAAAGTCGGCGGCCTGCTGCTGTCGCCGATGTTGGCAGCTGCCGCGATGGCGTTTTCCTCGCTCTTCGTCGTCGGCAATGCGCTGCGGCTCAAGCGATTCAGGACCGTGGTTTTGGCTCAA
>Ga0116224_10002034_pt1 | contig 12091 bp, 15 predicted proteins | sample Sb_taG_9_FD_89699 | JGI IMG/M metagenome (GOLD analysis project Ga0116224, IMG submission 89699) | Peat soil microbial communities from Weissenstadt, Germany - Sb_50d_b_LC metaG | ecosystem: Environmental > Terrestrial > Soil > Wetlands > Peat | place: Germany: Weissenstadt | collected 2010-09-21
CAACGGGGGCGGCGGCTCCCACTCGAGCGCGCGCGGCGGCCCGGGCAGCGCCTCGGGCTCCGCCGCCGGCAACGCCACCGCGATCCTCCAGACCACATCGACCCAGCTCGTCGCGACCGTGGACCTCTCGGCAAGCGTCCAGAGCGAGGCGACCGTCGGGGAGCACGTCACCGTCGAGATGCCCAACAACACGCTGGTCAACGGAAAGATCACCGCGGTCAGCCCGGTCGCCCAGAGCTCGAGCAACAACAACAGCGGCAATGGCGGAGGAGGCGGAGGCGGCGGCAACGGGAACGGGAACGGCAACGGGAACAGCTCGTCGTCCACGATCCCGGTGACGATCACGCTTGACGGCCACATCGGCGGGGCCGGCCTCGATCAGGCCGCGGTCAGCGTGAACTTCGTCGAGCAGAAGGCCACTAACGTGCTGTCTGTGCCGGTGACCGCGCTGCTGGCCACGGGCGGCGGCAACTACGCGGTCCAGGAGGCCGCCGCGCCGCACCAACTGATCCCGGTCACCACCGGACTGTTCGCCGCCGGCTACGTGGAGATCTCCGGCTCCGGGATCTACCCGGGGCTGGAGGTCACCGACTCCCAGGGATAAGCGGCATGCTCGCGCTCGACCGCGTCGAGAAGGAGTATCCCGGCGGCGTCGCGGCGCTGCGGTCCGTCACCGTGGACATCGGGAGCGGCGATCAGGTGGCGGTGGTGGGTCCGTCGGGATCGGGCAAGACGACGATGCTGACGATCCTGGGGACGCTTGAGCGCCCGACGAGCGGCGAGGTCCGGATCGCCGGGCGCGACGTCGCCAAGGCCTCGGACCGCGAGCTGGCCGGGCTCCGGGCGCACCAGATCGGGTTCGTGTTCCAGACCTTCCACCTCCAGGACACGCTGACCGCGATCGACAACGTGGCCACCGGGCTGCTGTACACCGGGGTCCGAGGGCAAGAGCGGCGCGTCGCGGCACGGGCCGCGCTCGAGCGCGTCGGCCTCGGCCATCGCCTCACCCACCGCCCGCCTCAGCTGTCGGGAGGCGAGCGCCAGCGGGTCGCGATCGCGCGGGCCCTCGCCAAGCGACCGAGGATCATCCTGGCCGACGAGCCGACCGGGAACCTCGACTCGAAGTCGGGCGCGGAGGTCGTGGCCCTGCTTCACGAGCTCGCGTCCGACGGCGCCACGCTGGTCCTGATCACCCACGATCACAACATCGCCGCGTCGTTCCCCCGGCAGATCCAGATGCGCGACGGTGAGATCGTCGGAGACGAGGCCGGATGAGTACCGCCGCCGCCGCGCTGCCGGCGCAGGATCGCTTCGACGCCGCGCGCCTCCCGCCGCGCGAGTTACTCGGCGTGGCCCTCCAGGGATTGCGCACGAGGCGGCTCCGAGCGGCGCTGTCGGCGCTCGGGATCGCGATCGGCATCGGCGCGATGGTCGCGGTCGTCGGCGTCTCCGCCTCGAGCCAGGCGAGCCTCCTGGCGACGATCGACAAGCTCGGGACGAACCTCCTCACGGTCACGCCCGGTCAGAACTTCGAGGGGAACAACGAGGTTCTCCCGGACACGTCGGTCGGGATGATCGACCACATGCAGAACGTCGACAACGACGTGGCGGTCTATCAGGTGTCCGGAGCGAACGTGCTGCGGACGCCATACGTACCCTCGCAGGAGACCGGCGGCATCGGCGTCGACGCGGCCGGCGACAACCTTCCCCGGGTGGTCGGCACCTCGATGGCGTCCGGCCACTTCCTCGGCGCCGTCGCCGACCGGTACCCGGAGGTAGTCCTCGGCGCCCAGGCCGCGAGCATCCTCGAGATCAACCAGATCGGCGGCCACCTCGAGGTGTACCTCGGCAACACGTGGTTCACCGTGGTCGGGATCTTGAAGCCGGCGCTGTTGGACTCCTCGATCGATACGACCGTGTTCATCTCGCTGCCGGTGGCGGAGCGGCTGTTCCAGGTCCAGCCGAACCCGTCGGAGATCTACGTGCGCGCGAACGTCAACGACGTCACGCAGGTTTCGAACCTGCTCGCCCCCACCGCCGACCCCCAGAACGCCAGCGGCGTCGATGTCAGCCGTCCGTCGGACGCGCTCGAGGCGCGCGCCGCGGCCAAGGGACAGTTCACGACGCTGCTGCTCGGGCTCGGCGCGGTGGCACTGCTCGTGGGCGCGATCGGAATCGCGAACATCATGGTGATCTCGGTGCTCGAGCGCCGGGGCGAGATCGGCCTGCGCCGCGCGCTGGGCGCCACCCGGCGCCACATCAGCACCCAGTTCCTGGCCGAGTCGGCCCTGCTCGCGGCGCTGGGCGGCCTCGCCGGCCTGGCCCTCGGCGCCGGCGCGACCGAGGTGTACGCGGTGGCGCAGAAGGAGCCGTTCGTCGTGCCCCTGTACGCGCTGATCGCCGCGCCCGCCTCCGGCCTCGCGATCGGGGTGCTGGCCGGCGTATACCCGGCGACGAAGGCCGCGCGGCTCAGCCCCACCGAAGCGCTGCGCATCTAGCCGGCTCCGCGGACGCACCTGCAAAAACTGACAACGGACGCGCCCAACGGGAACCGTGTCAGCCTCCGCATGTCCCAGATGCACAGGCTGACACGGTCACGCTCGCTCGTGTCGAATGTCAGGTTATGCGTGCTCGGGCGTTCCCGCGCTTCGCGCGCTACTGCAGCGCCCGGTAGCGCGACACCGCGAACGGGACGAACACGATCAGCAGCCCGACCAGCCAGGCGAGCGTGCCGAGCACCGGCCCGGTCGCGTCGCCGCCGATCGTGAGCGCACGCACGGCGTTCACGCACAGCGTCACCGGGTTGACCTCGGCGAACGCGCGCACGACCGACGGCATCGTCTGGGTCGGGACGAACGCGGAGCTCACGAACGTCAGTGGAAACACCCAGATGAACCCGACGCCCTGCGCGGTCTCCGGATCCCGGACCAGCAGGCCGATCGTCGCCGAGATCCACGAGAACACGTAGCCGAACGCGAGCAGCAACGCGACGGCCGCCAGCACCCGGTACACGGGCTGGTTGGGGTCGAAGCCGACGAGGAATCCGACCGCGAACATGATCGCCACGGTCCCGACGTTCCTGGCCAGATCGGACAGGGTGCGGCCGACGAGCACCGCCGAGCGCGCGATCGGGAGCGAGCGCAACCGGTCGATGATCCCCTTCGAGAGATCCTCGGAGAAGCCGATGCCGGTGACGATCGCCCCGAAGATCGCGGTCAGCACGAGGATGCCCGGCATCAGGAAGTTGACGTAGTCGCCGTTCGGGACCTGGATGGCGCCACCGAACGCGTACCGGAAGATCACGATCAGGATGACCGGCTCGATGAACGTGAACACGAGCAGCGCGGGCTTGCGCATCGATTCGAGCAGCCCGCGCCGGGCCATCACGAGCGAGTCCGACACTGCGTAGCGGAACGTTGGCTGGTTCATGCGGCCACCTCCTCAAGGTGCGCGTCCGGCTCGAGCTCCACGTGCCGGCCGGTGAGTGAGAAGAACACGTCGTCGAGCGTCGGCGAGCGGATCTCGAGACCGGCGATCCCGACCCCGACGGCATCGAGCGCGCGGACGGCGTCCGCGGGGGCGTCGGGCCCCGAGATCGGCAGCGACAGCTCGCCGTCGCCGACGACATCGCCCTGGCCCTCGGCTACGAGCCCCGACAGCGCGTCCCGGGCGTCCTCGGTTCGCGCGGGGTCGGCGACACGCACGGTCAGCCGGTCGCGGCCGACGCGCTCTTTGAGCTCGTGCGCGGTGCCTTCGGCCACGATCCGGCCCTGGTCGATCACCGCGATCAGCTGCGCGAGGTGGTCGGCCTCCTCGAGGTACTGCGTCGTCAGCAGGATCGTCGTGCCCTCGACGCGGAGCTCGCGCACCATCTCCCACAGCTGGGCCCGGCTTCGCGGATCGAGCCCGGTGCTCGGCTCGTCGAGGAACAGCACCCGCGGGCGACCGACCAGCGTGGCGGCGAGGTCGAGCCGGCGGCGCATACCGCCCGAGTAGGTCGAGGTCCGGCGGTCGGCCGCATCGGCGAGGTCGAACCGCTCGAGGACCTCGGAAGCGCGCCGCGCGGACTCGCCCCGGCCCAGGTGGTAGAGCATCCCGACCATCTCCAGGTTCTCGCGGCCAGTCAGGATCTCGTCTACCGCCGCGAACTGTCCGGCGAGCCCGATCTCGCGGCGGACGCCGAACGGATCCGCGACGACATCACGGCCGAGCACGATCGCGCGACCGGAATCGGGGATCAGCAGGGTCGTCAGCGCGCGCACGAGCGTCGTCTTCCCGGCGCCGTTCGGACCCAGCAGCGCGAGCACCTCGCCCTCGGGGGCGGACAGATCGAGCCCGTCGAGGGCGACCACCTCGCCGAAGCGCTTGCGCAGCTCCTCGACCTGGATTGCAGGACCAGCTGTCATTTCTCACCTCGCGTGTCTCGCTGTTTCCGTCTGCGGTCCCGGTCGGCCAGGTACTCCTCGCGTAGCGCGGCAATCCGCTTCTCCCACCAGGCGTACATCGCGTCGAGCTCCTCGAGTCGCTCACGGCGGGACGGCGGCTCATCGGCGAGGGCATCCATTCCCATCTTCAGCACCAGGCGTGGCCGGGTGAACTGGTCCGCACGCCAGATCGCCTCGTCGTATGCGCCGGGCCGGACCCGGAAGCGGTCGAACCGTTCGCCACGGGTCCGCACCCGTTCGATCATCCCGAGCCGCAGCAGCACCCGGGTCGCGGTGCTGATCGACCCCTTGCTCGCCTGCAGGTAGTCGGCGAGCTCCGCGGCGCTCTGCTCCGGCGGGTCGCACACGAGCAACCACCCGAGCACGCGCCCGACCATGCGTGGCGCGGCTGCCTCGAGCTCGAGCAACACCCCGACCTCTTCCACAAATCTCTCGATGGCGACCTCGTCCATTGTCTCTCTCTGAATCATTCGAAGGTTTCGACTGTTCAGAGAATACTGAAAGTTCGATACAGATATCAAGTGGTTGCGAGCGCCGCGACCCGCCATCGAGCCGCGGTGGTCACGAGCGAGGCGAGCGCGCCGGCCGCGTCAGGGAGTCGCCGGTTGCGGCAGCGGGGTGGGCTGCGAGCGCGCCACGTCGGCGGCGAGGACCGGCTCGCCCTCGGTCCGCTCGATGATCGGAAGCAGCGCCTCGACCAGCCGCGGATCAAACTGAGTGCCGGCGCCTGAGGTCAGCTCGTCGAGCGCGGCCTCGAGCGGGAGGGCCTTCCGGTAGACGCGATCGGTCCGCATTGCATTCCAGCTGTCGCAGCAGGTGATGATGCGGGCCCCGCGAACCTCGATCCGAGCACGACCCCCCGGCTGGCAGCTGATGCGGATCACGCTCGCGGCGCCCGGTCCCAATGAGTTCCAGGTCTACAACCTGTACAACGACCCGATGATGCGCGGCTAGAACGGCCCTGAGTCACAGCTCGCGCTCGTAGTAGTAGTTGATCGGGCCGTCGGGCTTGCCCTCGCGGTTGCTGAACCCGAGGCTCTCGTACAGGGCACGGGCGGCGACGTCGGTCTCCGCCGTTCCGAGATCCATGTAGTCGGCGCCCTCGTCGCGGGCAAGGTCCATCGCCGCGTTCATCAGCGCGCGCCCGAGCCCGCGGCGGCGCGCGGCCGGGACCACATACAGCTCCGCGAGGTAGCACTCGAGCGCCTCGCTCCAGAGCGCCGGGCGGAATCGGAGCACCGCGAGCCCGTCCGGGCCGGCGCCCGCGAGCAGCACCGCGGTGTCGCCGCCGTCCAGCAGCTGCCGGATCCGCTCGGCGAGTCTGTCGGGGCCGGGCGTCGGGTCGTCGTACTCGGTGTTGAAGTCGTGGAGCATGCGGCCGATGACCGCGGCGTCGGCGACGGTTGCCCGGCGTACGGCGAGATCGTCGGGCACGCTCATCGGCCTCCGGTCATCAGCGCGAGCTGGCGGTTGACCGCGTCGGTGGTGCGGTCGACATCGCCGGTGGCGAGCAGGTCGAGCAACGCACCACGCAGGACGGCCAGCACGAGGGTCGGGTCGGCGTCTGCGGCATCGGAGGCCGACGCCACCCCGCCAAGCACGTCGAGCCAGTCGGCAAGGGTGTCGGAGGCGAATCCCGCCCAGGGCCCGTCGGGATCGATCAGCGACCGGGCGTAGCCCTCGAGCCACAGCGTAAGCAGCCCGCGGTGCTCTGGCGCCGCCAACCACCCCCACAGCTCCAACGCGACCGCGACCAGATCGCCGCCATCGCCGGCGGCCCGCGCTCCGTGGAGCAGCTCGAGCTCGTCCTCGCGGGCCCGCGCGAGCAGCGCCTGCACGAGCTCGGCCTTGCTGCCGAACAGGAACAGCAGCACGCGCGGACTCGAGTTGACGGCCGCGGCCAGCGGCCGCAGCGACAGGTCGCTGACGCCGTGCTCGAGCACGTACTGGTAGGACAGCTCGAGCAGCTCCTGGCGTCGCGGGGACGTGGCGGGCACGCTCGCGGACATCGCGAGCAGTGTAAGCTACTGAAACGACTGTTTCAGTAGTTATCCGCCCGCTTGGGAGAGCCGGGGACCTCGGGTGGGTCGTGATGGCCCACGGCGACGTCTACGCGAGCGAGTTCGGCTGGGACGCGAGCTTCGAGGCGCTCGTGGCCCGGATCGTGGCCGACTACGCCGCCGGCCGCGACCCGAGCCGTGAAGCCGCCTGGATCGCCGAGCTCGACGAACGGCGGGTGGGGTGCATCTTCTGCGTGGCCGATCCCGAGCACGAGGGCACGGCGTTGCTTCGGATCCTGCTCGTCCATCCCGATGGGCGCGGCCACGACCTCGGCCGGCGGCTGATCGACGAGTGCCTCGCGTTCGCGCGCGGCGCCGGATACGAGCGCGTGCGGCTGTGGACCAACCATCCGCTGGTCGCCGCTCGCCACCTCTACCTCGAGCGCGGCTTTGTGCTGATCGCGCAGGAGCCCCACCACAGCTTCGGGGTCGACCTGACCGGGCAGACCTACGAGCTCGATCTCCGCGACGCGCCTAGCGATGCGCGAGCCGGCCGCGGCGGCGGGTACGAGACCGCGCCGACTTGACGCCCGCGCCCAGCGGAGCGCGCCGCGCCGCCAGCCACAGGCCGGGGCTCATCGCCAACGCAATCAGCGCCTGATCGCGCGCGCTCGAACGCGCGCCGCCGGAACCGCCGCTCACCATCTCCTTCGGGTGCGGCCTCGAGCGCGTCCCACCGGTCGAGCGCGACCGCGGCATCCTGTTCCTCGGTTTCGGCTGCATGGCACAGCGTCAGCACGCACGGCTCGCCGCCGGCTGGGGCGTTGCACCCGTGCTCGGGAGGACAGCATTCGGCCATACACATCGGCTACCCACCGTCCAACCGACAGAATCCAGGAGATGCGACGACTGATCGTCAACGCGGACGACTTCGGCTTCGCGGCCGGCGTCAACGAGGGCATCGTCGAGGCGCACGTCAGCGGCATCGTCACGAGCACCAGCCTGATGGTGGGCCGTCCCGCGGCCGCGGACGCCGCTCGGCTCGCGCGCGAGTATCCCGCGCTCTCGCTCGGCCTGCACTACGAGGAGGACGGCCCCGAGATCGACGAGCCCGGCCACGCCGCTCGCACGTTCGCGGCCCAGCTGGCGCGCTTCCGTGAGCTGACCGGTGCGGAGCCGACCCACATCGACTCTCACCACCACGTTCACATGACCCGCATGTCGACGTTCGCGCCGCTGGTCGCACCGCTCGGGGTGCCGCTCCGGGGCGACGGACGCGTCGCCTACCTCGGCGACTTCTACGCCCAGCCCCGGCGCGGACTCGTCGAGCTCGGGCGGGTCCGCACCCCGTTCCTCCTCGAGCTGCTCTCGCGCGACGACGCCACGGCCGAGTTCATCGAGCTGGGATGCCATCCGGCCCGGGTGACCAGCGATCTCCACTCGAGCTACGCCGGCGAGCGCGAGGTCGAGCTCGCGACCCTGACCGAGCCCGATCTGCGGTCGCGGATCGAGAGCCTCGGGCTGACTCTCGCGAGCTACCACGACTGGCGCGGCTAATCCCGAGCCGACCGGCCGCCGACTGCCGACTCCGCTTCTGCGGGTTCCTCTTCGAGCTCGAGCGGCGGACCGAAGCCGACGCGCAGGATTGCGCCTCCGTCCGAGGCGTTGGCCGCTTCGACGAAGCCGTCGTGCGCCTCGGCCGCCTGGCGGACGATCGCGAGCCCCAGTCCCGAGCCGGGTTTCGAGCGCGCGTCCTTGGCGCGGTGGAACCGGTCGAACACGTACGGCAGGTCCTCCTCCTTGAAGCCGGGTCCGTGGTCGCGGACGGTCACGACGCCGTCGTGCAACGTGACCTCGACGACTCCGCCCTCGCGGCTCCACTTCGCCGCGTTGTCCAGGAGGTTCGTCACCGCGCGCGAGATCCGGTCGGGCTCGCCTCTGACCAGCGTGGGCTCGATGACCTGGTGGAAGTCCAACCCGGGCGCCCGCCGGCGAGCACGCTCGAGCGCATCCCGCACGATCGAGTCGAGCCGCACGTCGCCCGGCTCGCCGCTCGGCTTGCTCCCGCGGGCCAGCTCGACCACGTCGGCAACCAGCGCGGTCAGCTCGTCGAGCTCGTCGATCACATCCTCCCTGAGCGCGGCCCGGTCCTCGGGCGAGAGCAGTTCCTCCTCGCGCATCAGCTGCAGGTTCGCGCGGATCGTCGCGATCGGCGTGCGCAGCTCATGCGACGCGTCGGCGACCAGGTTGCGCTGGGACTGGACCGACTGCTCGAGCGCGTCGAGTGTCTGGTTGAACGTCCTGGCCAGGCGGCCTAGCTCGTCGGACCCGGTCACGTCCAGCCGCTCGTGCTCGATCCGCTCGGGGTTCTCCGCGATCGACTCGGTCTGGCGGGTGAACTTCGTGATCGGCGCGAGCGCCGTCCGCGCCACCAGCAGCCCGAACAGCACCGCGAGCAGGATTCCCGCGCCGCCGATCACGAGCAGCAGCACCAGCTGGTTCGAGAGCGCGTTGTCGACGGTGGTCAGCGGCAGCGCGATCGCCAGCGCGCCCTTCTCTCCGATCCCGATCGCAAGCACCCGGATGTGGGTGCCACGGACGCGCATGTCCGTGTAGAACTGGCCCTGGCCCTTGGCGGCGAGCGTGCGGATCGCCGCGGTCGAGGGGATCTCGTAGCTCTGACCGGGCGGCACGTATGTTCCACCCTCTCGCTTGAACAGCGTGAACGTTCCCGAGGGTCCGCCGAACGCCTGCGGCGGCAGGTTGTCGAAGCCGAGCCCCTCGTCGGGGTCGTGGTCGCGGTTCCCGCTCGGGATGTGCCCCCCGAACTGGAGCACCCCGGGCTGCGGCGGGCCTCCGTGTGGACCGAGCCCGATGTTCTGGAGCGGCCGCTTGGCCAGGCTCTGCAATGACTGGTCGACCTGACCCTGGAGCTCGCTCCGGGTCCCCCCGTACCCCGCGACCACCACCGCCACCACCGCGATCGCCACGGCGGCGCCGGCGAACAGCGCCATCCGCGCGCGCAGGCTCATTCCTGTGGCTCCCGCAGCGAGTAGCCGACCCCTCTGACCGTGTGGATCTGCGCCTGCGCCCCGGCCTCCTCGAGCTTGCGCCGGAGGTAGCCGACGTACACCCGGAGCGCGTTCGAGGTCGGCCCGAAGTCGTATCCCCACACGCGGTCGTAGATCAGCGTGTGCGGCAGCACACGGCGCGGGTTGAGCATCAAAAGCTCGAGCAGCTGGTACTCGGTCCTCGTCAGCTCGACGAACTTCTCCCCCACCATCACGCCGTGACGCGCCGAGTCGAGCCTCAGGTCGACGAACGACAGCGCCCCGTCGGCGGTGGTCTCGCCGCCGGCGCGGCGCAGCAGCGCACGCAGTCGCGCCTTGAGCTCGTCGATGTCGAACGGCTTGACCAGGTAGTCGTCGGCGCCGGCGTCGAGCCCGTCGATCCGGTCGCTCACGGCGTCGCGCGCGGTGAGCATCAGCACCGGGACGCGGTTGCCTTCGCGTCGCAGCAGGCGGCACACCTCGAGGCCGTCGATGTCGGGCAGGCCAATGTCAAGCACGACCGCATCGGGCAGGCTGCTGTTCACCTCCGACAGCGCGCCCGCCCCGGTCTCGGTCAGCTTGACCTCGTAGCCGGCGAGCGACAGCGCGCGACGCAACACGTCACGCAATGCCCGGTCGTCGTCGACTACCAGCAGTCTCATGTCAATTATTGTGGTCGCTCGCGCGCGTTCTCGCGACCGGTTCCTACTTAGGTCTTACCTGGTCGCGCGGCCATTTCGCGCAGGACCGCGCCCAGGATCCCGTTGACGAAGGCGGGCGCCTCGGCTCCGCAGAACCGCTTGGCCGTTTCCACCGCTTCGTCGATCGCGCCCTCGGGCGGGATCGCGTGGTCTCCGGGCAGCTCCTGGCCGTACAGCAGCTCGGCCAGGCCGACCCGCAGGATCGAGCGTTCGAGCGGCGCGATCCGCTCGAGCGACCAGCCGCTCGCGTGCGTCCGGATCAGCTCGTCGAGCTCGGGCTGATGGTCGCGCACGAGCGCGGCGACCGCGCGCGTGAACGCGTGGGTATCTCGTGGAAACGTCTGCTCGAGGGGCCGACCGAGCAGATCGCTCTGATACAGCGCCCAGATCGCAGCGCGGCGCTGCTCGGTCCTACGCACGCGACGAGTGTAGTCGCGCGCCGGCCCGATCTACGCGATCCAGGCCCAGGTCGCGCGCATGCGAGTCCGCTGTTCGCTCACACGAACTGACATCGCCCGGATCGACCGGGCTTTCAGGACCGCTGGTCGACTGCGGACGTCGCTGGTCAGCCCGCGGACCGGCGTCAGTCGACGACCGTCAGCTCCTTGGAGACCGACGTCAGGATCTCGCAGCCCTCATCGGTGACCACGACGAGGTCCTCGATCCGCACGCCGAATCGCCCCGGGATGTAGATCCCGGGCTCGACCGTCACGACGTTCCCCGGCGCCAACACTGTGTCCGAGGCCTGCGCGAGGCGCGGCGCTTCGTGCACCTCGAGCCCGACGCCGTGTCCGAGGCCATGCCCGAAGTGTTCGCCGTGCCCGCCGGCGGTGATCGCCGCGCGCGGCACCGAGTCCACGTCGCGGCCGACGGCGCCGGGCTTCATCTCCTCGAGCGCCGCCAGCTGGGCGTCGAGCACGAGCTGGTAGATCTCCACCGCCTCGGAATCGAGGGCACCCGTGGCGAGCGTCCTCGTGCAATCCGAGCAGTAGCCGTCGAGCTGGGCCCCCCAGTCGATCACGACGAGCTCGCCGGCACGGACCGGTTCGTCTCGCGGCCGCGCATGGGGCAGCGCACCATGCGGGCCGGCGGCGACGATCGGATCGAAGCTCGGCCTTGACGCGCCGCGCCGGCGCATCTCGTACTCGAGTTTGAGCCCCAGCTCGCGCTCGGTGTGCCCCGTCAGACCGCCGGCGACCAGTTCCGCGAAGGCCTCGTCCGCGAGCGCCGCCGCCGCCCTGATCGCCACGACCTCGTCGGGCTGCTTGACCGCTCGCAGCTCCTCGACGAGCCCGCTGGTGGCGACGAGCTCGATCCGGCACGGGAGCAGCTCGCGAAGCCGCGCGTGCTCGCTCACCGACATGTGGGTCGCCTCGAAGCCCAGGCGGAGCTCCCCCGCTCCGAGCGCCTCCTCGATTCCCTCGAGGAGGCGCTGCGCCGAGCGGCGGCGATCGAACGCCGGGTCGACCTCCTCCGCTGCCTGCTCGACGTAGCGAAAGTCGGTGATGAACGTGCGCGTGCCAGCCCCGACCAGCGCGATCCCGTTGCTGCCCGTGTAGCCGGTCAGGTACCGGACGTTGATGAGGTTGGTGACCAGCAGCACGTCGATGCCGGCGTCCGGGAGTCGCTCGGTCAGGCGGTCGGCGGCACCGGTGCTCATTTCGCTCCGAGCTCCTCCCGGATGCGTTCGAGCGCGTCTCGGTACCCGTCCGGGCCCATGCCGGCGACGCGGGCGATGCACAACTCTGCGATCACCGAGTGACGCCGCCACGACTCCCGCGCGTCCACGTCGGACAGGTGCACCTCGACCGCGGGCAGGTCGGCCAGCTCTAGTGCGTCGCGGATCGCGTACGAGTAATGCGTCCAGGCGCCCGGGTTCAGCACGATCGCGTCGG
>Ga0116224_10002037_pt1 | contig 12081 bp, 9 predicted proteins | sample Sb_taG_9_FD_89699 | JGI IMG/M metagenome (GOLD analysis project Ga0116224, IMG submission 89699) | Peat soil microbial communities from Weissenstadt, Germany - Sb_50d_b_LC metaG | ecosystem: Environmental > Terrestrial > Soil > Wetlands > Peat | place: Germany: Weissenstadt | collected 2010-09-21
CTTCCACTGGCCGTTGTCGAGGTCGGCGTACAGGGTGTAGTCGCCCTTGGGAATGGCGAGGCCATTCAGGTCGAGGTCGGCGTCGGTGTGCAGAACAGTGGCGTAATCGGCGCCCAGACGCCACACGCTGCCATCCGGCTGGAGCGCGCCGGCGCCGCCGAAAATGTGGCGACCCCTGACGGAGGGGGCGTGGTAGTAGATCCAGAGGTTCTTGCCGTTGATGGTGACGCTGGTTTCAGCGCCCGGACTCTTAGTGTTCTTAGTGGTCAGGTCTTCCTTTTTCACCTGGGCGGCGGCGAGCATCATGCCGCTTAACAACAGAGCACTCAATAGGATTCGTTTCATTTCCGACGTCGTTTCTTTCTCGAGAGAGTATACAACGCACGCGGCGACTGCCCCCGCAGGGTTTAAAAGTGAGAATAGTCCGCCGGCCCGTATACCCGGCGATCCGGAGAATCGTCCTTCGGGCGATCCTCCTCGACTCAGAATGATGGTGGGATTCGTCGATAGAGTCTTATTTTTCCTAGGCCATCAACGCAATAGTTCCGCATTCCACAGCTTCTCCACAGCAATCAGCTTCCGGTATAGTTCAAACAACGTTTTTCTGCCTCACAATCCTTACGGAGCACTGTCTCTCCCATCATGACCGAGTCTGCCGATTTCAAAGAAATCGTCAAGCAGCAGGCGGACATCGTCCGCATCGTCGGCGATTACATCAAGCTGAAGAAGTCAGGTGCGCAGAACTACTCGGGCCTTTGTCCCTTTCATGGCGAGAAGACGCCGTCGTTTTCGGTGCATGCCACGCGCCAGTTTTACCACTGCTTCGGCTGCCACGAATCCGGAGACGTATTCAAGTTCGTGCAGAAGATCGAAAACATCACCTTTCCCGAGGCCTTGCGACTGGTCGCGCAGAAGCTGGGAATTCCGCTGCCCAAAGCTACGTACTCGAGTCCCGCAGAGGCCAAAGAAGCCAGGCTGCGCGCTCAGCTGTTCGACATCCAGGGGCACGCCGCGGCATTTTTCCAGGAATGTATGAAGCGTCCTGAGGGCGCACGCGCGCGCGAATATTTGCTGGGGCGAGGGCTGGACGAAGAAACGATCGCTCGCTTTCGCATCGGCTACGCGCCCGATTCCGGCTTCCTCCTGCGCGACCGGCTGGCAAACGAGTTCAGCGAAGAGGTGCTGCGGGAGAGCGGACTGTTCTCTTGGAAGCAGGAGGACCGGCCTCCGGCGTCCGGCGCCCGGCGGAAGGAGAACGGCGAGACCGGTGCCGCTGGCGGCGAACAGCAGGTTCCTCACGGGCTTGCGCCCGCTCGGAATGACAAGGATGGGAGTGAAGACCGGGAGCCGGAAACCGGACGCCGGACGCCGGAAGCCCGCATGTATTCCAAATTCCGCAACCGCGTAATGTTTCCCATCGCCAACGACGCCGGAAAAATCATCGCCTTCACGGGACGAACCCTGGCCTCCGACGAGAGGGCCGGTCCAAAATATTTGAATTCCCCTGAGACCGGAATTTATTCGAAAAGCCGGGTTCTGTTCAATCTAGACCACGCGAAAGAAGCCATCCGCAAGCTCGATTACGCGATCCTGGTCGAAGGCCAAATGGATTGCATTTCCGTCTACGCCGCCGGATTTCACAACATCATCGCCAGCTCGGGTACGGCATTCACCGAGATGCAAGCCAAGGTGCTCGGCCGCTTCAGCAAAAACGTTATCGTTAACTTCGATCCCGATACCGCCGGCGCGAAAGCCACGGAGCGCACGCTGGGTTTGCTGGTGGAAGAAGAATTCAACATCCGGGTGCTGACCCTCGAACAGGGATTCGATCCCGATCTCTACATTCGCCGCAAGGGAAAAGACGCATACGGAGCAGCTTTGCGCGCCTCGCAGAAATATTTCGATTACCTGATCGACCGTGCCCGCAGTCATTTTCCAGTTCGCAGCGCCGAGGGCAAAAAAAATGCTGTGAACTACCTGCTGCCCCATATTCAACGCGTGCCCAGCCGCATTGTCCGCGACGAACTGGCGCAGGAGATCGCGCAGAAGCTGGGTATTGATTCGGCTGTGCTCCGGCAGGAATTGCGGCATGTGGCTGCGCAGCGCTCCGCGGCGACAGTGAAAGCTCCCGCAGAAGCGCAAGCTACCGATGCCGAGCGCATTCTCATCCGGGCGCTGGCTTCGGCGCGCCAGATGCAGCCCGGAGCCGAGCATCTTTCCGCTCGCGACGGTGCGGAAGAAGAATTCGATCCCGCGCGCCAGGCGCGCTACGCACTCGAGAATGAGGGCCTGCATCGCGGTTTAGCCACAGAATCGCTGGTCGATGCGCTACTCAACGCGGGGACGGAAATTGCCGATGTAATGGAGGTGCCATGCTCCGACGGTGAGCGCCGTATGCTCGCTTCCATCCTCTTGAAGGAGGACGAAGAACTTAGCGCTGAACGCCTCGAGGGCGCAGTGCGCGCACTGCGCCGAATTCACGTGCGCCGTCACTTCGACCAAGTGCAGCGCGAACTGAAGAAGCCCGGCATCAGCGACGATAGAGTACGCATGAAAGAGTTATTGCTTGAGTTGGAGCGGCTGAGCCGTGCGTTGAGAGATCCAAGTCTGGCCGAACTTGGATTGAAGAAGACGGGCTGAAAAAGAGCGGTGAGTACGCTCTGGAAACAGGAAAAGTGCCCAAAACAGGTGAAACAAAACGGCCCTTGGCGCCATCTAACTATTTAGCAGGAATAGAGATAGCGGCGGGCGGCGGGATTTCGCGGGGCAACTGATAGACGGCGCGGCACTTATGTGCTAAACTCTGTAAGTTTGTGCTAGGTGCACAACTCCGCGCTACCCCATATTCCCACCTTTTAAGACTGTACCACGACGCTCCGCGCGAGCGAATTGACGAATTTGAGGACACGCCTCTTGGCTCTTGAAGATAAGTACGACGACATTAAAAAGCTGGTCGATGCCGGGAAAGAGAAGGGATACCTTACCTACGATCAAGCAAACGACTTGATCCCGCACGATGTGCACAGTCCCGAAGACCTGGACGACCTGCTCACTACGATTGGCACGCAAGGCATCGACGTGCTGGAGGGCCCAAAACTGCCTTCCGCCGCGCTCGACAAGAAATTCGACGAAGGAGAAGAGGGAGAGGATGTCGAACTCGATCTCACTCCCGGCGCTCTCGAAAAAACCAATGATCCCGTCCGCATGTATCTGCGCGAGATGGGAACCGTCCCGCTGCTGACTCGCGAAGGCGAAGTGGAAATCGCCAAGCGCATCGAGCGCGGCCAGTTGCGCGTGCTCAAAGCGCTTTCCCGGTCGCCCATCGTGATTCACGACCTTCTTGCCATGGGCGAAGACCTGAAGAAAGGTGTGCGCTCCATCAAGGAAGTTGTCACCTTCGACGAGGAGGAAATCACCGACGAGATTCTGCAGAACCGCTTGAACGAATTCACCGGCAAGATCGACGACATGGCCAAGCTCTACAAAAAGGTTGGCGTCCTGCAGGAGAAATACGCAACCGTCTCGCAAAAGAAGCGTCCCAAGGATCACCGGCGCGCCCGCCGCAATCTGGCGCGCGCCATCGTGCGGGTTTCTCTTGCAGTCCGCAGGCTCGGCTTCACCAATGCCGAACGCAAGCGCCTGATCGACCGCGTCAACAAAACCGTTGACAGCATGCGCTCGCTCGACCGCCAGGCTGGGAATCTCGAGCGCAAAGCCGACGCCACGCGCAGTGAAGATCAAAAAAAAGAATACCGCCGTCAGGCCCGCGCCGTAAGAAGCGAGATTGAAAAACTCGAAGCCGAGGCTGGCCTGTTGTTCCAGGAGATCAAGCGCACACAGCGCGAAATCATCCAGGGCGACATGGACGCGGAACAGGCCAAGCGCGAACTGATCGAAGCCAACCTCCGCCTGGTAGTTTCGATCGCGAAAAAATATACCAACCGCGGCCTGCAGTTTCTCGATCTGATTCAGGAAGGCAACATCGGCCTGATGAAAGCCGTGGACAAGTTCGAATATCGCCGCGGGTATAAGTTTTCCACTTATGCCACGTGGTGGATTCGGCAGGCGATTACTCGTGCAATTGCTGATCAAGCGCGTACGATTCGCATCCCGGTCCACATGATCGAGACCATCAACAAGTTGATCCGCACTTCGCGGCAGCTGGTGCAGGAACTGGGACGCGAACCTACGTCGGAAGAGATCGCGAAGAGAATGGACATCCCGGTCGCGAAAGTACGGAAAGTTCTCAAAATCGCACAGGAGCCCATCTCGCTCGAAACTCCGATCGGCGAAGAAGAGGATTCGCATCTCGGCGACTTCATCGAAGACCGCGCCGTAGTCTCGCCCGCCGAGGCCGTGATCAACGTGAACCTCAAGGACCAGACCGGACAGGTTCTGCGCACGCTGACCCCGCGCGAAGAAAAAGTCATCAAGATGCGCTTCGGCCTCGAAGACGGCAGCGAGCACACTCTGGAAGAAGTCGGCCAGTCATTCGCCGTAACCCGCGAACGTATCCGCCAGATCGAAGCCAAAGCCCTGCGCAAACTGCGCCATCCCTCGCGCTCGCGCAAGCTGCGCGCGTTCATGGATGGAGTTAGGGACTAAGCTTCACACATGTGTCATTCCGAACCGGGCAGAAGCCCGGTGAGGAACCTGCTTGTTACGTCGGAAAAGGCACGGCCTCGGTCGTGCCTTTTTGTTTGTGAGAATGCTGCCTGGGCTCTCCCGAATTAGTAGGGGACGGACGCACTCGTCGCCTCTGCGTTCTTCACCACTGCGTCACGAGGAGCGCAACGGATGGTGATCCGATCTTACGCTCCAGTCGCCGCCTTCTTGCGCTTGTGCCTGGGCCTCCCGCCAAGGGTACCATTGTTGCGAGCAGCCGCTTTCTTCGCAGCACTGGTAGACCTTCCGCCAATTTCCCCCATTGCGGACGCCATCCATTTTCTCGAGCGCCGCCGATCAAGTGGACATTCGGGGGAGTGTGGTCGTTCGAGTGGATCGCGGCACGCATACCGTTGCGAGAATCGACTGTGCCCACATTGACCATTATGAAACAATATCCCAACCGCTTAGGTTTTTATTTAAATGGGTACAAAAAGCGAAGAACGGTGCCGCCCGCCATTTTCATTAATTCGGAAACTCGTGGACAAATGGCCGCACTTCCGCGACAGCCCAATGGAAGGCTGGTCGAGGTTCGTGGCAGCCTCGCCCGTGGCGGCGCAAGGGTGGGCCAGTCCCCCAACATCAACGCGGTGCGGGCTTGAAATAGTAATCGTAGTTCGGCACTTTTTCTCCGAGCAGTCTTAGCAGCCTTATGTCAAAGAGGAATGCATTGACTTCGTCCAGACTTAGGTTACTGAACATCGTTGCCGCACGAAGTGGCACAGGGAAAACTGTCGGAGTAATTAAATTATTGCTGGAGTGCACGTAGAACACGTTGAGCCGTGGCTCAATTTCTGGGTGTAAGGTTTCTGGAGGCGCGTGCGAATCCTTGTTCGACCAAGGAAGCAATACAGGTTCATTCATCGGCGTTTCTTCCCACGTGCTGTTGCTGTTAGACCATCGCAAAATACGACGAAGATGACCTTGGCATTGTTCAACGTCCGCCTCTGTTAGGCATCGCGGCAGCAGTTGTATCCACGCGCTGGTCCCAGTTGACCTTCCAGACGGGTCTTGGGTAGGGTTTTCTTGGATGCAAGCTTCGCGCACTTCAAACTTGGATATCAAACGGATATGATCGGCCCTCCACGTGTAGTAGCCAGCAACGAATAGGGCAAGAACGACCGCAGTCCAATTCAGCCACTCAGGGGGAGTAGCTGTTCCTACAATAAAATGCATTCCCCAAACGACGGCTAACACGCTCGGCCCCCATAAGACTGCTTGCCAATGTGTAAAAACCAGAGTGAAGTATTGGAACCCGAGATGTTCTTTACGGAATTGTTTGTATCGTTGGGACAGGCTAGCCATCGCGCACACCTCCACAGGAGAGCCAAGAGTTTCTTGGACCCACGAAGGATAATCTCTTTGTGGAGCAGAACAAGGCAGAACGCCCGTGCATAAAAACCCGTCTTGGCTGCGCAAAAACTAGCCCTCATAAGAGCCTTTTCTGTCAGAAGCGACATTTCGCCCCGGTTTGATAATCTGAAACTAGGAAAAGCCGCCGGCTCGTTGCTAAGACCTGGCGGCGAAGAGCGGAGAACTGAAAGCCTCCTCTTATCAAACCGCGGTCGCCCGTCTGTTGGCGCTGGGGCACGAACTGGCCCAGACGCCTTCGCACAAATTCGATCTGGCGCACATGCAGGTGCTGTTGCAGGCGCTGGATCATCCGGAGCGTCGCTTTCCCAGCGTGCTCATCGCGGGCACGAATGGCAAGGGGTCGACGGCGGCGACTCTGGCTTCGATCCTGCGGGCTTCGGGATTGAGGACGGGTCTGTACACCTCACCGCATCTGGTGCGAATCAACGAGCGGATTCGGGTGAATGGCGAAGAGATCAGCGATGACGATTTTGCGTTCCTGCAGGGCGACGTGGATCGCGTTGCGGAGAAGTTGGTGGAGCGGGCAGAGTTGCCGTGGCATCCGAGTTTCTTTGAGATGATGACGGCGATTGCGTTTGAACACTTCGCCGACGAGAAGGTAGACCTGGCGGTGCTCGAAGTGGGGATGGGCGGACGGCTGGATGCCACGAATGTGGTGGAACCCCGAGTCAGCGTGATCACCGATATATCGCTGGATCATCAGAAATTTCTCGGGAATACCGTGGGGGAGATTGCGCGCGAGAAAGTTGGGATTATTCGTCCTGGCGGAGCGGTCGTGACGCTGCCGCAGCAGCCCGAAGCGAACGATGTGATCGGAAATACGATTCTGGAGATGGGGGCGAGAGCGGTGAACGCCGTCCCTTATGTGCCGCCAGTTTCGCCTCATAGTCCCGAGTACCTGGTACCGAGTACCGAGCCAGGCAAAGCCAGCTTCGTGTATCGATATCCCCTGTCGGTGATGGGTGAGGAGATTCTGGTGGAGACGCCGCTGGTTGGGCGTCACCAGCTCCGGAACGTGGCGCTTGCGATTTCGGCGGCGGTCGAGTTGAAGCAGCAAGGATTCAGCGGCATCACGGCAGCGAGCATGGAGAGGGGCATCCGGGAGACGCGCTGGCCGGGGCGCTTTCAGGTGATCGCGGCGGATAAGGGCTGGCCGGAGATGGTCATCGATGTGGCGCACAATCCGGCGGGCGCCTGGGCACTACGTTCCGCGCTCTCGGAGCGCTATGAAGACCGTTCGCTGATTTTTGTTTTCGGCGCGATGCGGGACAAAGCAATCGCGGAGATGACGGAAATTCTGTTTCCGCTGGCAGAGCGAGTAATCGCAACCAGGCCCGCGAATCCGCGAGCGGCCTCGCCAGAAGAAATTCAGCAGGCAGCGGCGCGAACCGCGGTTGAGATCGAGGCCGTACAGGATGTTCACGAGGCCGTGGAGCGGGCACGGACGCTCGCCAACCCTTCCTCGGTGATTGTGATTACCGGGTCGATTTATCTGGTGGGCGAAGTGATGCGCGTGGTTGGTGTGGAAATCTAGAAGAGTGTCTGCCGGCGGCGGTTTGATAAGGAAGCGAGCCAAGAGCGCGCGAGTAATGCGTCGCAAAGGGCGCGACGCTTCGCGCGGCTCGCGCAGATCCCCTTCGGCTTCGCTCAGGGCAGGCTCTCGCTGCGCAAAGAACGCTTGCTCGGGATGACAAGGACGGGCGGTTTTCCCCTAGAATAGAAGGGTGCAGGAAGCGAACTCATCATCGTCCGTGGAAGTAGAGCAGAGCCCACAGGCGGCCCCGATCGCTGCGCAGCGGGGCAGTCCGCACGCGATCCCGGGGAAAAAGTACGGGTGGCTGAGCCACCTACGTTCGTATTTCATTCTTGATCCGCTGATCTGGCTGTACACACTGGTCCTCGGCCTGATCGCGCTTCCCGGCGGATTGTTCGACAAGAGCGGACGGCGTCTGCACTGGTTTTCGCGGGCATGGTCGTGGTGCATTATGAAAACGATCATGTCTCCGGTGAAGGTCACGGGCCTGGAGAAGATCGATACAACCAAGCCCCATGTCTACGCGGTGAATCACGCTTCGGCGATGGACATTCCGGTTCTCTACGTTTACCTCCCGTTTCAATTCCGCATCGTTTTCAAGAAGGAATTGCTGGCGTATCCGATTGTGGGCTGGCAACTGAAGCGTTCGGGCCAGGTGTGCATCGACCAGCAGAAGCCCACCAATTCGATTGCTGCGATCCGATCCGCGGTGAAAAGCCTGAAGGCAGGAATGCCGCTGGTCATTTATCCCGAGGGGGGGCGGACGCCGGACGGCGAGATCAAACCGTTTCTGCCGGGGGCTTTTTTCCTGGCGCTGAAAGCGCAGGTGGATATTGTTCCGGTCGCCTTGATCGGAACTTACGAACTGCTCCCGATGGACACCTACCATATCAAATGCCGACCGCTCGAGATGCGAGTGGGCGAGCGGATTTCAACCTCTGGGCTAACCGTGCGGGATCTGGAAGCCGTCTCGGCTAAGGTGCAAAAGGCGATGGAGGATTTGTATTACGCGAAAAGCCGGGCTCCGGCATAAATATTTTCCTCGTAACTTTTCTTGATCCCTGCCGTTATCCCTGTGTAAGACTACTCCGCGCGGAGAATTCGTTGAAGGCTCTGAAGAGAGAAGCGGACGAGCGGCTTCTGATCGAGGCGGCGCAGAAGGATCCTGCGCGCTTTGCGGAGCTTTACGAGATCAATTTCGAGCGCGTGTATGCCTACGTGGTGCGGCGGGTGGGAGATCGTGCGGAAACTGAGGATCTGACCTCCGAGGTATTTCATCATGCGCTGGCCAACTTGCGGAGATTTGAGTGGCGTGGGATTCCGTTTGCGGCGTGGCTGTTCCGGATTGCAGCGAACCTGATTTCCGACCGCTGGCAACGCAAGAGCCGCGAGCAGGCGATAGACGAGCCGGAAGCGATCGAATCGGCGCAGGCCAGCGGTACAGAATTCGAAGAAGTGGAGCGCAAGGCAACGTTGTTTCAGTTGGTGGATACGCTGCCCGCCGAGCAGCGCCGAGTGGTGGTGCTGCGCTTCGTGGAGCAAAAAAGCATTAAGGAAGTCGCGCAGGAAATCCGCAAGACGGAAGGCGCGGTGAAGCAGTTGCAATTCCGCGCACTCAGCAGTCTGCGGGCGCGCATGGAGGGTGCCGATGCCTAAGCGCTCTCTGAATCTGCCAAACAACGACGCGAAGAAGATCGAGCAACTGAACCGGGCGGTGGAGTTGTTGCTGACTCGGGCAGACGGCAGGCCCGCAAAGGTGGAGGCTAGCGTCGAGCCACTGGTGCGCGTGGCCAGGGACTTGCGTGACCTGCCGCGGGAAGAGTTCAAGGCACAGCTTAAGTCTGAATTGTTAGAAGGGAGAACTATGAGTACCGTTGCTGAACCAGTTGCAACCGTTCGTACGATGGCAGTCCCGAGGATCGCGTTCCAAGATCCTGCGAAAGCGATTGAGTTCTACAAGCAGGCTTTGGGCGCGAAAGAAATATTCCGTTTCGAACTTGGCGAACGAGACCTGCACGCCGAGATCATGATCGGCGATTCAACCCTCCACATCAGCGGAGAGTGGCCCGAGGGCGGCCGCTTCAGCGCCGAAACGCTGGGAAATTCGCCGATTTCGATGTCTGTCCAGGTGCCAGATGTGGATGCGTTCGCGGAGCACGCGATTGCGGCGGGGATGAAGGTGGTACGTCCTGTGAAGGACCAGTTCTACGGCCGTCGCGATGTGACGTTGGCCGATCCGTTCGGATATTTGTGGGTTGGCTACCAGGTGAAGGAAAAAATGTCGGTCGAAGAGATGCACCGACGCATGAAGGGGATGACAACCGGGCCTGAGGGCGGGCAAATGTCACCGAAGAGAGAGGGAGTGAATCCGGTTCCGCCGGGCTTCCACACGGTGACGCCTTACATGATCGCGCCGGACGGAGATGCGATGCTGGCATTTGCGAAGCAGGCGTTTGGCGCGGAGGAGACTTTCCGGGCAATTGGCGGAGCTGGAGGAATTCACGCGGAGACGCGCATCGGCGACACCATGCTGATGATGGGCGGAGGGATTCCGGGCAAGCCATTCAACGCCAAGCCGAACACGACGGCGTTGCACATCTATGTCGAGGACACTGACGCCGCCTACGAGAAAGCTTTGCAGGCGGGAGCGACTTCGGTCGGTGAACCCCAGGATCACGAATACGGAGAACGGGGCGCGGGCGTGAAGGATCCGTTCGGCAACTACTGGTACATCGCCACGCACAAGGGCGAGAACTACATACCGAAGGGATTGCATAACGTGAATGTATACATGCATCCGCTGCGTGCGGAGCCGGTGATCAGTTTCCTGAAGAGAGCTTTCGGCGCACAGGAGTTGGGGAAGTACGCTTCGCCCGATGGCGTGGTTCATCACGCAGAGATTCGCGTCGGCGATGCCGTGGTCGAAATGGGCGAGGCCCATGGCCCCTACCAACCAATGCAGTCGATGTTCTACATGTACGTGCCGGACTGTGATGCCGTGTATCAGCGGGCTTTGGCGGCGGGCGCGAAGTCAATCCAGGCGCCGGCAGACCAACCCTACGGCGATCGCTCGGGTGGAGTGACAGATCCGTTCGGCAATACCTGGTACATTGCGACCCACATCAAAGACGTAGAGGCTCGAAAATGAAAAGCTCGGTGGGTAAAGCGATGGTCGTCAGCTTCCGAGAATCGAAGGCGAGGATGCTGTTCTCGTTGACTATCAGGACTATCACTAGTCTGTGTTGCCGGTGCCCGCGAAACCGAAACCTGGGCCACCCGCCCTATCGAGTGATCGTGAAAAAACGAGTTTGTCGATGGAGTCAAATGCTCGAGCAAATTCGTTCTCTGCTTTTGTCATGGACTGGTTTTTTGCGACTTCAGGCCAGAAAGGAACCATGAGTTGATAGGTTTTGCGCCCAAAGACGAGCAGGTCGACATCTTGCATGAGGTGGGTAAAGTATTCATGGGTTTCTTCATCAGCAGGTTGTTTGGTATGGTCGCAGCAGCCATCCAGGGTAATGTTGATTGAAAGATTACATTTCTCATTTGATTGCCCCTTACCAGCGCTCATGAGCCTTTGAAGCCTTGGCGGGTGGCCCACCTTTACGATCTTTGCGTGCACCCTTCCCACTGAGGGTGCCCCATCCTTGCGTTCTTTGGCAAGGGGACGAAACTGGGGACGGACGGGACGCTTTCCGTTTTTCCTGACGGGAAATTGGGGAACGTTCCGTCTGTCCCCAGCTTTTCGCGGCGACTTTTTTTACTACTGGCGCATCTCAGCGGCGACGTCGTCGCCGAACTTCTTTTGGATATACTTTTGGGTCTCGGGATCGAAGTCGGTCATGTCAAACATCCGGCGAACCTCGACCATTTCGTTATCCTTTCCGGGGATGCGCGAGGCCCATTCGAGCGCCTCTTCGCGCGACTTCACCTGGATGATCCAGTAGCCGCCGACCACTTCCTTCGCTTCGGTAAACGGGCCGTCGGTGACTTTCGATTTTCCGCTTTTGAAGGTGACGCGCGCGCTCATCGTCGAGGGCGGGGTCTCGAGGGCCGCGCGCGAGCGGAAGATCGAACGCAGAGTGGCGAGGACTGACGTGAGAGAAATGAGCATCGGAGTAGAGATTATGAAAGAAATATAGATCGCGCCCGCGCAGACATTTCGGGGATTTCGAGAGGGACACTACCCATTTTATATTGCTTAAGGCAAGGACTCTATCGTAAGCTCAAACGGCGTGTTTGCGCTGGAGGGGCCAGGCATCACCGTCAGACCTGACGGCCTCTACGCAGACGTTGGGTAATGGAGGCCCAAAGCGCATGCCTTATGATCCTTTAGCGTCAGTATTTCCAGGCCCATCTGGTCGCTGGCCCGCACCTCGCTTCGGCAACCCGCCTGGATTGATACAGCCGTCGATGCCTGGTGCGCAACCCTTACAGCCGTCCATGCCACAACCGAACACGGGAGCGCGGCAACCAATCCAATCCGCTCCTGTCCTCGCGATGGATAA
>Ga0116224_10002039_pt1 | contig 12079 bp, 10 predicted proteins | sample Sb_taG_9_FD_89699 | JGI IMG/M metagenome (GOLD analysis project Ga0116224, IMG submission 89699) | Peat soil microbial communities from Weissenstadt, Germany - Sb_50d_b_LC metaG | ecosystem: Environmental > Terrestrial > Soil > Wetlands > Peat | place: Germany: Weissenstadt | collected 2010-09-21
AGCGCGCGCTCGGTCTCGCCCATCCCCCAGCCGGTCTGGCCCCCGAGCACGAGCACGGCGTCGGAGTTCGCCTCCGCCACGAGGTCGAACGCGGCAACGAGCGGCGCAACTCCCTTACGCGGCTCGAGGGTGCCGACGAAGACCACCAACGGCGCATCGGCCGGAAGGCCGAGGGAGCCGACGACGGCCCGGTCCGCCCCCTCGGCGGGCTCGGTGGGTGCGAACCGCACGTGGTCGACCCCGTGGGGCGCAACGATCACCGGCGCCCGCACCTCGCAACACTCCTGGAGCCGGTCGGCCGTGACCTGGCTCACGCAGACGAGCACGCCGGCACGGAGCGCCGCACGGCGGATGGCCCGGCGGAAGAAGGCCGCCTTCGAGCGGTGATGCCATTCGGGGTGGTCGAAGAAGGTGCAGTCGTGGATGGTCACGGCGCACGGGACCGGCGACCTCGCCGGCATGGTGTAGTGCGGCCCGTGATGGAGTTGCACCCCGAGGGAACGGAGCACGGACGACAGGCCGACCTGCTCGAACGCCAGGCGCCCGGCCCGCGAGGACGGTACGGCCGCACGCACCGCCGCCCCGGGGGCCAGCTCCTGCCACCGCTCTTCGTCGCCGTGACGCGCCACGACCGTGAGCTCGACGTCGTCACGCAGGGCGAGGCCGGTGGCGAGCGCCATGGTGTAGTACCCCGCACCGCCAGGACGCGTCGGGACGGCGGAGACATCGAGCGCGAGCGCGAGCGGATCGGTCACCGCAGCGCCTTCCACAGGGCGACGTGGGAGCGTGCGGCGGCGTGCCACGTACGCGGCAGCACGTGCCGCATGCCGCGTGCCGACAACTCGGTCCGCAGACCCTCGTCGGCCAGGACGGCCGCGAGGCCCGAGGTGATGTCGTCGACGTCCAGTGGGTCCACGATGACGGCGGGCGCCGGCTCCGTCGCGCCCAGGTCGTGCACGCTCGGCACCTCACGGGAGACCACCGTCGGTGTGCCGGCCCGCATCGCCTCGAGGGGCGGCAGCCCGTACCCCTCCGTCAGAGGCACGTACGCGAAGGCACGGGCGCGGTGGTAGAGCTCGGCGAGCACGGGGTCGGGCACGGCGCCGGTGAAGACCACCCCGTCGGTCTGGCGCGGTCGCGTGGGCAGAGGTCCCCATCCCTCCGGTCCCACGACCACCAGCTGCCACGGGCCGGGCAGGGAGGGACGCACCCGGCCAAAGGCCTCGACGAGGCGGTCCACGTTCTTCCGTGGCTCGAGCGTGCCGACGGTGAGGAGGAACTCGCCCCGGACCCCCGCCCGAGCGAGAAGCGCGTCGGTTGCCCCGGGGTCCGGGTCGGGCAGGTGGTCGGCGCCCCCCGGCACCACGGTGATCCGGGCCGGGTCGACACCGAGCGACTCCAGGTCGGCGGCCACGAGACGGGACAGGACGACCACGGACGCCGCGCTCTGGCGGACCCGGATCAATGCCGCCTCGTGCCACCGCAGCCCCCGCGGCGTCGTGGCTTCGGGATGCCGGCGCCAGGCGACGTCGTGGACCGTGACGACGAGCCCGCTCCGGCTGGAGCGCCGGGGGCGCGGCGCGGCGAGCGACACCGAGTGCACGACATCGAAACCCCCAGGTGCGTGCACCAGCCCGTGGTCCCACGCCCTCGTCAGGAGCGGCCTCGGCAGCCGTGACGACAGGACGGGCCTGCCGAAGCGGGCCAGTGGATCGCCCACGGCATGGGCCCGCCCGACGAGACGGACGTCGGGACGGCTGGCCAGGAGCGTCACGTCGACACCGTCGCCCTCGGTGATGCACCGGGCCAGCCCGCCGAGGAGGCCGCGCGTGGTCACGCCGATGCCGCCCGGCACCCGGCGACGCAGCTGCTCGACGACGAGGAGCACGGATGGCGCCTGCTCAGGCACGCGTGCCCCCCGCCGCGTCGAGGTAGAGCTCCTCGAGACCGGCGCCGCAGCGCTCCCATGAGAACCCCGACGACCGGGCCGTCCCCGCCGCGACCAACCGACGGCGCAAGGCGTCGTCCACCAGGCTGGCCTCGAGTGCCAGGACCAGCGCGTCATGGTCGCCGGGCTCCACCATGAGGGCACCGTTCCCGAGAACCTCGGGCAACGAGCCGGCGCGTGTGGCCACCACCGGGACGCCCGCCCGCATCGCCTGCAGCGGCGGGAAGCCGAACCCCTCGTAGAGGGAGGGGTAGGCGAGCACGCTGGCGTGCGACAGCAAGACCGCCAGGTCACGCGGCTCGACCCACCCGGTCCGGACGATCCTGTCGCGGGCGGGCGACGCGGCGACGGCCGAGGCCAGCGTGTCCTCACCCCAACCCGGTGGCCCGGCGAGCACCAGTCGGAGGTCGCCGTGGCGCGCCGCGACCTCACCGAACGCGCGCACCAGTCCGGGCAGGTCCTTGCGGGGTTCGGCCGTCCCGACGGCGAGGCAGTACCGCCCCGGTCCCGAGGGGAGCAGCCTGCTGAGCACGGCGGCGGCGTCTCGCTCCGCAACGGCCGGCAGGTCGGGGATGCCGGGATGCACGACCCGCAGGCGAGCGGGGTCGACCCCGAACGCGTCGGCCACCTCGCCCGCGACGAAGGCCGAATCGGTGTGGACCCAGGCCCCCCGCGCCAGCGCCCGGCGGATGAGCCCGGGGTAGGCCAGCGTCGCCTCGTCGCACAGCTCGGGGTGGTGGAGCGGCGTGAGGTCGTGCACCGAGACCACCGTGGCGGCCCGCCGTGTGGGCGGCACCACGAAGTTCGTGCCGTGCACGATGTCGACGGGGCCGACGAACCACTCCAGCGGCGGCGTGTCCCAGCGCCCCCACAGGGCGTGCAGCGGCCGGGCCGGCATCGGACGCTGGTGCGCCGAGACCCCCGCCGGCAGGTGAGCCTCGATGAGCCCCCGCCGCCGCCAGCTGACCGCGTAGGCCCGGACGTCGACACCCGGCCGGGTCGCCAGGGCGTCGAGAGCACCCTGGCAGAAGGCTCCGACGCCGGTGGGGAGGCCGAGCAGCGGCGTCGCGTCGAGCGCGACGCGCAGCGGCGCCCGCGGTGTGGCCCGGGACGTGCCGAGGGCGCTCAGGTCGTGATCGCCCCGTCGATGGAGAGGATCGCCCCGGTGACGTAGTCCGCTTCGTGCGATCCGAGGTAGGCGAACGCCCCGGCGATCTCGTGCGGGTAGGCGAAGCCGATCGGGGTCATCAACCGCTGAATCAGTTTCCAGTCCGCGTCCTCGGGCGGCCCGAAGTTGTGGATGATCGGGGTGTCCACCCCACCGGGAGCGACACCGTTCACGCGGACACCCCGGGCCATGTACTCGACCGCCAGGGCTTTGGTGAGCAGCTTGACGCCGCCCTTGGACGCGCAGTAGGCGGCCGAGTAGGGCTGACCGATGATGCCCGCCGTCGAGACGGTGTTGACGATGGCGCCGCCGTGCTCGATCATGCCGGGGAGCACGGCGCGGCACATGAGGAACGTGCCGGTCAGGTTGACGGCGATGATCTTGTCCCATCCGCTGAGCGACTGCTCGGGGGTGTGGGCGAACCCGCCGATCCCCGCGATGTTGCACAGGTTGGTGATGTGGCCCAGCTCCTCTCGGGCTTGTGACACCGCGCCGCTGACCGCGTCCTCGTCGGTGACGTCGCAGCCGACCGCCAAGGCGCGCCCGCCCGCGCCACCCGACTCCTGGTTGATTTCGGCCGCCACCGTCTCGACGGCGTCCACCGCCAGGTCGAGGCACGCCACCGCGCCCCCCTCGGCAGCCAGGCGGCGCGCCGTCGCACGCCCGATGCCCGACCCCGCCCCGGTGACCACCGCCACGTGCCCCGCGTAGCGTCCGGGCGTGATCGCCTCAGGGGCCGTTCCCCGGTTGGGGTCGGACTCCCCGACTCTGGTGGTGGGGCTCATGCACGCTCCTTCTCGTCGCCTTCTCCGGTGGGGCCACTGCCTAGCACCCCGGGGCGGACCTCACGATTCTGGGCCAGGAGCGAGCGACGTTCCTCGGCCGCCCCTGCAGCCAGAGCGGCGAGGCGCGCCGGGTCGACCTTCATCATCGGGGTGAGCGGGAGCTCGTCGACGACCACGAGTGCGTCAGGCGCCTTGTAGTCGGACAGGGCCCGGGCGCAATGCGCACGGAGCTGGTCGAGCTCGGGAACGGCGCCGGCCTCGGCCACCACGACGGCCACGCCGATCTCACCAAGCACGTCGTCGTGCACGCCGACCACCGCGGCCCGGGCCACCGCCGGGTGGGACGAGAGGGTCTCCTCGACCTCCGCCGGGTAGATGTTGTAGCCGCCCCTGATGTAGCGCTCGTGGGCCCGCCCCGACAGCTGAAGGTTCCCTGCACCGGTGAGCCTCCCGAAGTCACCGGTGGTCAGCCACCGATCGTCGTCGAGGACGGTGGCGGTGGCGGTGGCGTCGATCAGCTGGTCGACGCGGCGTCCCCGGCCCGGGCCGTGTCCCCAGTAGCCGCGCATGGTGGCCGCCGAGCACAGCAGGACCCGGCCGATCGATCCTGGCGGAACCGGTCTCCCCTCGTCGTCGACGATGGCCAGCTCGACGCCGGCGACGGGGCGCCCCACGGTCGTGGCCACCTCCTCGTCGGACGACGTCGGTGTGGTGCCGGTCCCGAGCGACGCCTCGGTCGAGGTGTAGCGCACCACGACCGGGACCCCGAATCGGCGGCGCACCTCGCCGACGAGCGCAGCCGGCACGCGCGCCGCGCCCGTACCGGCGACCCGCAGCGCGCTGAGGTCGGCCCGCTCCAACTCGGGGCTGGCCAGCATCAACGTGTACTGGGTCGGCACCCCCTGGGCCACGGTCACGGACTCGGCCGCCATGATGCGGACGGCGTCGTCGGCCCGCCACGGCGTCGGCGTGATGATCGTCGTCACGACGTTGGCGATTTCGTCCCAGACCCGCGTCATGTACGCCACGTGGGCGAAGGGCAGCGGCGACAGCCGGCGGTCGCCCGGCTGGCTGAGCGCGTCGGTCCCCCGGGCCACTGCGGCGAGGTTGGCGTGGTCGAAGAGCGCCCCCTTCGGCTTGCCGGTGGTCCCGCTGGTCCACACGACGGCCACCGGGTCGTGCGGCGCCAGGTCGGGCCACCGGTGCGGTGGCTCACCGGCCCACCACGTCGGGACCTCTGCCCGTTCGATCACCTCCACGCCGCCGACCGCGGGCGGCAACGCCGTCGCCTCGGGGTCGGTCACCACGAGCACCGGCGCGGCCCGCTCGAGGATGGACGCCATCTCTCCGGCTCCCATGCGGGGGTTGATCCCGGACGTGATCGCCCCGAGGCGGAGCAACGCGGCGTAGAGGACCGCGTAGTCGATCGACGACGGCACGACGAGGCACACCACATCGCCTCTGGCGACGCCTCGCCGGGCCAGGGCGCCGGCGACACCGTCGGCGGCGCGGTCCCACTCGGCGAACGTGAGGGAGCGCCGCTCGCGTCCGGGGACGGGCTCCACGTAGGCCTCGACGTCGCCGTTGACCCGCGCCGCTTCTCGCAGGAGCGACACCACGGTCTCGTGCCGATCCGAGGGGATGCGCTCTGGCATGGCGGGCGGCGATGGTAGCAGGGGACGCCGAACGGTCCCGCGGGCGGGCGCTCCTATGCTCGCGGCGTGCTGGTGGCCCTGTGCGGCGGCGTCGGGGCCGCCCGGATGCTCTCCGGGCTCGTCCGCGTGGTCCCGCCGGAGGACATCACCGCCATCGTCAACGTGGGGGACGACATGGTCCTGCACGGACTGCACATCAGCCCCGACCTCGACACGGTCACCTACACCTTGGCCGGCATGGACAACCGCGACACCGGATGGGGCGTGGCCGGTGAGACCTGGGCGGTGATGGACGAGCTGGCGCGGATCGGGGGGGAGGACTGGTTCCGTCTGGGCGACCGCGACCTGGCCACGCACCTGTTCCGCACCGGCCGGCTGCACGCAGGCGACACCCTCAGCATGGTGACGGCGCAGCTGTGCGCCCGGCGGGGCATCACCGTGCGGATGCTGCCGGTGACCGACGACCCGCTGCGCACCCGGGTCACACTGGCGCAGGCGAGCCCGTTGGGCCCGGCCGGAACAGAGGTCGCGTTCCAGGACTACTTCGTGCGCCTGCAGCACGACGTGCCCGTGAGCGACGTCCGCTTCGAGGGCGCGCCCGCGACCAGTCCCGCACCGGGGGTGATGGCGTCACTGGAGAGCGCCGACACCATCGTGGTGTGCCCGTCGAACCCCTTCGTGTCCATCTGGCCCCTGCTGTCGGTCCCGGGCGTCCGCAACGCGCTGGCGTCCCGCCGGACGCGGGTGGTGGCCGTCTCACCCATCGTCGCGGGCGCCGCCCTGAAGGGCCCCGCCGACCGGCTCATGGTCGAGCTCGGGACCGAGGCGTCGGTGGTCGGGGTGGCCAGGCTCTACGCGCCATGGGCGGGCACGCTCGTCGTGGACGTCGCCGATGCGTCGCTCGCCGCGGCCGTCGAGGCCGAGGGGATCCGCTGCATCGTGGCACCCACCGTCATGAGCTCGCCCGAACGGTCGGCGGACCTGGCCCGAGTGGTCGTCGATGGCGCGGGCTGACGGCGTGCAGGTCCTCCCCGTCACCGGCCTCGGGGAGGTGACGCCGGGCACCGACGTCGCCCGGCTCATCGCCGAGGCCGTCGTGCCCGCACGTCCCGACGGACCCGAGCTGTGTGACGGCGACGTCCTCGTCGTCACACAGAAGATCGTGTCCAAGGCCGAAGGCAGGCTCGTGGCGATCGACCACGGCGACAGCGCGGCCAAGCTTGCTCTGGTCATGCAGGAGTCCGTCCGCGTCCTGCGCCGCCGCGGTGACCTGGTGATCAGCGAGACCCGACACGGCTTCGTCTGCGCCAACGCCGGCGTCGACCTGTCCAACGTCGCGGACGGGACCGCCGCGCTGCTCCCCGACGACCCGGACCGCTCGGCCCGGCGGATACGGGCCGGTCTCGCGAACACCCTCGGGATCGACGTCGGGGTCATCGTCTCGGACACCTTCGGCCGCCCGTGGCGGCGTGGCGTGACCGACGTCGCCATCGGCTGCGCCGGGGTGGCCGCCGTGGTCGATCTGCGGGGCACACTCGATGCGGGCGGGCGGGAGCTCGCCGCCACCGAGGTCTGCGTGGCGGACGAACTGGCGTCTGCGGCCGAGCTGGTGATGGGCAAGGACCGCGGCGTCCCCGTCGCCGTCGTGCGGGGGGTGCCGCGAGACTGGCTGCGCCCGGCCTCGGTGAAGGCCGAGGTCATCCGGCCCCCGGACGAAGACCTCTTTCGCTGAGTCGCTCAGCCGGGTCGCTCGGCCACGAACTCGAGCACGGCGCGCGTCCCGTCGCCCAGCTCGGTCCAGGGACGCCACCCGAGCTGGATGGCAGCCCGCTCGTTGTCGAGGCACGAGCGCCGCAGCTCACCGGGCCGTTCGGGCGCCATGACGGGCGTCACCTCGGCGCCGGCCTGGGCCACCATGGTGGCGAACAGCTCGTTGATCGACGTCTCGCAGCCGGTCCCGATGTTGCAGACCAGGCCGCCCCCGCGGGTGGCCGCCCGGACGAAGCCATCGACGACATCGTCGACGAAGACGAAGTCCCTCGTCTGCTCGCCGTCCCCGAAGATCGTCACCGGCTCACCGCGCACGATGCGCTGGGCGAAGATCGCGACCACACCGGCTTCGCCGTGTGGGTCCTGCCGGGGTCCGTAGACGTTGCCCAGGGCGAGGGCACAGAACTCGAGCGCGTGGATCTCCCGGTAGGCGACGAGGTAGTCGATCACCGCCTTCTTGGCGACTCCGTAGGGCGACAGCGGCTGCTGGGGATGGGACTCCCGAACGGGGAGGTCCTCGGGCGCCGGCTCCCCGTACAGTGTGCCCCCGCTGGCGGCGAAGACGACGCGCTCGGACTCGGCCTGGCGCGCGCCTTCGAGGATGTTCACCGAGCCGACGATGTTGACGGTGGCGTCGAAGGCGGGGCGGGCCACCGAGACCCGCACATCGGCCTGCGCGGCGAGATGGAACACGAGCTCGGGGCGACGGCGGGCCATGAGCTCGACGACGGCCGGCGCACTGATGTCGAGATGATGGATGGTGAGGGCCCGGCCCGCGCTGGCACGCGCCTCGGCGAGGTTCGACAGGGAACCGGTCGAGAAGTCGTCGACGACGTCGACCTCGTGCCCCTCCACGAGGAGGCGGTCGACCAGGTTCGAACCGATGAACCCTGCGCCTCCGGTGACCAGCGTGCGCATGCCGTCCCTACCCCGAGACCCGCTCGCCGTCGACCAGCGTGCCCGAGGAGACTACCGCATCGGCGCCGAGCACCGACACCGGACGCACGTCGCCCCGCTGCCCGACGATGGACCGCGGGCCCATCACGGAGCCGGCAACCTTGGCGTCGGCGGCAACGTGGCAGCCCTCCATGAGCACCGAATCGGCGACCACGGCACCGGCCGAGACTACCGAACCCCGTCCCAGGATGCTGCGCTCCACCCGTGCCCCGGGCTCGATCACACAACCCGAGAAGAGGACGGCCGGGCCCACCACGTCGCCCTGCACGTCACTCTCGCCCTCCATGAAGACCGATTGGCCGCGGTCCACCAGCCCGGGCGCAACGATCGGGCCGCGCCGCCCGTTGAGGTAGTCGAAGTTCGCGTCGAGATAGGCCGCCGGGGTCCCCGTATCGAGCCAGTAGCTCTCGTCGGAGCGCGCGAAGAGACACCGGTCGCGCACCATGGCCGGGAACGTCTCCCGCTCGATCGAGACCCGCCCGCCCTCGGGGATCCGCGCCAGCACCGACGCCTCGAGCACGTAGGTCCCTGCGTTGATTTCGTTGGTGGGCGCCTCATCACGGGGCGGCTTCTCCACGAACGCCGTCACGCGTCCTTCCTCGTCGGTCGGCACGACACCGAAAGCGGACGGGTCGGCCACCGGATGAAGGGCGATCGTCCCCTCGGCGCGCTGTTCGCGGTGGAAGGCCACGAGGCTCGTCAGATCGAGGTCGGTCAGGACGTCGCCGTTGACCACGACGAAGGTCTCGGCAATCCCGGCGAGGGTCGCCGCAAAGCGCACGGCCCCCGCGGTGTCGAGCGGTTCGGGCTCCACCGCGTAGAAGAGCCGGATCCCGGCGGCGCGGCCGTCGGGGTAGGCCTCCATGAACGCGTCAGGAAGATAGCCCAGGGACAGGACGGCCTCGTCGACCCCGTGGCGGGCGAGGTGACCGAGCACGCGCTCGATCATCGGCACGCCGACGATGGGGAGCATCTGCTTGGGTGCGGAGAGCGTCAGGGGACGCAACCTCGTTCCCTCGCCGCCGACGAGGACGACCGCCTTCATTACTTGGTCGTCGTCGTGGACGAGGGTTTCGTCGTCGTGGTCGACGCGGGCGTCGTCGTGGTGGTGGACGAGGAAGAACTCGTCGGTGTGGTCGCGCCGGCGACGGTCGTGGTCGTCGTCGCAACGGGCTGGGTCCCGCTCAGCACCTGGAGCAAGGGCGAGATCGCCGAAACCGGCTTCGGCAGTGACACGTTGTCCGGCACGAACCCGACGGTGATGAGCTGGCGGTTGACGAATTTGAGGTCGGCGGGCTTGACCGTGGTGAGACCGCCGGTCTCCTTCAAGGATTGGGTCAGCACCCACCAGCGGGCCTTCACCTCACCCACCTTCCCGGCGTCGGGCGTTCCTGCCGCGCACTTCTCGCCGTTCTTGTACAGCGGAACCGAGGCCGACGGGTACTTCAGCGACGTGTTCGTCAGCGTGAGGCCGTCGTACCCCTGGGCGAACTTGCCGAGCGTCGCGTTGTTCCCGGCCTCGCTCGCCGTCTTGGGCGCAATGAGGAGGACGCCGCTGCCTGTCGTCGTCAAACCGGTGGTCGCCGTGGTCGGCGAGGCCGCGAGGGCGGGCTCCGTGGTGCCGCAGATGTCGAAGGCGAGGCCGGCGTGCCAGGTGGTGCCGACCGTCGGCTCGACCACCGTCGGGGTCTTGTTGTAGTTGTACTTGGCCAGCGCGACCGAGGCGATCCCGACCAGGACGATCACGACGAGCGCGGCATACCAGTTCACCGGCATCTGCCCGCGATAGGTGGCGCCACCGCCCGTTGCGGCGGCGCGGGCGACCGATTTCCCAGAAGAGCTTCTCGCCATGGCGGGACGCAACCCTACAGCCTGGCGGGGTGCCCTCCGGCGGCAGACGACCCCTCGAGCAGGTCACGGTAGAGGGCGGTTGTCTCGGGATGGAGACAGTCCTCGGGATTGCTGTCGTGCCACCCCCCCGGAGCTCGGGCGGGCCGGCTGCCCGCCTCGCCGGCCAGTGTCCGGAGCTCGGCCATGGCGGAACGCAACCCCGCCCGATTGCCCTGGGCCGACGTGGCTCGCAGCAGCGCCCGGTACAGGCGCTCGTCGTAGGGGCTGACGAGCAGCGCACGCCGGACCATCCATGCCGCCTCGACACCACGACCGCGCCGGACGAACAAGTCGGCGCCGCGCAACGCGGTGCGGGCCACCAACGACTCGATGTCCGACTGCGTGCCGTCGAAGACGGCCCAATCGGTGCGGTGCAGACCGTCGAAGAGGCGCCCCCGGACCACGCGCATCGCCAGCAAGAGCCGGTCGGGTTCGTCCGACTCGGCGAGCGACGCGAAGCGCTCGACATCGGTGCGGACGCCGTCGCCAAGTCGCAGAAGTCCACCGCGGCGTGGGAGGTGCTCGCTGCCATCTGCAGACCGGCCGAGTGCCCGACGGGCGTCCGAGCAGGTTGAATGCACGGTGGTGAGGGAGACAGGCCGTTCGGGCCAGATCGCCTGCGGCCACTCGGCGTGTCGCACCCCGCTCCTGTGGAAGGCCAGGTACACGACGAGCTCGAGGGATGCCGACCGGCGGAAGGGCCGGGCCGGTCCCGATATCGTCACCGGGCCCAGGATCGTGATGTCGATCTCCGAGGGGGGCACGAAGCGGAACGGTCGATCGTGCCGGTGAGATTGCGCGTGTGTCGGCCGCCTGTCGCGACCATTCTCAAGCGGTCCGCTGCCGACACACACGAACAATTCCGAGGTGAACGACTCCGAGGTCAGCGAGCCACGACCCCGCCTCACCCCTGATACCTTCCAGGGATGCGCGGCGCGGTGCACCCGTTACGGAGGAGACGGCCGGCGCCAGTGCGCCGAATGCAGGTGCCTGCCGAACTACCCGCGAGGCAGGGCGTGCACGGAGCCCACCGAGAGAGTCGCCGTTCACACGCCGACAATCTCTGCCGGAGTGGCGGCACTCGGCCGTGCCCCTGGCGGCCGGGGGAGCCTATTTCCCGGCCGCAACCAGCGACCTCTGCCGCTGACCGTGTCGACAACACGGGGTGACGCGCTCCGGAGTGAAGCCGATGTCTCCCCCGAACGTGAGAACCATCCTCCGACGGAGGTTCACCGGCTGAACTCGGCGCGTGCAGCGACGGCCATCTTCTGGGCTGCCGCGGCGACGGCAGTCATCTGGTTGATGGTCCTGGGACGCGGTCTGACCTTCTATTACGACGAATGGAACTTCGTGCAGTCGGCGGACGGCCCCTACCTGCAGAACATCCTCGCCAATCACAACGGACAGACGCAGATGGTCCCCTACACGATCTATCTCGTCATGTTTCACACGGTGGGACTTCACCACTATTGGCCCTACCGCCTCCTCGTCGTCCTCCTCGACGTCCTGATCGGCTGGCTCCTGTACGTCGCCATCAGGACGCGCGTGCACCCGGTCGTGGCGGCCAGCATGGCCGCGGTCCTCATGCTGCTGGGGCCGGCCTGGCAGGATCTCTTGTGGCCCTTCCAGATCGGCTTTCTCGGCAGCGTCGCCGGGGGCATCGCGGCGATCAACCTGCTCGACCGACCCGGGCGGTGGAGCCGGCTCGCTGCCTGCGCGTGCCTCCTGCTCTCGGTCGGGAGCTCCGACGTGGGCGTGGCGTTCGTCGTCGCCGTCACGCTCCAACTCGCCTGGCACCGTCGTACCTGGCGGGACCTGTGGGTGCCTCTCGTACCCGGCGCGCTTTGGGCGGGCTGGTACCTCTCCAAAGGGAGATCGGGCTCGCCTCTCTATCCCACCTCCGTGC
>Ga0116224_10002041_pt1 | contig 12076 bp, 11 predicted proteins | sample Sb_taG_9_FD_89699 | JGI IMG/M metagenome (GOLD analysis project Ga0116224, IMG submission 89699) | Peat soil microbial communities from Weissenstadt, Germany - Sb_50d_b_LC metaG | ecosystem: Environmental > Terrestrial > Soil > Wetlands > Peat | place: Germany: Weissenstadt | collected 2010-09-21
GAAGCGCGAGGTGTACTCTTCGTGATAGTTGATCGCCCCGGCCTTGAACGCCTCGAACGCGACCTGCCGCTCCCGATAGTATTCGAAGCGCAGGCGATCGAAGTTGTTCTGCCCTAGATTGACCGGCAATTTTGCGCCCCAATAGTTGGGATCGCGGGCATATTCGATGAACCGGCCCTGCTCAAAGGTCTTGACCTTGTAGGCGCCCGAACCAAGCGGCGGATCGAGGGTCGCGGCGGTGAAATCGCGCCCTTTCCACCACGCCGCCGAGAAAACGGGCATGCCCACAACGATGAGATGCGCATCGCGACTGCGGCCTTCGACAAAGCGCACATGCACGACGTCGTCGCCTTCCGCATTGGCTGATTCCACCTCCTTCAGGAGCTGGGCGTAGATCGGATGGCCCTTGTCCTTCAGCACATTGAGGGAAAAGGCGACGTCCGCCGCCGCTACCCTTGAGCCGTCGAGGAAGCGCGCCTCGGGACGCAACCGGAAGCGATAGTCGAGCTTGTCGCCGGAGACCCGCACCGATTGCGCAAGCAGGCCGTAGACTGAATCCGGTTCGTCGCCGTTGGCGGTCATCAGGGTGTCGAAGGTCGCCGACATGCCGGCCGCGCCGTTGCCCTTCCAGGAATAGATATTGAGCGTGTCGAAGGTGTCGAAGTTCTGGTTGCCGCTCGTTCCCGTGATCTGCAGCGACAACAGGCCGCCAGTCGGCGCGTTGGGGTTCACATAAGAGAAGTGCGGGAAGTCGGGTTGCAGGGCGAGATCGCCGAACGACGACAGGCCATGCGTCTCGACGGAATCGTCGGCAAAAGCGGAGAACGGGCGAGAAGCGAGCGCCGCCAGCGCCCCGCCGGCGCCGGCCTTCAACGCCGCCCTGCGGGTCAAGCTCATGGTCATCGAATCGTCCGCCTCGTGGCTCGGGATCCTGCGCGATGTACCGCGCCTGAGCGCTCTTCGCCAGCGACAGCGGCGAAAACGAGGCGCCAGCGGGCCAAAGTGGCTTGGAAAGCAGGTTAAACTTCGTCCATGAAAGAGGGTCGTTGGCGGGCGCCCACCCGCTCTTGCTTTCCGCTCGCGGGGCCGCCTTACATCCGGGTATGGAGATTCGCGACGCAACACCCGACTGCGCTGAAGAGGCTTGGCGAGTGGTCCTTCGCCCGTTGACCACTGCCGATGCCGATGACGTGGCCGAGCTCATCCGGACCGCTTTCGCCGCCCAGAGCCGCCCGACCAGCCCGCCGTCGTCCGCCCTTCTCGAGACGGCCGAAGCGATCACGAGCAAGATCGCGGCGGGCGGCGGCTTTGGGGTGTTCGAGGCCGGCGCGCTCATCGCGGCGACGCTATGGCGCGTCGACGGCGACGCGCTCCATGTCGCGCGTGTGTCGGTTGCGCTTACGCGCCGCGGCCGCGGGATCGCGCGGTCACTGATCGCGGCCTGCGAAACGGAGGCGAGGGCACGCTGCCTAGGGCGGATGACTCTCAAAACGCGGCTGGAATTGCCTGAAAACGAGCGCCTGTTCGCGCGTTGCGGGTTCGCCCGGCGGGAGGTCGAGGCGCATCCGGGATTCGAGACGCCGACCACCGCGGTGATGGAGAAGGTCCTCAGGTGACTGGCGTCATCGCTCCCGGAAGCGCTCCAGTGCGTCTTAGAATCGACCTTGGCGCGCTGGCGGCCAACTGGCGCGAACTGGCGCGTCGGTCGGCGCCGGGGCGTTGCGCCGCCGTCGTCAAGGCCAATGCGTACGGGACCGGCCTCTCCGAAGCTTTGCCCGCGCTGTGGACCGCTGGGGCGCGCGTGTTCTTCGTCGCCCATCTGAGCGAAGGGCTTGCGGCGCGCCGCGTCCTGCCGGCGGAGGCTCAGATCTACGTGCTCAACGGCCTCGAGAGCGGAGCCGACCCGGCGGATTACGCAGAGCATCGCCTCGCTCCGGTGATCGGCGGCGAAGAGGAGCTCGCCCGCTGGTCCGCCTTCGCTGCGCAACGTGGCAGGCCCTCGCCTTGCGCTCTGCATCTCGACACCGGCATGAACCGGCTCGGCTTCGAGTCTCTCGCCCGGTTGCGGGCGGCGATGGAGACGCACGGGGCCACGAGCGGGGCCGATCTGCTGATCAGCCATTTCGTCTCGTCCGAACTCCCCGGCGATCCCATCAACCAGGCGCAAATCGAGCGGTTCAAGGCCGCCCGCGCGGCTTTCCCACACCTTCCCGCCTCGCTCGCCAACTCGTCGGCCATGTTCCTCGACCCCTCCCCGATCTACGACTTGGCGCGCCCCGGCTACGCGCTCTACGGCGGCAATCCCGCACCGGGCCGCCCAAATCCGATGCGCCCCGTCGTCACCCTGACCGCGGCCATCCAGCAGATCCGGTGGATCGAGGCCGGCATGACCTGCGGCTATAACGCCCAGTGGACCGCGAAGCGCCCGACCCGGCTCGCAACCCTGCTCATCGGTTACGCCGACGGTCTGCCCCGAGGCGCCGGGGCGACCGATGCGAGGCCGGGGGCCGAGGTCGCGGTCGCCGGCCGCCGCTGCCCCCTGGTCGGGCGCGTGTCGATGGACCTGACAATTGTCGACGTCACCGACCTGCCCGAAGACGCCGTCCGGGCGGGCGACCGGGCCGAGTTCTTCGGCTCGACCGTGGACCTCGACGACTTCGCCGCCCGCAGCGGCACGATCGGCTATCGCCTGCTGACCAGCATCGGGCCGCGCTGCCAGCGGGACTATGTCCGCTAGCGGCCCGGCCAATCAGCGCGCGCGCCTGGCGGAAGGGAGGCCGCGGAGCGGCGGCCGCCTGCAGCGAATCCCTTGCGCGCGCTGGCCACGCGGCGCTTGCATACGGTAGAACATTCATCCTCTGACTTTGCCATTCCGGAGCGGGGCGGCTCCGAAGATTGAAGGAAGCCAATATCGAGATCCAGGGAGGGGCGGATGAAGGCGCATATCGTTGGCGGCGGATTTGGGGGTCTTGCGGCGGCGGCGTTGCTCATCCGGAACGCTGAGGCGCCCGGGCAGGACATCACGATCTACGAGGCGGATGACAAGCTGGGGGGCGGATTCTTTCTGTGCGGCGATGCGAAGACCGGTTACAACCTGCCCGGCTCCGTCTTTGACAAGGAATTCCGCTGCGCTTTTGACCTCCTGGCCACGATTCCCACCGAAGCGCACCCCAACATTTCCGTCAAAGAGCAATTCTTCACTTTCAACGAGGAGTACCCATTCGTCGATCAAACGCACATCGTCGATCGCGCCCTCCGTCCCGTGCACGGGCCGCGGTTTGGCCTGAGCCTGAGCGACGGCTTCGCGCTTGCGAAGCTCTCGCTCACGCCGGAATCGAGGCTGGACGGGCGGCGCATCAAGGACTTCTTCTCCGCGCACTTCTTTGAGACGGAATTTTGGCTGCTCTGGTCGACGATCATGGGGTCGCTGCCGCAGCACAGCCTCATCGAGTTCCGGCGCTACATAAACCGCTTCGTCTACCTGTTCCCCGACCTGTCGACGATGGCGCATGTCCTGCGCTCGCCGGCCAATCAGAACGAGGCGTTCGTCAAACCCCTGGTCGCTTGGCTCACAGACGCCCGCGTGAACTTCATGACCGGCGCTTTCGTCCAAGATATCGGCTTCGCGTCGTCGCCAGGCCTGACCGTCAACCTGCTCAAGTACGAACGAGAGGGCGCCGTGACCCCCGTCCCCATCGCCCCGGACGACATCGTGCTGGTGACGACGGGATCGCAGGCCGCCGACCTTTCAGCCGGATCGATGACCGCCGCGCCGCCCCCGCCGCCGCATCCCGGGCGATCATGGGCGTTGTGGGAGCGCCTGGCTGCGGCTCACGAAGGCTTCGGCAATCCGGCCGCATTCTTCGGCCCCGACCGGATAGCCGACTCGCGCTGGGTGACGCTCACGGTCACCACGACAGGCAAGGAATTCTTCGACGAAATCACCGGGCTGACCCGCAGCGACCCCGGAAGCGGCGGGCTTCTGACCTTGAAAGATTCAGGATGGCGGCTGTCGCTGTCGATCTTCCTCCAGCCGGAAATCCGCGACCAGCCGCTGGGCGCGTCGGTCTGGTGGGGCTACGGGCTCTTTCCCGAGCGCGAAGGGACTTTCGTGAAGAAGCGCATGGATCAATGCACGGGCGAGGAGATCCTGAAGGAGTTGCTGCAGCACCTTGGGTTCCCGACATCGGACGCGATCATGAAGTCGTCGATCTGCATTCCGTGCAACATGCCCTACGTGAACAACATCTGGTTGCCGCGCAAGCGTGGCGACAGGCCCCCCGTGGTTCCGGAGGGGGCGACCAATCTCGGGCTCATCGGCCAGTACGTCGAACTTGAGCGGGACATCGCGTTCACGTTCGAATATTCCACCCGTACGGCGTGGGAAGCAATTTACCGTCTGCTCAAGCGCGGCCCGCCGCCGCCGGACGTCTATCAGGGACAGTGGGACCCGAAGGGCGTATGGGCGGCGTTGAAGGTGTTCCTGTCTTAGCGATCGCCAAAGGCGCCGATCCTGCCGCAGCCGAGCAGGTTGTCCGCACTTAGGAGACTGCGCTTGTGACATAAATCGAAGCCCGGCCTCATGTTGTCGGACGCCGTGTCCAAGGGACATCGAAGCGCCGGCTGTCGGATGTCCTTGCGCGCCAGAGGCCTTGGCGATCCGCTGCTCGTGGTCAGCGGCGGAGCGCCAGGGATCATCCGAGCGATCGAGGAATGCTTTTCCCGCTCGACGCGTCAGCGCTGCCTGGCGCGCCGGATGCGGCCTGAACTTGATTGAAGATTTTGCTGGCTTTCGATGGAAGCAGAGGGGAGAGAAGATCATGGCCACAACGAGCGAGGAACAGCTGGGACCCCAAGGCTCAGGTCGTTTGCGCGGCAAGGCCGCCATCGTGACTGGCGCCGCCCGAGGGATCGGCCGCGCGACGGCGGTCGCCTTTGCCCGCGAGGGGGCCGACGTGATGGGCGTCGACATTGCCGGACCGGTCAGCTCGACGCTCGAGGCCATTCCTGCGACGCCCGAGGACTTGGCGGAGACCGGGCGCATGGTCGAAGCCGCCGGGGCGCGTTGGCTTGAGGCGCGTGTCGACCAGCGCGATCTTCCCGCGCTGCGCGCCGCGGCGGACGAGGCGCAAGCGGCTTTTGGCCGGCTCGATATCCTGTTCGCGAACGCCGGCATCCAGACGTTCAAACCGATCCTCGACTGGCGGGACGCGGACTGGCAGGACACCATCGACGTCAACCTGACCGGGACCTGCAACGCCATCCGCGCAGTTGCGCCGCATCTGGTTAAGAATGGCGGCGGACGCATCATCGTCACCGCGTCCACGCAAGGCCGGCATGGCACGAAATTCGGCGCCGCCTATTCCGCCTCCAAATGGGGCATCATCGGCTTGATGAAATCGGCGGCGCTCCAACTCGGCGTCCACAAGATCACCGTCAACGCCGTCATTCCCGGCCTCATCGATACGGCTCTTACCCGACACCGGCAGCGTTATGCCCAGGCCGTCGACGATTTCGATTCCACGCAACGAGCGGCCGTTCTGGAAGCCGAAGCGAAAAAGATGCTTAGCGCTAAGTCGCCGCTCGGCGTTCCGTGGATCGAGCCTGAGGCGATTGCGCCCGCTGTTGTGTTCCTCGCGTCCGACGAAGCCTACATGGTGAGCGGCGCGACCTACGACGTGACCGGGGGAGACAGCGCCAACTATACGGCCTAGCGTCGGCTCTGCTGTTTCGCCGAGCTTCTAACCGCCCTTCCCCCACCGCCCCCGCCACGGCGTCTCGGGCGCCGGAGTGAGCGGCGGCTTGCCGTCAGCCCAGGCGAACAGGTTCGAGACCACGCATTCAGCCATCGCCCGGCGCGTCTTGACCGACGCCGAGCCGACATGCGGCAAGAGCACCGTATTGTCGAGCGCGATGAGCTCTTGCGGCACGCTGGGCTCGTTCTCGAACACGTCGAGGCCGGCGGCCAGGATCTTGCCCGTGCGCAGCGCCTCGATCAGCGCCTTCTCGTCGACCAGCGAACCGCGCGCGATATTGATCAGCACGCCGTCGGGACCGAGCGCCTCCAGCACCTCGGCGTTGATGATGTGGCGAGTCGCGGGGCCGCCGGGCGCGACCACGATCAGAACGTCTGACGCCTTGGCCATGTCGATGAGCGAAGGATAGTAGCGATATGGAACGTCCGCTTGGGCGCGCCGGCCGTGATAGACGACCTCAAGCCCGAATCCGGCGACGCGGGTCGCAATCGCCTTGCCGATGCGGCCCAGCCCCAGAATGCCGACGGTGCGGCCCCTCAGCGAAGGGCTGAGCGGGAAGGCGCCCTTCGTCGACCATTGTCCGGCGCGCAGATACCGCTCCGCCTGCGGCAGCTGGCGCACCGTCATGATCATGAGGCCGAGCGCAGTGTCGGCGACTTCGTCGTCGAGTACGCCCGGCGTATTGGTGACGATGATTCCAAGTCGCGCCGCCGCCTTGGCGTCGATATTGTCGTAGCCGACGCCGAAACTGGCGATGATCTCGAGATTGGGGTACTGGCGCATATAGGCCTCGTCGAGCGGCGCGTGCGCGCCGGTCATCGCCAAAGCGCGGATCCGCGGCCCCCATTCGGCAAGCCAGAGGTCGGGATTGGGCTCTAGCCACAGGCGGTGCAGCGGGAGCCGCGCGCTGATCTCATCTTCGATCAGCGCCATGCCTTTGGCGGGCATCACAACATCGAGGGACTTCATCGGCAGAGCTCTCCGTCTTTCCCACTTTCGCGGCCCGGCCGGACGTGGCACACGGCCTGGCTCATGACCAGCCTTGACGGCGCCCCCCAAGCCCGACGGCGCCCGCGCGTGCGGCGCGTCATGCTCAACGATTTTCGCTCTTATCCCGCGCTTGATCTCGCGATTCAAGGCGGCGTCGTCGTCCTATGCGGCGAGAACGGCGCCGGCAAGACGAATCTCCTTGAAGCGCTGTCGCTGTTCGCTCCGGGACGCGGCTTACGCCGGGCCGAGCTCGCGGAATGCGCGCGGGTCGGCGGCGCTGGCGGCTTTGCGCTGTCGATCGAAGTCGAGGAGGACGGCGAGAGTCATCAGCTTGGCTCCGGCTGGAAACAGGGAGCGAACGGCGAGACGGCTGAGCGCCGCAACCGCATCGACCGCAGGGCCGTCGCTTCGTCGCGCGCGTTTTGCGATCACGTGCGTCTTGTCTGGCTGACGCCGGCGATGGATTCGCTGTTCGCCGGGCCGGCGAGCGAGCGGCGCCGCTTTCTCGACCGCTTCGTGCTGGCGATCGACCCCAATCATGGCGCGCGGGTCGGGCAGTTCGAACGGGCGCTGCGCGGGCGCAACAGGCTCCTCGAAGAGGGCGGGCGCAACGCCGCCTGGCTCGACGCGATCGAGCGCGAGGCGGCTGAACTCGGCGTCGCGGTCGCCGCGGCGCGGCTCGACTGCGTGCGCCGGCTCGAAGCGCTCATCGCCGCCGACCGCGACGATTCCTCGCCCTTTCCCTGGGCGAAGCTTAAGCTTCAAGGCGAGATCGAGGCCATGACCGACAGCGGCCCGGCGCTCAAGGCGGAAGACAGCTACCGGGCGAGCCTGCGGGGCAATCGCAGCCGCGACGCCGCCGCCGGCCGCACGCTGATCGGGCCGCATCTCAGCGATCTTCTGGTCTGGCACGGGCCGAAGCAGGCGCCGGCGGCTAATTCCTCGACCGGCGAGCAGAAGGCGCTGATCGTCGGGCTCGCGCTCGCCCATGCGCGCCTGGTCGCGGAGACGTCGGGCATCGCGCCGTTCGCCCTCCTCGACGAGATCGCGGCTCATTTCGATCCGCGCCGCCGCGCCGCGCTCTACGACGCGCTCGCTCGCCTCGGCGGCCAGGTGTTCCTCACCGGCGCCGATCCCGCAATGTTCGCGGAGCTTGAGGGCCGAGCGGAGATGTTCGAGGTTTCGGCCGAGACGGGGGTGAGGCCTGCATGAAGGGCGAGCGGTTTTCCGGGCCTGTATGACGCCACTGTTCCGGTAGCCGCTCACGCGAACCGATCAAGGAACCGAACTGGAGGGGAATAACCTTCAGGCAACGCGATAACGCAACGCCATCATTTCCTTGCTTTCTATAACCATCTGGGTTATAGATGCTCGATCAATTGGCTGTAACCGCTTGTTGATCACTCACAAACTCCAACTCCCAACTCCACGCGCTCACTCAACCCGCATTCATTCAACCCTCACTCACTCAACCTGGAGAACACGCATGATCGAGCCAGTCAGAACGCCGAAAGGGCGGAGGAGAAACTCAAATGAATGCCTATCTTCCAAAGTCGTTTCAGCGCGAAGCGGACAGCAACGGTGTTTCTGACGAGGATTGCCGAGAGGCGATCCGGAGGGCTGAAAGAGGCCTAGTCGATGCAGACCTTGGACAGGGTCTCATTAAACAGAGAATTTCTAGAGGCAACCAGGGCGCGGCGAGAGGCTCGCGAGCCGTTGTCTTCTACAGACGGGGAAAAGTCGCGGTGTTCCTGCACCTCTTCCCCAAGAGCAAAAAGGCCAACCTGACCAAGTCGGAACTGGCCATGTATTCACGAGCGGGTCAGGAATTTGCGAAGCTCACGGACAAAGAGCTGACCGCCCTGAGCGCCAAGCGAGGATGGAGAGAATTAGAAATATGACCAAGACGAAGCGCTATCGAAGCCCCGCGCTTCAGTCGCTTCACGAGGTGATGGAGGACCTCCACGAGGTCGGCGCGATCGACAAGGCCACGATGCGTGACTTTGACCTTGGTTGCCTGACGCCCGTGGAGAAACTTGCGCCCGAAGCGATCAGACAAATCCGCGAGAAGGCTCATATGAGCCAGGCGACCTTCGCCTTGGCGTTAAACGTCTCGAAGATGCTCGTCAGCAAATGGGAGCGAGGCGAAGTGCATCCGAGCGGCCCTTCCCTCAAGCTCCTCGCCCTCGCCGACGCCAAGGGTATCGACACTATTCTTTGACGGCCTTTACTGACCATCGCGCGCATCATGTCTCTGGAATTCCGTCCCTTTCGTCATGGCCGGCCATGACGACGGAGGCTTCGAGGCGCAGCCGCGAAGCGCTGACCAACCCCTATAAAAGCTACGGACATTCTCGGCGGCCCGGTCGACGGGCGGAGCCCGCCCGGCAAAAAACCGACATTCTCTTGACGAACCGGCTGGTCTCGGCTACTGTTTTTCAGAATTGATCGGCAAGGCGCGGCTCGCGCTTCTCATGGGGCGCCGGGCGCAAGCGTGCAACGGCGCGAAGCGAAAAGGCGGTTAAGTTATTGAAAACACACGATACCGCGAAATGACCGATTTCGCACCCCCTAATGATCTCAAGGACTTACGACCCCGTCGCGAAACCGTTCGTTTCGCTCGGCGAAATGAATCCTTCCGCTTTTGCTGGTTTTCCGCCTCGTCGCGGCCCAAAACGAAATGGCTGCGAAATCGACGGCGGCCTCCCGGCTAGCGCGGCGGAAGTTGCGGTCGTCCGAGGCCGATCCCGGCAAAAGCCGGCGCTCAAACTTCGCGGCGCCGACTCGGAAATGGCGCCGCAAGTCCCTGGAATCGCTCAAAACGGACTCAGGGATGTGTCCCCGCGGACCGATTTGGCGCCCCCTGCCCCGCGCCTCAGGCGTGGCCGGCGTCGGAGGACAGCATTCCTTCGTCGACGCCGAGGATCGCCAGCGCCCGGTCATATTTGCGGTCGAAATTGGGGTCGAAAATGAGGCGGGAGTCGGCCGGACAGGTGAGCCAGCCGTTGGCGAGGATCTCGCTCTCGAGCTGCCCCGAGGCCCAGCCGGCGTAGCCAAGCGCAAGCACGGCCTCCGCCGGTCCCGTCCCCTCGGCGATCGCGCGCAGGATATCGAGCGTGGCGGTCAGGCAGACGTCGCCGATCTTGACCGTCGAATCATTGACGCCATAGTCGCTCGAATGGAGGACGAAGCCGCGTCCCGTCTCGACCGGTCCGCCGCGCAGCACGCGCACGGCTTGGGCGCGCGGCGGCAGGCGGATCGCCTCGGTTTCCGGCACGATGTCGAGCTGGGCCAGGAGCTGGCCGAAATCGATTTCCTCCGCCCGTTGGTTGATGACGATGCCCATCGCGCCGTCGTCGCGATGGGCGCACATATAGACGACGGAGCGCGCGAACGGGCCTTCCCGAAGCGAGGGCATCGCAATCAGGAACTGCCCTTCCAGACTGGTCGGCGGCGGAGGGTCCGCCCGTCTCATGATTCCCTCTAAGTTCTCGCTCGCGCGAAGGTGATTTACCGATGCTAGTCGAAATTTGCGGCATGGTATAGGCACAGGAAAGATGAGCGCAGGACGGTTGGTTAAGAGGCTTCGCGCAGCGTGGCGCGCGCCCATGAGAGCCGCGCTTGCCGGCGCATTTGTTCTTGCCCTCCCCGGCGCGGCCTTGCTCGCCGCCGATTCCTTCTCGACCGATTGGGCGCTCGCCGCGAAGTCTAAGGCTCGCCTCATCGCAGGCGGCGGCGACCTCGCCGGGTTCGAGATCGCTCTCGCCCCCGGCGCGATCACCTATTGGCGCGATCCCGGCGACGCCGGCCTGCCGCCGACGCTGGACTTTTCGGCGTCCGACAATGTCGCAAGCGTCGAGCCTTTTTTTCCCGCGCCGAGGCGGATCAAGGAGGCCGACGGGGGCGAAGCGTTCGGTTACGAGGGCGGCGTCGTCCTTCCCTTGCGAATCAAGCCGCGCGACGCCGCAAAGCCGGTCACGCTCGCGCTCAAGGCCGATTTCGCCGTGTGCGAGAAAGTGTGCCTGCCGGCCAAGGCGCATCTTGAGCTGACGCTGCCGTCCGCTGCGGCTTCGCCCTATGCGGGCGCGATCGATGACGCCCTCGCTGCTGTGCCGCGGGCCGTTGCGCCGAAGGATTTCGGCGCGCTCGAGGCGCTGGGCGCGGACAGCTGGCGCCTCTGCTCAGCCCATGAAGATGGGCCGCCACGCGACCTGTTCATCGAGCCGCCGGAGGGCTGGTGGCTGAAGACGGCGGCCGCCCGCGGCGATGAAGGTCGGGACTGTTTCACGCTGACCGTCGGCGGCAAACCGAAGGATGCCGCCCTTCCCATTGCGCTCAGGCTCACGCTGACCGGCGGCGCGGGCGCGCTGGAGACGACGGTGGACGCGCCAGCGCAGAGATAGAGTGCGTCAGCGCGCGATTAACGAACCGCTAAGACATGGATCAATAACCTTTTGTGGCCATATGGTAAGCGGGGAGAGGCGTGTGGCGGCGCTCACAACGTGTTTCGCCCGATCGCGCCATAGATAAAACATTGACAGAATGACGGGCTTGGCGCTTGTCGCGGAGGCAGCGTCGGCGGGGACGAGGCGGGTTGGGGAACCATGCAATATCTTCTGATTCTTCTTGTGGTCCTGACGATGGCTTGCGGGGCGGCGGCCGGCGTGACCATTGCGCTCGCGCCGGCTTATGCCGACAATAGCAGCAAGGGCTATTAGGGCGCTCCGCACTCGAGCGACGCACGCCTCCCCTCTCCCCGCGGGAGAAGGTTTGAGGCGACGCCGGCGCTCGCAGGTCAGGCGGGCGCGGCGCTGGTTGCGACGCCGTCCAGCGCGGTCAACATGTCGGGCGGCAGCTCGAGGTTGGCCGCGGCGAGATTTTCGCGTAAGTGCTCGACCGATGAAGTGCCCGGAATGAGCAGGATGTTGGGCGCGCGCTGGAGGAGCCAAGCGAGCGCAACTTGCATTGGGGTCGCGCCCGCTCGCGCGGCGACCTCGGACAGCGCCGCCGATTGCAACCGGGTGAAGCCGCCGAGCGGGAAGTATGGCGCATAGGCGACGCCGTCGCGGGCGAGATCGTCGATCAGGGCGTCGTCGTCCCGCTGCGCCAGGTTGTACATGTTCTGCACGCAGACGATCTCACAGATTCGGCGCCCCTGCGCGATCTGCGTTGGCGTGACGTTGCTGAGCCCGATGTGACGCACGAGGCCCTGTTGCTGAAGCTCGGCCAGGACCGTGAGCGGCTGTTCGATCGAACCTTCGGAGGGTGCGTGGACTTTTCCCATGATCCGCAGGTTGACGACATCCAGCGCGTCAAGCTCAAGATGGCGC
>Ga0116224_10002043_pt1 | contig 12063 bp, 14 predicted proteins | sample Sb_taG_9_FD_89699 | JGI IMG/M metagenome (GOLD analysis project Ga0116224, IMG submission 89699) | Peat soil microbial communities from Weissenstadt, Germany - Sb_50d_b_LC metaG | ecosystem: Environmental > Terrestrial > Soil > Wetlands > Peat | place: Germany: Weissenstadt | collected 2010-09-21
TCCCCCAAGCAATTTCAAAGGCTTGCCACGGACCGCACCTGCCCCACCGTCAAAAATCGCCCCTAAAAAATGGAAGTTGGGCTAGGCTACGAAGGAGCCACGTCTTTCAATCAGGCCTTCAGGCGTTGGACTGGCGTTTCGCCCTCAGCGGCGCGCGTCGAGAGACTGCTTCCACCGCCTGCGTGGTCCGTTGCGCCAGCCAAATCGCATGGCGCCAGCATCTAAGAGTGGCACTAAAAAACAGATTTTTGGCCCTCGTAATCATTTGAGCGGTTCCTAGAAATTGTATCTAGCGAGGCCCGATCGTGGGGGAGTCCCTGCGGTCAAGCCAAGCATGATTCAGGACGGCTTCCTCCGCCCGCAGTAAAAGGAGAATGCTTAAAATGGCCGCCGTCTACGACGATAATTTCGGCTTTTGGGACATCGACGGACAAGAAGAGCAAGCATTCTTTGAGTACGTCCAGCGCCAGAGCGTCCAGAAAGCTTGCGATCGCTGCGAGCGCCGCGTACGGCTCATGCCGCCCAAAACGCTATGCGCCTCCTGCGTCGCTGCGCTTGAATGCGGCGCGCCAGCCTCAATTAGCAAGTACTGATCTGAGAACGCTAATTAAGGAAGCAACGAGCCGCGGTGTGACGAACGCGCTGTTCGCGACGCTGGCGCTGCGCGCGCTTTGCGGCGCCCATGCGGCGCCCGCCGATCGGCCATCGCCGTCACCCCCGGACGTCGAAGCGGTCCGGGCGCTGGAGGACGCAATCAAGGTCAGCCAGATTGGCGGGCCGGGAACTTCCAAAATCCCCAACTGGGACGCCGCAAGCCACGCGAGGCCTTGCTCGAACTCGCGTCAATGCCGCCCGCCACAAAGGCTATTTCGGGCCGAACTCCGAGAACGCCTACTCGTTCGCGCCCCGAGCTCGATGATCTCGTTGGTGATCTCCTCCTGCCTGAGCTGGCGCGAGCGGGCGATGAGGTCGTCGAGCATCTTGCTCACGTTGGATTTCGCCGCGGTCATCGCCCGCATGCGCGCTTCGTTCTCGGCGGCGAGCGACAGGGTCAGCGCCTCGCAGAGTTCGGCGAACACATATTCTTCCGCGAGCTGCGCAAGCAGCGCCCCTGGCGGCAGCGAAATAAGCGGCGGCGAAGGGTTTCGCGCGCGCGGAAAGCGGGCGAAATCGAACGGCGCGAGCGTGCGTTCGACGACGTGAATCTCGCCCGACACCGCAGGTGTCGCGTGGGCCAGGCTGACTCGCGTCGCGCGCCCCTGCTCCAGGCGGGCGTAGAGCTGTTCCGTCACACGGTCGGCGAGCGCCGCCGCCTCGTCCACATGCGCAACCATCGAGGCGCTCCAGCCGATATTGAGCCCGCGCTCCTCGGCTGCGGCTAACCCTCGTCCTCCGAGCAGCAGGAGCTCGGCCGGATGCGGTTCGGCGGACTTCAGCAGGCGCTCGGCGACATCGAGCACACGCCGGTTGAACGTTCCCGCAAACCCCTGCTACGCGCAGAGCGCGATGACCAAATGCCCGTCCCGCCCGTTGTGCGGCGCGCCCGCTCCGCCTTCCACGAAGGCTAGCGCCTGGCCGATCGCCGCGCCGACCGTTCGCGCATAGGCGCGCACGCCCTCGACACGTTCGCGCGCCTCTCGCGCTCTCGCCGCCGCGATGCCGCGCATCGCGCCGATGACGGAAGAAAGCTGGCGCACCGAGCCGATGCGCGCCATGACGTCGCTGAGCCGCTCGGTCACGGCGAAGCTGCCTTGACGAGCGCGCGCACCGCCTCGACGAGCCGCGCACGGCTTTCCTCGTCGCATTTCCCAGTCTTCGTGACGGCCGCGACTGTCTCCGGCGCAAGCGCGTCAAGCTCAGCCGCGATGCGCTGGCGCGCCTCCGCAACCTTGGGCGCGCCCACATCATCGAACACGCCCTCAGCAAGCGCCGAAAGAAGCGCGACCTGATCGACAAGACGCAGGGTGGCGAAACGCGGCTGGGCGATGAGCGCGCGGATGCGCTCGCCGCGCGCGATCGTCCCGCGCACGCGCGTGTCGGCGATGCCGCCGAAGCGCGTGAACATCTCAAGCTCGAGGAACTGCGAATAGTCGAGCCTGAGCCGGCCGGACGCCGCCCGCAGCGCCGGCGCCTGCGCCTTGCCCCCGACCCGGCTGACGCTTAACCCGACGTCGACCGCCGGGCGTTGATTGGCGGCGAAAAGACGCGAGTCGAGCACGATCTGGCCATCGGTGATCGAGATGAGGTTGGTCGGAATGAAGGCCGAGAGATTGCCGGCGTCCGTCTCGGCGATCGGGAGCGCAGTCAGCGAGCCGCCGCCGAGCTCCGACGCCAGCTTGGCGGCCCGCTCGAGCAGGCGCGCGTGGACATAGAAAATGTCGCCGGGATAGGCCTCGCGCCCCGGCGGCTCGCGGGTCAAGAGCGCGAGCTCTCGATGGGTCGCGGCGTGCTTGGTCAGATCGTCGACGATCACCAGGGCATGGCCGCCGTTGTCGCGAAAATATTCGCCGATCGTGAAGCCTGCGAACGGGGCCATCCAATTCAGCGCGGCGGAGGCGGCGGCCGAAGCGACCACGAACACGCAGCGCTCGGGCGCGCCGAATTGGCGCGCCGCCTCGACCACCCGCTCGACCGCGGTCGCGCGCTGGCCGACGGCGACATAGACGCAAATGACGTCCGAGCGCTTCTGGCTGATGATCGTATCGACCGCGATCGCCGTCTTGCCGGTGGCGCGGTCGCCGATAATGAGCTCGCGCTGTCCGCGGCCGAGCGCAAACAACGCGTCCACCACCAGCACGCCGGTCTCGACCGGTTCGGAAACGAGCGCGCGCTCGATGATCGCCGGCGCTGGCCGCTCGACCGGGTGGAACGCCTCGGCTGCGATCGGTTCGTCGCGATCGATCGGCCGCCCGAGCGGGTCGACCACGCGGCCGAGCAGACCTCGGCCGACCGGAACGCGGGCAACCTCGCCCGTCGCCACGACCAGCGAACCGACGCCGATCGTCTCGGCCTCGTCGAAAATCGCCGCATTGATCGCCTCCGGCTCCAGCGACAGCGCAAACCCGAGCCGGCGGCCGTCAAACCGCAAGAGCTCGCCGAGACGCGCCTCCGGCAGCCCGGAGACGCGCGCGACGCCGTCGGCGATTTCCTCCACCCGGCCGACGGATTGCGCCTCGGCCGCAAGCTGAACCCGCGATAGCGCTTCGCGTTCGGCCTGAAGCCAATCGGCGCCGTCAGCGGCGGTCATGACGGGTTAGTTCCTCGACGATGCGGCTGAGGTCGCCGCGAAAGCTGTTGCGGACGACCGCGTGCGGCGTCTCCAGCTCGAGGCCGGCGACGAGATCGGGATCGACACTAAGCGAAAAATTGACCGGCCTGCCAAGCGCTTTGGCGAAGGCCTCGTGGCAGGAGTCCATTTCCTTCTCGTCGAGCGATCGCGCGGCGGTCAGTCTTGCCGTCTCGCCGGCCGCGAAGCCGTCTCGGCTCGCGGCGGGCAAAGAAGCCAACGCCTGCGCCAGACCGTCGATGAAGCCGTCGACGCGCGCGGCGTCGGGCAGGCGCTTAAGCAGCTTTCCGGCGATGTCGACGGCGAGCCGCGCCGCGCGATCGGACGCGGCCGAAGCATCGGCCTGCCGGGCGCCGCGAATCTCGGCTTCCGCGGCCGCCCGCAACTGCTCGACCTCGGCGCGGACGGCGGCGAGCGCGGCGGCGCGCTGGGCCTCCGCGTCCGCAGCCGCCTGGCGGAGCGCGTTGTCCCGGCCGGCGGTGATTCTGGCGCTTTCCGCGTCGGCGGTCTCGCGCGCCGCGATCGCCCCTCTCTTCGCCGCTTCGGCCTCGTCCAGGAGCTTCGCGGCCGCCTTGCGCCGCTCCTCCATGATGGCCACGACGGGACGGAACAGGAACCGGCTCAGGATCCAGACGAGGATGACGACGTTGACCGTCTGCAGGCCGAGCGTCCACCAGTCGATCCGCATCGCCGCTGAAACCTCACTTGACGAATGGGTTGGCGAACAGGACCAACAGCGCGATCACCAGGCAGTAGATCGCCATCGTCTCAATCATCGCGAGACCGACGAACAGCGTGCGCGAGATGGTCCCCGCCGCCTCCGGCTGGCGCGCGATCGCCTCCATGGCCGCGGCGACCGCCCTGCCCTCGCCGAGGCCCGGTCCGATCGCGCCGAAGCCGACGGCGAGCGCGGCGGAGATGATGCTCACGGCCTGGATGATGTCGTTCACGTGATCGCTCCTTCTGGCGGGGCGTCGCCGGGCGCGTTGCGGCGCTCGCCGACGGCGGCGGCGATGAAGACGGTCGCCAGCACGGCGAAAATGTAGGCTTGCACCGTCCCCGTCAGCAGGTCGAGGGCCATGAGCGGAATCGGCACGATGAGGCCGGCGAGCGTCAGCACGATCCCGACCACGAACACGCCGCTCATCACGTTGCCGAACAGGCGGACGATGAGCGAGAAGGTGCGGGTGAACTGCTCGACGATATTGAGCGGAATCATGACCCAGCTCGGCTCGGCGAAGGTCGCGAGATAGCCGCCAAGGCCGCGCGAACGCACGCCCCAGGCGATCGTGGCGACAAACACGATCAGCGCCATCGCCGCGTCCGTCTCGATATGGGCGGTCGGGGGCTCGACCCCGGGAACGAGCGACGACCAGTTCGAGAGGAGCACGAACAGGAAGATCGACCCGATGAGCGCGCGAAACGGCGCCGGATCGCGCTGCATGGTATCGCGAATCTGGTCGTCTATCGTGGAAACCAGGATTTCGAGCGTCGCCTGCGTTCTGGACGGCGATAGAGCGAGGCGTCGCGTCGACAGGACCGCGCACCCGCCGAGAAGCGCGATGACCGCCCAGGCGACGACGACCGGTTCGGTGATCGGCGCAGGGCCGATATGAAACAAGAGCGTGAGCGACAGCGGCGACTTCACGCGATCCTCCGAAAACGCCGCATGAGAAGGGCGCGCGTCGCCAGTACGCCGAACGCCGCGGCGAAGAACGGAGCGGCGCCCTGACGCGCGATGAAGGCCAGAGCCAACCCCAACGCGACGAAACGCAGCGCCTGCACACTAAACCCAAGGATCGTTCGCCCGTCGCGCAAGAGGGCGACGCTCCACCATAGCGAAGCGAGATGTGCGGCCCCGAGGATCGCGCCGGCGACGAGGGCGATCATCAGCGCCCCGGTCATTGCCGATGCATCCATCGCCATGCGGTCCATAGGCCCGCCGCGGCGCCGAGCATGATGAGCGGCGCGCTGAAAAAGATCCCCGTGCCCAAGGTCCGGTCGAGCCAGCGGCCGATGACGACGCCGATGAGAATCGGCGCCACGATCGCCCATCCCAGCACGCCGATCTGGCCGAGCCGCGCCGCGAACGACGGCTCGCGTTCGTTGCGGGCGGCTTCAGCGCGTTTCGCCGCGCGGCGCGCCGCTTCCTGCATTTTTTCGTGGGGCTCCTCGCGGGGCGCGATCATGGCGCGGCCTCGCTCGTAAACGGCGCGCCGGCTTCCCCGAGCGGCCGGCCGCCGGGCTTCAGGTAGCGCATCAATTGGCGCAGCGCGCGCGCATGCAGCCGCGTCTGCTCGACTCGCGCGCGACGGTCGGCGTCAAGCTCGGCCGACCGCATCGCCTCGATCTCGGCGCGCAAAGCGGAAAGATCGCCGCCGATCGCGCCGCGACGGCAAGCGATGGCGACCTGTTTTCCCCCGGCGACCCTCAATACGCCGCCGCTCAGCGCACAATAGCTCATCGATCCGCCCTGCGCGGTCCAGCGCACGACCGAGGGGGGCAGCACGGTCAAGAGATCCGCGTGGCCGGGCAGGACGCCGAATCCGCCGCTATCGTCCTCGGCGCGCAGCGAACGAACGTCCTCGACGTCGATGAGGAGCTTGGCCGGAGTCGCGATGATGAGATGCAGGCCTGAGGTCATCGCGCTTCACGCCGGAGCGGGCGCAGAGCGCCGCGCCGCGTCTTCCTTTTCACGCGCCTCGTCGAGCGTTCCGACCATATAGAGCGCGCTTTCGCGCCATTCGTCGCATTCGCCGGCCAGAATCGCCTTGCAGCCGGCGACGGTGTCGGCAACCCCAACCGATCGTCCTGCAACGCCGGTGAAGGCCTCGGTCACCGCGAAGGGCTGGGTCAGAAAGCGCTGCAGGCGACGCGCGCGCTGGACGATGCGACGGTCTTCGGCCCCAAGCTCCTCCATGCCAAGGAGCGCGATGACGTCCTGCAACTCGCGATAATGTTCGATTGCGCGGCGCGTTTCGGTCGCGACCGCGACATGCTCCGCCCCGACCACCAGCGGATCGATGAGGATCGAGGACGAGCCGATCGGATCGACCGCCGGATACATGCCCTCGGCGGACATCGAGCGTGACAGCACGACCATGCTGTCCACATGGGCAGCGATCGTCGTCACCGCGGGATCGGTGAAATCATCGGCCGGCACGTAAACGGCCTCGATCGCGGTCACCGAGGCGTCGCCGACCGAGGCGATACGTTCCTGGAGGGCTGCCACCTCGCTGGCCAGCGTCGGCTGATAGCCGACCCGCGAGGGCGCGCGGCCGAGCAGGCCCGACACTTCCGCGCCCGCTTGGACGAATCGGAAAACGTTGTCCATCAGCAGCAGCACATTGCGATGCTCCGCGTCGCGAAAATATTCGGCGATCGTCATCGCCGTCATCGCCACCCGCCAGCGCGCGCCCGGCGGCTCGTTCATCTGCCCGTAGACGAGCGCGGTGCGCGCGAGCACCCCTGATTCGGTCATGTCGAGGAGCATCTCGTGGCCTTCGCGCGAGCGCTCGCCGACGCCGGCGAATACCGATATTCCCTGATAGGTCTCCGCCATGGCGTGGATAAGCTCCATCACGAGGACCGTCTTGCCGACGCCCGCGCCGCCGAACATGGCCGCCTTCCCCCCTTGGGCGAGCGGCGCGAGGAGGTCGATCACCTTGATTCCGGTCGAGAATAGCCGAGTTGCGCCGGTTTGGGCGGCGAACGGCGGGGGCCTGCGGTGGATCGGCCAGCGCGGCGCGTCCGTCGGCAGGGGCGGCCCGCGGTCGCCGATCCGGCCGAGGACGTCGATGAGCCTTCCGAGCGTCGCCTCGCCAACCGGAACCGTCACCGGCCCGCCGGCGCGGCGCACGAGATCGCCGCGCCTCAGTCCCGTCGTCGGCTCGAGCGCGATCGCGCGCGCGGTGCGGGCGTCGAGCTGAGCCTGGACTTCGGCGATGACGATCCGACCCTCCGAATCCACGATTTCGACGGCGTCGTCGATCGGCGGCGGTCTATCCTCGAACACGAGGTCGACCACCGCGCCGCGGATCGCTGTGACCCGCCCGTCGAACTGGTCCGCCGCCATTGAACGCTGCTCCCGCATCTGGCGCGCGCTGTTTCGCACGGGGGCGGCGCATCCGCAAAGCACTAACGATCTTCGTCGCCCGCAGTCGGGGTTGCCATCAGCATTGTTATAACATAACACATGTCCGGGCGGAGCGCAGCCCCGCTGAGCCATAAGGGAGAGGCAGTTCGATGATCAGCAAGTTTCATGTGCTCGCGGCGATAACCGTGGGCGCGCTGAGCGCGCCTGCTTTCGCGGATCCGGTCAAGGTCGTCGCGGCGGAAAATTTCTATGGCGACCTCGCGTCCCAGATCGGCGGCGCGAACGTAGCGGTGACGAGCATTCTCAGCAATCCAGACGAGGATCCGCATTTGTTCGAGGCCAGCCCCGATACCGCGAAGGCCCTGACGGACGCCAAGGTCGTCATCGTCAACGGCGTCGACTATGATCCCTGGATGGAGAAGCTGCTCGGCGCCCATAAGGCGCCCGGACGCAAAGAAATTATCGTTGGCGCCCTGGTTGGCCACAAGCCCGGCGACAATCCCCATCTTTGGTACGATCCTGCTTACATGAAGGCCGCGGGCAAGGCGCTCGTCGCCGATCTTGTCGCCGTCGATCCGGCGCACAAGGCGGATTACGAGCAGGGCTACTCGAAGTTTCTCGATTCGCTTAAGCCGATGGACGACAAGATCGCCGCCATGCGCAAGTCCTACGCCGGCCAGCCCGTCACCGCTTCGGAGCCGGTGTTCGGCTACCAGGCCGGCCTGATCGGCCTTAAGGTCCGCAACGAGAAATACGCCCTCGCGATCATGAACAACGCCGAGCCGACCCCCTCGGAGGTCGCCGGATTCGAGAACGACCTCAAGGGCCGCAAGGTGAAGGCGATGCTGTACAACGCCCAGGCGAGCGAACCGGCGGTGGGGAAGCTCGTGGATTTAGCCAAGGCGAACGGCATCCCGGTCGTGGGGGTGTCCGAGACCGAGCCGTCGAACTCGACCTATCAGGCATGGATGATGGGGCAATTGGACGCTCTCGATAAGGCGCTCGGCGGCCAGACGCAGTGAGCGCGCTCCGCTTTGATAACGTCACGATAACGCTCGGCCGCCGGGACATCCTCTCGGCGGCGAGCTTCGCAATTCAGGACGGCGAATTCGTCGGCATGCTGGGCGCCAACGGCGCCGGAAAGACCACGCTGATGCGCGCCGCGCTCGGGCTCGTTCCTGTCGCCTCGGGCGAGGTCAGCGTGCTCGGCAAGCCGCCGACGCGAGGCAACCCCGCGATCGGCTACATGCCGCAGAACCGCGGCGCGATCGGCGGCCTCCGGCTCACCGGCTGGGATATCGTCGCCAGCGCCGCGATGGGCACGCGCTTCGGCTTCGTCCGGCTCGACAAGGCTGCGCGGCGCGAGATCGACTGGGCGCTCGACGAAGTGGGCGCGCGCGACCTCGCCCGCCGCTCGATCGGCGAACTCAGCGGCGGCGAGCGCCAGCGGGTGCTGTTGAGCCTGGCGCTGCTCGGCCGGCCGCGGCTGCTGTTGCTCGACGAGCCGCTGATCTCGCTCGATCCGGCGCATCAGAAAAGCGTCGTCGAGATCGCTCGCCGCATCTGCGACGACCTCAAGGTCGCGATCGTGTTCAGCGCCCACGAGCTCAATCCGCTGGTCAACGCGATCGATCGCGTTCTCTATCTCGGCGGGGGAGGGGCAGTGATCGGCCCGGTCGACGAGGTGGTCACCGGGCCGGTGCTGTCGCGCCTCTACGGGACGGATATCGAAGTCATCCACGTCAAGGACCGCTATTTCGTGATGGCGGGCGAGGTCGACGTCGAGCGCGAGGCGCATCGCCACGACGACCACCACGGACATTCGCGCGACCACAACGACGCCCATGTTTGAATACGACTTCATGCGAACTGCCTTCGCCGCCTCGGGCGTCGCGGCGGTGCTCGCGGGGACGGTCGGATTCTTCCTCGTGCTGCGCGGGCAGACCTTCGCCGGCCATGCGCTGTCGCATGCCGGGTTCGCCGGCGCGACCGGGGCGGTGCTGTTCGGCCTGTCGCCGTTCGCCGGCCTCGTCGGCTTCACGTTTCTTGCCGGCGTCGGTATGGGGCTGTTCGGGGAAAAGCTGGCTCACCGCGACGTGGCGATCGGCATGATGCTGTCGCTGTCGCTGGGCCTAGGGCTGCTCTTTCTGCATTTCTACACCTCGGCCGCAACCCAAGCCGCGGCGCTGCTGTTCGGCAATGTTCTCGGCGTCGACGATTCCGCATTGCTCAATCTCGTCTTCCTCGCCGTGCTGAGCCTCACTGCGCTCGCGCTAATCGGGCGGCCCCTGGTGTTCGCTTCGCTCCAAGCGGACCTCGCCGAAGCGCGCGGCGTTCCGCTGCGCTTCGTCTCCGCGGCGTTCCTGGCGATTGTTGCGGTTGCGGTCGCCGAATGCGCGCAGATCGTCGGGGTGCTCTTGGTGTTCACGCTGATGGTCGGCCCGGCGGCGGCGGCGATGAATCTTACCCGGGGGCTCGCGCTTGCCGTTACGCTCTCCGCCGGGCTCGCGCTCGCAGAAGCCTGGGGAGGACTGACCCTTGCCTTCTATACAGACTGGCCGACCAGCTTCTGGATCACCGCGCTCTCTGGCATGGTGTTCTTCGGCGCGGCGGCGGCGAGGCGATTCGCGGGGTAAGGGGACGGCCCTCGTCCGGCGCTATAGCCCGTCGAAGGACGGGCTTTGCCATGAGGGCGACGGGTGTCTGCGTCCGGCTACTTTCTTGACGTCCAAAGCTCGGCGCTCGGCCGGCCGTGGCGCTCGCGCCTGGACAGTGCGGGCGAAGCTCGCGCCCTCGCCATAGCCCAGATCGGCGGGCAGGACGAACTCCTCGCGCGCGTGCTCGCGGGGCGCGGCGTCGCGCCGCAGGCTGTGGAGCGCTATCTCGACCCGACCTTGCGCGACCTGATGCCGGACCCATTTTGCCTGCGGGACATGGAGGCGGCCACAGACCGCCTCAAGCGCGCGGTCGAGCGCGGCGAGCGGATCGCGATCTTCGGCGACTACGACGTCGACGGCGCTTGCAGCGCCGCGCTCATGAGCGAATATCTCGCCGCGTGCGGGTGTGAAACGTTCGTACACATCCCCGACCGCGTCACTGAGGGTTATGGCCCCAACGGCGAGGCGATCGCGGGCTTTGCGGCGAACGGCGCGACGCTCGTCGTCACCGTCGATTGCGGCGCGGTCAGCTACGAGCCGTTTGAGCTCGCCAGCCGGCTCGGCCTCGACGTGATCGTGTTCGATCATCATCAGACCTCGGAGCGCCTACCGAGGACGCTCGCGCTCGTCGATCCCAACCGAGAGGACGATCTTTCCGGTCTCGGCCATCTGTCGGCCGCCGGCGTCGTCTATATGGCGCTCGTCGCGCTGAGCCGGGCGCTGCGCGAGGCGGGTTACTGGAACGGATCCAGAGCCCCGGACCTCATCGCCGCGCTCGATCTCGTGGCGCTCGCCACCGTCGCTGACGTCGTGCCGCTGACGGGTCTGAACCGCGCCTTTGTCGTCAAGGGGCTTGCCGTCATGCGCCAGCGCCGCCGTCCGGGGCTTGCGGCGCTGTTCGACGTCGCGGGCGCCGACGGACCGCCAAAACCCTATCACTTGGGCTTTCTCATCGGCCCGCGCATCAACGCGGGCGGACGCATCGGCGACGCGGCCTTGGGCGTCCGGCTCCTGACCACGGCCGACGACCTCGAGGCGGGCGCCATCGCCCTCGAGCTCGACCGCCTCAACCGCGCGCGTCAGCAGATCGAGATCGCGGCGCTCGCCGAGGCCGAGGCCGAAGCGCTCATGTCGCTGGGCCTCGAGGAGCGCGGCGCCGCCGTCGTCGTTGCGGGCGAGACATGGCCGCCCGGCGTCGTCGGCCTCATCGCGGCGCGGCTCAAGGAGCGGTTCGAGCGCCCGGCCTTTGCCCTTACGCTCGCCGGCGGGCAGGCGACCGGCTCCGGCCGCTCGATCCCGGGCGTCGATCTTGGAAAGGCGGTGCGCGCGGCGGTCGAGGCCGGCGTTGCGCTCAAGGGCGGCGGACACGCGATGGCGGCGGGCGTGACGCTCGCCAGCGACCGGCTCGGCGAGTGGCGCGCCTTTCTCGAGGAGAGGCTCGGCGGGGCGGTCGCTGAGGCGCGCGCCGAAGCGGGCCTCATGGTCGATGCGGCGCTGACGGCGAGCGCGGCGACGCCCGCGCTCGCCCACCGTCTGGAGGCGGCCGGACCCTACGGGTCCGGGAACCCCGAACCGGTGTTCGCCTTGCCTCGCCATCGCCTGGCGGAAGTCACGCCCGTCGGCGCCGACCACCTTCGCCTGCGCGCGATTGCGGGCGACGGGCAGGCGGTCGAGGGAATCGCGTTCCGCGCCCGCGGCAAGAAGCTCGGCGACGCGCTCGCGCGTCTACGGGGCGCGCCTGTGCATCTCGCCGGCGCGCTGGCGGTCAACCGCTACGGCGGGCGGGAGCGGGCGCAACTCAGGGTTGTCGATGTCGCGGAAGCGGTGCGGTAGGGGCACTTAATATTGCAGCCATTTCGTGGAATAGACAGACGCTGTGCGGCGCGATCCCCGGTCCAAGCCCGGCCAAGCAAATCCAAGCCCGGCCAAGCCAATCCAAATAAAATGGCTTGGATTTGCTTGGTTTTATTCGTCCGAATCGGGACTTATCAATGGGTTACAGCGATTCCAAATAAAAAATGTAA
>Ga0116224_10002047_pt1 | contig 12057 bp, 12 predicted proteins | sample Sb_taG_9_FD_89699 | JGI IMG/M metagenome (GOLD analysis project Ga0116224, IMG submission 89699) | Peat soil microbial communities from Weissenstadt, Germany - Sb_50d_b_LC metaG | ecosystem: Environmental > Terrestrial > Soil > Wetlands > Peat | place: Germany: Weissenstadt | collected 2010-09-21
CGTCGCGGAGACCGCCGACGCTGATCCGCTCGAAGTTGCGCCCGAGGGCCCGCGCCATCGACCGTCCCAGCGACGTCTTGCCGACCCCGGGAGGGCCGACGAAGCACAGGACCGACCCCGCCGCGGATTGGGATTCCCGCCCACCCCTCAATTGCCTAACGGCGAGGAACTCGAGGATCCGGTCCTTGACCTGCTCGATGTCGTAGTGATCCTCGTCGAGCACCTGGCGGGCGTGCTTGAGGTCGAGGTTGTCCTCGGTCTTCTTGTCCCACGGCAGCGCCGCGATCCACTCGAGATACGCGCGGACGACGCCGTATTCGGCCATCGCCGGCTGCAGCCGCTCCAGCCGGGCGAGCTCGCGATCGACCTGCTTGCGGACGACCTTGGGAAGGTCGAGCGCTTCGAGTTGTGCGCGCAGTTCGTTGACCTCGGCCTGGACCTCGTCGGCCTCACCGAGCTCCTCCTGGATCGCCTTGAGCTGCTGGCGCAGGAAATACTCGCGCTGGCCCTTGTCGAGCTCGGACTGGACCTGCGACTGGATCTTCGAGCCGATCGCCACCACCTCGAGCTCGCGCGCCAGAATCTCCGAGAGCTTTCTGAGGCGCTTCGCGACGTCGGCCTCCTCGAGCAGCGCCTGCTTCTCCTCGGTCGGGATCCGCAGTGCGCCGGCGATCAGGTGCGCGAGCACGCTCGGGTCATCGACGTTGGCGACCATGACCTGGAGCTCCTCGGGCAGGTACGGAACCTGCTCGATGATGTCCGTGAACGTGTGCTGCACGTTGCGCATCAGCGCGGTCAGCTCGGTGGTGTGCTCCACCACGTCCGGCGCCTCGGCGATCTCGGCGACCAGGTGCGGCTCGGTCCGCACCCAGCGCACGATCCGGATGCGTGGCCCGCCCTGGATCAGAACGCGCAGCGTGCCGTCGGGGACGCGGATCATCCGCGCCACCATGCCGAGCACGCCGACGTCGTACAGATCCTCGGGGGATGGCGTCTCGGCATCGGTGTTGCGGCTCGCGATCATCGCGATCGAGCGATCGCCCCGCAGCACCTCGTTGATCAGCTCGACGCTGCGCGGCTGGCCGACGTTGAGCGGGATGAGCATGTCCGGGAACGTGACCGTGTCCCGTAGCGGGAGCACGCCTACCTCCTGAGGGAGCTCGCGGCCGGCGCCCACTGCCACATCCCGGGCCGGGCGTTCCGCGGTGCCGATCTCGATCATGAGGTGCGGACCTCGATCATGAGGTGCGGATCTCGATCACGTGCCGGAGTCCCGCTCGGTCAACGGCACCACCGGAGCCCCCACGACGCCGCGCGCCAGCGGCAGCTCAACCCGGAGCATGCCGTCCTCGTACACGGCCTTGGCCTCGTGCGCCCGCACGTCGGCGCCCAGCTCGATCACGCGTTGGAACTGGCCGCGCTCGATCTCGACCTGCTGGTAGACGTCGGTGTCGGCGCCGGCCGACCGCCTGATCCCGGTGAGGATCAGCTTGCGCCCCTCGATCTCGAGGCCGATCTCGCTCGGGTCGATCCCGGCCAGCTCCGCGGTCACGATCGCCCGGGGCGGATCCAGCGTGTAGGCGACGTCGACCGCCGGCAGGAAGCCGACCTGCCGACGCGCCATGCCGGCGCGCTCGAACACGTCGCCGAACAGCTGATCCATCTCGCGCCGCATCCGCTCGAAGTTCGCGAACAGGTCACGCTCGGACATCGAGTAGGAGGTTAATGGGCCGGCGCGGGCGAGCACGCCCGGCGTGACACGATGACCGCCCGAACCTTCTCAGCACGAAACCGCGATCTGGTCACGAGCTGAGGGCCAGCCCGCAGGAGGCGGTCAACGCCGGGCCCGCGCCGCGGAGGATGCGAGAGACGTGCATCTGAGACACCCCGACGCGCCCGGCGATCTCGTCCTGCGTTAGTTCGCAGGCCAGCCGCAGCAGCAGCACCTTCTGATCTCGCGGCCCGAGTCCGCGAAGCGCGCGCCGAACTCCGGCGGACACTTCGACCCGCTCGTACCCCGGCTCCTGGCCGCCGATGACGTCGCGAAGGGCGAGCTCACGGCCATCCCGGGACGCATGGGGCGCGTCGAGCGATCGGGGGAAATACGTCTCCAGCGCACGTCGCGCCTCGGCCACCTCCTCAGGGGCGATACCGAGGTGCGCCGCGGTCGCGTCCGGCTCGGCCGGCGAACCCGCGGTCGGCTCGAGTGCCTTGTCGGCGCGGAGGACGCGGCCGGCGCGGTCTTTCATCGGACGCGGTACGTGCAACGGCCAGGTTGTGTCGCGGAAGTGGCGCCGGATCGCCCCGAGGATCATCGGACGCGCGTACGCCGCGAACGCATCGCCTCGGTCGGGCGAGAATCCATCCACTGCCTTGATCAGTCCGACGCTGGCTGCCTGGCGAACGTCCTCGATCGGCTCGCCGCGCCCCTCGTAAATCCTTGCAAGTCCGCGCGCCAGCGGCAGGTACCGCACGATGATGGTTTCCCGCGCGCGGGCATCCCCGGCCGCGCAACGGCTGAACAGCGTCCTCAGATCGCAGGCAGGCCAGTCCCCTGGCGCCACGGCACAGTCATGCCGATGCGGCGTCATATGTCTCTCCCTCGCGGTCGCGCCTATGGGGTTAGCTGACGGGCTCGCGATCGAAAGTTACGACCGCTACAGCCGGAGCACCGGCTGATTCGCCCCAACGACTCGGACTCCCCATCCACCGCGGCTTGTGTCGCGGCGGTTCGGCTATGTCGGCGGACTATAAACACGCCGGGCGGCGACAGCAAGGGCGCGACATCACGGCAACTCTTCGAGCGGTTCGAGCACCGGCCGGCGGATGTGCTCGTAGACGACCGACGTGTTGACGTCGGCGACGTCGGCGCGTTCGGTCAGCCGGTCGATCACGAACGCGTACAGCGCGCCCGTGTCCGGAACCGCCACGTGCAACAGGAAGTCGTGGCCGCCGGACACGACGAACACGCCCACGATCTCGGGCAGCCCGCCCACCCAGTTGCGGAACGACTCGATGTTCTCCCGCGTCGGTGGCCGGATCGTGACCGCGGTGAGGGCCTGGACGTGGCGACCGAGCGCGTCGAGGTCGATGTCGGCGTGATAGCCGCGAATGACCTCGGTGGCGCGCAGTGCGCGCACGCGCTCGAGCGAAGTCGAGGGCGATACGTCCACCGCCGCGGCGAGATCCCGGTTCGTCTTCCGTGCATCGTTCTGCAGCTCGCGAACAAGCGCCCAGTCGATCGCATCAAGTTTGGTGTTTGCCTCCATCAATCGAAGAGTATACGGACTTCTGTCCCATCTGAAACGTATGTGGTGGACTAAGCGTCAACTTACGCGATGAATGGCTGGAAGATCACACCGTTGTTGTGCGCGTCTGTCCTGTGGGGCACGACGGGCACCGCGCAGGCGCTCGCGCACCTGCACGCCGCGCCGCCGGCGATTGGTGCAGCGCGGCTGCTGTCCGGCGGACTGGCGCTTGGCTGGTCATCGCCGTCAGAGGTCGCATCGCGTTGAGGGAGCTGATGGCCCCGGGCCGGCGGCCCTGGTTCCTCGGGGCCAGCCTCGCCACCGCGATCTACCAGGCGGCGTTCTTCGCGGCGGTGGCGCGCACCGGCGTGGCGCTGGGCACGCTCGTCGCGCTCGGAAGCGCGCCGGCGTTCTGCGGAGTGTTCGCACGCGAACTGGCGGGCGAGCGGCTGCCCGCGGCGTGGACGCTATCGACGGCATGCGCGGTGGTCGGGTGCGTGCTGCTGCTCGCCCCGAGCGGCCATGCCGGCGCCGACCCGCTGGGGATCGCGCTGTCGTTGGTCGCCGGCCTGGCCTTCAGTGCACTGCGGTCGGGCGACACGGCCGCGGCGCGTGACGAGCCACCGGGCGCGGCCGAACCGCTCACCGAGGCGGCATGAGAGATCCCGGGTGGGCGGCAACGGCCGGCCCTGACACGGACGGCCTGCCTGAGCGGTGCGTGATCGTCGTCAATGAATCGCTTTCGCCAGGGCTGGCCGCCAATGCCGCCGGGGTGCTCGCGACGACGCTCGGCTCGACCGTTCCCGGCCTCGTCGGCGAAGAGTTCATCGACGCCGACGGTCACCGGCATCGGGGTCGCCCACATCGCGCAGACGCCGGCGGCGCAGCTCCGGTACCTCGGCATCGCCCTGTACGGTCGCAGGAGCGCCGTCGCTCGACTCACCGGAAGCCTGCCGCTGCTGCGGTAGACCTGCCGGCGCGACCCCGGCGCGACCCCGGAGAAACCCGGGCGAAACCCGCCCGCTGACCTCAGCCGCCGCCGGGCAGCGTGTACACGGCGCCGTCGTATGCGAGCTCGACCCGGCGACCGTAGGCGATGTCAGCCTCCGCCCGCGCCCAGTCCGCGTCGAGCTCGTCCGAATAGTGAGTGATCACGAGCCGTCTAGCGCCCGCGCGCCGGCCGTGATCGCCGGCTTCCGCCGGCGTGAGATGGCCGCGCACGCCGGTCCGCTCGGGGCGCGGCAGGGTCGCCTCGATCAGCAACAGGTCGGTTTCGCGGGCGAACTGCACGAGTTGTTCGTTCGGGCTGCAGTCCGCGCTGTAGGTCAGCCGGCCGCTCGCTCCCTTGATCTCGACCGCGAACGTCCGCGTGTAGTGCGGGACCTCACAGAAGCGCACGTTGATCGGTCCGAGCGTGAGCTCGTCGGGGCCGTCGTACTCCGACAGTTGAAACGCGCGCTCGATCAGGTCCTCCTCGCCCCACGCGGATACGAGCGCCCGGAACCGCTCGGCGGCCCCCATCGGTGCGTACAGCTGCGGTCGCGCCGGCGAGTCGGTTCCCGGCCAGCCGCCGACCGCAACCGGCTGCTGGCGCGGCGCGTACGAGAGCGCGTAGCTATACGGGACCAGGTCGAGGAAGTGGTCGGCGTGCATGTGGCTGATCAGAACCGCGTCCACGTCAACGTACTCGCGATGGTGGCGGAGCTTGGAGAACACGCCGTTGCCGCAGTCGAGCAGCAACGTGTACCCGTCCTCCTCGACGAGGTATCCGCTGCATGCCCCGCCCGCGTCCTGCCACGCCGGCGACTTGCCCAGCACGGTGATTTGCACACCACTCCTCTCTGTCGACGGGCCACTCTAGTGGCTCATGCGCGGAGTACGCGTCGATTCACAGGCACACCACGGCTCAACCCACGGCGTCCCGCGAGCGACCCGCGCGCCGCCGTCTACCGCGTGCCGCTCACCGAGTACTCGAACGGCAGCGAGCCGGCGATCGTGGCGAGCGCCGGCGCGCTGGAGTCGCGCGCGGATGCGGTGAGCTCGATGCTCGCAGGCCACTCGATCCCCACGGCCGGGTCGTCATACGCGAACCCGCTCTCGAGGGACGGGTCGTAGTAGGCCGAGGTCATGTAGGCGACGTCGGCGACCTCGCTGAGCACGCAGAAGCCGTGCGCAAACCCATCCGGGCAATAGAGCTGGTGATGGGCGGAGTCGTCGAGCTCAAAGCCCTCCCAGTGACCGAACGTCGGCGAACCGCGACGGAGGTCCACCACGACGTCGTAGATCGTTCCCCGAGCGCAGCGGATGAGCTTGGCCATACCGGGCTGGAAGTGCATGCCGCGCACGACCCCGCGGCGCGAGCGCGAGTGATTGTCCTGGACGAACTCATGATCGATCCCAAGCTCGGCCAGGGAGCTCCGCCGATAGGTCTCCAGGAAAAAGCCGCGATCGTCGCCGTACACGACCGGCTTCAGGAGGACGGGACCGGACAGGTTGGTGGGCAGGCGCTCCATCACTCGGTGGTCAAGCCGCTCGTTCCCCAGACAGCGGCGGAGTTCAGTGCCGGTCTGTGCCGCGCCGGCGCGGCGCGTCGACGATCCAGCCGATCAGAATCGTTACGAGCACGAAACACACGAAGCCGATGATCAGCGGCCAGTACATGGCCGCGAACACTACACGCCGGCGCCGCGCGAGCCCCGCATCCCGCAACGCGCGAAACCGCTACACGCCGGCGTGCATTGCGACTTGCTCGCTGGCGGACGGGAACGCCCACGCGACCTGGAGCCGGCGGTCCTGCCGGAACACGAACCGCAGCTGGCTCGGCGGCCGCAGACCGTCGGGGTGGTTGGGGCGATACGTCGCGCACGGCCCCGCGTCAGACACGGCGCAGAGTAGGTTCTGGTGGAAGAAACAGTCCTCGCAGCTCACCTTCACGCCCCGCGTGCGCACGTCCGTCACCCAGTCCTCCTCACGAAAAGCTCCACCTCGTCGGCGACCATCAAACCGAACTTCTCCCCCCTTCTGCAACGACGATTTCCGCAAATCGCAAGAAGTTCACACTTGGGTAAATCCCTGCAAACAGCGGGATATTTCGAGACCGTGCGGAAACGTGACGCAATTTCCGTAGCTTTCGATAGCGGATGGCGCCCTGCTCCGAACCGGCCGCGCACACGCCGCGATGAACGTTCTCGTAACCGGCATTACCGGGTTCGTCGGATCCCGGCTGGCGCCCCGGCTACAGCGCGACGGCCACGACGTCCGTGGGTTCAGCCGGCACCCGCCCTCCGCGCAATCGGCCGTCCCGATCGTCGCCGGCGATGCCGTCTCGGGCGAGGGGCTGGCCGAGGCCCTGCATGAGATCGACGTCGCCTACTTCCTGATGCACTCGATGGAGCCGGTCGCCGCCGCCGCGTCCCGGGACGAGGATGGCGGTGACCTCTCGTTCGGCGCTCGCGAGCGCTCCGCGGCCGAGAACTTCGCGCGCGAGGCGCGCGCGGCCGGCGTGCAGCGGGTCATCTACCTGGGCGGGCTCGTCCCGGAGGGCGGCCCGTCCTCAGCCCACCTCGCGAGCCGCCTCGCGGTCGAGGAGATCCTCCTCGCGTCGACTCGATGCTCGGTCGCGTTCCGCGCATCGATCGTCATCGGCGCCCAGTCCCGATCGTTTCGGTTTCTGGTCAGACTCGTCGAGCGGCTGCCGGTGCTGGCGGTGCCCGCCTGGCGCACGCACGCGACGAGCCCGATCGACGAGCGTGACGTAATCGAGATGCTCGTGCGCGCGGCGACCAGCGACGAGGTGTGCGGTCAGTCGCTCGACCTCGGAGGGCGCGACACGGTGACCTACGGCGAGCTGATCGACAGGATCGGCGAACACATGCTGGTGGCGCGTCCAACGATCGGCTTCAAGCGGCTGACCTTGACACCGATCGCGAGCCGCGTGTCGGCGTTGATCGCAGGCGAACGGCACGAATTGATTGGTCCGTTGATGGAGAGCCTCGATCAGGACCTGCTTCCGCGCGACAGCCGGGCCGCCGAGCTGCTCGATGTCAGACTCCATTCACTCGACTCCGCGATCGAGCATGCGCTGGCCGAGTGGGAGGCAACCGAACGACTGGCCGCGCGCTAGTGGCCACCCTCGCACGTCCGCGCACGACCACTTGCCGCGCTCGTTAGTGTCTGCGCCGTCATGAGCACCGTGCACGCGACGATCGAGATCGATGCGCCGATGCAGAGGGTGTGGGACACCGTTATGGATCCCGATCACCTGAAAGACTGGGTCACGATTCACCGCTCGGTGAGAGACGTATCAGACCATCCGTTGCGCAGGGGGTCGACGATGGAGCAGGTACTCCACATACGCGGCGTCTCGTTCCACGTTCACTGGACGCTGACGGACGTCAGGTCCCCTGAGCGTGCCGAGTGGGAAGGCCAAGGCCCTGCACACTCGCTTGCACGGATCCGGTATGAGCTGTCGGGCGACGGCGACGGGCCAACCAGGTTCGCCTACACGAACGAGTTCGCGCCCCCCGGAGGGCGACTGGGAAACGTGGCCAGCCGGTTCATTGTCGGGGCCACATCCGAGCGCGAGGCGCACAATTCACTGGCTCGTCTGAAGGCACTGCTCGAGCGCCCTTGACACGCCGTCAGTAACTATCTGTATCTTGTTCGGTGCTTTTATCGTTCATCCCTCAGGAGGAGAGGCAAATTTGGCTGGCTTTGTCGACAGCACCGTGAAGGAGATCGACGATCGACTCCGCGAGCTGAAGGAAGAGGTCTCGAAGCTGGAGGCAGCACGCTCAGCGCTCGTCGGTACCCGGCGTGGCCCGGGTCGCCCGCGGGCCGCTCGTGCCGCGGCCGCCACCACGACCCCCCGGCGTCGGACAGGCCGCCGTCCTGGTCGGCCGCGCGGTCGCAGCCGTGGTGGTACACGTGCCAACCAGGCGCTGGAGCTAGTGCGCAGCCAGCCTGGCATCACGATCCCGCAGATCGCGGAGAAGATGGGTATCGAACCGAACTACCTGTACCGGGTCATGCCGCGGCTACTCACCGACGGTCAGGTGAAGCGGGAGGGCCAGGGCTGGCATCCCGCCGGCTAGGTCAGCGTGGCAGTCTGGACCGGGAGCGCCGCCTCGCATTGTCGAAGCCGGCAGACACCGCGAGGCGGCTCCCAAGCCTTCTTGCGAGACGGCTCCCGGTAGTTTCTTGGACAGCCTCTCAGATCAGATCAGGTCGAGCTGCTTCACCGTCGCGCGCTCGTCCTTGAGTTCGTTGACAGTCACGTCGAGCCGCGACTGCGAGAAGTCGTTCAGGCCGAGTCCCTGGACGATTTCGTAGGAGCCGCCCGAGCAGGTGACGGGGAAGCCGAAGATCAGGCCCTCGTCGATGCCGTAAGAGCCGTCGGACGGGATCCCCATCGAGACCCAGTCTCCCTCGGGCGTGCCGAGTACCCAATCGCGCACGTGACCGACTGCCGCGTTGGCGGCCGACGCGGCACTTGAGGCACCACGGGCTTCGATCACCGCGGCCCCGCGCTTCTGGACCGTCGGAATGAAGTCGTTCTCGAGCCACTCCTGGTCGTTGGCCGCTTCGGCGGCGTTCTGACCCTTGACCTTCGCGTGGAAGATGTCGGGGTACTGGGTCGGCGAGTGGTTTCCCCACACGGTCATGTTGGTGACGTCGCGCACCGTGGCGCCCACCTTGACCGCGAGCTGAGCGATCGCGCGATTGTGATCCAGCCTCATCATCGAGGTGAACCGCTCGGCCGGGATGTCCGGCGCGTGGCTCTTCGCGATCAGGCAGTTGGTGTTCGCCGGGTTGCCCACCACGAGCACCTTGATGTCGGACGCCGCGTGATCGTTGAGCGCCTTCCCCTGAGGCTTGAAGATGCCGCCGTTCGCCTCCAGCAGGTCACTGCGCTCCATGCCCTTGGTCCGCGGACGCGCGCCGATCAGCAACGCGACGTTGGCACCGTCGAACGCCTTGTTCGGATCATCTGTGATGTCGACCCCAGCGACCAACGGAAACGCGCAGTCATCGATCTCCATCGCGGTGCCCTCGACGGCCTTGAGCGCAGCCGGGATTTCCAGAAGCGACAGGTGAACGGGCGTGTCGGGTCCCAGGAGCTGGCCGCTGGCGATGCGGAACAGGATCGCGTAGCCGATCTGGCCGGCCGCTCCGGTGACGGCTACTCGTACGGGGGAATCAGTCACTTCGGTTCATCTCCTTCTCGGTTTCATCAGGCCAAATTATCGTGCCGCTCGCCGCGAAGCGGCCGCGGCGGGGCGACTGTCGCAGGCGGCAGTCAGCGAAGCTCGAGGTCGTAGACCTGACTGAGCTTCGCCTTCAGGTAGTCGACGAACGGGCCCACCGCGATCGGACCGCTGACAAGCCGGTCGAGCAGTTCGCTGCTTGAGAACTTCGCGCCGTGGCGGTGGACATGCTCGCGCAGCCACTCGCGCAGTCCGTGCATGTCGCCGGCGCCAAGCTGAGCGTCGAGGTCCGGCAGGTCCGCGTGCGCGCGCTCGAACATCTGTCCCGCTATCAGGTTGCCTAGCGCGTAGGTCGGGAAGTAACCGATCAGCCCGGCCGCCCAGTGCACATCCTGGAGCACCCCATGGGCGTCGTCCGGCACCTCAACCCCGAGGTATTCCTTGTAGCGGGCATTCCACGCCTCGGGCAAGTCGCGGATCGCGAGCCGCCCCTCGACCAACTCCTGCTCGAGCTCGAACCGCACGATGATGTGCAGACCGTAGGTGACCTCGTCAGCCTCCACGCGAATCAGCGAGGGCGCGACTCGGTTGACAGCGCGGTACAGGGTGTCGCCGTCGAGCGCGGACAGCCCGCCTCCGAACACGTCCCCGATCCGTGGCGCGAGCACTCCACAGAACGGCCGCCCGCGACCCACCATGTTCTCCCACATCCGGCTCTGGGACTCGTGCAACGCCAGCGACTCCGCATGGCCGAGCGGCGTGCGCTGCAGCGACTGCGCGATGCCCTCCTCGTACAGACCGTGACCACACTCATGCATCGCGCCGTACACCGAAGTCGGCAGGAAGCTCTCGTCCCAACGTGTGGTGATCCGAACGTCGTGATTGCTGAAGCCGGTCGCGAACGGGTGGACGGCGTCGTCGATCCGCCAGGCGGCGCGGTCGAAGCCCATCTGTTCGAGCAGCCACTTGACGAGCTGTCGCTGTCGGTCGACCGGGAAGTCACCGTACAGCGGCGAGTCGTCGACCCGGTCGTGGTGCCGTTCCACCTCGGTGATCATCGGCCGCAGCTCGCCCTTGAGCTCGTCGAACAGCCGTGCGACCTCGCTCGTGCGTCCCCCGGGCTCGTAATCGTCGAGCAGCACGTCGTAGGCGCAGTCGAAGCTGTCGAAGCAGTCGATGTACCGGCGAATGAGGTCGAAGTTCCGCTCCAGGTACGGGACGAACCCGGCGAAGTCCGAGGCCTCGCGGGCCGCCACCCAGGCCTGCTGACCGATCGACGAGGCGCGCGCCATATCGGCGGCGAGCTGCGCCGGCACGCGCCGTGCCTTGTCCCATTGGCGTGTGGTCACCCGGACCAGCGAAGCCTCGTCGGAGTCGGCCGGGGCACCGTCGAGACGCGCGGCTGCGGCTTCTATCAACCGGCCGGTTTCGTCGGAGACGAACATTTCATGGCTGATCTTCTGGACTGTGGCGACGGTCTCGGCGCGAGCCGGCGCCCCGCCCGGCGGCATCATCGTCTGCTGGTCCCAGTCCAGCAGCTGGGCCACATTCTTCAGGTCCGCCAGCGCGGCCATCCGTTCGCATAGCTGTTCGATTGGATCTGACATCTGCCTTCTGAAATCAAATTGAGGCAAAGTCGGCTTTGCCCCTGTGCGACCATTGCAGCATGTGGCGCCGCCGATCGTCGATCAAGCTCATGGACCTCTTCGGTTTTCGGATCGGAGTGGATCGCAGCTGGTTCCTCATCCTATTCTTGATGATCTTCCTGCTGTCCGGCGAGTTCCGGCAGGCTCTCCACAGCTCGGACGGCGTCGCTTACCTGACCACGGTGGTCACGGTCCTGGTCCTGTTCGGGTCGCTGATCGTGCACGAGCTCGGACACGCGCTCGTGGCCCGCAGGGAGGGGATCGCGGTCCGACGGATCGATCTATTCCTGTTCGGCGGGCTGACCGAGATGAGCCGAGACGCTGCGACGCCGGCCGAGGACTTCAAGATCGCCGCAGCGGGTCCGCTGGCCACGTTCTTGTTCGTCGTGCTGTGCCTCGCCGTCGACCTCGCGATCGTCGGCCCCCACCGGCTGGTCCACGCAGCCGAGCTCGACAGCACGGTCAAGATCACCCCCGTTCTCCTGGCGCTCAGCTGGCTGCTGTTCTGGAACGTGCTCCTGCTGCTGTTCAACCTGGTGCCGGCGTTCCCGCTCGACGGCGGCCGGATGACCCGGGCGATCGTCTGGCGGGTCACCGGCGAGAAGCAGCGCGGCACGCGGGTCGCGGCAAAGATGGGGCAGGCCTTCGGGCTCCTCGTCGCCGGCCTCGGCGTGTGGCTGGTGCTGGCGTATCGGAGCTTCACGGGGCTGTGGCTGATCGCGATCGCGTTCCTGCTCTACCAGTCGGCGAAGGCGGCGCTCGTGCAGACCGCGCTGAGCGCCCGGATCGAAGGGGTCCGAGTCGCGGACATCATGGATCGCCAACCCGTCGCGATTCCGTCCCGGACGGCAGTCGCCCAGGCGCTCGACGAGTTCTTCCTGCGTTACGGGTGGTCGTGGTTCCCGGTGGTCGATGACAGTCGCCGCTTCCTGGGAATCGCGCGTCAGGAGCGGCTGA
>Ga0116224_10002058_pt1 | contig 12018 bp, 21 predicted proteins | sample Sb_taG_9_FD_89699 | JGI IMG/M metagenome (GOLD analysis project Ga0116224, IMG submission 89699) | Peat soil microbial communities from Weissenstadt, Germany - Sb_50d_b_LC metaG | ecosystem: Environmental > Terrestrial > Soil > Wetlands > Peat | place: Germany: Weissenstadt | collected 2010-09-21
CGAATATGGCGAGTTTCGACAGTCCTCCGCCGGAGAACAGGTTCAGGTAGCTGAGGATCCCCGAGCCGCCGAACTGCTTCTGGATGTTGTTGACCGCCGTCAGGTTCACGCCCGGCACCGGCACGTGCGAGCCCAGGCGGTAGATCACGAGCATCGCCGCGGTGAACGCGAGCTTCTTGCGGATGTCCGCTACTTGAAACGCGTTGAGAATCGTCGAGAGCATGGCTTTGGTCCGCCGGACGAGGGGTCGTCCGCGGAGCGCCCGAGTTTAGCTCTCGACGGTGTTGCAGGTGCCGCCCGCGGCCTCGATGCGCTCGCGGGCGGTGGCGCTGAAGGCGTGAGCGTGGACGGTCAGCGCCTTGGTCAGATCGCCCTTGGCGAGGACCTTGATCGGGATGCCCTTGCGCGTCCCGAGTCCCGCGGCCTTCATCAGCTCGACCGTGACCTCGGCGCCGGCGTCGAAGCGCTGCTGCAGATCGGCGATGTTGACCGGCTGGGTGTGCGTGCGGAACGGCTCGAACGGCATCGACTTCCTCATGTGCGGGCCGCGCAGCTTGCGCATCCGCATGTGAATCGGGTTCTGGCCTCCCTCGAACCGTGCGCGGCGCTTGGCCCCCGACCGCGAGCCCCAACCCTTCTGGCCGCGGCCCGACGTCTTGCCGGTGCCGGATCCCTCGCCGCGGCCGACGCGCTTGCGCGGCCGGCGTGACCCCGGCGCGGGCCTCAGGTTGTGCAGCCCGATGCGATGGGGCTTGTGCGGCGGCGGCTGCGCCGGCGCCTTGGGCTCTTCGCGCTCTTCGGTCTCGCGAGGCTCGTCGTCAGCCATCGGACTCCTCCGACACCTCGACCAGGTGCGAGACCTTGTCGATCATGCCGCGGATCTGCGGCGTGTCGTTGTGCTCCACGCTCTGGCCGATCCGTCTCAGCCCGAGCGAGCGAAGCGTGTCGATCTGGCGCTGGTCACAGCCGTTGCGCGACCGGCGCTGGGTGACGATCAGCTTGCTCACGCCTCGGCGTCCTCCGGCTCAGCGGCCGAGGTGGGGGCGGTGCCGGCGGCCTCGGAGTCGGACGCGGGATCCGCGTCGGCGCCCCCTCGCGTCGCCTCGGACTGCGGACCACCATTGGAGTTCGAAGCGCTGGGGGCGCCCGACGCGTGTTCCGCGTCCGGCTCGGCAGTCAGGCCGAGGACCTGATTGACCGAGAGTCCGCGGATCTCGGCGACTTCGTCAGGCGTGCGCAAAGACTGCAGCCCCGCCATCGTCGCCTTGACCAGGTTGATCGGGTTCTGTGACCCCAGCGACTTGGACAGGATGTCGTTGATCCCGGCGAGCTCGAGCACGGCGCGCACGCCACCGCCGGCGATCACGCCGGTCCCCGGCGCCGCCGGCTTCAAGAACACGCGACCGGCCCCGAAGATGCCGGTCGTCTGGTGGGTGATCGTCGCGCCGTGCTTCGGCACGCGGTACAGGTTCTTCTTGGCCTGCTCGACACCCTTCTGGATCGCCACCGGCACCTCGTTGGCCTTGCCGTAGCCGATGCCGACGATGTCGCGCTCGTCGCCGACGACGACCAGCGCCGTGAACGAGAACCGGCGCCCGCCCTTGACCACCTTGGCCACGCGGTTGATCTCGACGACCCGCTCCTGGAGGTCCAGGCCGGCGGAGGAAACTGTGCGATCTCGTGCCATCAGCAGATCCAGGGTAGCGATGTCATTGGGATTACTGCGGCGGCGCCTAACGGCGGCGCCTCAGAACGCCAGCCCGCCCTCACGGGCGCCGTCAGCGAGGGCCTTGACCCGGCCGTGGTACTTGTAGCCGCCACGGTCGAACACGGCGGTGTCGACACCAGCCGCCTTGGCCCGGTCGGCCAGGAGCGCGCCGGCGCGGGTGGCCTGCTCCATCCGCTTCAGCCCTCGCAGGTCGGCCTCGGTCCAGTTGACCGAGGCGATCGTCCGTCCGTTTTCGTCGTCGACCAGCTGCGCGAAGATCCCGCGATTGGAGCGGAACACCGAGATCCGCGGCCGCTCGGCGGTGCCGCGGATCTTCGCGCGCACGCGGCGCCGGCGCTTCAGGCGCTGGGCGGGCTTGGTCATCACCGTCATGCGCGCTTACCAACCTTCCGGGCGACGTACTCGCCCTCGTAGCGGATCCCCTTGCCCTTGTAGGGCTCGGGCTTGCGCTGCTTGCGGATCAGCGCCGCGAGCTCGCCGACCTGCTGCTTGGAGGCGCCCTTGACGACGATCCGGGTGGGCTGCGGAACCTCGAACTCGATCCCGTCGGGGGCCTTGATCGACACCGGGTGCGAATAGCCGAGCGCGAGCTCGAGGTCTCGCCCGCGCAGCTGCGCGCGATAGCCGACGCCCTGAATCTCGAGGCGCTTCTCGAACCCCGCGGTCACGCCTTGCACCATGTTCGCGACGAGCGTGCGGGTGAGGCCGTGGAGCGCGCGGTGCTCGCCGCGATCGGTGGGACGGGTCACGACGATCTGATCGTCTACCTGCTCGACCTTCATGTCCCGATTGACGCGTTCCGACAGCTCGCCCTTGGGGCCGTTGACGCGCACGAGCTCAGGCTCAATTGAGACCGTGACCCCGGCTGGTACCGGAATGGGCTGTCTGCCGATACGGGACATGATCGATACTGGTCTACCAGACCTTCGCCACGACTTCGCCGCCGACGCCGGCGATGCGGGCCTCGTGACCGGTCATGACGCCCTTGGACGTCGAGATGATCGCGGTCCCCATCCCGCCCTGGACGCGGGGGATGTGGGCATGGTCGACGTAGGTGCGCTGGCCGGGGCGCGAGACGCGCTGCAGACCCGAGATCACCGGCTTGCGCGCCTGCGTGTACTTGAGTGTGATCGTCAGCCGCTGGCCCGGCCGTCCGGGCTCCGGGTCGTGAACCTCGTAAGCCTCGATGTACCCCTGCTCGCGCAGGATGCGGGCGAGCTCGCTGTTCAGCTTCGACGACGGCATCGTCACCTCGTGGTGCTGGGCGTTCGCCGCGTTGCGCAGCCGGGTGAGGAAGTCGGCGATCGGATCGGTCATTGACATCTTCCGGGCCCGCCCTCTACCAGCTCGACTTGGTCATGCCGGGGATGTAACCGTTGTGCGCCAGCTCGCGCAGGCAGATTCGGCACACACCGAACTTGCGGTAGACGGCGCGCGCCCGGCCGCAGCGGCGGCAGCGGGTGTAACCGCGCGTCTTGTACTTCGGCGTGCGCCGTTGACGGACAACCTGAGAAGTCTTGGCCATGTGATCCTTTACGTCTGGGTACCGGCCGCCTGCGGGCGGCCTTCTCTGCTGAATGGCATCCCGAGCGCCTCGAGCAGCGCGAACGCCTCGTCGTCGCTCTGGGCGGTGGTGGTGATCGTGATGTCCAGGCCGCGGACCTGGTCGACCTCGTCGTAGTCCACCTCGGGGAAGATGATCTGCTCGCGCACGCCCATCGAGTAGTTCCCGCGGCCGTCGAACGAGCGTGGATTCAAGCCGCGGAAGTCGCGGATCCGCGGGATCGCGACCGACATCAGCCGGTCCAGGAACTCGTACGAGCGCTCGCCGCGCAGGGTCACGGCGACCCCGACCGGCATCCCCTCGCGAACCTTGAACTGCGCGATCGACTTGCGCGCCCGGCGGACGTTCGGCCGCTGGCCGGTGATCGTCGCGAGCTGCTCGGACGCGGCGTCGAGCATCTTCGAGTCCTGCTTGGCGTCGCCGACGCCCATGTTCACGGTGACCTTCGTGATCCGGGGCACCCGCATCGGGGTGGAGTAGCCGAACCGCTCGGTCAGCGCCGGCAGGATCTCCTCGTTGTAGCGGGTCTTGAGACGTGCCATGGGCATCAGCGCTCGCTCCTATCGGTCATCAGTCGAGCCTCGTTCCGCTTCGCCGCGCGATCCGCAGCCGCCTGCCCTCGTGAACCTCGATGCCGACGCGCGTGGGCTTCCCCTCTTTGGGGTCGGCCAGCATCACGTTCGAGACGTGAATCGGGCCCTCGCGTTCGATCACGCCGCCGACCTGCTCGGCGCGCTGGGCGCCCGCCACCTGGCGCGGCTTCTGGTGGCGCTTGATCATGTTCAGGCCCTCGATGTACACGCGCTGATTCTTGGGGTCGACCCGGAGGATCTTGCCGCGCTTGCCGCGGTCCTTGCCGCCGATCACGATCACCTCGTCGCCGGACTTGAGTCGCGCGGGCATCAGAGCACCTCCGGGGCCAGCGACACGATCTTCATGAAGTTCCGCTCGCGCAGCTCGCGCGCCACCGGACCGAAGATGCGCGTCCCGCGAGGGTTGTTCTGGTTGTCGATGAGCACCGCGGCGTTCTCGTCGAACGCGATGTAGGTGCCGTCCTCGCGGCCGTACGACTTCCGGGTGCGCACGACGACCGCGGTCACGACCTCGCCCTTCTTGACCGAGCCCTGCGGGCTGGCCTGCTTGACGGTCGCCGTGACGATGTCCCCGACGCCGGCATAGCGGCGGCGGTGACCGCCGCGCACGCGGATCACGAGGATCTCCCTCGCGCCGGTGTTGTCGGCGACGCGCAGTCGTGTCTCGTTCTGGATCATCGGAGCGCTAGCGCTTTCTACTCGGCTCGCTCGACGACTTCCACCAGCCGCCACCGCTTCAGCCGTGACAGCGGACGGCTCTCGCGCACGATCACGGTGTCGCCGATGTGCGCGTTGTTGGTCTCGTCGTGCGCCTGCAACGTGTTCGAGGTGCGCACGATCTTCTCGTAGCGCCGGTGGCGGCGTGCGACGTCGATCCGGACCGTGATCGTCTTGTCGGCCTTGTCGGAGACGACCACGCCCTGGCGCGTCTTCTGCCGGCCCGCGCCGTGCTCGCGCGGCGGGGTCGTCTGCGCGACGGCGCCGCTCTCGCGCGCCTTCTCCCGCGTGCGAGCGCGCTCGACGCGTCGCAGCTCCGCCTTCTTGCGCCGCTCGGCGAGGCGGTCGGCGTGACGCTCGTCGGGCGTGCGCGGCTTGCGAGTCGGGGTCTTGGCCGCCTTGCCGGCGCGGGCACGCCGGCGACGCTCCTTGGGAGCGACGACCTCCTGCGGCACGCGCGGAGCCGCCGGCGCCTCGGGCGCAGCCGCCTCGGGCGCGGCCACCTCGCCCTCCACGTCCGGGGTCTCTTCAGTCTCGTTGTTCTCGGTTTCTTCAGTCATTTCGCAGTTCTCGCTCGCGCTGGATCGTTAGTGCACGCGCGATCTCGCGCTTCGCACGCTTCAGGCCGGCGGTGTTCTCGAGCTCGGACGTGGCGTGCTGGAAGCGCAGCCCGAACAGCTCACGGCGAGCCGTCTTGATGTGCTCGCGCAGCTCGGTGTCGGTGAGGTCTCGGACGTCGGACGGCCTCATCTCACGCGTCCTCTCGCATCACGAACTTGGTCCGAACCGAAAGCTTGTGACCGGCGAGCCGCATCGCCTCGCGCGCCAGCGGCTCTGGCACGCCGGCGAGCTCGAACATCACGCGACCGGGCTTGACTACCGCGACCCAGCCCTCGGGGGAGCCCTTGCCGGATCCCATCCGCGTCTCGGCTGGCTTCTTCGTGAACGACTTATCGGGATAAACGTTGATCCACACCTTGCCGCCGCGCTTGATCTTGCGGGTCATCGCGATTCGGGCGGCCTCGATCTGGCGATTCGTGAGCCACCCGGCATCGAGCGCCTTGAGGCCGTACTCGCCGAACTGCACCTTGGTCTGCCCGCGGGACATGCCGCGCCGGCGCCCGCGGTGCACCTTGCGGTGCTTGACGCGCTTGGGGGCGAGCATCAGCTACCACCGCCCTCGGAGCTCGACGCGCCTCCGCCACCGCCGCCACCGCCTCGGCTGCCGCCGCGTCCGCCGCCGCCACCGGGACCGCCCGGACCGCGTCCGCCACCGCCGCCGCCGCCGCGTCCGCCACCGCCGCCGCCGCCGCGTCCGCCACCGGGACCGCCCGGACCGCGTCCGCCACCGGGACCGCCCGGACCGCGTCCGCCACCGGGACCGCCGGGGCCACGTCCGCCACCAGGGCCGCCGCCGCGACCACCGCCGCCGCGACCACCACCGCCACCGGGGCCGCCGCCGCGACCACCACCGCCGCCGGGGCCGCCGCCGCGACCACCACCGCCGCGACCACCACCGCCACCGGGGCCGCCCGGACCGCGTCCGCCACCGGGACCGCCGGGCCCGCCGGGACCGCCACCGCGCCCGCCGGGACCGCCACCGCGCCCACCCGGACCACCGCCGCGTCCACCGCCGCCGCGGCCGTCGCGGCCGCCACGGCCGCGAGAGTCGCGGTCGGGCGCCTGGGGCGCGGGCTCGTCCATGATCGTCAGGTCGGCGCCGGTGTAGCCCTCGGGCATGATCTCGCCCTTGTTGATCCAGCACTTCACGCCGATCCGCCCGAACGTCGTGCGGGCCTCGTGGAAGCCGTAGTCGATGTCGGCGCGGAGCGTGTGCAGGGGCACGCGGCCGTCGGAGTAGCCCTCGGTGCGCGCCATCTCGGCGCCGCCCAGCCGGCCTGAGACCTGCACCTTCACGCCCTTGGCGCCGGATCGCATCGCGCTCGTGAGCGCGCGCTTCATCGCGCGACGGAAGGCGACGCGGTTCTGGAGCTGCTCGGCGATCGACTGCGCCACCAGGCGCGCGTCGAGCTCGGGCCGCTTGATCTCGAGGATGTTGACCTTGACCTGCTTGCCGGTGATCCGGTGCAGGTCGCGGCGCAACTGGTCGACCTCGGATCCGGACTTGCCGATCACGATGCCGGGCCGGGCCGTGTGGATGTTCACCTCGACCTCGTTCTGGTTCTTGCGAATCGTGATGTCGGACAGGCCGGCGTGCGACAGCCGCCGGATGATGTGCTCGCGGATCTGCGTGTCCTCGTGCAGGAAGTCCGCGAACGCCCGCTCGTTGAACCAGTTCGACTTCCAGTCGTGGATGTAGCCCACGCGGAGCGACTCGGGATGAACTTTTTGACCCATATCTCTGACTTAGTCCTTCGGCGTGAGCAAGATCGTGAGATGGCTGGTGCGCTTGCGGATCCGCGTGGCCCGGCCCATCGCGCGGGGCCGGAAGCGCCTGATCGTCGGACCCTCGTCAGCGTGGACCGCCTTCACGTAAAGGTCCTCGCCCACGAGCTCGTGGTTGTTCTCAGCGTTGGCCACCGCTGACTCGAGCAGCTTGCTCCAGTCACGCGCGACCGCACGCGAGGTGTGAGCGAGGATAGCTCGCGCTTCCTCAACGCTCTTTCCGCGGATGTGGTCGCACACCAATCGCGCCTTGCGCGCCGATGAGCGCACGTACTTGGCCTGGGCTCGCACGACCGGTGGCGGCCCGGGTGCCCGCTCTCCCCTCCGGCGACGGCTGGGGGCAGGCGCGGGAGGCGCCTCCTCGGGCTCAGCACCGCCCCGCCGGCGCCGCCGTCGCGTCGGAACGGCCGCCTCGGCTTCCTCAGCTTCGTGCTCTTCATCAACTTCGGCCTCCGAGTCGATCTCCGCCTCGGCCTCGTCGTCCGCCTCGCCCTCCGCCTCATCGTCGGCCTCGAGCATCACGTCCGCGGCGGCCTCCTCGGCCTCCACGTCCTCCGGCGTCTCTTCGATCGCGTCGGGCTCCTCGCTGTCGGGGGCCGTGTCCGCGTCCGCCGCCCCTCGCGTCGCTTCGGACTCCGACACCCCTTCGGGGTCGGAGCGCGGGGCGCCGGACGCGGGCGTGGCCCCCGACGCTTCAGACGCAGGCGCGTCCTCGGAGGCCTTCTTGCGAGAACGGCGCCGGCGCTTCGGCGTCTCCGCCTCGGTCTCTTCGGGCTCGGTCTCTGGAGTCTCGTCAGTCATCGCCTCTTACCAGTGCCGGCGTGCCCGCGATACAGGCGCGTCGGCGCGAACTCGCCAAGCTTGTGTCCGACCATCGACTCGGTGACGAATACCGGCACGTGCTTGCGGCCGTCGTGCACGGCGATCGTGTGACCGACCATCTCGGGAAAGATCGTCGACGACCGCGACCAGGTCCTGAGCATGCGCTTCTCGCCCGAGGCGTTCATCGCCTCGATCCGCGACATCAGCCGCTCCTGGACGAACGGTCCCTTCTTGCTGGAGCGACTCATCGCTTCTTACCTCTCCTGCGTCCGCGGACGATGTACTTGTCTGAGGCCTTGCCCTTCGGCCGCGTGCGGTAGCCGAGCGTGGGCACGCCCCACGGGGTGACCGGGTGGCGCCCGGGGGTGGTCGAGCCCTCGCCGCCACCGTGCGGGTGGTCGACCGGGTTCATCGCGGTCCCGCGGGTCTGCGGGCGCACGCCCATGTGGCGCTTGCGTCCCGCCTTGCCGATCGAGACGTTCTGGTGGTCGGTGTTGCCGATCGTGCCCACGGTCGCGCGACACTCGGCCCGCACCATCCGCATCTCGCCGGAGGGCAGGCGCAGCGTCACGTACTCGCCGTCCTTCGCCAGAAGCTGCACGCCGGCGCCGGCGGCTCGCGCCATTTGGCCACCGCGGCCGGGCGTCAGCTCGACGTTGTGCACGACCGTACCGGCGGGCATGTTCCCGAGCGGCAGGCTGTTGCCGACGCGAATCTCCGCGCCCGCCCCCGACTGAACGGTCATCCCGACGCGCAGCCGCTGCGGCGCGAGGATGTAGCGCTTCTCGCCGTCGGCGTAATGCAGCAGCGCTATGTAGGCCGACCGGTTCGGGTCGTACTCGATGTGCGCGACCTTCGCCGGGATCCCGTCCTTGCGGCGCTTGAAGTCGATCTTGCGGTACAGCCGCTTGGCGCCGCCGCCGCGGTGGCGCGAGGTCTTGCGGCCGTACGAGTTGCGCCCGCCGGACTTGGTGAGCCCTTCGACCAGCGACTTCTCGGGCTCGGTGCGGGTGATCTCGGCGTAGTCGGGATAGGTGACGAAGCGCCTACCCGCTGATGTCGGCTTCGGCTTACGAATGGGCATTACTCGCCTGCCTCCAGTCCACCGAAGATCGGGATCGTCTGGCCCTCGCGGACCTGGACGATCGCCTTCTTCCATTGGCGGGTGCGCCCCTTGGTCTGGCCGCGGCGCTTGGGCTTGGAGTGCACGTGGGCGGTGCGGACCCCGAGCACATTGACGTCGAACAGCTCCTCGATCGCCTGGCGGATCTGCGTCTTGTGCGCCTTGTCGTGGACACGGAACGTGTACTTCCCGACCTCGGCGAGGGCGAACGTCTTCTCGGACAGGACCGGGCGGATGATCACCTGCGTGGGCTCCATCAGCCAGCCTCCTCCTCTTCACGAGAGCCCGGAGATTCGGCGTCAGCCGATTCCGCAGAGGCGTCAGCCGATTCCGCAGAGGCGCCAGCCGATTCCGCAGAGGCGCCAGCCGATTCCGCAGAGCCGGCGGCGCGCGCGACGAGCGACTGCATGGCCGCCTCGGACACAAGCAACGACGCCGCCCCGACGAGATCGGCCACGCCTGCGTCCTCCACCGGGATCGCATGGGCGTGGGGAAGGTTCCGGAACGATTTGCCGGCGGCAGCTTCGGACTCGGCCAGCACGACGAGCGTCGGCGTGGTCGCGCCCCACTCGTCGAGCAGCTCCGCCGCCTGCCGCGTCGACGGCTCGTAGAAGTTCGTGGCGTCGAATACCGCGAGCGATTCGCGTTCGGCGTGCAGCGACAGCACGCCGCGCAGCGCCGCACGGCGCGCCTTGCGGTTGACCTTGACGGTGTAGTGGCGCGGCGTCGGGCCGAACACCGTGCCTCCGCCCGTCCACACCGGCGAGCGCGAGGAGCCGGCCCGGGCACGGCCCGTGCCCTTCTGGCGCCACGGCTTGGCCCCGCCGCCGGATACCTCGCCGCGGGTCTTGGTCGACGCGGTGCCATGCCGGCGCGCGTTCAGCTCGGCGCGCACCGTCTCGTGCACCAGCGGCATGTTGAACTTGGCCTCGAACGCGACCGGATCGAGGTCGACGCTGCCACCACCGAGCACGGACGCGGTCCTAGCCATCGGTCCGCACCTCCACGGTCCCGCCGCGCGGGCCGGGAACGGCGCCACGGAGCAGCAGCAGGTTCTGGGCCGGGATGATCTCGACGACGGTCAGGCCGCGCTGGGTGACGCGCCCGCCGCCCATGCGGCCGGGGCCGCGCAGGCCCTTGAACACGCGCGACGGCGTCGCCGAGGCGCCGATCGAGCCCGGCGCACGGACGTTGTGCGAGCCGTGCGACTTCGGACCGCTCTTGAAGTTGTGGCGCTTGATCGTCCCCTGGAAGCCCTTGCCCTTGGTCTTACCCGAGACCTTGATCTTGTCCCCGACGTTGAACGCCTCGACCGTCACGGTCTGCCCGACGAGCAGCTCGCCGGCCTCGTCGCGGAACTCCGCGAGGTGGCGATGGGCGGAGGCGTCGGCCTTCTTCAGGTGCCCGAGCTCGCCCTTGGTGATCGACTTCTCCTTGCACTGGCCGAACGCCAGCTGGACGGCCTCGTAGCCGTCGCGCTCGACCGTGCGGATCGCGGTCACCGGACACGGCCCGGCCTCGAGCACGGTCACGCGCTCCACGCGGCCGTCGTCGAGGAACCGCTGCGTCATCCCGAGCTTCTTGGCGAGGATCGCAGCCATCGTGGTTCAGGACGCGAGGCGGATCTCGATGTCCACGCCGGCCGGAAGATGGTCGAGCCGCTGGAGCGAATCGACGGTCTTCGGGGTCGGCTGGTGGATGTCGATCAGCCGCTTGTGCGTACGGATCTCGAAGTGCTCGCGCGAGTCCTTGTCCTTGAACGGCGAGCGGATCACGCAGTAGACGTTCTTCTCGGTCGGGAGCGGCACGGGACCAGAGACGGTCGCGCCGGTGCGCGTGGCCGTCTCGACGATCTCCTTGGCCGCCGTTTCGATCGCCGTGTGGTCGTAGGACTTCAGGCGAATTCGGATCTTGTTCTGGGCAATCGTTGCCAAAGCTTTTTTATCTCTGTCTTCTCAGTGTTGAGGGCGAGCCCCGGGCTTCGGGGCCCGCCCCAAAGGTCGTATCTGTCAAAAAGAGGCGGCGGGACTTTCGGCGACGCCGCCTCGTCAACTATTCGACTACTTCGCTGACAACCCCCGAGCCGACCGTGCGGCCGCCCTCGCGGATCGCGAACCGCAGGCCCTGGTCCATGGCGATCGGCTGAATCAACTCGATCTCCATCTGGACGTTGTCACCCGGCATGACCATCTCGGTGCCCTCGGGCAGCCTCGCCACGCCGGTGACGTCGGTGGTGCGGAAATAGAACTGCGGCCTGTAGCCCGTGAAGAACGGCGTGTGACGGCCGCCCTCCTCCTTCTTGAGGACGTAGACCTCGGCCTTGAACTTTGTGTGCGGCGTGATCGAGCCGGGCTTGCACAGCACCTGCCCGCGCTCGATCTCGTCCCGCTTGGTGCCGCGCAGCAGGCACCCGACGTTGTCTCCCGCCTGACCCTGGTCGAGGATCTTCTTGAACATCTCGACTCCGGTCACGACCGTCGAAGTCGTGGCCTTGATACCCACGATCTCGACGGTCTCGCCGGTCCTGATGATGCCCTGCTCGACACGGCCGGTCGCGACGGTGCCGCGGCCCGTGATCGAGAAGACATCCTCGACCGGCATCAGGAAAGGCCTGTCGAGGTCGCGCACGGGCTCCGGAATGTAGGTGTCCAGCGCCTCGGCGAGCTCGATGATCTTGGCCTCGTACTCCTCGTCACCCTCGAGCGCTTTCAGCGCCGAGCCGGCGACGAACGGAATGTCGTCTCCGGGGAACTCGTACTCGGAGAGCAGGTCGCGGATCTCGACCTCGACGAGCTCGAGGAGCTCGGGGTCGTCGACCATGTCGACCTTGTTGAGGAACACGACGATGTAGGGAACGCCGACCTGACGGGCGAGCAGGATGTGCTCGCGCGTCTGCGGCATCGCGCCGTCGGCCGCCGAAACGACCAGGATCGCGCCGTCCATCTGGGCGGCGCCCGTGATCATGTTCTTGACGTAGTCCGCGTGTCCGGGACAGTCGACGTGCGCGTAGTGCCGGTTGGGAGTCTGGTACTCGACATGCGAGGTCGCGATCGTGATGCCGCGA
>Ga0116224_10002060_pt1 | contig 12016 bp, 12 predicted proteins | sample Sb_taG_9_FD_89699 | JGI IMG/M metagenome (GOLD analysis project Ga0116224, IMG submission 89699) | Peat soil microbial communities from Weissenstadt, Germany - Sb_50d_b_LC metaG | ecosystem: Environmental > Terrestrial > Soil > Wetlands > Peat | place: Germany: Weissenstadt | collected 2010-09-21
GACCGCCCGCAGGTACTCCTCCTCGCCGCCGCGAACCTCGCGTGAGAGCCGCTGCAGCTTGTCGGGGTGGCGCGCGAGTCGCTCGACGGCCCACGCGAGCGCGGTTGCGGTCGTCTCGTGGCCGGCCACCAACAGCGTCAGCAGCTCGTCGCGCAGCTCACGATCGGTCATCGGCGAGCCGTCCTCGTGCGCTGCCGACAGCAGCATCGACAGGACGTCGTCCCGCTCCTCGGTGCCCCGATCGGCCCGTCGCGCCGCGATCACGGCGTAGATCAGCCGATCGACGCGTGCGATCTCTCGCGCGAACGGCGGAAAGCGCGGGATGCGCTCGGGCCCTAGGGCGATCAGGAACGCCACCCAGCGCGGATTGGTCAGGTGGTCGAGCACGCGCCGGAGCTCGACCCGCAATGTGGCGAGCCGCTCCCCGTCGGCGAGCCCAAACACCGCGCGGAGGATGATCTCGAGCGTGAGCGCCTGCATGCGCGGGCGGACGCGGATCGGCGTCCCGCTCGGCCAGCGCACGATCTCCGCACGGGCGATGTCCGCCATCAGCGTGCCGTAGCTCTGCATCCGCGCGCCGTGGAACGGTGGAAGCATCAGCTTGCGCTGCGCCATGTGCTCGGATCCGTCGAGCAGCAGCAGTGAATGCTCACCGAGGATCGGGAGCAGGATCCGGTTCGCCTCCCCGGCGTGCAGCAGGCGGGGATCGCCGGTGAACACCGCCTTGACGTCCTCGGGGTTCGAGGGCATTACCCACGTCCCCTCGTGGGCGATGGTCAGCCTGAACGTCTCGCCGAAACGCTTGCGGCATTCCGCCATCATCCACTGGGCACGCCTGAACCAGATCGCGGTCTGCAGCGCCCGCGGCATCCGCGGGCCGGGAGGGAGAGCGGTTTGGGTCATCTCGGACCGGGGTGAGACTAGTAGGCCGTCCGCGTACCGGCGCCGGGCAATGGGTATAACGGGCTGCTCATGGCCACTGAAAAACACATAACAGTGCTCGGCGCAGGCAGCACGATGGGCCTGCCGATGGCTCGCAACCTCGCCCGCGCCGGATTCGAGGTGCGCGCCTGGAATCGGACCGGCGAAAAGGCCCGTCCGCTCGAGGAAGACGGCGTGCGGGTGCTCGAATCCCCGGCGCAGGCCGCCGACGGCGCCGACGTGCTCCTCACGATGCTGTCCGATGCCGACGCCGTGATCGACGCGGTGCAGCACGCGCTTCCGAGCGTCCGCGACGGCGCCGCCTGGCTCCAGATGAGCACGATCGGCGAGGTCGGGACCGAGCGTTGCGCCGAGATCGCCGGTGCGCACGGGGTCACCTTAATCGATGCTCCAGTGCTCGGCACCAAGCAGCCCGCCGAGCAGGGCAAGCTCGTGATCCTGGCCTCGGGGCCGGACGACGGCGGAGGCGCGAGGGCCGCGGTCCAGCCGATCTTCGACGCGGTCGGGCATAAGACGATGTGGTTGGGAGAGGCGGGCGAGGGCACGCGACTGAAGCTCGTCGTGAACGGCTGGGTGCTGACGGTCGTCGAGGGCGGTGCCGAGACGATCGCCCTGGCCGAGGGACTCGGGCTCGACCCGGCGCTTCTGTTCGAAGCGATCGAGGGGGGCGCGCTCGACCTCCCGTACCTGCGGCTGAAGGGCAAGGCGATCGCCGAGCGCAACTTCGAGCCGTCATTTCGGCTGACGCTCGCGGCCAAGGACGCGCGCCTGATCGAGGAGTCGGCGCAGCGCCGCGAAATCGACGTGCCGCTGTTCAGCACGATCCGCCGCCGGCTGGCCGAAGGCGCCAAGGACCATGGCGACGAGGACATGAGCGCGACCTACTGGACGAGCGCGCCCGGTACTGACGCCGGCGCCGGATCCTGATCGGCTCAAGGACCGTCGGGCGCGCGGTCGGCCTCGAGCAGCTGCTTGGGCGACTCGACGATTCTCACGAGGTCGGCGACGCCCGTCAGGTCAAGCAGCCGTTGCACCTGTTCGCCCCCTCTGGTCACCGCGAGCCGGCGGCCGGCCTCCTCGGCCCGCTGCTGGGCTTTGACCAGGAGATGTAGGCCGGTCGAGTCCATGAACGCGAGCCGTCTGAGGTCGAGCAGGATCCAGTCGGCATCCAAGCTATACGCCTTCTCCAGCTCTCGCTCGAGCACCGGGCTCGACACCAGGTCGAGCTCGCCAGTCACGGTCAACGTGGTCAACCGACCGGTCGTCTGCGTTTCTACGCGGAACTCGTTGTGCACCACGCTTCTCCCCACGCCCCGCTCTCGGGCCCGGGGCCAAAGCTACCACGGTGCGGCGCGGTTTAGTGCGAGCGGCGACGGTCGCGCATCGCCACCCGCAGCAGCTCGTGGCCGCCCGAGTCGCTCACGGTGAGCTCGTCGGTCAGAGAGGCCAGCGACTCGGGCCGCCTGAGCCCTGTCGCTCCGGCGTCGAGGCGACGGCTCGTGCCGGCCCGTAGCGGGGACACCGCGAACTCGAGCAGCTGGTCGCGAGCCTCTAGGGCCACGCTGATCGATGCGCTCTCCGCGGCCTGCTCGGCGTACGCGCCGAGGGCGTCGGTGACCAGATAGACGTCGGCGCAACGATCGAGCGAGAACCCGGCGCTCGGCGCGAGGGCTCGACCGATGCGCCCGAGGACCGGCGCCAGCAACTCGACGGGCGACACCGTCAGGACGATGTCGCCCGACAGGCCGGTCGGAACGCGTACTTGCCAAACCTGGGGTGGGTCGTCCGCCTCGCTCGACGCCTGGCCCGAGGTGGTGCGAGCCTCGGCCGCGCCCCTGAAGCAGAGCCGCACCTCGGTTCCACCGTCGGGCGCGCGTATGAACTCGGCGCGGTCGGCCACGGCGCTCATCAGCGCCAGACCGACCTTCAGCCCGTCGTGATCGGCAGCGGCCTCTCGAATTCCTCGTCCGTAGTCGCGGACCTGCACCTCGAGCCCAGCCGCCATGGCCGCGAGGTCGACCGAGAAGGGTCCGGGCTCGCCGCTGTAGGCGTGCTGGATCACGTTGTTGCAGGCCTCGCTCACCGCGGTGTTGATGTGGCTCATCAGCTCGGGATCCAATCCGAGCGCCTCCCCGGCGGCCGACGACATGCTTCGGACCAGCCTCGCCGCCTCGGGTCGGCTGGTCAACTCGAGGCGGACCCTCGGTGAATCGATCTCTCCGCTCATAGTCCTCGCGCGTCAGCAGCTGTCGTGTGGTTAAGCAATGGCTACCCAAAGCGCCGGACCGCAAGCGCCCGAATTCCGATATGTGGTGTGTACGTCCTCCGCCGGGGCGGCCCGCCCGGAGCTCAGCCGGCGACGGCGGCCGCGTCGAGGCGGATCATCGATCGGCGCAGCAACCGCGAGACGTGCATCTGCGAGCAGCCGATCCGCTGGCTGATCTCGCGCTGCGTGAGGTCGTGCAGCAGGCGCAGGCTCACCACCTCGCGCTCGACATCGGTGAGCGAAGCCCAGCCGGCGGCGAGCATCTGATGATCCTCGGCGAGCTCGAACCCGTCGTCCTCGGTGCCCAGCGTCTCGCCGAGCGCGGCTCGATCGTCGTCTTCGCGCGCGATCGGGGCGTCGAGCGACACCGGGTGGTAGTTGTGGGCGGCGTCGAGTGCCTCTATCACCTGCTCGGCGGGGCAGTCGAGCACCTCGCCGAGCTCGTCGACCGTCGGCGAGCGACCGAGGCGCGCCGACAGCCGCTCCGTCTGCCGGCTGGCCGCCAGGGCTCGCTCTTGCAGATCCCGAGGGACATGGACGCTCCATCCCTTGTCGCGGAAATAGCGCTCCAGCTCGCCCATGATCGTCGGGGCGGCAAAGCTCGTGAACTTCTTGCCCAGCCCGGGCTCGAAGCGGCTGAGCGCGTTCAGCAGCCCCAAGCTCGCGACCTGCACGAGGTCGTCGAGCGGCTCGCGGCTGTGGACGTACCGGAGCGCCAGCTTGCGTGCGAACGGGATGAAACGCCTGACGAGCTCGTCGCGGGCGTCCGGGTCCCGATCTTCGTGGTAAGCGACGAGCAGTTCCTCGTCGGGGAGACGCGCGACATCGTGCGCGAGGGCGGTGACGGACATCGGACCTCCGTTTGGGGCTTTCCAACGCGAGGTCCGTACGAGAGCCCGCGGGTGCGACCGCGACCCGTCCGTCCCACTGCTTTTACTCACGACGCAGTGCGGCTACTGGCCCACAACGCGCCGGCTATGCCCTGATTCTGTCCCCGAGACCCGTTCGTAAACCCCCACGCGACCCGTTCGGTACGTGCCAGGACGATTTTGGCCCTGCCGGGGACGTCTTCAGGACTCGGGCAGCGCGAACGAGCTTGCGTGCCGATCCCCGGTCCCTCGCAGGTCTTCTTCGATCGCCGCGGCGGTGCGCAGCGCCCGCGGCAGGAAGTCGCGCCGGAGCGCCGCGATCGAGGCGCGGCTGGCGTGGACCGAGAGGTTCAGAGCGGCGGTGACGGTGCCGGACGAGTTGCGCAGCGGGACGGCGAGCGAGCGAAGGCCCTCCTCGAGCTCCTGGTCCGTGGCCGCGTAGCCCTGCCGGCGCACGGCGTCCAGGATCGTGCGCAGCGCATCCTTGTCCTTGACGGTATACGCGGTCAGCGGCACGACCTCGATCCGCTCAAGTCGTTCTTCGAGCTCGTCATCCGGCAGGCCGGCCAGGAGCACGCGCCCCATCGAGGTGACGAACGCCGGCAGGCGTGTGCCGACCGCGAGCGTGATGCTCATGATCCTCCGCGTGGGGACGCGGGCGACGTACACGATGTCGAGCTCGTCGAGCACCGAGATCGAGCACGATTCGTTGACCTCGGCGACCAGCGCCTCCATGTGCGGGAGGGCCACCTCGGGCAGGCTCAGGCTCGACAGGTATGCGTATCCGAGCTCGAGCACGCGCGGGCGCAGCGAGAAGCGGCCTTGGGAGAAGTTCACGTAGCCGAGCCTGACGAGCGTGAGCAGAAACCGGCGGGCGGCGGCGCGGGTGAGGCCGGTCGAGCGCGCGACCTCGCTGAGCGCGAGCTCGCGGTGCTCGGAATCGAACGCGCGGATCACCGCGAGGCCGCGTTCCAGCGACTGCACGAAGTCTGAGCTTTGGGGAGGTTTGTCAGGCACGGTCGTCTGTCGTGGCCATGCGTTCGGCATGCGAACACTAGCGGACCGGGCGCGCAGTAGGATCCGCGCGATGGCCGACTCGACCTCGGTGCAGAACGCCGCAGCGCAGGGCAACGGCGCCCATCGGCGCGTGACCGGCGCGACCGTGCGAGACGCCGCGTTCGAGGTCATGCGCCGCCACGGGTTGACCACGATCTTCGGCAACCCCGGATCGACCGAGATCGCGTTTCTGACCGATCTGCCGTCCGACATCCGGTTCGTCCTCGGCCTCCACGAGGGATCGGTCGTGGGAATGGCGACGGGCTACGCGCTGGCCCGGGGGGAGCCGGCGTTCGTCAACCTGCATACGGCCGCCGGCCTGGGTAACGCGGTCAACGCGATCGCCAACGCGCGCGACTGCCGCGCGCCGCTGGTGATCCTCGTTGGTCAGCAGGACCGCCGCCAGATAGCGTTCGAGCCATTCCTCACCGGGCGAGCGCTCGAGCGCCTCGCCGGCGAGTATCCGGTGTGGAGGCACGTTCCGAATCGCAGCCAGGACGTGCCTGGCTCGATCGCCCGCGCCTACCACGAGGCAAAGGCCGCCAAGGGACCGGCACTGCTCGTGGTGCCGATGGGCGACTGGCTCGAGCCCGCCGACGAGCTCGCGGCCGGGGCGCCGGCAAAAGTCGTGCGCCCGCACTCGGTGGAGACGTCGCAGGTGGCCGAGCTCGCCGATCTCCTGGCCGGCGCGCAGTCGCCGGCGCTGGTGGTCGGCGCTCCGGACGAGCAGGACTGGGATGCGGTGATCGCGCTGGCCGAGCGGCTGCGCTGCCCCGTGTGGCAGGAGCCGTTCACGCGGCGCGTGGGCTTTCCCCAGGACCACCCGCTGTTCGCCGGACACCTCGCCTGGCAGCGTCGCCTGATGCACGACGCACTGGCCCCGTACGACGTGGTGCTGACGGTCGGCACTAACGCCTTTCGCGCGTACCTGTTCGACGAGCCGGTCGCCCTCGTCGAGTCCGAGACGCGCGTCGCCGTACTCACGGCCGATCAGGCGGAGGCCCACCGCAGCCCGTGCGATCTGGCCGTCGTTGCGCCGGTTGCCGCGGCTTGCCGCGCGCTCGTCGAGCAGCTGCCCGAGCGCGCGGGCAATCCGCCGGAGCCGGTGCGTCGGCCGGCGCGTCTGGCCCCGCCGGCCGCGGGCGAGCCGCTCCGCCCCGGCCACGTCCTCGACGCCCTCTCCGAGCGGCTCCCGGACGACGCGCTGCTGGTCGAGGAGTGCCCGTCGAGTCAGCCTGAGCTCTACCAGCGCGTTCCGGTGCGGATCCCGTTCGGCTACCTGAGCACGGCCAACGGCTGCCTCGGGTTCGGCGTGGCGGGCTCGATCGGGCTGCGCATGGGGCTGCCGGACCGTCCGGTCGTCGCGGTGCTCGGCGACGGCTCGACGATGTACGCGATCCAGGCGCTGTGGAGCGCCGCCCGGTACGACGTCGGAGTGCTGCTGATCGTGTTCGCCAACGGGCGCTACGCGGTGATGGACGCGCTCGCGGGGCGGCATGGCGGCGCCGGAGCATGGCCTGGATTCGAGTCGGTCGACATCGGCGGCCTGGCCCGGTCGCTCGGCTGTCCCTCGGTGCGAGTGGAGACCCACGACGATTTGCTCCGGGTCCTGGACGAGGCGCTGCCGGGCCTGGCCGAGCGGCGCGCGCCGCTGCTCGTCGAATGCGTGGTGGGGGAGTAGCGATGGCCGCCATCGGATCGACGTCGAGGACAACGCCGGCGGACATAACCGCGGCGGCGGTGGCGAGCTTCGACGGCTGCACCGATCCACGACTGCGGGAACTGATGCGGAGCCTGGTCCGCCACCTGCACGCGTTCGCCGTCGAGACGTCTTTGACCGAAGAGGAGTGGCGGCAGTTGATCGCGACCCTCACCGACACCGGGAACATCACCGACGCGCGCCGGCAGGAGTTCATCCTCTGGTCCGACGCGCTCGGCCTGTCGATGCTGGTCGACGCGCTCGCGCACGAGCTGCCCGCCGGCGCCACCGAGTCGACCGTGCTCGGGCCGTTCTACGTGCCCGGTTCCCCGCGCCGCGAGTTCGGCGAGAGCATGGTGATCGAGAGCGGCGCCGGCGTTCCGGCGTGGGTCTACGGTCGGGTGCTCGATGTGTCCGGGGAGCCGATCGCCGGCGCCGAGCTCGACGTGTGGCAGAACGGCGCGGACATGCTGTATGCCGTCCAGCGGCCCGAGGCAGAGGAGGATCACCTCCGCGGCCGTTACCTCACCCGCGAGGACGGTAGCTATGCGTTCGTCGCGGTCCGCCCGGTCCCGTACCCGATCCCCGACGACGGCCCCGTCGGCAGGATGCTCGCCGCCACCGGTCGCCACCCGTGGCGTCCGGCGCACATCCACATGATCGTGCGCGCCCCCGGCTACAAGACCGTGACAACGCACGTGTTCGACGCCACCAGCAAGTACCTCGACTCGGACACCGTGTTCGCCGTGAAGCGGTCGCTGCTGCGCGACTTCGTCGAGCGCTCGCCCGAGGACCCCGAGCGGCCGGCGGGAGTCGAGGGCGAGTGGGTGTCACTCGAGAACGACATCGTGCTGGCGCCCGGCGACGACGGTGGCGCCGTCGTCGACCCGGGCCGCACCGCGTAGCCCCGGTTCGGGTCACCGCGTGGCGTCGGTTCGGGTCACCGCGTGGCGTCGGTTCGGGTCACCGCGTCGCGTCGGTTCGGGTCAGGCCGGCCTCGTACGATTCGGACTCCAAACCACTTGCGGGGCGCGTTACTATTCCCGATCGTGGTTGACAAGATTGTTGACAATTCGGCCGACAGCCGCCCGGAAGACCGGCTGCGCGAAGCGATCGTGACCGGCCGTTTTCAGCCGAGCGAGCGTCTGGTCGAGACCGATCTCACGCAGGTGCTGGGCGTGGGGCGCTCCGCCGTACGCACCGCGCTAGCCCGGCTCGAGCACGAAGGGCTGGTCGAGCACGAGCGCCACCGCGGCGCGCGAGTGCGGCTCGTGGAGGCGCAGGAAGCCGTCGAGATCCTCGAGGCGCGCGCGGTGCTCGAGGGGTTGTCCGCCCGGCACGCGGCGCTCCGGGCCACGCCCGAGGACGTCGAGGGCCTGCGAGGGATCCTCGACGAGATGCGCCGGCGTCTCGACGCGGGCGACCTGCTGGGCGCCTCGGACGAGAACGCGGTGCTCCATCGCACGTTGCTCGAGATCTCCGCTCACGGGACGGCCGCTCGGCTGATCGCGACGCTCAAGTACCAGCTGGTTCGATTCCAGTACCGCACGATCATGCTGCCCGGGCGCAGCGAGCGCTCGTTCGGCGAGCACAAGGCGATCGTCGACGCGGTCGCCGCCGGCGATCCCGACGCGGCGCAGACCGCGATGCGCACCCATCTGTCACACGTGGCCGAGGCGTTGAGAGGAGCAGTGGAATGACGGATTCACCATCGGACCGCGCCCGGGAGCTGCTGCGCGGGGCGTACGACACCCACATGCACATTTCCCCGGACGTCGTCGAGCGGATCGTCGACGACATCTCGCTGGCCGAGAAGTTCAAGGAGCTGGGGATGGATGGGTTCGTGCTCAAGTCGCACTATGGCTCGACCGCCGAGCGAGCGGGCGTGGTGCGCGCCGCGGTGCCAGGCGTGAACGTGCTGGGGGCGATCTCGCTGAACCGGGCCGTCGGCGGCATCAACCCGCTCGCGGTCGAGATCGCCGCGCGCGAGGGTGCCCGCACCGTCTGGTTGCCCACGGTCGACTCGGTCAACGAGTCGCACGAGCGTGAGGCGTGGGCTGGGGGGGAACGTCAATCAAAGGTGCCGGTGTGGGTCAAGCTCCAGCTCGAGCTGCGTGAGCAGGGGATCGAGATCCCACCGGTGCCGGTCGTCGACGAGCACGGTTCACTCGTACCCGAGCTGTACGAGGTCCTCGGGATGATCGCGCGGCACAAGATGTGCCTGGCCACCGGTCATCTCGGCCGGGACGAGATCTTCGCGGTCGTTGACGCCGCCGTCGATGCGGGCGTCGAGACGATCGTGATCACCCACCCCGAGTTCCCGTCGCAGGACCTGTCGGTCGAGGATCAGAACGCGCTGGCGGACAAGGGCGCCCTTCTCGAGCGGTGCTTCACGACCCCCCATACCGGGAAGGTCACCTGGGAGCGCTGGGTCGAGAACATTCGTGCCACCGGACCCGAGCGCTCGGTCCTGTCGACCGATCTCGGTCAGGTGTTCAATCCGCCGGTCGAGGACGGAATGGCCCTGATGGTCGACCGGCTGCTCGACGCCGGCTTCAACGAGGAGGAGATATACGTGATGGCCGTGGTGAACACGCGCCTCGTGGCGGGAGCTGAGGCTCGGTGAGCGCGCGCCGGATGATGGTGATCGGCGCGCACTCCGCCGACTTCGTCTGGCGCGCGGGGGGAGCGATCGCGGTTACGACCGCCGGCGGCGGGGAGGCCTCGGTGATCGCGCTCTCCTACGGTGAGCGCGGCGAGTCCGGCGAGCTGTGGAAAGAACCAGGCCAGACGATCGAGAACGTCAAGAAGATCCGCCACGGCGAGGCCGAGCGCGCCGCGGCCGCGCTCGGCGCGACGTTCGACTGCCTCGACCTCGGCGACTACCCGCTCGAGATCGACGGCGACGGCCTGCGTCTGATCTCCGACAAGATCCGCGAGTTCGGGCCGGACGTGCTGATCACGCACACCGACACCGACCCGTTCAACCCGGATCACCCGATCGCCCATCACGCGGTCGATCGCGCCCGGGGGCTGGCCGCGGGCGCGGGAGTGGCGAGCGCTTTCAAGACGATCAGCCCGCCGGCGCTGTTCCTGTTCGAGCCCCACCAGCCCGAGCTGTGCAACTTCACCCCGACCACGTTCGTCGACATCACGAGCGTGATCGACAAGAAGCTCGCCGCGATGTCGGAGATGAAGGCCCAGAAGTACCTCCAGACCTATTACGCCGAGCGCGCCGACCATCGCGGGAACCACGCGCGACGCTCGTCCGGGAACGCGGACATCCGGCAGGCGGAGGCATTCCAGCGCGTCACGCCGCACGTGGTGAGCGCGCTGTGACCTCCGTTTTCGGTGAGCTCGCTGAGCTGGGGTCGGCCACCGTGTACGAGGCTGGTGTGCGGCGCGGATACGTCGACGCCGACCTCGTACAGGTCGTGCGCGGTTCGCGCGTCGCCGGCCCTGCGTGCACGGTCAGCTGCGGCCAGGACGACAACCTGATGGTCCACGCGGCGATGGCGGCGGTCCAGCCCGGCGAGGTGCTGGTGCTGACGATGCCCGAGCCCCGGCCGGTCGCGCTCGTCGGCGATCTGCTCGCGACCCAGGCCAAGGTGCACGGAGCCGCGGCGATCCTCGTCGACGCCTCGGTCCGCGACGTGGAGGAGCTGGCCGAGCTCGGGTTGCCGATCTGGGCTCGCTGGGTTCGCGTACGTGGCGCGGCGAAGGATGTTGCGGGCACGATCGGCGAGCCGGTGGTAATGGGCGGCGCGACGATCCGTCAGGGGGACGTGCTGGTGCTCGATGCGGACGGCGTTGCGGTCGTCGAGTCCGAGCGCGTCCAGGAGGTGCTCGCGGCCTCGCGCGAGCGCGCCGAGCGCGAGGTGGTCAAGCGCGCGAAGCTGAAGGACGGCGCGCTGTCATACGACCTCGACGGCCTGCGCGATAAGGTCGAAACGGCGACGTGACCCCCGAGCCCACCCACGACCTCGCCCACATCGCCCACGCCGAGCTCCTGACGCCGTTCCCCGAGGAGAGCCTGCGGTTCTTCGTCGAGTTGTTCGGGATGCAGATCGAGCACCGTGATGGCCAGTCGGTGTTCCTGCGCGGGTGGGGGGAGTACCAGCCCTACGGCCTGAAGCTGACAGAGTCCGAGTTGCCCGGCCTCGGTCACACGGGGATTCGCGCCTGGAGCCCTGCCGCGCTCGAGCGGCGAGTGGCGGCGATCGAGGCGGTTGGGCTGGGCAGCGGCTGGAACACGGGGGACCATGGGCACGGATCTGCGTACGAGTTCCGCGATCCCGACGGTCATCGGTTCGAGATCTTCTACGAGCAGGATCGCTACGTGCCGCCCGAGAACCTGCGCCCCCGCCTGAAGAACGTGCCTCAGCGCCACGTCGACCGTGGCGCTGCCGTCAAGCGCATCGATCACGTCAACGTCCTGGCCGCGGACGTCGCCGCCAACCGCCGCTTCGCCGAGGAGCAGCTGGGATACCGCGTGTATGAGCAGGTGATCAACGATGACGGCTCGGAGCAGGGTGCGTGGATGAGCCTGTCGATCGCCGCGCACGAGCTCATCTACACCGCCGACCACGCCGGCGGCAACGGCCGGCTTCACCATCTCGCGTGGTTCGTCGACACCCGCGAGGAGCTGTTGCGGGCCGCCGACCTGTTCCTCGACGCCGACGTCCCGATCGAGGCGGCGCCGTCCAAGCACGCCGTCGCGCAGGGGATGTTCCTGTACGTGTATGAGCCCGGCGGCAACCGCGTCGAGGTGACGACCGGAACCCACTTCATCTACGACCCGGCGTACGAGCCCGTCGTCTGGACCCAGGCAGAGCGCGCCCGCGGCCAGGCCTGGGGGGTCAAGACGATCGAGACCTTCCACACCTACGGGACGCCAGATCTCAGCGGCAAGCCCCCCGGCCCGCCGATCCCGCCGACGAGCCAGGTGCCGACGTTGTCCCACGGCGTGCACGCATGAGCGACGACCGCGCTCTGATCCGCGAGCTCGTCGAGAACTGGGTGGTGTGGCGCGACGCCGGCGACTGGGAGCGGTTCGCCACCGTGTGGCACGACGACGGCTTCATGATGGCCACCTGGTTCCAGGGTCCGGCCGCCGACTTCATCCGCGTCAGCCGCGAGGGCTTCGAGCGCGGCGTCAACATCCTCCACTTCCTCGGCGGCAAC
>Ga0116224_10002061_pt1 | contig 12012 bp, 7 predicted proteins | sample Sb_taG_9_FD_89699 | JGI IMG/M metagenome (GOLD analysis project Ga0116224, IMG submission 89699) | Peat soil microbial communities from Weissenstadt, Germany - Sb_50d_b_LC metaG | ecosystem: Environmental > Terrestrial > Soil > Wetlands > Peat | place: Germany: Weissenstadt | collected 2010-09-21
AACTACATGATCCTGCAGGCGTACGATTTCGTCGAATTGTACCGGCGCTACGGCTGCGTGCTGCAAATGGGAGGCTCCGATCAGTGGGGCAACATCGTCAACGGCATCGACCTCGGCCGCCGCCTGCACAACGCGCAGCTTTTCGCGCTGACCGCGCCGCTGATCACGACATCCTCGGGCGTCAAGATGGGCAAGACCGCGACCGGCGCGGTGTGGCTCGACCCGAGAATGACGAGCCAATACGATTTCTGGCAATACTGGCGCAACACCGAAGACTCCGACGTGCCGCGTTTTCTAAAGCTGTTTACAACCTTGCCGCTGGATGAAATCGATCGTCTTTCCGCCCTGCATGGCCGGGAGATCAACGAAGCGAAAAAGGTTCTCGCGACCGCCGTGACTTCGCTGGTGTACGACCCCGCGATTGCCAATGGCATCGAGGAGTCGGCGCGAACCACCTTCGAGGAAGGCGGTCTCGGCGCCAGCCTGCCCACGGTCGAATTGCCCCGCGCCGAGCTTACCGCCGGCCTCGGCGTGCTCAGCGCCTTCGTCAAGGCCGGGCTCGCCGCCTCGAATGGCGAAGTGCGGCGCGCCATCGCCAACAACGCCATCATGGTCAATGACGTCCGCGTCACCAGCGACAAGGCGGCGATCGGGGACAAGGACATTACGGCGGAAGGCGTGATCAAGCTTTCGCTCGGCCGCAAGCGGCACGTACTGCTCAGGCCGGTCTAACGATCGTCAGCGCGGTACATCCACCGCGCCGGTGTCGCCGTTGGCGGGAAACTCGAACACCTTGCGCAACAATCCCGGCGCCAGCGCCGATAACGGATTGACGCGCATGACCGGATTGCCGGGCCGGCCGATCACTTCGTAGGTGATGCCGAACAGGCCTTCCTTATCGCCGCCCATAAACAGGCCGACCACCGGAATCTGCCCGAGCAGATTGTTGGGACCGTAGAGCGGAACCAGCGTGCCGCGCAGGTGGACATCGTCGTGCGCGTAATCGACTACCCCGTCGATGGTGCCGCCAAGGACCGGGCCGCGCACGACGCCGTTGCGCAACCCGATGCGCCCGGGCATGCGCGTGAATTCGAGCCGCATGCCGGAGAAATCGATGGCGTTGCCGGCACGGCGCGGCTGCGTGCCGCTGGTCACCGCGCGTTCGAGTTGGGTCTCGTCATGGATAGCGAAGTTGCGGACGCTCAGGATGCCCTGCTGCGCGGCATTGTCGGGCAACGGCGGCTCCATCGCAATCGTCACCTGCCCGCCGGTCATGCGCGAATAGACGTCGGTGAAGCGGAAAAACGCCCCCGCGTCGCTGCTCTCCAGATAGACAACCTGGCGTGCGCCCGGCCGCCCGCGCAGATCGCCGGTGAGCGTCGCATCGCGCCCGATCTTGGCGGTAAGCCCGAAGCTGCGGACCTCGCCGGCGCGTCGCGACATTTTCAGATCGAGACCGCGCAGGGCCTCGCCGTTGAAGCCGACGACGGCGCCGAGCTTCATGTCGAGGTCCAGATCGGGGACGCGGCGCTTGGCATTGGGACCGGCCGGTGTGCCCCCGGCGGCGGTTTTGACGAAGCCGCGGCCGTCATAGACCTCGCCGCGCATGATGACGCGTAGCGCGCCATCGGCGGTGCGCTCGATCCTGAGGCTGGCACGGTCGCCGTCGGTGAAGCCATAGGCCGGGAAATTGGCCGATTGCACTTCCCCCGAACCGTCGAATTCGATGGCGCCTTTGACGCCGCCGCTGGCGCCCTCGATCAAGAGGTCGTCGATGCGAATCGACTGCGGCTTGGTCAAAAGCGTAAAGGTCGCCCGCGCCGGCTTGCCGGACGGCTTCGACCAGCCGGGCAAAAGTCCCTCGATCTGCGCCGGCGTCAGATCGGCCTCGACCGCAAAGCGACTTTCGCGATCGGAGGTCGTGGCGACGCGGCCGGCAAGGCGGATCGGAATGGCGCCGCTGACCGTCTCGCCGAGGTCGAAACCGAGACTGTTGCGCGCCGCTTCGTCGAGCATGCCCTGGATACGGACTTCGGCGTCGGCCTCGCCGCGCGCCTTGCGGTATTCGAGACTCGCGGGTGAGCCCGCGATCTTGACGTCACCCTTGAGCTGGAAGCCTTGCGGTGTCGCGCTTGCCTTCAACAGCGCCGCGTCGACCTTTTGTCCCATGATCAAATGATCGGCGGTAAAATTCGTGGCATCGACCGTGATCGCGTAATTGGTCGAGCCCGGCGGCAGATCGGACTTGAGCGGCATTCCCATGCTCACCTGCGCGCTCAAGTTTCCGCGGATCGTCGAAGGATCGAATGGGGCGTCCGAAACCTCACGCAGCCGATCCATGTGCAGCAACTCGGCAGCGGCGGGGACCGGTCCTTCGAGCTTGAAGCGCACGCGCGCCGGCGGCGCGAGCGGCGACGTGTCGGGAACCTCGAACACGCCGGACGACACAACGAGCTTGCGCCCGGAGGGCAAATCGGCCGTCGCCTTGCCGAGTGAAACCACCGCGTCGCGCCCGGCGACATGCACATTGAGGTCGGCGTCGCGCAGCGCCGGCAATCCTGCCACCGGCCGGATGACGCAACCGGTCGCCAACGCGTCGATCAACAGTCCATCGTCGGGAACCGGCGGGCCGGTGGTTTTGAGGTTTTCCAGCGGCGAGTTCACCGCGATGACGATGCGGTCGACGGTGCCGCTGATCAGATGCTCGTCGAACCAGTCGCGCACTTTTGGCGTGACGAATGCCGGCCATAGCCGTTTGAGGGCGTCGACCGGCATGCGCGTGCCGGCGATACCGGCGGCGAGGTGAACGTCGCCGGAAAAATCCACGTTGCCGGACATGGCGACGCCGACGCCGCTATTGCCGATATCGCCCTCGTCGACGATGAAGCGTCGTTTGGCCGCATCGTAACGGCCGCTAACGGCGATGCGGTTGAGCACCAGGGGCTCGTTCCCCGCGACGTCGGAGTTGAGCACGACCGTGCCGCCGCCGACCTTGAACAGCCAGACGCCGTCGGGCTCGGCCGGCGCTTCGACCTGCCCCATCAGCGTGATCCGGTTGCCGCCGGATAAAATCTGGAACGGCACTGAGAGGACGCGGCGTTCGGCGTCCCATTGCAGCTTGAACTCGGCGCGTTCGATGCTGACGCGGCTGTCCGGGTCGCTCGCGTCGCCGATCGAGCCGGCCTCGGCGAGGACGCGGCCGGTGAAAGTTTGCGGCAATCCGTCGGGGCCGATCTCGCCGCTCAAGCTTGCCGACAGCGGGGTGTCGATTTGCAGGTTGCCGCCGTCGATGCGCGACGCCAGGAGCAGATTGCTCGCCGAAATACGGCGGGCTTCGAGCTCAATCTTGCGCGAGCCCTGACCGGTCGGTGTCAATGCCGCGGTCAGCGCCCACGGCCCGGCGGGATTGTCCGACCCGACGGTCACCTCGACGCCGCCATGCGCACGCTGGACGCTGAGGCTGATGTCCTTGAACGTCCAGTGCTTGCCGGTGCGTTGGTCGTCGACCGTCAGGTTGCCATTCTTAAGCCCAAGCTCGCGCAGGTCATGCCCGTCGAGTCCGGTCTCGCCGATGCCGTCGATCCAGGAGAGCAGCGCGGCAAAGACGTCGCGGGCGCGATGCGGGGCGGGTTGCTGGGCATTCGCCGGCGGGACGACGGGAGCGGACCCGGGAGGCGTCGCGAGCGCGGCGGCGGACTGCGCGTTGGCCGCCCGCTTTTCCTGCGCCGAGCGCAGCAACGCGGCGGCGACGGTAACCGGCACGGCGGCGGTCGCGATCGGATGTTTGTCGGCGCCGGCGAAGACGGTGACGCCGCCATCCTGCTCGATTCGTACGGCCATCTCCGCGCCGACCAAATTGAGGCTTTCGGCGCGCATGTGGCCGCTGAGCAGGCTCATGCCGGAGAGGCGGACTTCCGCCTTCGGTGCGCTGGCCACTACGGTGCCGTCGGCGTCGCGCACGACAATGTCGCGCATGCGCACGGCGGTAGCACCGTTCTCGGTGCGCTCGATCTGCGTGCCGCCGACCTCGACGTGACGGTTGCTGCCGAAATTTTCCTCGATGGCCGACACCAGCCAGGGCGTCACGATATCGAACTGAATCGGTCCGGCGGCAAGCCGCCACCACAATGCAAGGCAACTCAATGCGACAAGCGCGCCGAGGACGCCGATGCCGATTGCGCCGCGTCGGATCAGGCGTCCATAGCGCGCCATGAACAGTCCCGCGCGAAAAGCGCGGGGCGGTTCGCCGGATCGCCGGATGCCTTCCGCTGCGGCCGGGCGCGCCGGCCGGCGGAGGGGAACGATCGACCTCCATCGCGGACGCGCCGCGCGCTGCCAGTGCTGGTTCGTCATGCCCCTCGGGCGTCCCCTCGTCCGTGGCGACTTTGATTCCAGATGTTTTGGCGCGAAAGTTCCTATCGGCGTGCAATCGACCCACTGTAGGGCCTTCGCATCCACCACGCCAGCCTGTGAGGCCTCATCGACCGCGTCCACGCACCCGCGTATCGTGTGACAAAGAGGCTCTGAAAACGTCGAAAGGAAGGCGCATGTCCCGCGAGCTTAATCCCGGCAACAAAGCCCCCGCCTTCACCCTGCCACGCGACGGCGGCGGAACGGTTTCGCTCGCCGATTTCGCCGGCAAGAAGCTCGTGCTTTATTTCTATCCGCGGGCGGACACGCCGGGCTGCACCAAAGAGGCCATCGACTTCTCCCGTCTCAAGAGCGCGTTCGGCAAAGCCGGTACGGAGATACTCGGCGTATCCGCTGATCCGGTGCCGGCGCAGGACAAGTTCAAGGCCAAGCACAAGCTTTCGATCGCACTCGCCTCGGATGAAAAGCACCGCATGATCGAGGCCTATGGCGTGTGGCAGGAGAAATCGATGTACGGTCGCAAATTCATGGGCATCGCGCGGGCGACTTTCCTGATCGGGCCGGACCAGCGCATCGCCCGGGTATGGCCGAAAGTTTCGGTGACCGGACACGCCGACGAAGTCCTCACTGCCGCCAAAGCGCTGTAGCGCGATCTTTTGAGCCTCCGGCGCCCGGTTGCCGAAACGTTTACCCAACACAGCAATTTGTCGGCGGCGATTTGCTGAAAATTAACCATAACCCTCTCAAATCCCTTCCTCGTGCGCCGGGAACCGGCCTGGGTGGGAGCGTCAATGTCGGGCTGGAGAGCGGCGGAGCGGCGGCAAATGGTGCGCTATCGCGCGCACATCGAACCGATCGAACGGCGCGAAACCGAAGTGACTGCCGGCGCGGGCTACACGATCGCGCATGCCGGACGCCAGATCAGGCTCGGACCGGTGGCGTTCTGGATCGCCGTCGGAGCCGTCGTCGTCATGGCCGGCTGGTCGGTCACCAGCGCGACCTATTTCGCTTTCCGCGACGATCTGCTCAAAGGGCTGATCGCGCGCCAGGCCGAGCAGCAATACGCTTACGAAGACCGCATCGCCGAACTACGCGCCCGCATCGACCGCACCACCAGCCGGCAACTTCTCGATCAGGAACAGTTCGAGCAAAAGCTCGACGGCCTGCTGCGGCGGCAAGCGACCCTGGAACACCGCGCGGCGGCGCTGGTCGGCATCGTCGATCCGACGACAACCGGCTCGCTGCGAAGCTCGCGGCCGACGGCTGACTCGCTCGTGGAACCGCAGGCGCGTGACCGCCGTTCGTCTCTCGAACCGGACGCGTCGGCCAACCGCAAAGCCGACAAGCAAGCCGACATCGGCACAAAGCTCTCGCGCATCGAAGCGGCGCTCGATCACGTCGATCGGCGCCAGGCGATGGCGCTTGCCCAGATGCAGGAACGTTACGAAGGTAAAGCGCGCAAGCTGCGCGGCGTGCTCGCCGACCTCGGGCTCAAGCTCGACACCACGTCGTCAGCCGCAAGCGGCGGTCCGTTTGTCCCCGTCAAACTGCCGGGCGAAGGCAACGGCTTCGAGCGCACGCTGACGCGCGTGAATATCGCGCGCGCGCAAACTGAACAGCTCCGCCGCAGCCTGGTCTGGGTTCCTGTGCGCAAGCCGGTGACCGGCGAGATCGACGTCAGCTCCATCTTCGGCGTGCGCATGGATCCATTTTTGCATATTGCGGCGATGCACACCGGCATCGACTTCCGCGGCGAACCCGGCGAAGCGATTCACGCCACGGCGGCTGGCACAGTCACCAACTCCGGCTGGAGCGGCGGCTATGGCAAGATGGTCGAGATCGATCACGGCAACCGGCTGGCGACCCGTTACGGCCACCTGTCGGAGATCGACGTCAGCGTCGGCGACGCCATTCGCATCGGACAAGTCATCGGCCGCATGGGCTCGACCGGACGCTCGACCGGACCGCATCTGCATTACGAGACGCGCATCGACGGCGAGGCGGTCGACCCGCAAAAATTCCTCAACGCCGGCGCACGGCTGGACGGAAGCGAATAGCGAAATAGTGAGTGGCGAATAGCGTTATTACCCGCTATTCGCAACACTATGATCCGCGTCCATCACCTGAACAACTCGCGCAGCCAACGCGTGTTATGGCTCCTCGAAGAACTCGGCCGGCCTTACGAGGTCGTGCGCTACCAGCGCAAAGCGAACATGCTGGCGCCAAGCGAATTGAAACGCGTCCACCCGCTCGGCAAATCGCCGGTCATCGAGGACGACGGCAAAAAGCTCGCCGAGACCGGCTTGATCGTCGAATATCTGGTCGCGCGTTACGGGCCCGATCTCGCGCCGGCGCGCGATTCCGATCTCTACTGGCGTTACATATACTGGCTGCATTACGCCGAAGGCTCGCTGATGCCGCCGCTTCTGCTCAAGCTCGTGGTCAACAGGCTCGGCCTGTTGGGATTACCGGCGCGCCGCTTCGTCGATGCGCAGCTCAAGCTGCACCTCGTTTTTTTGGAAGCCGAATTGGCCAATGCCCCGTGGTTTTTGGGCGATCGCTTTTCCGCTGCGGATATCATGCTGAGTTTCCCGCTCGAAGTGGCGACCCAGCGCGGCGGACTCGATCAAACACGCCCGCGGCTCATGGACTTTCTCGCACGCATCCACGCGCGGCCGGCTTATCGGCGGGCGATCGAGAGAGGTGGCGCCTACCTCTATGGCGCGTGAAAAAACCTATTCCACGTCCTCCACCTGCTTCGCCTCGCCGCCGAAGGCCCTTTGCGCCAGCGCCGCCGCCATGAACTGATCGATGTTGCCATCGAGCACGCCGCCGGTATTCGAGGTCGAGACGCCGGTGCGCAGATCTTTCACCATCTGATAGGGCTGCAACACGTAAGAGCGGATCTGATGGCCCCAACCGATATCGGTCTTGGCGGCCTGCTCGGCGGCGGCCTGTTTCTCGCGCTTCTTCAATTCGGCTTCGTAGAGTTTGGCGCGCAGCATCTGCCAGGCCTGCGCGCGATTGCGGTGCTGCGAGCGGTCGTTCTGGCACACCACCACGATGTTGGTCGGTATGTGCGTCAGCCGGATCGCCGATTCCGTCTTGTTGACGTGCTGCCCGCCGGCGCCGCCGGCGCGCATGGTATCGACGCGCACGTCGGACTCCTTGATGTCGATGTTGATGCGATCGTCGACCACCGGATAGACGGTCACGCTGGCGAACGAGGTATGGCGGCGCGCATTGGCGTCGAACGGCGAGATGCGAACGAGGCGGTGCACGCCGTTCTCGGTCTTGAGCCAGCCATAGGCGTTGCGGCCCTTGACCTCGATGGTGGCGGATTTGATGCCGGCCTCTTCCCCTTGCGTCTCTTCGATATAATCGACCTTGAAGCCGTGCTGCTCGGCCCAGCGCACATACATGCGCAGCAGCATGCTGGCCCAATCCTGGCTCTCGGTGCCGCCGGCGCCGGCATGGACTTCGAGATAGCAATCGTTGGCGTCGGCTTCGCCGGATAACAGCGCCTCGAGCTCGCGGCGGGCCACTTCGAGTTTGAGTTTGCGCAACGCCGTTTCCGCTTCGGCGATGGTCTTCTGGTCGCTCTCGGCCTCGCCGAGCTCCATCATCGTCACCTGATCGTCGAGCTCCTGCTCGATGCGGGACAATGCACCGAGCTGATCGTCGAGCGCGGTGCGCTCCTGCATGACGCGGCTGGCGCGCTGCGGGTCGTTCCACAGATTCGGGTCTTCGGCCTGCCGGTTCAGCTCGGCGAGCCGCGCACGCGCCTTGTCGACGTCAAAGATGCCTCCTCAGCAGTCCGAGCGACTGCTTGATTTCGGCGACGATAGTCTCGATTTCCGCGCGCATGGGTATGGATGACGGACAACGGACGGCAGAGCACAGATAAGATCAGATGTCGGTTAGCACAATTCTTATTTCGGTCATCCGTCCTCTGTCGTCCGTCTTCAATACAATCCGCCGGTGCCGGTACGCACCGCGCCGGCCGCGGAATCCGGTGAAACAGACATCGGCGCGCCGCCGACGGTTTCCGCACCGATGACCGAGTAGCTTTCGGGCGGAGCGGTGCCAGGCTTGAACGCTTCGAGGATGACGTGGGTATCCCCCGGGCCGGCACGCATTCCGGTTTTGGCGTCGACACGGATCAGCTTGATGCCCGGCGGCACGCGGAACGGAATCGGCGGCTTGTCGGCCAGCGCCACTTTGAGGAAATCGCGTACGATCGGCGCCGCCAGATGGCCGCCGGTGGCGAGCCGCGCGATATGGCGCGGCTTGTCGTAACCCATATAGACGCCGCAGACGATGTCCGGCGAAAAGCCGATGAACCAAACGTCCTTCTCTTCGTTGGTCGTGCCGGTCTTGCCGGCGATCGGCTTGCCGACGTCGCGGACCACGGTTGCGGTGCCGCGCTGGACCACGCCTTCCATCATCGAGGTGATTTGATAAGCGGTCATCGGATCGATGACCTGCTCGCGGTGATCGATCAGCGTCGGCTCCGCCTGGCCGTGCCAGGTATCGCCGTCGCAACCGACGCATTCGCGCTGATCGTGCTTGTAAACGGTGTGACCGTAGCGGTCCTGAATGCGGTCGATCAGCGTCGGTTTAACCCGGCGCCCGCCATTGTCGAGCATCGAATAGGCGGTGACCATGCGCAGCACCGTGGTCTCGCCGGCGCCGAGCGCGTAAGAAAGATACGGCGGCAGATTGTCGTACACGCCGAACCTTTTGGCGTATTCCGCGATCAGCGGCATGCCGACGTCTTGCGCCAGCCGCACGGTCATGACGTTGCGCGACTGTTCGAGGCCGAAGCGCAACGTCGAGGGGCCGAAGAATTTGCCGCCGTAATTTTCCGGCTTCCAGATGCCGCTGCCGGGCCCCATGTCGATTTCGAGCGGCGCGTCGAGCACGATTGTGGATGGCGTGTAGCCGTTGTCGATCGCGGCTGCATAGACCAGCGGCTTGAACGAGGAGCCCGGCTGCCGCAGCGCCTGCGTCGCGCGGTTAAACTGGCTCTGGTCGTAAGAGAAGCCGCCGACCATCGCCAGCACGCGGCCGGTGCGCGGGTCCATCACGACCATGGCGCCGGAGATTTCCGGCACCTGGCGCAAGCGAAACTGGCCCCCCTCCTTCGCCGGCTCGACATAGACGACGTCTCCGGGCGACAGCACCTGACTGACCCGCTGGATCGGCTTGGCCGGTCCGGCGGCCGCTTTCGCCCATTTGACGCCTTCGAGCGGCAGGTTGCCGACTTCGCGCGCCTTGACTACGGCGCCGCCGGGGTCGCGCGCCGGCTGCAGGCCGATGCGCGCCGACTGGTCGTTGACGTCGAGCACCACCGCGAGCCGCCAGGGATCGATATCGGACAGGGATTTCACGTCGGCAAGCGCGACGCCCCAATCGCCGGTAATGTCGATCTGGCCGACGGGGCCGCGCCAGCCTTGCAACTCGTCGAAATTCACCAGGCCATCGATCATGGTCTTGCGCGCCAGCACCTGCATCTTCGGATCGAGCGTGGTGCGCACGGAAAGCCCGCCCTCGTACAGCTTCTTCTCGCCGTAATTTTCGAAGATGTAGCGGCGCACCTCCTCGGCGAAATATTCGGCCGCGAAAGTGTGGGCGCCGGTCGGCCGCACGGCGATATTGAGGGGTTGTTTCTTGGCCTTGTCGCCGGCATCGGCGGTGACGAGGCCCTCCTCCACCATGCGATCGATGACGTAGTTGCGCCGCGCGACGGCTTCATCGCGGCGGCGGAACGGATTGTAATTGTTCGGGCCCTTGGGCAGTGCGGCGAGATAGGCGGCCTCGGCCAGCGTCAACTCGTGCACCGACTTGTCGAAATAGAGGAGCGACGCGGCGGCGACGCCGTAGGCGCCGAGCCCGAGATAGATCTGATTGAGATAGAGTTCGAGGATCTTGTCCTTCGAATAGGCCCGTTCGATACGCAAGGCGAGCAGCGCCTCCTTGATCTTGCGCGACAGCGACACCTCGTTGGTGAGCAGGAAGTTCTTCGCCACCTGTTGCGTGATGGTGGACGCGCCCTGCGGACGGCGGCTAGAGCCGAGATTCTCCACGTACAGCGACGCGGCGCGCGCGATGCCGTAGATGTCGACTCCGGGGTGCAGGTAGAAACTCTTGTCCTCGGCCGCGATGAAGGCGTTGATGACAAGCTTCGGCACCGCCTGGATCGGCAAATAGAGACGCCGCTCGTCGGCGTATTCGGCAAGCAGCGACCCGTCCGCGGCATGCACGCGCGTCATCACCGGCGGTTCGTAATTTTGCAGCTGGGAATAGTCGGGCAGGTCCTTGGAGAAATGCCACAGAAGGCCGGCGGTCGCGCCGACGCCGACGATGAAGACGATCGTGCCGGCGGCGAACAGAAAGCCGAGGAAGCGCAGCAGGATTTTCATGACAAAAGTCCCGCGCCGGCAGGCGTCACGCCCGAGCGGTTGACGCCGAGCCACGCGGCAAACACAAGCTGCCGCACGATCGGCCTCAAGTCACCGAAAACCCCGCTCTGCATCGCGTTTCGTCGCTCCGTTTTTTGTTCAAACTGAGGCCGTCGGCGGCGAGGACCTAGTTCGCGCCGGCATGGGCGCCGGCCATATGGGCCGCGAAATAGCTGTCGATCGCCTGCGCCATCGAATCCGCCGTGCGGTTCCGCCAGCCGTCGGACAACAACGATTGCAGGTCTTGCCGGTTGGAGACGTAACCGAGTTCGACCAGCACCGAGGGCACGTCCGGCGCGCGCAGGACGCGGAACCCGGCCGATTTCAGCGGCGTTTTGTGCAGGCGCGTCGCCGATCTCATGTCGCCGACCAGTCGATGGGCAAATTGTATGGACAGGCTCTTGGTCTCGCGCTCGGCAAGATCGAGCAGAATGCCGGCAACGTCGTCCGGCTCGGATTTGAGATCGACGCCGGCGATAACGTCGGCGCGGTTTTCCTTTTCGGCAAGCCGCGCCGCCTCGGAATCGGTCGCGGTTTCCGACAGCGTGTAAACACTGGCGCCCTGGGCGTCGCCCTCCCCATGCGGCAACGAGTCGGCGTGTATGGAGACGAACAGCGCCGCGCCGGCATCACGCGCGATGCGCACCCGATCGGCGAGCGGCACGAAGGTGTCGTCGGTCCGCGTCATCAGCACGCGGTATTTGCCGGCCTTTTGCACGCGATCGCGCAAACGCTGGGCGAAATCGAGCACGATATCCTTTTCCTCCACGCCGCCCGGCCCCTTGGTCCCGGTGTCGATGCCGCCGTGGCCCGGATCGAGCACGACGAGCGGACGCGGATCGCCGCTGTCGGCTTCCGCCCCTTTGGCGCGCGGCAAATCGGCGCGACTCGTTTCGGCGGCGGTCTTGCGTAAAAAGCTTTCGCGGTCGGTGGGCAGCAGATCGAGCACGAGGCGGGCGGGCACGCCATCCGCCGCGTCGACGACGAAGGCCTTTTCGATGCGCGCGGGCCTGGCGAGATCGAAGACCATGCGCGAACCGCCTTGCATCACCAGACCGAAGCGAAACGCCTTGATCAGGCCGCGCCCCGCTTCGCCGGTTTTTGGCGCCAACTGAAATACCACCTGCGGAATGTCGAGAACCACGCGATAGGGATCGGCAAGCGTAAAGGCACGCAG
>Ga0116224_10002063_pt1 | contig 12006 bp, 10 predicted proteins | sample Sb_taG_9_FD_89699 | JGI IMG/M metagenome (GOLD analysis project Ga0116224, IMG submission 89699) | Peat soil microbial communities from Weissenstadt, Germany - Sb_50d_b_LC metaG | ecosystem: Environmental > Terrestrial > Soil > Wetlands > Peat | place: Germany: Weissenstadt | collected 2010-09-21
CCCGGATCGGGACAGTCGATGACGATGCTCGGGAAGCGTGCGATGGCCATGCCAGGCACGGTACGCGCGATTGCGGACGATGTACGTCCGGATTGTGCCCGCGGCCGGGCCGACGTGCCTCCCATCGCACCCGAGCCGGGTGCCTGGCTGAGTGGGTATCTAGCCGCGTCGGGTGGGTAGTGGCCGCAGAGGAGTCTGGGTGTTCGTACCCATGCGGCGGACAGGTGCTGGGGGCGATGATGGCGGGTATGCCGGGACGCCAGGTCCCGGTGCGCTGCGGGCAGGGTCTGAATCATCTCGGGTGCCTGTTCGCGGTGGCTGGTTCAGGACAGGAGTATGTGATGAGCATGGCGGCCGAGCCCACGATCTACCAGGCCATCGGCGGAGATCCCGCCTTAGCCGGGGTCGTCGATGACCTGTACGTCAGGATTCTGGGTGACCCGGAACTGCGGGGGTTCTTCGCTGGCACGAACATGTCCAGGCTGAAGGGGCGGCAGGTTGAGTTCTTCGCGGCTGCGCTGGGCGGGCCGGGGCCGTGGCGGGGTGCCTCGATGCGGGAGGTGCACCGAGGCAGGGGGATATTCCAGGAGCATTTCGACCTGGTTGCCGGGCATCTGGTGGCTGCGCTCAGCGATGCGGGCGTCCCGGATGGCACCGTCGCCCAGATCGTCGCCGCGATCGCGCCGCTCGCCGGCGAGATCGTATCCCGGCGGCCATCGGAGCAGGTGGCCGCCGCAGGCCCGGATTTTCGGTAACGCCGCACAAACCTGCCGCCGGGCCTGGGCGGACTTCGGAGGCCGTTACGGGCACCGGTCATGTCGTGGTCGCCATGACCGGTGCAGTCCCGCGGTTCCCGCAGCCTGGTAACGCCAGCGTGCGTCTCCCGTGAGAGCTGGGCTGCGCTTGGCTCGGTTACCGGCGGGCGGCAGCGAAACCCGTGGATGGTGAAGTGGCTGACCACGCTGCCGGAGAAGGAGGTGGCGTAGAGGTTCGCGCCGTCGCGGGTCACAGCCAGGCCGTTGGCGCCGTCGAGCGCGCCACGCGGGCTAGTCGTGGTGCAGCCGGCCAGGTCGCCGGTGCAGCCGCCGAAGAACCGGTTCCCGGCCGCCGCCGCCGAAGAGTATGTCCCCGGACGTGGTGGTCCGGAAATGGCTGACCACGCCGCATCGGGCCGCCACTGGCGGACGCAGCCGGAATGGCCAGGCCGCTGGCCGCCAGCACCCCAGCGGCAACCGACAGCAGCCTGCGGACCCACGCGCGCTGTCGGCGTGCCCGCCCGGCCGTGGCGCGCGCGGCCGGGGCGGTACTGGCTGCCCGTGCTGCGGCTGCCAAAGTGATCGCGCGGGCCATGGTGCGCGGCGGTCACGGGTGCAGCGGGATGGGGTGGACGGCGCGGCTGGCGCCGTAGCCGGGTGGCAGCAGGACCCATCCGCTGGCCAGGCGGTAGATGATCTGGCGGTGGTAGTAGCCGGTCAGGGCGTGCGGGCTGGCGCTGATCTGGCGGGCGTAGCGCAGGACCGCGTCGACGTACAGCCAGCTGGGGTTGTAGGCATACAGGGCGGAGCTGATGTCGCTGGGCGCGCCGTGGGCGAGCAGGAACCGGGCGGCGGCCAGGATCGCCGGGCGGGGGCGGTGGATGTCGCCGTGGCCGTAGCTGGCCCAGGTGGCGGGGAGGAACTGCATGGGTCCTTGCGCTCCGGCGGTGCTCGGCCCGGCGATGCGGCCGAAGTCGGTTTCCACGAAGTTGATCGCGGCCAGGTAGGTCCAGCCGACGCCGGTGGCTGCCTGGGCGGCCTGGTAGTCGGCGCGCAGCACGGCCAGGGGCTGGGCTGCAATGATCCGCCAGGGCGGCAGCCGGGGCTGCGGCGGGGTCAGGGCCACCAGGTCTGCCGTGGCCGCGATGTCGGCGGCGGCGGCCGCGCGCTGGGCCGACCGGACCTCGCCGAGGACCACGTTCGCCCAGCCCGGGTGGGCGGTCAGCCGCAGGCAGGCCAGCTGGACGATCAGCGCCTGGCGGGCGATCACCGCATCCGGCGCGCCGCCCTCGCCGAGCACCCGCTCCGCGGCGGTGATTTGGCTGGCCAGCGCAGCCGGGTCACGGCCGATCACCGGCACCACCCTGACCGGCGCCGTGCCGCCGGGAGACGGACCCGGCCGGGCCGGCCGCCCGGTGGGGTGCCCGGCAGCCGAGTGGCTGGGCTGCGCGGTGGGCGGTCCGGTGACGGCGCAGCCCGCGACCGGGCCGGCCGCCAGCAGGCACCCCGCCGCCAGCAGCACGAGCCGCACGGTAGCTGTCGCCGTTCCGGACACGCCAGCCAACCTAGCCCGGCCCCCGCCCGGCCGGCCAGGAATCGGTCCAGGCTTGGGCATCCGCAAGGCTCGCGCTGGTCGGGCGCCGGGTACTGGTCGAACTGTGTCTGCCATGGTCGCTTGGCCGTGCGCGATACTGCTGGGATGAGCGACCGGAATGTACTGGGTGGCGATCTGGAACCGTGCGGCACCGACCCGGTCACCGGGTTCTACCGCGATGGGTGCTGCAACACCGGCCTGGAGGATCTGGGCAGCCACACTATCTGCGCCGTTGTTACCACCGAGTTCCTTGAGCATCAGCGCCGGATCGGCAACGACTTGATCACCCCGATGCCGCAGTACAGGTTCCCAGGACTGGTGCCCGGTGACCGCTGGTGCGTCACTGCGGTGAACTGGCTCAGGGCGCACCGCGACGGCGCTGCGGCCTATGTGGTCCTGGCGTCCACGCACGAGCGGGCGCTCGACGTCGTCCCCCTCGCCGCGTTGCAGGAGCACGCGATCGACGTTCCGTCCAGCCCGGGCGCGCTCGGGGACTGACGTAGCAGTCAGTCCCCGAGCCGGCCCCAGACCCAGCGCAGCGAGCGTGGCTCAGTGCGGTGAGCGCTGGCTCAGTGCGGTGAGCGCTGGCTCAGTGTGGTGAGCGCTGGCTCAGTGCAGCGAGTAGAACGGGATTCCGGTGCCTGGGTGGACCGCGTCGACGGACATCGTCGACCGGCGCGGGCACATCTGGTTGGGGAAGCCGAGCAACTGGGCGACTTTCTGACCGGGCGGGTAGACCCGCAGCGTCGAGCCGTTAACCGGATGCGCGCACACCGCACCCGCGTCCACGACTCTCAGCACGAAATGCGAGGTATCCCCGGGTGCGAGCGTGACCAGGGGCTTAATGCCGCCATGAGTCGCTGGCAGGCCAACCTGGCTGCCATGAATATTGAGCTCGGAGACTCCGGGGTAGCCCTTGAGTGTGCAGGTGTGGTGCCCTACGTTGCTGATCTCGATCTCGTAGTAGATCGTTCCTGCTGCCCCGTTGCCTTGAGCGGCATTCCAGACCTCGGTGCCGACGGCGTGGCATGCTGCCAGGGCTGGATGGGCCGGTGCGTCGGAGCCTGCGGACGAGGCCAGCGCTGCCGTGGGCAGCAGGATGGCCGCGCAGGCCAGACCCACTCCGGCGGCGAGCCGTCGGCTTGCCAGTGACGTTAGCTTCATGATGCGACTCCTTGGTCTGGATCCGTGGCGGACGCTCCTACCTGTGACGTCGCTCGGCGCCGCCTGGTTGGAATCGACCATTGTGCAGGGTGCCAGTGCACCAGCGCCAGAGGTACCGGCCGGCTCGCCGGCGTTGGCCGCCGGGCAACCCGCGAGACCGGGTGCTCGCCTCCGCGAGTCGCTGAGGACGTCGCAGCCAGTTCCGTCATATGGTCAGTACCGTCAGATCCGGTGCACTCTGGACGGTGAATCCAGATTGGGGACATATCTGGGTCGATTCTCTGGCGGCTGATCGGCAGGCGGTAGCGGCATGGCCAGCATGGCGGATGTAACTCAGCGGGGACGCTCCCTGCTGTTCGGGGTGGTCCTGATCGTGGTCGGCGTCTTTGTCGGGCACGCGCTGCCGCAGAACACGGCCACGCCAGCGGCCGAGATCGGCACGGTGACCTACGTGAAGCTGCAGACGGGCGGCTCAGGCACCCAATTCGTCTTCAAACCCAAGAGCGGTGGTCAGCAGACCTACCAACTCGACACTCCCACCCCGTGGCAGAACAAGCCGGGAAGCTGGCACCTCAGCGGCATGCCAACCTGTCTGGTGCCGAACTCTCATATACCCCATCGTGTCACGATCGGCGTCATCACCGTGCAGCCCACCGGCTCGCTGGCCGGCGGACCTTTCATCGCCTGGATCAAGTGCCAGAGCTAGCCAGCCAGGGTAGCCAAACAGCTGCGCTGGTTGCGGACCAGGACCGCTGAGGCGGTCACGGCCGATACCTTTGACAGGTGAAACGGACCGTGGCGGGCATGATCGCCACCGCAGCCGTCGGCCTCACCGCGCTGCTGGCCAGCGGCGTGGTTCCGGCCGCAGCCGCGGCGGAGTCGCAGGGTCAAGCACGGGCCTCCGCCCACCCGGTGATCGTGATCGGCATCGGCGGTCTGCGGTGGAGCGATATCACGGCCGCCACGACGCCGGCGATCTGGCGGCTCGCCGGGACCGGCGCGGCCGGCACGTTGGCCACCACCACGATCTGGCCGGTGACCTGCCCGGCCGATGCGTGGTTGACCCTGAATTCCGGCGCCAGGGCCAGCGGGTCTAGCGAGCAAGTCCCGACGTCGGGACCGTGCCCCGGACTGCCTTCCGTCGAGCGCCTCGTCCTGCTATCGCACACCGCAGCCGGGCCGGCCCGGATCCCGGCGATGCCCGGCCTGATCCAGCTGAACAGGCCGTTCAGCTACAGCCCGTGGTGGGGGCTACTGGGCTCGGCGGCCGGTGCCGGACGCTGCGCTACCGCGATCGGACCCGGTGCCGCGCTGGCGCTCGCCAACCCCGCCGGGGACGTCCCGCATTACCTGCCGGCCTTGCCGAGTGCGAGCCGTTCCGCTTCAGGCTTGACGGTCTTGCGGCAATGCCCGCTGACCGTGATCGACCTTGGCGCGCTGCCGCCGCCAGCGGCGGCGTCCGGGAGTCGGCCGAGGGCGAGCGCGATTCAGACCCAGGCCAGCCGCGCGGTCGCGCTCAGCGCCGCCGATCGGGCGGTCGGCGGGATCGTCGCGGCGGCTCCGCCCGGGGCGATCGTGGTGCTGGCGTCCACGGGGGATGAGCCGGGGCCGCACCTTGGCGTCGTCGTGGTGAACGGACCCGGCTACCGTAACGGGCTGCTCACGTCGACCTCGACCAGGCAGCCCGGGGTAGTGGTGATCACCGACCTGACGCCGAGCATCTTCTCCTGGCGGCACGCGCGTTTCCCGGCGCCGCCGGCCGGGACCGCGGCGCCCACCGCGTTGACGCTGACTGCGGTGGGCCGGGGCTCGCTTGCCGCAGCGGTCAAGGCGATGATCGGGCAAGACACGGCGGACCAGGTCTACCGGTCCATCGTGGGCTGGTTCTTCCTGTTCTATGGTGTCGCCGAGGCGGTGCTGTTCGCCCTGATCGCTCTTGCGCTGCGGGGTGGTGGCGCGCAGCGGGTACGCCGCCGGGTGGCCTGGTACTCCGCCGCCGCGGTGTTCACCGGGGCCGTGCCGGTCGGCACGTTCCTGGCCGGCCTGTTGCCCTGGGAGCAGTGGCCGCACCCGGCGCTGCTGCTCTACGGGCTCGGCTTCGCCTGGGCCGCCGTGATCGCCGTGGTGGCGATGGCCGGGCCGTGGCGGCGCGACCCGTTCGGCCCGCCCGGGTTCACCGCCGCCGTGACGCTCGCCGTGATCGCGATCGACGTGATGACCGGATCGCGGCTGCAGATCGGCGCGCCCTTCGGGTTGTCGCTGCTCGAGGCAGGCCGCTTCTACGGCGTCGGCAACAATGCGGTCTGCATCTATGCCACGGCCGGAATACTAACCGCGACCTGGGCAGCGGCCGCCGCGCTGCGGCGCCGGCCCGGCTCGCGCCGGGCGGCGCTGACCGCGGCGGGCGGCGTTGCCGTCGCTAGCGTGGTGGTCCTTGGCTGGCCAGGGTTCGGCGCCAAAGTGGGCGGGACGATCGCGCTGGTACCCGCGTTCTTGGTGCTGCTGGCAGCCATTGCCGAGGTCCGGATCACCCCGCGGCGGGGCCTGATCATCGGGGTCAGCGGCATTGCGCTCGTGTCAGCATTCGCCGTGCTTGACTACCTGGTCCCGGCGATCGGGGCGTCGCATCTCGGTACGTTCGTGGGGCAGGTGCTGCACGGTCACGCCGGGGGCACGCTGCACCGGAAGGTCAGCTCGAACCTGCAGTCGCTGACCAAGACCTGGTACACACCGGTCGTGCCGGTCGTCGCGGTGGTGACCGGGCTGATGCTGGCCTGGCCGAGCCGGCTACGGTTGCGCACCTTCGTGGCAGCCTGCTCCCGGTCGGCACTGCTCCGGACGTCGCTGTTCGCGGTCTGGCTGGCGGTCGTGCTTGGCTGGCTGGTGGACGACTCAGGAGTCAGCGCGGCGGCTTCCGCGCTGCCGATCGCGCTGCCGCTTGCGATCGCCCTGGTGGTACGGGTCGCCCAGTTGCCGGCCGAGTCCGGCGCCGGCGCGGTGACAGTCGGCGGGCAGGGTCAGGCCGGCCCGCCGCCTACCGGGGCGCAGCCGCGGGGGTCCGGCGGGGTCCGGCCGTCCGGACCCCCGCCGCCGGCCGGGGCGCAGCCGCCGGGGTCCGGGCGATCGGACCCCGCCCGAGCGGGACGCGGGGTGGTCGATGCAGTGCCAGCGGAGGGCGGGGTCGATGCGGCTGCACCAGGGCGGGGGGTCGATGCCGCGCCACCTGGGCGAGGGATAGGTGCCTCCCCACCTGGGCGAGCGGGCTAATCTGGGCAGTGCCGGTCAATAGCACCGTAACCGGGAGGACCGGGTGAAGTATCAGCTGTCGAGGGTCATCCTGGGCCCCGGGCTGCGCCTGCTCGCCCGGCCCGAAGTCATCGGTGCGGAGAACGTCCCTGAATCCGGTCCCGCCATCCTGGCGTCGAATCACCTATCGGTTGTCGACTCCATCTACCTGCCGCTCATGCTCAACCGCCCGGTCACCTTTGCCGCGAAATCCGAGTACTTCACCGGAACACGGCCGATCGAGCGGATCGCAGGCGCCTACCTGCGGGCCACCAAGCAGCTATCGGTGGACCGGGCCGGGGCGCGAGCCGCACAGGAGATGCTGGAGGCCGCGCTCGGCCTGCTCCGCCAGGGTGCGCTGTTCGGCATCTACCCGGAGGGCACCAGGTCCCCGGATGGGCGCCTGTATCGGGGTCGCACCGGCATCGGCTGGCTGGCCTTGCACTCAGGTGCGCCGGTGATCCCGGTCGCGATGGTCGGCACCGACAAGATGCTGCCGCCCGGCCGCAAGGTGCCGCGCCCTGGGCATATCCAGATCCGGATCGGCAAGCCGCTGCTCTTCGATGGGTACCGGGATCAGTCGGCCGGAGCCAGACAGCGGCGCGCGGTCACCGACCAGGTGATCGAGGCGATCCAGGAGCTGTCTGGCCAGGAGTTCGTGCCGATCTACGCCTCGATGCGCAAGGAACAGCTGGCGGCTGCCGAACAGGAGCCGGGGCAGTCGAAGAAGCCCGGGCAGTCGAAGTAACCGACGCAGTCGATCCGGCCGACACGGACGAAGCGGCCGACGTAGCATCCAGGCGGTGCGATCAGCCCCGCTCGGCGTCGACGGCCGGGAAGGTGTCGGTCGACGCTGTCGGGTTCCACACGTAGATCGGACGGCTGCCGGTATCCGGGCGGCCGGTGTCGGACTCTCCGCCAGAGTCAAGACGCCTGGTGGAGTCAGGACGTCCGGCGGAATCAGGCGCGGTGTTCTGCGGTACGAACCGCGGACCTGTCACCGGCCCGGCCTCGGGACCTGCCGGGCCGCGCCGGATGGGGGCGAAGAGCGAGCCGGGCGCGGCGGACACCTGCGGCTGAGCTGCCTGCCATCTCGTTTCTGGTGGAACTCTCGGTGGCCCCACGCTGCCGATCCCGCCGCTGCCCGGCTGCGCTGGCGGGATGGCAGCCCAGGGAAGTGCCGAGGTTGGCTCCGGGGCGGGTTCCCAGGGCGGAGAGCCGGAAACCGCGGCATGTCGCACGGTGGGACTGGGATCCGGACCGAAGGCCGGCCTTGGCCCGCTTCCTGACCCCGGTCCGAACAGATCCGATCTCGTCTGCGGTGCCGCCGTGCCTGGCGTCTGCGAGCGAGCCGCGAAGGGCGGACCAGCCTGGACCACTGGCAGTGCCGGGATCGCTGGTGCTGCCAGGGTCACCGGCGCCGCCAGGGGAGCTTGGTCAGCTGTATGGCTCGGCGGAAGCTGCCGGGTCGGCATGACCGACCGGCCCGGCCGAGCCGACCGGGCCTCATGAGGTGAGCGGGCCTCGTGAGGCGAGCGGGCCTCATGAGGTGAGCGGGCCTGCTGAGGTGCGCGGGCAGGCAGAGCCGACCGGGTCGGCAGGCCCGATCGGGCCGAATGCGCCGGCTGGGCTGGCAACGCCGGCTGGGCTGGCAATGCCGGCTGGACTGACAGTGTCGGCTGGGTCGGCAACGTCGGCTGGGTCGGCAACGTCGGCTGGGTCGGCTGTCTCGGCCAGAGCGGTGCTGGTAGAGCCGAGTGACCAGCGAGCTTGGGGGTCGGCCTGAACCGGGGGCTGATGGCCGACCGTGCGCCGGCTGCCGGGTCGGCCGGCCGGGCATGCTGCGGACCGAAGAACTCGAGCAACGGGTCGGCGGGCAGCGTCCGGCGATCCGGGCGTGCCGGGTTCCGACGGCCTCGTTCGGCCACAGCCAGAGCCGTCTGCCGGTCCCGCCGTCGGGTGATCCAGCCGTAGGCGACGATCGGCGCCAGCAGCGCGACCAGCACGCCAGCGGAGATCGCCCCGTCCTTCAGCAGGTTGCGCGTGACAACTGCCGCCGACGAAGCCACCGCGGGCAGCGCCGGGCTGCTGCGCGGCAGCGCACCGAAGCCCGCGGGCCGGGCATGCGGCGGCGATATGTTCGCGGCGCGGGAGAGCGCTCGCTCGGCGTCGATGGTGCCGTAGCCCGATCCCTCGGCTTTCCCGCCGCTCGGCCGATACCCCGGGCCGCCGATCAGCGCGTTGCCGACCTGCGCTGCCGTCAGGTTGGGGAACTGCGACCTGACCAGCGCCGCGATGCCAGTCACGACGGCGCTGGCCGGCCAGGTGCTGTCCATCGTCTGATAGCCAGCCGGGGCGGCGGCGACCATTCCCTCGCCGGCGGCGGTCAGGGTGACGTACGGCTGGCGGCTGCTATAGGAGGCGAGAGCGAACCTCTGGTCGAACGCGCCGACCGAAACCACTCCCGGATACGCAGCTGGAAAGGTCACCGCGTCGCCGGTCATGGCGTTGTCACCGGCCGGCGCGACCAGCATCACATCCTTGCTGACGGCATAGGCGATGGCCGCCCGCTCGGCGGTGCTGCCGCCGGCCGCGGCGGCGGCACTACCCAAGCCGGTCGTGCCGGGCATGCCAGGGTCGATCGGCAGGTCGATGACGCTCGCCCCGTGCCGCACCGCGTAGCGGATCCCGCGTGCGATCGCATCCGGCAGTCTGGAGGTAACCTTGGCGTCAGTCCAGAGCGGGTCACCCGGGCTCAAGGTGACCCGGACGGAGAGGATCCTGACTCTCGGGGCGATGCCGAGGACGCCGGCCGCCCACTTCTTGCCGTGCCCATGACCTGCGATCAGGCTGGCCAGGCCGGTGCCCACCAGCCCGAAGTACGGGCTGCCGGCGGTCCGTCCCGAGCCGGTGAAGTCCGGTCCTGAGATGACCGAGCCTGCCACGTCGGCTTGGCCAGCGATCACGCCATCGGCCAGCACGGCAACGATCACGCCGGACCCTTCGTTGATCCGCCAGGCCTTGGTCACATGCAGTGCGCCGAGCCACCACTCACGCTGCTGCAGCGAGTCGGCCAATGCGGGCATGCTAACCAGAGCGACTGGTGCGGACGCCAAGCAGATCACGGCCGCGATCCTGGCGAATCTGGGGAGTCCTAGCGGCACGCCGTCGTTGCCTTCCGTGATGCGTAACACGCATTCTGCCACGTCCGTATTGGTTCGCCTGCGAGTGACGAGACTTCGCTAGATGCAGCCAATTTCGCCCATCCGGTGCTCCGCGCGGCGGACCTGACCGGCCGGCTAAGCCGGGGGACTCTCGCACCAGGCGCGCCGCTGCGGACCGCTCGTCAGGCGGGCAGAGCCGCGGCGATCCTGACCCGGGCACCGGGCGGCAGCGACAGTGTCTCAGCGGCGTTGCCGTTGCTCACCGCCAGCGAGATCAGCCCCGCACTGTCGGTGAAGGCGACCAGCTCGCCAGGGGCCGCCGAGCCGAAGGTCTCCAGATAAGGAGCGACCAGTTCACGCCGGTTGCACCGGATCAGCAGCGAGGAGCCGAAGCTGATCCCCAGCTCGGCGGCGGCTGGCGCGGCGATTGACAGCTGGACGTTGCCGAACCGGTCCACCGAAAGCACCTCGCCCTCCGCCTCGCCGTCGTGCATCCGGCTAGTCGGCGGCGCCAGCATCACCAGATCGGCGACATCGATCATCGGTCCGGCATCGGCGAGGGCAGTGCCGGTGAGCAGGTGGGCGGCCACGGGCATGAAGATGTCCCTGCCGTGGAAGGTCGGCGAGACCGGGTGACTCCACAGCGCGTCGTTGGTCAGCAGGACCGCGCGGCTGGCACCGCCGAGCGCGGTGATCGCCCAGGAGAGCAGGCCGTTGTCCGGGCCGACCAGGATGCCTGGGCCGGCCTGCACGGCGATCGCCCGGCGGGCGGTGCCGACGCGCGGGTCGATGACGGCGACATGCACGGCGGGCGGCATGCCGGGCACCGTCTGCGCGAGCACGGCGGCGCCGCGGCGAACGTCACCAGGTGGCACCAGGTGAGTGATGTCGATGATCCGAGCAGCCGGGGCGATCCGCACCGCGACACCGTGGCAGGCGGCGACGAAACCGTCTTCGAGGCCGAAGTCACTGAGAAAGGTCAGGCAGCTCAACGAAGTCACAAATTGTGAGCGTACGTCCCCGGAGCGCCGGCATCTAGAGCCGGCCACCCCGCCCGGGCGCTTTGTCAGCTGCGCCCAACTCCAATAAGTCGAACAGTGGCCATCTGACTTGTCATGATCACGGGCCGAAACCCGCTATCTTCGGCGGTTTCGGCCCGTGATCATGGTGTTCTACGGCCGAGCGGGCTGAGGTCAGCCCATCAGGTCAGCCGCCCCGGGTGATCGTCGCGCCGTCGGCGGTGGACGGGGCGTAGTCGGGTGTTCCTGCGAAGGTGACGATGTAGCGGCCGCCGTTCGCCCGGATGGCGTCGGACTCAGCCAGCGTCAGGACGCAGGATGCGGTGCCCGTGCTGTTAGTAGTGGCGGTGCACAGCGTGGTCAGGCCAGCGGTGAAGGTGAGCGACTCGCCGGCGAGCGGGTTGCCGAAGCTGTCGAGCGTGCCGAAGACCGTGTAGAGATGCAGCGGGTCGATGCTGATCTCGGTGGTGAGCACGGTCGGGGCGCGGAGGATGGTCTCGATCAGCGGCGCGCTGGTTGACTCGGACCACTTCGCGTCGCCGCTGTAGTGGGCTGTGATGGAATCCGCTCCGGCCGGCAGGCTGCTGGTCGTGCACGAGGCGTAGTGCAGGACGCCGAAGTGCAGCAAAGGCTCCGCGATGCAGCCGAGGATGTCAATGCCACCGTCCTTGAAGGTGACCGTGCCGCCGCCATCGGTCGGGTGGACAACCGCGACGAAGGTCACCGGCACACCGGCGTAGCTGGGGTCCTTGGATGTGGTCACGATGGTGACGGTGGGCGCCACGTGCTCGGTCAGGGCCGCGCTGGTGGAGCCGAGGTAAAGCGTGTCGCCGCTGTAAATCGCGGTGATGTGGTTGAAACCGGGGGGCAGGCTTGTGGTGGTGCAGGTGGCCTGGTAGCTGGCACCGACCAGGGTCAGTGCCTGCGCGGCGCAGCCGGTGATGTCGACCAGGCCGTTCTTGAACTCGACGGTGCCGCCGCCGTCGGTCGGGGCGACCGTGGCGGTGAAGGTCACCGACTGCCCG
>Ga0116224_10002064_pt1 | contig 12005 bp, 8 predicted proteins | sample Sb_taG_9_FD_89699 | JGI IMG/M metagenome (GOLD analysis project Ga0116224, IMG submission 89699) | Peat soil microbial communities from Weissenstadt, Germany - Sb_50d_b_LC metaG | ecosystem: Environmental > Terrestrial > Soil > Wetlands > Peat | place: Germany: Weissenstadt | collected 2010-09-21
CGCAGCGGCTTGGCGCCCGGACGGTCGACGATCTCCGGCGGCTCGTGCAGCAGCGTGAACATGGTCTCGATATCAATCAGGCCCTGCTTGATCTCGCGATAGACCATGCCCATGAAATTGAGCGGCAGATAGAGCTGCATCAGGATGGCGTTGATCATCACGAAACCGCCGATGGTGAGCATACCGCCGGCGACGTCGCGGGCCGCGAGCAGCATGCAGATGACGGTCCCGAGCGTGAAGATCACCGCTTGCCCGGTATTCAGCCACCCGAGCGAGGTATAGGTGCGGATTGCCGCCCGCTCGTAGCGCGCCATGGAGGCGTCGAAGCGACGCGCCTCGTGATCCTCATTGCCGAAATATTTGACCGTCTCGTAGTTAAGCAGGCTGTCGACGGCCTTGGCATGCGCCTCGGTGTCGGAATCATTCATGTCGCGGCGGATGGCGATGCGCAGGTCGCTCGCCCAGAAGGTGAACCAGACATAGAGGCCGACCGTGACAAGCACGACCACGACATAGATCCAGCCGAAATAATAGGCCACCATCCCTGCGATCATGGCGAGCTCGACGGCGGTCGGGATCGAGTTCAGCACCGCCATGCGCACGATGGTGTCGACCCCGGTCACGCCCCGCTCGATGACCCGGTTCAAACCTCCGGTCCGGCGCTCGAGATGGAAGCGGAGCGATAGCGCGTGCAGATGCCGGAAGGTGCGGTTGGCGAGCTCGCGCACGGCATGCTGGGCGACGGCGGTGAACCATACGTCGCGGAACTGCGCGAACACCACCATCATCACCCGGCCGACGCCATAGGCGAGGATGAGGAAGACCGGACTGGCGGCAAGGCCGATCGCCGTAATCTGCTTGCCGGTGGCCTCTCCGGTCAGCAGGTCGACGATCGCCTTGTAGGCGATCGGCACGGCGAGCGTGATGATCTTGGCGATAACGAGGGCGACAAGGGCCCAGACCACGCGCCAGCGGAGATCGGGACGGCCTGCCGGCCAGATAAAGGGTGCGAGCTCCCGCAAGACGGTGAGGTGCCCTGTCCGCGCCTGCATGAGCGCGTCGCTCCTCGTCTGCGGCAGGTCTTGCATGCTGGATCGCTTTGCTTTCAACGCGGGGTCCGCGCGGCAAAAAGGGGCAGCGTCGAGCGCTACCCCTCCCCTCACAGCATATAGTACCGCGGCGGAGCGGCCTCAAGCGCGGCCGGCGCTCCACGCGGCGCCGCGCCAGAGAAACGGATCAGCGCACAGGCATGCGGAACTTCTGCTTGGGGAAGATCAAATGTGGATTGTGAATCTTGTGGCGATTGTCGCGGACAATCGCCCGATAGTGCCAACCGCCGCCGTAATAGGATTCGGCGATCTCCCACAGCGTGTCGCCCCTGCGCACGGTGTAGACCTTGGGCCAGTGACGTTTCCGGTGCGCCGGCCAGCCCGTTGCCGCAGGCTTCGCCTCCTCGGCAGCCGCCATTCGAGGTGCAGGCTGGGTGCCGGGTTGAGCGGCGGGAGGCACGGTCCCCGATCCGGCTGAGGGCGCCGGCGCCGATGGCGCCGGAGCCTCTGCTCGCTCCTCCGGCGGCTTCTCCATGCGCACGATACCGATCGAAGCGCGCCCGACGACGATTCCCGTGCGCTCGTCGATCCGGTCGGCGCGGAACGCGTGCTGGCCATTTTCCAGCTTCTTTTGCGTCTCGAAGGTCCATGTGCCCCCGCTGCCGATGATCAATTGGCCGAGCGGATCCTCGTCGAGGAAGAGTAGAATCCGCGAGCCAGGGTCACCGGTGCCGGCGAGGGATATTTTGCCGGACTGAGGCCCGGTGTCCTCGTAGTCGACGCTCTTGAACACGACCGGCGGCTGCTTCGACTCGGCAGGTTCTGCCGCGCTCGGCTGCTCGGCGGTTACGGCCGGCGTGGACGGCCGCGGCGGGGCTGCCTCCGGCTGACGCGCAGCCGGTGCTTCGGACTTTGCGGCCTCCGGCTGAGACGCCTCATCTGGGTAGACCGGCTGAGGCTGCGAGGACAGACTGGGCGGCTCCGCCGTCGCGACCGACAGGGACTCCGCCGGCGAAGACGCCTCCGGCTCAGGTGGCCCGTTGCGGTACTCCGGCTCGGTTTGGGACAATGCTTGGCTTGACCCAGGGGGTGAACTCTCCGGCTGCGGCACCGCCGGCTCCTCCTTGGCGGTCTCGGGCTGAGCAACCTCGGGCTCCCGCCCAATATTGACCGAGGCGCGCCCCGCCACCATGCCTGTCTTTTCGTCGAACGTGTCGGCACGGATGGTATGCTCGCCGGCTCCAAGCTTTTTCTCGATCTCGAAGGCCCAAGTGCCGTCGCTCCCGATGGTGACTCGCCCGAGCGGGTCCTCGTCAAAGAAGAAAAAAACGCGGACATTCGGATCGCCGACGCCGGAAATCGACATCTTGCCGGTGTCCGGACCGGTGTCCTGATACTCGACGTTCTTGATCCTGACCGGTGGCTTCGGCCGCTCAGCGGGCTTGGCATTCTCGTTAGGCACAACTGGCTGCGGCTGCGAGTCTAGCGCCGTGGCCCCGGACTGCTGCTCGGACTTCGCGGGCGCCTCGGTCGCCGACCGTTGTTCGCCGGACGGGACCCGGGCAGCTTCCTCTTTCTGAGGCTCGAGAGTCTTGGAGGGCTCGTTTTGGGCGACAGCTGCGCCGCTCGCCTTGCCGACGGCACCTGGCACGGATTGCTGCGCCGTCAGCGCGCGCGTCCCGTCAGGCGAAATGGCTCTTAGCGACAGCGAGTCGCCAGACGGGAGCGGCTTGTCGAGGACGATGCTCCACGCCCCCTCCTGGTCGTCGGCCCTGGTCTCGGCAACAATGGTGGTCCCACTCTCCACCCGCACCGACCAACCGGGCTCGGCACGGCCTGCGATCACGCCTTCGCCACTCGGCTCGATGCGAACCACGTCGAAGCTCGGCACGGCCGTTGGCTTGAGTGGCGCGGACTCTGCGGGCTTGGCCTCGCTTTGCGGCTTCGGCTGCCCGGAAGCGGGCGACGGGCTCTCACCCGTCACGACGGAAGGAGAGGCGGCATGGGGCCGGTAGAAATAGACCCCGGCCACGGCGAGGGCGATCACGCCAAGCACCGCTGCCATCAACGCGATAAATCTACTGCCCATAACGTGCTCGATCCTTTGGCGAGAGGCCCCCTAAGGTCGCTTCCCATGCCGCCGGGACCCGGAGGCCGGGTCCAGGCTTTAAGCTCATGCCGCAACCTATCGCATCGATCAAGGCACGGCCACCCCGGGCCGGACCTGCCTTTCTTGACGCGCACAAGCCGCCAATGCCAGATGGCGACCATGCAGAAGGCAGCGAACATCCAGAATATCTGCGTCTATTGCGGCTCAGGACCGGGCCTTAACCCAGCTTTTGTCGAGGCCGCGCGCGCTTTTGGCCGCATCCTTGCGGCAGAAGGCATCGGCCTCGTCTATGGCGGCGGCGGCCTCGGGCTGATGGGAGAGACCGCTCGCTCGGTGCTCAACCATGGCGGCCGCGTCACGGGCGTCATCCCGGACTTCTTGAGCCAGCGCGAGCACATGCTGCTGGAAGCCCAGGAGCTCATCGTGGTCGACAACATGCATGAGCGAAAGCACCTGATGTTCGTCAAGTCCGATGCCTTCGTGGCACTGTCGGGCGGGTTAGGCACGCTGGAAGAGTTCGTCGAGCAGCTTACCTGGTCGCAGCTCGAGCAGCATCAAAAGCCGATCGTGCTTGCCAATATCGATGGCTTCTGGGACCCGCTGCTCACGCTATTCGCGCGCATGCGCAATGAGGGCTTCATCCGCCCTGGGCTCGAGCTTCACCTTCAGGTGGTCGACCGGGTGGATGCGATCATTCCCGCGATCTCGCGCGCGCTGGTCCCCCGCGCCGAGCGGGCGGAAGCCGAAGCTAAGGTCGGCGCGAAGTTCTGATCGGCGTGCACCCCTATGCTGCGGTCGCGCCGTCGCGGATCAGCTTGTAGTTGATGGAATCGAGCAACGCCTCGAAAGACGCGTCGACGATATTGGGCGACACGCCGACGGTGAACCAGCGGTTCCCCTCCCCGTCCCGGCTTTCGATAAGCACCCGCGTCGTGGCGTCAGTTCCGCCAGTCAAGATGCGCACCTTGTAATCGACGAGATCAAGGTCCGAGATGTAGCTCTGGTAGCGGCCGAGATCCTTTCGGAGCGCATTGTCCAGTGCATGTACCGGGCCGTTGCCCTCGCCGACCGAGAGCACGGTCTCCCCGTCGATACGCACCTTGACCGTCGCCTCCGACACGGTGACGAGATCGCCATCCGCATTGTGCCGGCGCTCGACCATGACCCGGAACGAGTCCACGTCGAAGAATTGCGGCACATTGCCGAGCATGCGACGGGCGAGCAGCGCGAAAGAGGCGTCCGCCGCCTCATAGGCATAGCCAGCCGCCTCGCGCTCCTTGACCTCGTCGAGCAGCCGGCCGACCCGCGGATCGTCCTTCGGCACAGCGATGCCGATGCGCTCGAGCTCGGCGATAATGTTGGAACGGCCGGCCTGGTCGGAGACGAGCAGCCTGCGTCGGTTGCCGACGGCCTCCGGCGGCACATGCTCATAGGTGCGCGGGTCCTTCTGCACCGCCGAGACGTGGATGCCGCCTTTATGGGCGAAGGCCGACTCGCCCACGTAAGGCGCGTTCCGGTTGGGCGCGCGATTGAGGATTTCATCGAGGATGCGCGAGGCATGGGTCAGCGTCCGGAGCTTCTCAGGCGTCACCCCCGTCTCGAAGCGCTCGGCATAATCGGACTTCAGCATCAGCGTGGGGATGATGGAGGTGAGGTTGGCATTGCCGCAACGCTCGCCGAGTCCGTTCAGCGTCCCCTGGATCTGGCGGGCGCCCGCGCGCACCGCGGCGAGCGAATTGGCCACGCCATTGTCCGTGTCGTTATGGACATGGATACCGAGATGGTCACCGGGGACGTGCCTGGCCACCTCCGCCACGATGGCCTCGATCTCTTCCGGCAGCGTGCCGCCATTGGTGTCGCAGAGCACGACCCAGCGGGCGCCGAACGCATAGGCCGCCTTGACGCAGCTAAGCGCATAATCGGGGTTGGCCTTGTAGCCGTCGAAGAAATGCTCGCAGTCGAGCAACGCTTCGCGGCCCGACTCGACGACGGCGACCACCGAATCCTTGATGCCTTCGAGGTTCTCCTCAAGGCTGATCCCGAGCGCAACCTCGACGTGGAAATCCCAAGTCTTGGCGACGAGACAGATGGCGAAGCAGTTGGCGGCAAGCACGGCCTGGAAGCCTGGATCGTTGGCGATCGAGCGGCCGGGGCGCTTGGTCATGCCGAAAGCCGTGAGCCTGGCGGAGCCGAGCGGGCGCATTTGCGCGAAGAGCCGCGTGTCGGTGGGGTTGGCACCAGGATAGCCCGCCTCGATGTAGTCGAGCCCGAACACATCGAGCTGCTGAGCGATCAGCCATTTATCCTCAAGCGAGAAGTCGACGCCCTGGGTCTGGGCGCCGTCCCGAAGCGTGGTGTCGTAGAGAGAGAGGCGTTCGCGTGCCATGGCGTTCCTCTACACCACGCCAAAGAAGAAATGCAGCGCGAGGATCACCGCGAGCACGAGCACCGCGAGCTTGATGGCAAGATAGACGCGCCTGGAGCCCTTGAACGGCACATCCTTGAGGTACTTCATCGCGCCACCTCCCATGTCGTGCCTTCGGCGCTGTCCTTCAGAACGATGCCCATGGCGGCAAGCTCGTCGCGGATTGAATCGGCCTCAGCGAAAACCTTAGCCTTGCGGGCCGCCAATCTTCGTTCAATCCGCGCGTTTAGCTCTTCGATACGAATCGCTTCCTCGACGAATTTCATATCGCTTGAGGAAATGAACTCGGGGCCATATTTGACCCAGGCGTTCAAAAACTCCGGTTTCTCATCGGGCTTATAGGTATCGGGCTTGTAGAGATTGATGTACGACGTAATGGAGGAGGATGTCGAGACGACGTTTGCTGATGATTCGAAAGTGAGCGCTATCGCCCTGAACTTGCTGTCGATATCCTGCTTCCGAAACTGAACAACGTACTCGCTTGAATCCGTTCCTCTCGGCAGTATCGGAAGGAGTTCACTTAGTCCCCGTTTCGATTCCAGCCGCCGATCGGCAAAAAGTCCGAGAAAGACGAGGTCTGAATAAAGTTCGTTCGCAGTTACAGGCCGTCGCGACGCGGTTTGCGCAAGATCGTGAAGATGCATTATAGCTTCCGGCGTGTTTAGGTCGTCAAGTAGCGAGCCTTCCAGTCCAGGGCTAGGCCTTACTTCGATCCTGTCATGATCAACATTGGCAGTGATTGTCTTCCAATTTCCGATGATCCCGCGCGCCTCCAACAAACCATGCAGCTTCCAATCCAGAGGCTGCCGGTAGTGGGTTAAGAGCATCAGCAGACGAATTTCGGCTCTCTCCCATTTGTGACCTTTCCAGCCTTCCAGCAGCTCATGGATGGTGACGAAGTTGCCGAGCGACTTCGCCATCTTCTCCCCCTCGACCTGGAGGAAGCCGTTATGAAGCCAGTAATTGGCCATGACCTTTGTGTCGAAGGCGCAGCGCGATTGCGCGATCTCATTCTCATGATGCGGGAAGACGAGGTCGATGCCACCGCCATGTATGTCGAAGGTTTGCCCAAGATGCGCGGCCGCCATCGCCGAGCATTCGATATGCCAGCCCGGGCGCCCCGGGCTCTCGATGCCGGCGGGTGAGGCCCAAGACGGCTCGCCGGGCTTTGACGGCTTCCACAGCACGAAATCCATCGGATCGCGCTTATAAGGCGCGACTTCAACCCTCGCGCCCGCGATCATCTCGTCGAGCGAACGGCCCGCCAGCCTGCCATAATCCGGCATCGACGGCACGCTGAACAGCACGTGGTCCTCGGCGACATAGGCATGGCCAGAGGCAATGAGCCGCTCGATCAGCTCCCGCATCTCGCCGATATGCCTGGTCGCCCGCGGCTCGACGGTCGGCGGCAGGCAACCAAGCGCGGCAACGTCCTCGTGAAACTGCTTTTCGGTTTTGGCAGTAACGATGCGAATGGCGTCGTTCAGGGGAAGCTTCGGGTATTCCTCCGCCGAGCGTGCGTTGATCTTGTCGTCGACGTCGGTGATATTGCGGACATAGGTGACGTGCTCGGGCCCGTAGAGGTGCCGCAGCAGCCGGAACAGCACGTCGAAGACGATGACGGGCCGCGCATTGCCGATATGGGCGAAGTCGTAGACCGTGGGCCCGCACACATACATGCGCACATTGCCCTTATCCAGGGGCTGAAACGGCTCCTTTTTGCGGGTAAGCGTGTTGTAGAGCCTAAGCGCCACGGACGAAGCCCCTTTGCCTTCCGGCCGGCCGGCGTTCGGTTCTTTTTGGGGAAGAGAAAGTAAAGGAACAACGACCCGGCCAGCTCTTGCTAGCCAGGAATGATGCCGCCGAAAATCATAAGGATCGGTTGCACTTGCACCATCATGGCTCGCTATATGGCGGCAAACGCCAACAGCGTCAAGCGGAGCATCTTATTGATGCCGCATTGACCCCTAAGCTTGAGCCGGCATAATGCCCCGGCGCTTTGTGCTCTGGGCCGCCATGGCCTTGGCCCGAAGGGCTCTTCGGGGATCAAGTCGGAAACGCCAGTGAACGCCCGTCACGAGCTTAGGCCCGCTTCCTTCGCGCGTAGAGTCCGCCGTCATCCTCGCTTTGCCTTGCTCGCCCTGTGCGGCATCGGCATCGCGGGGCTAGCCGGCATGGCCTTGGCACAGGACAGCGACCAGCAGATCCGTTGCATGCAGCTCCAGCAGGAACTCGCCAGCGCGCAAGGCGGCGGTGGCCGCGACGCGTTGCCCGGTATTGAGAAGCAGATTCAGGACGCCAACCGCGTCTTCCAGGGCACCCAGGCGGCCATGGAGGACGCGGGCTGCTATGAGAGCTTCTTCATCTTCGGCCGCGGTCTCGTCCGTAGCCCCAAATGCCTCAGCATGAATGACCGCGTCGAGGCCGCGCGGCGTCAGGTCGATCAGTTGCAGGACCAGCGCGGCGCGATTCTGGGGGGCGGTGGCGATCGCCGCCGGCAAGCCGATCTGCAGGACGCCCTTGCCCGCAATGGCTGCGGCCGGCAATACCAACAGCCGGTGCGTCGCGAGGGTGGCGGCGGATTATTCGGTTGGTTCCGCGGCGGCGGGCGCGAAGAGGAACAGCCCGCGCAACCGGAGGCGCCGGTCTACCGCAGCATCGATCCGAACGGCCGCTACCGGTCCGTTTGCGTCCGGACGTGCGACGGCTTCTTTTTCCCGATCAGCTATTCCACCTATGCCAGCCGCCTGGCTCAGGACGCGACGGCGTGCCAAGCGAATTGCGCGGCCCCCGCGGAACTCTACGTCTACCGCAATCCGGGCCAAGAGATTGACCAGGCCATCTCGCTCAATGGCGCCGCCTACAAGGATCTTCCCGCCGCCTTCAAATATCGCAAGGCGTACGTGAAGGGCTGCTCCTGCAAAGAAGCCGAATACAATCCGACCGAGATCGAGGCAGGCCAGCAGAAGGCCGAGGCCGCAGCGGCGGCCGGCAAGCCTGGCGCGAAAAAGAAGCCCGCGGCGCCGGCTGCCCAGGCGGCAGCCCCTGCCCCTCCGTCCGGCGGAGAACCGCCAGCGCAGCTTGATGCGCCAGCCCAGCAGGCCGCAACGCCTGCTCCGCCCGCACCCGCCGCTGCCCTGGCACAGCCCGCGCCACAAGCGGCGGTCCCGGCGCAGCAGTCAAACATCACCAAGAGTAAGACGCCCCCAGCGCCCCAATAGCGCGGATCGACCGGCCAACGGCGAGAGAGGTTTGCCCCCGGTTAGGCGCACTTGCCTTCGAGCCGCGCCATGGCGCGCGCGCGTCCGATCAGCGGTAAGAGAAGCTTAAGCTCGGGCCCATTTTCGCGGGCCGTCAGCGCGAGCCGCAAGGGCTGGAACAAGGTCTTGCTTTTGGCGCCCGTCGCTTGCTTCACCTCCGCCGACCATTTCTCCCAAGTCGAGCCATCCCAGGGCTCAGGTGGCAACAGCGCGGCCGCCTGCTTGCAAAGCGATGCATCGGAGATCACCGGCTCGAGCGGCCCGTTGACCACCTGCCACCAAAGCTTGGCGTCGGACAGAGTTGCGAGATTGGAGCGCATAGCGAGCCAGAACGCCTCGCCGCCGCCGACGCCCATCTCGGCTAATCGTTTCGCCACGGCGTCAAAGGCAAGCGCGTGCAAAAGCTTGGCGTTGAGGCCGCGGAGCTCCTGCACGTCGAACCTTGCCGGCGCGCGCGACAGCTTCCCGAATGAGAAATGGGCCACGAGCTCGTCGAGGCTCGCAAGCGGGACAACCGGATCCGAGGTGCCGATGGTAGCGGCGTAGCTTGCCACGCCCATCGGCTCGAGCCCCTCCTCGCGCAAGGCCTCGATGGAGAGTGTCCGCTCGCGCTTGGAGAGGGCCCGCCCGTCGGCGCCGACCAGGAGGTTGTGGTGACCGAAGGCGGGCGGGTCGGCGCCAAGCGCCTCGAACAACTGAATTTGTGGCGCGGTATTGGCGACGTGATCCTCGCCGCGGATCACATGGGTGATCTCCAAGTCGATGTCGTCGGCCACGCTCGGCAGCGTGTAGAGATAGCTGCCGTCCTCGCGGACCAGGACGGGATCGGAGAGCGAGGCGGCATCGACATGCTGCTCGCCGCGCACCAAATCGTTCCAGACCACATCGCGGGTCTCGAGCAGGAAGCGCCAATGGGGCCTTCGTCCTTCTGCCTCGAGCTTTGCTCGATCAGTCTCGGATAGCTTCAGCGCGGCGCGATCGTAAACCGGCGGCCGCCCGCGCGCGAGCTGACGCTTGCGCTTCAGCTCGAGCTCGTCTTGCGTCTCGTAGGCGGGATAGAGACGGCCGCTTGCCTTCAGCCTCTCGACCGCGGCTGCATAGAGCGGGAAGCAGTCGGACTGTCTGACCTCCTGGGTCCAGTCGAGCCCGAGCCACGCAAGATCCTCGCGGATGCCGCGCGCGAATTCCTCGGTCGAACGCGCGACGTCGGTGTCGTCAAGCCGCAGCAGAAATCGTCCACCGCGCTGACGTGCAAACATCCAGTTGATGAGTGCCGTGCGGATGTTGCCGGCGTGGAGCCGCCCCGTGGGGCTCGGCGCGAAGCGGACCGTGACGGCCATGCTACAGCCGCTCGCGGAATTTGTTGGTGATGGGATAGCGGCGGTCGCGGCCGAAATTCTTGGCGGTGATCTTGACGCCGGGCGCTGCCTGCCGCCGCTTATATTCGGCGAGATAGAGCATGCGCTCCACCTTCTTCACGAGCTCGGGCGCATGTCCCCGCGCCACGATCTCCGGCACCGGCATTTCGAACTCGACCAGGCAATTGAGAATATCGTCGAGCACGTCGTAAGGCGGCAGCGTGTCCTGGTCGCGCTGATTGGCCTTCAGCTCGGCGGTAGGTGTTTTCACAATGACATTTTCTGGGATGACCGTACCTTCCGGCCCGAGGCACCCCTTCGGCCGTTCGCCATTGCGATAGCGGGCAAGCGCATAGACTTGCGTCTTGTAGAGGTCTTTGATGGGATTGAACCCGCCATTCATGTCGCCATAGAGCGTTGCGTAGCCGACCGACACCTCGGACTTGTTGCCGGTGGTGACCACCATCGGCCCGAATTTGTTGGATACCGCCATCAGCAGCGTGCCGCGCGCGCGGGACTGCAAGTTCTCCTCGGTCGTATCGGCGCCAGCGCCGTCGGACATCGCAGCCAGGCTCTTGCTCAGGCCCTCGACGGCCGGATGAATGGGCATGATGTCGTAGCGGATGCCGAGGGCCTCGGCGGTCGCGGCGGAATCGCTCAGGCTCTCATTGCTGGTGAAGACATAGGGGAGCATGACGCCGTGCACGCGAGACGCCCCCAGCGCATCCACCGCCATTGCCGCGCAGACGGCCGAATCGATGCCGCCGGAGAGTCCGAGGACCACCCCGGGAAAGCCGTTCTTCTCCACATAGTCGCGCAAGCCCGTGACACAGGCGAGGTAGCTCGCAGCCTCGCCTTGCGGGATCTCGGCGAGCTGTCCGGGTAGGCAGCGCCACCGTTCCCCGTCGCGGCGCCATTCGGATACCGTCAAGGCCTCTTCCCAGGCCGGCATCTGCACTGCGAGCCTGCCATCGGCGTCGAGCACGAAGGTAGCGCCGTCGAAGACGAGCTCGTCCTGCCCTCCGACCTGATTGATGTAAGCCAATGGCAGGCCCGTCTCGGCCACGCGCGACCGCGCGACGCTATAGCGCTGCTCTAGTTTGTCCGTCCAATAGGGCGAGCCGTTCGGCACAATCAAAAACTCGGCTCCGGCCTTGGCCAAGGTCAGACAAGCCTTTTCGCTCCAAATGTCCTCGCAGACCGGCACGCCGATCGGCAGGCCCCTCACCTCGATCGGACCCGGAAGCGGACCGGCTGCGAACACACGCTTCTCGTCGAACACGCCGTAATTGGGGAGATTGTACTTGAAGCCGACCGCCTCGATGCGGCCTTGGTCCAGCAACGCCATGGCGTTGTAGACGAACGGACCTTCCGCCCAAGGCAATCCGACCAGCACCGCAGGGCCGCCGTCGCTCGTGTCGCGGGCAAGCTCCTCGCAGGCCGCGCGCGCCGCCCGCTGCAAAGCAGGCTTCAGCACCAAATCCTCGATGGGATAACCGGTCAAAAATAGCTCGGTGAAGGCGATCAGATCGGCGCCCGCCGCCGCCGCCCGCGCCGCCCTCACCTTGCCGACGTTGCCGTCGATGTCGCCGACGACCGGATCGGCTTGCGCCAGCGCCAGCCTGAAGCTGTTTCTGATCTCTTTCGCCATGAACGGAACTTAGCGGCAGACGCGGAACTGTCCAGCGGCTGCCGTGGCTGCCGGGGAGCGTCCTCGATCCTGCAGCCTACTCTCCGGCCGCAAGCGAGAACGCGGGCTCCGGCCGTCCCTCCCGCTCCCGCTTCAGCCTTTCGGAGACGATA
>Ga0116224_10002072_pt1 | contig 11960 bp, 12 predicted proteins | sample Sb_taG_9_FD_89699 | JGI IMG/M metagenome (GOLD analysis project Ga0116224, IMG submission 89699) | Peat soil microbial communities from Weissenstadt, Germany - Sb_50d_b_LC metaG | ecosystem: Environmental > Terrestrial > Soil > Wetlands > Peat | place: Germany: Weissenstadt | collected 2010-09-21
ATCCAGACATGCCTGGCGGGTGCCGCCGCCGTGGGCAATCCGCCAGCCCAGCGGAACGGGCAGCCCGCCGGGCCACAGAGAGTGCTGCTCCTCATCATTAACAAGCACCAAGAATGTCCCCTCGGGATCATCGAACGGGTTCATTTTCGTTGACTCCTTATCTCCGATCAGAGCGATACGCCTACTCGCCCGCGGGCCGGCTTATGGATCTCGGCGAGCGCGCGAGCTGCCCGTTCGACCGTCGCAGTCGGACGTGACAGGGACAGCCGTAGCTGCCGGTCGCCGTCAGCGGGCCGCGCCCAGTAGAACCGGCTGCACGGCAGGGTGTGGATGCCGCGCTCGACTAGCGCGCGGTAGGTGTCGTGCGCGTCCGGGCCCTCGTCCGGCAACGTGACCCGCGCGACACTGATCCGTGATTCGGGATCGGTCAGTTCCAGCTGCGTATCCGCGAGAACGCCGGCGAGCAGGCCGCGGTTAGCCGCCAGGCCCGAGCGCATCTCGTCGAAGCCGCCTGCCTGGGCATCGGCCGCCATCTTCGCGATCAGCAGCAGGATCACGGCGGAGACCGAGAGCATGACCTCATCGAAGGCCCTGACGAACCGCAGCGTCGAGCCCGCGCTCCAGCTCAGGAAGCCGGCCTTGAGCTCGCTGACCGACCACAGCTTGCCGGTGTCCTCCACCACGGCCCACTCCACGCCGGTCTCCTCCAACACCTGGTAGGTATCGTAATGAGCCCGGGCATCCTGGCCGCGGAAGCTGGAATCCATGACAAGCACCTGGCCGGACCGGGCACAGTCGGCCGCGAGGCGTCGCAGACTGTCCCGCTGGAGTATCCAGCCCGTGGGATTGTTGGGTGTCACCACCACGACGGCACCGACCTCGGCCGGCGGATGCCACGAGCCGGTGTCGATCTGCTGCTCGCTGATGGGCCGCAGGCCAAGGCCGCGGGCGCGGAACAGGTCCGCGATATTGTCGAACGTGGGATGCAGGACCGCGACCTCGCTGACACGTTCCGCCAGCACGCGGGCGATGATATCCAGGGCGATGGTCGAGGAATACGTGCTGAGGATGCGCCCTGCGCCGATCGGTGCCCTGAACTGGCCCGTGCAGCCGTAAAAGGCAGTGTGCGCGTATCGCTCGATGTCAGCGAAGGGCCGCTCAAATGCCTCGTCGAACATCGCGGGGACAGTATCAGCTATCGCGCGCTGGGCCGCGGTCAGCCGCTGCCTGGGATGGCCATCCGTCAGGTTGAATTCATCTTCAAGTGAAGACAGCGCTTCGGCCTCCAGTGAGGTAAGGCTGCGTTCAATCCTGCTCACACTGCTACCTCAATTCTGACGAAGCAAATCGGCTCCAGCCTGCAGGCGGCCCGGCGTGCATGCGAGTCAAGCTACCGTCATAGGCGCCCAGAGTGATGTCACCTGAAAAGGTGATAGCTCGCTATTCTGCCGCTTGTCCCTTCTTCAGGTGACATCACAGCACGCCTTCGCGCCAGGTAGTGTCACCTGGCGTGCAGGCGGCTCTTCGACTCGGGGGGAACCTGGCCGGCCAATACCTCGAATAGCGCACCTGTCGCCATAGCGCCGCTGTCCTAACTCCAGCCACCGCGGACGGGATATACATGGACATAGCCATTGCCAGGCTTGAGGCATGGATGCGCAGCTACTATCACAATGTCGACCACGACATCGGCAGCAGCGGCGTGCGGGATCTGTCCATGGCACAGCTGCGTACCATCTGCGGTTTCGAGCTGGCCGAGCTGGATTCGCTGATCTTCCATGACAGCGAGAGCTTCGGTGGCTCCAGGCTGCGCGCCGCCCTGGCTGACCGCTGGACGGGCGGCGATGTCGACCGGGTCATGGTGACGCACGGCTCCAGCGAGGCGATCTACCTGGTCATGCATATGCTGCTGGAGCCGGGCGACGAGATGATCGTGGTCGATCCGGCATACCAGCAGCTGTACGACATCGCCGGGGCGCTGGGCTGCCGGATCACCCGCTGGCCGCTGCGCCCGCAGGAAGGCTTCTCCGCCGACATGCCGCGGCTTCGGGAGCTGGTGGCGACGGCGTCCGGTCCCCGGATGATCGTCGTGAACTTCCCGCACAATCCGACCGGCGTATCCATCACGCCCAGTCAGCAGAAGGAACTGGTCGCCATCGCCGCTGAAGCAGGCGCCTGGCTGGTGTGGGACAACGCAATGGGCGAGATCACCTACACGGCAGATCCGCTGCCGCTACCCGACGGCTGGTATGACAAGTGCTTGTCGTTCGGCACGCTCTCGAAGAGCTACGGCCTGGCCGGAATGCGAGTCGGCTGGTGCCTGGCCCCGCCGGACCTGCTGGACAGGATGGCCCTGCTGCGCGACTACATCGCGCTCTACGTCTCGCCCGTGCTGGAGTTCTTCGCGGAGCGCGCGGTCCGCAATGCCGACAAGATTGTGGCGCTGCAGCGGGAGCACGCGCGCGCCAACCGGAGAGTGCTGCTGGAGTGGGCCGAGGGGTGGCCGGAACTGGCGCGGCTCACACCGCCCGATGGCGGGGTGACCGCCTTCGTCGAGTTTCCCGGCCAGCCCGACGTGACAAGTGCCTGCCGCCGGCTTGCCGAGCAGCACCGGGTGCTGCTGATCCCCGGGGAATGCTTCGGTGACGCCTTCCGCGGTTACGCACGGCTCGGCTTCGGCGGTACCGCTGACGAGCTTGCGGCTGGACTGTCCTTCGTCGAACAGGTGATGCGCGAGGACGCGCGGATGGCGGTGGCCCCATGACAGACGTGCAAAGCGGCACGACAGACGCGCAAAGCCGCATCGCGGCCCTGTCACCAGCCAAGAGAACGCTGCTGGAGTCACGGGTCGCTGAGCTGATGAAGGCGCGCGGGCCTGTGCCGGACGACCGGATCGTGCCGCGTGACCGGACCCGGCCGACTCCGTTGTCGTTCGCCCAGCAGCAGGAGTGGACTACCGAGCAGCTGCGGTCGGCCAACAACCCCGGCGGTGCCATACGCCTTGAGGGCGAGATCGACCCGGCGCTGCTCGGCCGTGTTCTCACCGAGATCGTGCGGCGGCACGAGGAGCTCCGATCTACGGTCGAGGTCAAGGACGGCGTCCCCGTCCAGGTGGTGCACCCGGTCACGCCGGTGCCGACTCCCGTCGTCGACCTGAGCGACCTGTCGCCACCGCAGCAGAAAGCTGAGGTGCGTCGGCGCTACGACACCGAGATGGCGCGCTCATTCGATCCGGTGCAGCGTCTACCGGAACGGCGGCGATGATGGCCTGCCGCCGCCGACCATCCAGTTCGGGGATTTCGCCGCCTGGCAGCTTGACTACAGGACGGGAGCGCAGGCGGTAGCGACATGAGCGTGCTGGTCGTCGGTCTGAGCCACAAGGGCGCGCCGCTGGCGATGCTCGAGCGGACCGTGCTGGCAGGGGACGCGCTGGCCAAGCTGCTGCACGACGTCGCCAGGGCGGATGACGTCGCGGGCGCGCTCATCCTGAGCACCTGCAACCGGATGGAGATCTACGCCGAGGCCGGGTCGTTCCACGGCGCGGTGGCTGCCATCTGCGACCTGCTGTCCCGGCACTCCGGTGTCCGGCACGCCGAGCTGACGCCGTGCCTGTACGTGCACTACTCCGACCGCGCGGTGCAGCAGCTGCTCACGGTGGCCTGCGGCCTGGACTCCATGGTGGTCGGCGAGAGCCAGATCCTCGGCCAGCTGCGCAGCGCGCTGCGGACTGCCCGCGAGCAGGGCACGCTCGGGCGGCCGCTGGCCGATCTGGGCTCGCTGGCGCTGCGGGCAGGCAAGCGCGCGCAGGCCGAGACCGGCGTCGGCGGGGCGGGCGCAAGCCTGATCAGCGTCGGCCTGCAGGCCGCGGTGGCCCAGCTGGGTGACCAGCAGGGCAGGGAACGGGGTGTGGTGCCCTCGCTAGCCGGCCTGCAGGTGCTCGTCGTCGGGTCCGGCGCCATGAGCGGCCTGGCCGCGGCCAGCGTGGCCAGGGTGGGCGCGGCCAGGCTGGTGATCGCCAACCGGACCCGCCAGCACGCCGAACGGCTGGCTGCCCAGCATGGCGGGCGGGCCGCGGCCATGGCCGACCTTCCTGGCCTGCTGGCCGCCGCCGACCTGGTCGTGACGTGTACCGGGGCACCCGGCCACGTGCTCACCGCAGACATGGTGCGGGCCGCGACGCACGGGCGGGACCGGCGGCTCGTGCTGCTTGACCTTGCGCTGCCGCGTGATGTGGAGCCGGGTGTCGGCGACCTGCCCGGCGTTGCCGTGACCGACCTGGAGACGCTGGCCGCCGACCCGGAGGGCAGCCGCCCGGCCGAGGCCGCGATTGCCGCGGCGCGCCAGGTGGTGGCCGACGAGCTGGCGGCCTACCTGTCTGCGGGCCGGGCAGCTCGTGTCGCTCCCACCGTCGCGGCGCTGCGGGCCAGGGCCGCCAGCGTGGTGGAATCGGAGCTGGCCAGGCTGGCCGGGCGGATCGGCGCAGTAGACGGCGCGGTGCTTGACGAGGTGGCCACGGCGATGAACCGGGTGGCCGACAAGCTGCTGCATGCGCCCACCGTCCGGGTGAAGGAGCTGGCCGGGGCACCCGGCGCGGACAGCTACGAGGACGCGCTGCGGGTGCTGTTTGACCTCGATCCGGCCGCGGTTCAATCGGTCGCGCACGCCGACGCGCTGCTGGCGGTCCGGCCGCCGATCGACGGCAGGGGTGAGCAGGAATGAGCAACTCGCCGCTGCGGCTGGGTACCCGCCGCAGCCCGATGGCGATAGAGCAGTCGCGCCAGGTCGCCGAAGCGGTCACGCGGCGCGCCGGGCGCGCCGTCGAGCTGATCGGCATTACCTCCGCTGGTGACGTGAGCCAGGAGCAGCTGACTCAGATCGGCGGCACCGGGGTGTTCGTCAGCGCGCTGCGCAGCGCGCTGCTGGTCGGCGAGGTGGACTTCGCGGTGCACTCGCTGAAAGACCTGCCGACCGGGTCGGCCGAGGGCATCGCGCTGGCCGCAATCCCGGTTCGCGACGATCCCCGCGACGCGCTGGCGGCCGCCGGGGGCGCGAAGCTCGCCGACCTGCCGCGCTGCGCCCGGATCGGCACCGGCTCACCGCGCCGGGCCGGGCAGCTGCTCTTGCTGCGCGGCGACCTGCAACCGGTGCCGGTGCGCGGCAACGCGGGTACCCGGCTGGCCAGAGTGGAATCGGGTGATCTGGACGCGGTCGTCCTCGGACACGCCGGACTGGCCAGGATCGGCCGGCTGGACGCGGTGACCCAGGTCTTCGAGCCGGACGAGATGCTCCCGGCAGCCGGACAGGGCGCGCTCGCGGTTGAGTGCCTGACCGGCCGGGAAGACCTCGTTGCGCTGCTGGGCTGCGTGGACGACGCACCCAGCAGGGCCGCGACGACAGCGGAACGCAGCATGCTCGGCGCGCTTCAGGCGGGCTGTGCGGCGCCGGTTGGCGCGTATGCTGCCGGGACGGATGTACTTCGGCTGCGCGGCGTGGTCGTGGCAGCCGACGGGGGGATGGCGCTTCGGGGCAGCGCGAGCGGGCCGCCGGCCATGGCCGAGGCCATCGGCCAGCAGGTTGCCGGCGAGCTGCTCAGCGCGGAGCGGGAAGTTATACGGCAGTGTCAGGTCCGGCAGCGTCCGGCGGGCACATCAGTAGCGGGGACGATGACAAGTGAACCCCGCAAACGGCAAGGTCGAAAAGCGGGCCAGGGCTGAAGGCGACACGGCGGCGGGATCCTCGTCGCCCGCACCCGGCTGGGTGGCCTTCGTGGGCGCGGAACCGGGCGATGAGAGCCTGCTCACCGTACGGGCGGCGGGTCTGCTCGGGCGCGCGGACCTGATGGTCGCCGCGCCGTGGGTCGGCGAGCGGCTCGGCCACCTGCTCAAGCCACGTGCGAGGCTGGCCGACTCCGACGCGCAGCAGCAGGACCCGAAGATGCTGATCAAGGCCGCCAAGGCCCGTGGCAGCTCGTGGTGCGCCTGTTCAGCGGCGACCCGTTCATGTTCTGCAACGCAGCCGCAGATGCGGCGGCCTGTGCCAAGGCCAGGGTGCCGTTCGAAGTCATCCCCGGCGTGTCCGCAGCCACCGCGGTGCCGGCTTACGCGGGCGTGCCGCTCACCAGCGACGGCACCGGGGACGTGCGGATCATCCACGCGAGCGAGGCCAGCCGGGTCTCCGCCACTGACGGCACCCTGGTGATCCTGGCGCCGAGACCGGGCCGGTGGACCTCGGCAAGATGCTGATCGCGGCCGGCTGGCCGGAGACCGCGTCGTTCGCGATCACCTGGAACGGCACCACGACCGACCAGCACACAGTGGTGGGCACGCTCGGCACCGTCGCCGCGAACCTCAAGGCGGCGGGCGTGAGCCTGCTGACCGCCAGCGGCCCGGCCGTGGCCGTGGTCGGCGGGGGCGTCGCGTCGCAGCCCGCGCTGTCCTGGTTCGAGACCAAGCCGCTGTTCGGCTGGCGAGTGCTGGTGCCGCGGACCAAGGAGCAGGCCGATGAAGTCTGCGACCTGCTGCGGGCCAGGGGCGCGGTGCCCGAGCAGGTGCCGACCATCGCGGTCGAGCCGCCGCGAACCCCGCAGCAGATGGAGCGCGCGGTGCGCGTGTAGTTCTGCAGCAGCACCCTGCGCAGAACATCAACCGCCGGGAGCTCGCGCAGCCAGGCCGGCGCCGCGCTGTTATAGACCGCCTCCAACAGCGTGTGCCCGTCCCGGGCGTAAGCGATCGCCAGCTCATCACGCCTGGCCTGGGAGACCGGGGGCCGCCAGGAGGTCATCGGCGTGCCGTACCGGCGGGTGAAGTCAGCCACGCAGACCCGCTGCTCCACCCAGGCCGGGTGCGCGGCCGTCAGCGCCTCCAGCGCCGCCCGCACGCTTTCCCCCGCCAGCTCCAGCCGGTTCAGCGCCGCCACCGCGGCGGTGACGTGAGGGGAATCGGTGCGCTGCTTGCCGCCCGCCTTGACCAGGCCCCCGGCCGCCAGCTTCTCCAGCAGCGCGTCCAGCACCACCTGCTCCAGCCCGGCCCCGGCCACCCGGTCCCGGAACTCGGGCCAGCACCGTGTGGTCAAAGCCCGGGTCATCCAGAGGCAGCCCCAGCAGGTACTGCCAGTCGATCCGGATCCGCACCGACTCGGCCGCCTGCCGGTCAGTAAGGTTCTCAGCCCGCTGCAGCACCGTCACCAGCGCCAGCCGCGACGGCGACCACCCAGGCCGACCCCGGGTACCGAAAGCGACCGCGAAATCCTCATCACGCAGCCACTGGCCCAGCTGATCGCGGATCAGCACCGCCAACGGCCGCGGCCGCTTACCCGGATACTTGGCCGCGATCGCCGCCGCGATCCGCGGATCCGGCTCCGGCCAGGCGGCAGGCTGCATGGACATCACATACCCGATTCCGCGGCCGGGACGAGGGGGGACAACGACCGCGGACCAGATCATGGTCTCGCAGACAGCCCGAACCGCGCATGCTGACCAGCGTGTCGCGAATTAAGGACCAGGATCACCCTCAGTCGCAAAACCGCGAAGTCGAGTAGAAATAGACACTGCTGACGACTTACCTGTCTGCTGTCCCTCCTTTCTGTGACATCACGGAATTCGCTGACGATGTTAACGTCAAGGCCTCGGCGTTCCCACCCTGGCCATTGCGGGAAACGAGGAGGCAAGCGTGCACCAGATGCGACTCTCGGATGAGGAAATCGCAGCCATTCTGCCGTTGGTCGACGGGATCTGCGCAGAGTATCGCAGCATCGAAGACGAGCGGCTGATCGCTATGGCCCCCCTGCACTCGCACGAGCTGCCCCGGCGGCTGCGGATGTTTCTGGAGCATTACCGGGTCGAGGAGCCTGCGGCCGTGTGTATCGTCTCCGGCTTCCCGGTGCGAGACGACACCATCGGCCCGACGCCAGATCACTGGAACCTGGTGGGCGAAGGCTCGCCGACGCTGCGCCAGGAGGTCTTCTTCCTGCTCTGCGCCATGCTGCTGGGCGACGTATTTGCCTGGGCCACTCAGCAAGATGGGCGGATCATGCACGACGTGCTACCGATCAAGGCGCACCGGAGTGAGCAGCTCGGCACCGGCAGCGAGATGTTGCTGTGGTGGCACACCGAGGACACGTTCAGTCCCTTCAAGGGCGACTATGTCGCGTTGATGTGCCTGCGCAACCCGGATAACGTCGGCACGACGGTATGCGACGCGGACTGGATCGACTGGTCAAGCGTGGACGTCGACCTGCTGTTCGAGCCCGAGTATCCAATCCGCCCTGACGACTCCCACCTGCCCAAGATCGGGGTCGCGGACCGGCAGAAGAGTGATCCGGTTACCGAGCGGCTGCTGGAGGAGTCCTGCCGCAAGATCATCGACCAGTACGACAACCCGCGCAAGAAGCCTGTGCTGTATGGCGACCGGAACCGGCCGTACATGTCACTCGACCCGTATTACATGCTACCCGACCAGATGGAACTGGGACCGCGAGCGGCTTTCGACGCATTCACCAAGGCCATCGACGCAGCGCTGACCGGGGTCGTGCTGCAGCCCGGGGACATCGCCTTCATCGACAACTTCCGCGCGGTGCACGGCCGGGAGCCGTTCACGGCTCGCTATGACGGAACCGACCGGTGGCTCAAGCGGTTGAACATCTCTAGGAATCTGCGCGTCTCCCGGGCAGCGCGGCGGTCCAGCACCGACCGGGTCGTGTTTTGAACACAGTCGCGCACAACGCGCGCCACCGGGTGCCGGTACTTCAGTTCGAAGACAGGCCAGGGATCCTGGATCTCAGTTGGGGTCACCCGCACGCGGCACTACTGCCGGCCGAGCAATGGGCTGAGGCCACGCAACAGATGTTGACGTCCTTCGGCTGGCAGGCCATGACATACGGCTACGCGGCCGGTCCAGGTCCCCTCATCGAGTGGCTGAGCGAGCATCTTTCCCACCTTGAGCACGGAGCCAGCGACGTATCCCAGTTCTTCATCACCGCCGGCGCGTCGCACGCCCTGGCGTTGCTAAGCACGGTGCTCGCCAGCCCGGGTGACGTTGTGCTTGTCGATGCACCGACCTACCATTTCGCCCTCCGCATCCTGCTCGACCGAGGAGTCCAGCTGGTCAGGGCGCCGACAGACGATGACGGCATCGATCCAGCGGCGCTAGGCACATTGGTGGCTTCCCTGCGGACCCAGGGACGGCGAGTTGCCATGCTCTACCTCGTCCCTACCTTCGGTAATCCGACCGGGCGCAGCCTCTGCGGCGAGCGCAGACGCGACCTCGTGCGAGTGGCGCACCGGACAGGGCTCACCATCGTCGAAGACGACACCTACCGTGAGCTCTGCTACCAGGGATCAGCGCCAGAGTCTTTGTGGCGGCTCGCTGAAGGCGAATTGGTGGTTCGCATCGGTTCCTTCTCCAAGACCGTAGCGCCTGGTCTCCGCCTGGGCTGGATCAACGCTGACGGCGGCATAGTGCGCAGGCTCACCAGCCTCGGCTATATCGACAGTGGCGGCGGGGTAAATCATGCCACCGCACTCGCGATGGTGACATTCGGTGCTTCTGGCGCTTATTGCCAGCACGTCGCCCGCGTGCGTCACGCCTATAAGGTGCGGCGCGACGTACTGGTGGAGGCGCTGCGCTCCGCGCTGCCCGGGCTCCAGGTTCCGTCGCCCGTCGGCGGGTGGTTCCTGTGGCTGCCGCTACCGGAAGGGATCACCGCGACCGAATTGCTCCCCGCCGCAGAGCAGCGAGGGGTGTCGTTCGTCGACGGGCCGCAGTTCTACCCGGATGGCCAGGGTGGTGAGCAGCACATTCGGCTATCGTTTTCGTTCCTCGCTCCGCCGCAGCTCGCCGAGGCAGCCGGGCGATTGGCTGCTGTCATAACAGATCTTCGGAGTTAACCGGCCAAGCACATGCCAATATCACGGCCGGGCTCCGCACCGGGGTCGAGCGTGTCGACTACCGCTCCAGCGTCCGGCTGGGCCGCAACGCTGGGCGAGCTCGTTGATCACCTGGGTAGCGAACCGCTGGGGGTGTGGCGCTCCTCCCCGGAGCTGAGGCAGTCACCGCCGCCGTAGCAGTCGAACAGCACCAGGGCGGACCCGCCGGGCAGGTTGTCCGCGACCTGTCGCAGAGCCGTCGTCTTCCCCGCGCCGGCCGGGCCGTGGGCGACGATGAGCTGGTGGGCTCCCACGCGGACGGCGCGGGCCAGCGCGGCCCGATCCAGCGCACCGGTCTGGGAAAGGTCAAGCGCGGCGACCAAGTCGCAGAACTCGGGGCTCTTCAGCCGTGATCCGACGGCGTCCGAGAGCAACCGGACCACGTCAGCGCACTCGGCGGGCATTGCGGCAAGCAGCGCGGCGCGCTGCGCCGCTCCGGCCTGCGCGCGGACCCACTCGGCGGCTGCGGCGACACTCTCGATGAGCACTCGGTCGCCAGGCTGGTTGCTGACGAGCGCGATCTTCGCCTTGGCGGCTGCCGCTGGGCCGTGGTCGTCGAGGAGCTGCCGATAGGCTCCGGCGAGGTCAGCGGCGACAGAACGGGCCGGGCCCGCGGACCCGTAGGAACGCCGGCGGCGGCGCTTGTCGCACAGCCGCGCGGCCGTCCGCGCACGGTCGGGGGCGAGTCTTACTGAACGTGCCAATAGAGATCACTGAAATGGGGATTCGGCCTAGCGCGCCAGGCCACAACCGTGAACTGGGGTTTCTTCGTCATGCCCCGGGCACCTGCCGGGCGCAGCGTTACGGTCGGCTTGTGGTCATGCTGGAGATATGACGACGTTCGCCCTGGTCAGAGCCAAGAGCGCCCTGACCAACCTGAACTCGATTAGCGCACCGGGAATCGAGGTTAGACGCCCACTTAGCCACTGCGCCCGCAGTGGCAGATGAGGACGGCCAGCTATCCCCCTGCGAGGCGGCGCTCGGCCTCAGCCTTGATGTTGGTAAGTGAGGACCGGACCGCCGTATCCCCGTCATCGCCACGGCGGATAGCGACGCTGCGCCAGCTGGTTCAGCAGGTAACGTGCAGGACGGCGTTGGTGCTCTTTGCGGCCCCGGTCAGTACGACGATCGCCTCGGCCGTGGGCAGGACGACAAGGTCGATCTTGCGGCGGCGGGCCTCGTCCTGGACTTGCTTCATCACCGGCAGCGCGCCGTCAGCACCGGTGCCAATCACCAGCCGGCGACATCGCCAGGGGATGTCCTCGGCGATCGAGAGCGGGGTGTGCCCGTACGCGTCGCGGAACTTCCTGGACGCGGCCTTCTTGCGCTTGCGGATCTTGCCGCGGTCGATGATCAGGTCGTGGTCGTAGGTCACGCCGTCGACTCGTACAGAACCGAAGGAGTACTCGGTGAATCGCACGTTGTGCTCCTACCCACGGCACGGGATCGTACGGCTACTTGCGGCGATCGGTCCAGATACGTCGCATCCCTGCCTGCGGCAAGACCGATCGCAAGCCGCAACGGTTCTGTGCTGGCGCCCGGAACTCGAGCCCTGAGATCGCCGTTGGCCAGCCGAAGATGCACGCTTATCGGCCGACGGCCAACGTCGCGCAAGAGAGCTCCGGCCACAGCGCACGGGAAGCGGCACCCATGTGGGCCACTGCTGTCAAGATGGCATGGCAGTTTTACCCGGTGACCTGCGTGGTGCCGTCGGGCTGGTCCGAGCCAGGAAGATCTTTTATTGCCTGGCTTGTGAGAGGGTCGTTTGGCTGTCCCCGGGGTGGTGGGCGGAGTGGTCTCGCAAGCACCCATTCGGCGTCTCGCCGGCGTGAGGGCGTGGCGCCATGACCATGTGTTCGGGGACCGGGCTGCTCAGTCAGATGATCGAGCGCGGCCTGGTGGCCGGCTCATGCCGCTGAAGCGAGCGCGCCCGGGGGCTTGGTGACCCTCCCGGGTCGCCAGGTGCGTCACCGTGGTGCCGGCGGCGCTGTGGTGGCTGGTTCCTGGGCGGCCTGCGCGGCGGCGAGCAGGTGGCAGG
>Ga0116224_10002073_pt1 | contig 11954 bp, 8 predicted proteins | sample Sb_taG_9_FD_89699 | JGI IMG/M metagenome (GOLD analysis project Ga0116224, IMG submission 89699) | Peat soil microbial communities from Weissenstadt, Germany - Sb_50d_b_LC metaG | ecosystem: Environmental > Terrestrial > Soil > Wetlands > Peat | place: Germany: Weissenstadt | collected 2010-09-21
AGCGGTTCCAGGAAGATGCGGATGGTGCCCCCGCAGGCGAGGCCGACGCTCCACGCCGTTTCGTCCTCGATGCCGAACTGAAGCGTCTTGGGTTTGGCCGTCTCGAGCACCTCGGCGGCTTCGGCGATGACCGCGCCTTCCACGCAGCCGCCCGACACCGAGCCCAGGAAATTGCCGCGCCCATCGATCACCAATTGGCTGCCCGCCGGCTGTGGCGCCGAGCCCCAGGTTTGAATGACGGTCGCGAGCGCGACGGGACGACCCTCGGCCAGCCAGTCAAGGGCGCTTTGCAGGATGGATCGGTCCGGTGCGCTCATGGCCGCGCAGGTCCCGGATCGAGCCGTGGCGTGGATTGGCCCATAGGGTGTCGCAATCCTGTGCGGTCGGCAATTTGAGCGAATATTGCGAGCTTCCTCATTGTTATGCCACGTTAATTACGCCGTCGGCCAATCAATTGACGAAGTTGGAAAATTAGCCACTAATCCCGACAACAAAAACCTTGAGGAGGTCCAATGGCGACGCTGCTTGCGAAGAACGCGCTCGTCATGAGCGGCATCGCGGTGGCATTTGCGCTCGCGGCCGCGTGGCCTGGGTCTCTGGCCCGTGCACAGGGCGCGAATGCCAAGTTCGATGCATCCGTTCGGCCAGAGTTCAGCGAGCCTATAACGCTGGCAAGCAAGGACGGCGTTCTGGAGGTGACGCTCACCGCGCATCAGGGGCAGGCTCGTCTCGACACGGTGGCTGCGCCGGTACAAAACTTCCTCGTCTTTGCCTATAAGGTGGTCCGCGGCACGGCGTCCAACGGGCAGATGTCGGGAGATAATTTATACCCCGCGCCGACGTTGCAGGTGTTTCCGGGGGAGACGCTGATCGTCCATCTGGACAACGCCCTGACCGGCCTGACGATCCGGGATTTCTACGATCCGCAATACACCGCGAAGAGCGAGACGGTGCCGCTCTATCCCGAGCAGATGACCTCCTCGCCGATCAACCTGCACGTTCACGGCGTGCATGTCAGTCCCAAGGGCAACTCCGACAACGTGATGCTGCACATCCCGGCCGGGATGTCGAACACCTACACGTACCACATCCCGAAAAGCATGCCGCAGGGCGCGTATTGGTATCACAGTCATCTCCATACCCTCACCTCTGCTCAGACCTATTTCGGATTAGCCGGCCTGCTTGCGATCGGGCGCACCGATGGAAACCTGCCGCTGGTTACGGAGAACCGGATTCCCATCCGCAACATGGTGCTTCAATACAATGATGTCTTCGATCGGGCGGGAGGTCTAGCCCAACTCAACAACCCCTATTGGTCGCAATATGTCAGCACGATAACGCCGCCTCAAGGCGATCAGCTGGCGAACGGCACGTACCGTCCGCTGCTCGCTCCGGTCAACTTCAATCAATCGAAAAAGGGAGAACAATACTTTACCGTCTGGTACTCAGGCCCGCTATCGATCCGCAACAACCGCGGGCGCTTTCAGTTCATTCCGAGCAATCTGCAACGTTTCACGGCTGATCCCGGGGGCCCAGGCAAAGACGTGCCGGCTGACCCGACGCTTCCCGACTATCAGCGCGACCTGCAATTCACCGTCAACGGTCAGTTCCAACCGGTCATCAAGAGCAAAGCCGGACAAACCGAAATCTGGGTGCTCGCCAATGTCAGCGACATTGCATACATGAACGTCGAGCTTACGGAGACGGCAACGGGCAAGCACCCTGAGATCGCCATTGTCGGTCAAGACGGACTTCCGTCCCCCGAAGTTCACTATCCCGTCACGGACGGGGGGACTCGACTGCTCATACCCCCGGCCACCCGCTACGCCATTGCGGTGACGATGCCCGCTTCAGGGGATCTGATCCTGGAAATGCCGCCGAGAGGCGGTGGCGCTAGCACGATCAGCGCCCCGGGGATCCTTTACTTGAACGACGGTACAGAAAATCCTCCGGCTACACTCGGTAGCTTGAGCGTATTGCCGTCCGCTATCAGTTATTACGACGGGTTCTTCGTCTTCCCAACCCAGATCCTGGCCAGGGCCGTGCCCTCTGGTGGTCAAGGCGTCACGACGGCGTTCACCGACGGACGACCGCTGCAGGCTTACACCGCGTTCGAGGACATTTCTCAGGTCACGCCCGATTTCGAGCGGCAGCTCGTGATTTCAGGCGGATTTCTCAACGATCTCGCGAGCAAGTCCGATCCCAAAGCCTTCGTCTATGCGTTCGCTGGCACCGCGTTTCCCAACGTTCCCCTGATCCAGCCGCGGCTCGGTTCGGTTGAAGAGTGGAGGTTCATCAACAACAACAACGACGAGCATCCGATCCACATTCACGTCAACGACTTTCAAGTCACTCATTATTTCGATCCGACCACCGGTCTCAAGACCGGGCCGGAGATGTGGGGTGTCGACAATGCCAACGTCCCGGCGCCGACCATGCAAATCAATGAGGAGGTTATCCAGCCCGGCGCTTTGACGCTGCGTATGAAGTTCGACGATTTCACCGGACTCTTCGTGATGCATTGCCATCGCCTGAACCATGAAGACAACGGTCTCATGGCGCTGATTAACGTCATCCCGGCCGTCTCGACCTATGCGGTGGCCGTTCCCGGGTCTCCGGGCCGCTCGGCTGAAGTCAAAGTGTACGACGGCAATGGCGACCGGCTCGTCGCCACGGTCACCCCATTCCCGGGCTTTGAAGGAACTCCGAGCGTGGCTATGGGCGACGTTGACGATGACGGCGTCTTTGACCTGATCGTCGGTGCGGGAAAGGACTACGCGCCGGAACTTGTCGCTTACTCGGGGAAGGCGGACGGCGGCAAGCGTGCGTTCGAGACGGAGCTTGCGCGTTTTGCGGCTTTCGCTCCTGACGCTCGCGGCGGTGTCAGCGTGACGGCTTCGCAGATCGACGGAACGAGCGCCGATAATATCATCGTGGGCTCTGGACCCGGCATTCCCAGCGAAGTCAGAGTGTATGGCTCAGAGCTGCCGCGATCGCCGGGCGCGGCTCCGCCGCTCTTCTCAACATTCAGCCCCTACCCTGACGATCGATCAGGAGTGAGCGTCACTTCGGGATTCGTCGACTTCATGTCCGGTCGAGACAGCATCGTCACCGCTCCCGGCCCGGGCAGTCCGGCGCAGGTGAAGGTTTTCAATTTTTCGCTGATGACGCCGATCGGCGCTAGGACTAACGGCAGCGGCGCGGCGGCAGACATGTGTAAGGTCATCGCCGGCGAGCCGGCGATGACCGCCGCGTTCATGCCGTTCGGCACTGGTTATCGGGGCGGCGTCTCGTTGGCCACCGGCTGGCTTACCGGATCGCTGGGTGGCGCCGAGCGGATTGTCGTTGGCCAACTGTCCGCCCCCGGCACGGTGAAAGTCTATTCAAGCGGTTCGGCGTTGCAGGGCGGACCAGCGATGTATCTGCACAGCGCGATGGAGCACAGCCACATCGTCGATTTTACCGAGGCCGCCAGCCTCAACCCGTTTGGCGATACTTCCGGCGTGCGCGTGGCCACGACGAGCACAACGACCGGTGCGGATTTGCTCGTGAGCGGCGTCTCGTCGCAAGACAAGACCGCGCAAGTTCGAAAGTACCAGCTCGTCAGGCCGAAGCCTGACGCAGTGACGCTGCAAGCCGTGTCCATCGCCAAGGTCGTCTCGGTAGCAGGTTCGCTGCCGAATGTGCTCGGCGGTGATTGAGTGAACCGTGAGTGACGACGCTTCCACGCTCCTCCTCTGCGCACGCATTCGTCCGGGGAGCGAGGTCGAGTTTGCACAGTGGCAGGTCCGCTGGCAAACCTCGGTACTCGCTGCTGGGGGTGCGCTTAGCTTCGAGTTCTGGCCGCCGGCACCGCCGGATCAGCTGGAAGCGGTGGCCCTAACGCGTTTCGCATCGGTCAATGCGTTGCGGCAGTGGCGGCGCGGCGACCAGAATCGCGAGCTCATCGACGAAGTCGCGCCGCTGGTCGAAGGCGGTTTAGTGATGCAGCTCGTCGGCCAGGCGGCGATCGAGTACTCTGTCCAGCACGGGGTGACGATGGTGATGGTTACCGAAATCAAGCCCGGAAAAGAAGCGGCGTATCGCACCTGGGCGGATCGCATTCAAAAGCTCCAGGCGACGTTTCCCGGATACATCGGCTCGTTCGTCCAGCCGCCGCAGTTTAAGGAAACCGGCTGGACGACGGTGTTGCGTTTTGACTCGGCGGCGAACTTGGAGGCGTGGCTGAAGTCCGACGCGCGCGCCGCAATGGTGAAGGAAAGCGAGGATCTGGTCGAGGGCTTCCACGCTCAGCGGGTCGACACGTCGTTTCCGGGGTGGGTGCCGAATAATCCCGCTACCGGAAAACCGCCCAACATGTGGAAGACGGCATGCCTCGTTCTGCTCACGCTCTTTCCAGTCGTCATGCTGGAACTTAGGTTTCTCAATCCGCACTTGCGAAACCTCAACCCCGCTGTTGGCACCTTTATCGGCAATGCGGTGAGCGTTGCGCTGACTACGTGGCCGCTGATGCCGCTGGCCATTCGCGGCTTCAATGCCTGGCTGTTTCCCGAAAATAAGCCGCGTTGGATGGTGCTAACGAGCCCAATCGTCTTGCTGCTCTGCTACGTCATCGAAATCGCCATTCTATGGCGCCTACTGTAGAGGGAACGTTCGTGGGATTGTCGAGTGGCTGAGCCTGCCGTCTGGGTCATGAGGCAACGGTCATGAATCTGAACACGGTGACCGAGGTCAAACGCCCTGCAGCGGCCGAGGAAATCACCCAATGGCGCGAGGGCTATGCTTGGCTCGCCGGCGGCACTTGGCTGTTCTCGACGCCGCAGCTCGGCACCGACACGCTGATCGACCTAGAATCGCTGCACTGGCCCGCGCTAGCGGCTTCGGCCGGCGGTCTCGATATTGCCGCGACCTGCACCATCGCCGAGCTCGACCGGTTCGTGGCGCCGGCCGCCTGGACGGCCGCGCCCCTCTTTCGCCTCTGCTGCCAGTCGCTGCTGATGTCGTTCAAGATCTGGAACGCGGCCACGGTGGGCGGCAACATCTGCATGTCCTTGCCCGCCGGCGCGATGATCTCAGTCATGACCGCGCTGGAGGCCGTTTACACCCTGTGGCCGCGGGAGGCACAGCCACGCGACGTTGCGGCCATGGATTTCGTCACCGGCAATCATCAGAACGTGCTCCGCCCGGGCGAGTTGTTGCGCAACATCCATCTCCCCGCCAGCGCGCTTGCCAAGCGCTTTGCCTTCCGCCGCTCCTCCCTCACCCATCTCGGCCGGTCGGCGGTGCTCATGATCGGCACGCAAGGCGCGGAGAGCGGCGATCTCCTCCTTACCATCACGGCGGCGACGGTCAGGCCGATGCAAATCCGTTTCGATCGCCTGCCCACCGCCGCCGATCTCCGCCACGCCATTGAAGCGCAAATCTCCGATGCCGATTATTTCGACGATGTGCACGGCTCGGCCGCCTATAAACGTCACCTCACTTATTATTACGCCGAGCAGATCCGCGCCGAGCTTGCGCCAGGAGCGCTCGCGTGAACCTCACCGTGAACGGCAAGCTGCTCTCGGCCGAACCCGCGCCCGGCCAGTGCCTGCGCACCTTCCTGCGCGACCTTAGCTTTTTCGGCGTCAAGAAGGGCTGCGACCAGGGCGATTGCGGCGCTTGCACCGTGCATATCGACGGTAAGCCCTTTCACTCCTGCCTGATGCCGGCCTTCCGTGCCGCGGGGCACGAGATCACGACCATCGAGGGGCTCGCGCGTGACGGCAGGCTGCACCCGATGCAGCAGGCCTTTCTCGATGCGCAGGCCTTTCAATGCGGGTTCTGCGCGGCGGGTATGATCATGACCGCGGCCACCTTTGACGAGGCGGCGCACCAGGATTTGCCGCGTATGCTGAAGGGCAATCTTTGCCGCTGCACCGGCTATCACAGCGTCGACGACGCGCTCCATGGCGTCGTCAATGTCGAGGAGGATGGGGTCGGAGACGCTTGTGGCAGGAGCCTGCGCAACCCGTTCGCCAAGGCGATCGTCACCGGCAACGCGCGCTACACCCTCGACCTGCCGGCGGACGACGCGCTGCATCTGAAGGTGCTGCGTTCGCCGCATCCTCATGCGCGTATCAAGTCCATCAAGCGCGACAAGGCGCTCGCCATCCCGGGCGTCGTCGCCGTCTTCACCTGGGAGGATGTGCCGCGGAAGCTCTACTCGACCGCCACGCATGAGGATCACCTCGTCGACCCTGACGACACCTACATGCTCGACAATGTCGTCCGCTTCGTCGGCCAGCGGGTGGCGGCCGTCGTGGCCGAAACCGAAAGCGCCGCGGAAGCCGCCTGTCACCTGCTCGAGGTCGACTACGCGCTCCTGCCGCCAGTGTTCGACCCGGAAGCGGCCATGGCGCCAGGCGCGCCGATCCTGCACGAAAAGAGCGTCGCCTTTCGAGACAACATCTATGTCGACATTCATGGTGAGCTCGGCAGCGTCGAGGAAGGCTTTGCCCAGGCCGACGCCACCCACGAGATGACCTATTCGACCTCGCGGGTGCAGCACGTGCATCTAGAGACGCACGGCTCCATCGCCTGGAAAGGAGACGATCGGCTGCATGTGCGGACGAGTTCGCAGGCGCCGTTCATCGCCAAGCAGAAGCTTTGCTACTTGTTCGGGCTGTTCGACCGCGACGTCCATGTCTTCACCGAGCGCATCGGCGGGGGCTTCGGCGGCAAGCAGGAGATGATCTCCGAAGATTTGTGTGCGCTGGCCACGCTGAAGACCGGCCGTCCGGTGATGTGGGAGTTCACCCGCGAGGAGCAGTTCATCGGCGCCACCACGCGCCATCCGATGACCACGCATGTGAAGCTCGGTGCCAAACGCGACGGCACGCTGACCGCAATTCAGGTGCGTGTCGTGTCCAACACGGGCGCCTATGGCGGCCACGGGGGCGAGACGCTGGCAGCCGCGCTGTCCAGCCCAATCGCGGCCTACCGCTGCGTCAACAAGAAGGCCGATGGCTACGCCGTCTATACCAACATGGTTCCGGCCGGCGGGTTTCGCGGCTACGGCGCCTCGCAGACCACCTTCGCCATCGAATGCGCCTTGGACGATCTTGCGAAGTTGCTGGGACTGAATCCCTTCGAGATCCGGCGCAAGAACATGATCCGCGAGGACGATCGGATCGAGTCGATTTGGAAGGACCCTTCCGACGTCGTCTTCGGCAGCTATGGGCTCGATCAATGTCTCGATCTCGTCGAGAAGGCGCTCGCCAGCGGCCGGGGATTGCCCAAACCCGAAGGCGAGGACTGGCTGGAGGGAACAGGCGTCGCGCTCGCCATGCTGGAATCCGGGCCACCCACAGAGCACCGCTCGGGTGCCGAGATGCGGCTATTACCCGACGGCAGCTACCACCTTGCGGTGGGCTCCACGGAGATGGGCAATGGCTCGACCACATCCCACCGTCAGCTCGCCGCATCGGTACTCGGCACCCGTGCGGGCAGGATTGCCATCATCAACGGCGACACCGATCAGACGCCCTACGACACCGGCACCTTCGCTAGCACTGGGACGGTCGTCGCGGGTCAGGCCGTGGAGCGCACCGCGACTGCGCTCCGCGACAACATCCTCGCTTATGCCAGCCGCCATATCGTCTGCGATCTTGCCGAATGCCGCCTCCAAGAGGATGCAGTTATCTGCGCCAACCGGAAGATTCCGCTCGCCGAATTCTATGCCGCTGGAACCAAAGAAGGCCATCGCTTCGATGTGAGACGCAAGGCGTATCTGTCGCCCCGGTCGGTCGGCTTCAACGTGCACGGGGTGCGCGTCGCCGTGCATCGCGTCACCGGCGAGATCATGACCTTGCAAAGCGTGCATGGCGCTGACATCGGCAGGCTGATCAATCCGATGCAGTGCCGCGGCCAGCTCGATGGCGCCATCGCCATGGGCTTCGGCTGGGCGCTCTATGAGAAGATGGCGTACGACGCCAATGGCACCATGGTGAATCCTGCGCTGCGCGACTATCGCATTCCGGCTTTCGCCGACGTTCCCCGCAGCGAGATTTATTTCGCCGACACCTATGACACGGTGGGGCCGTTGGGCGCGAAGGCGCAAGGCGAATGCGGGATCAACCCGGTGGCCCCGGCGATTGCCAACGCGGTGGCCAATGCGACCGGGGTGCGCTTCCCCGATCTCCCGCTGACGCCTGACCGCATTTTCGCAAAGCTTGCCGCTCGATGATGAGCGAGGCAGCCCGGGCAAAATTGAAGAGGTCGTACTCCAATGCGAGTAGTGTGGCGACAATCATCACGCTGGAGAGGAGCAGCCCGCCCTGCACACTCGACCAGGGGTTGTTGACAATTGCGCGCACCAGCCGCCTGGGCCCAACGGTCTTCACGATTACCTACCCCGAAGAGCGATGATGAGGGCGGCAAGCTAACCTGGGAGCTCAAGGATACGTAAACTTAGCCTTCCCCCATATTCGGCGGAGCTCGGAGCAGACTTGCCGGAGCGCAAAAGTCCCAAAACCCGCATCAGGGTTCAGAGCACGGAGAGCCCAAGCTTCATCACCCCCGTCACCACGAGCACCAGAGCGATCAGGGCTGCGGCAAGCATCAGCGCAAGGACGATCGCGGTGGGCTTCCAGGGATTACGGACCTTGTCCGTCATGATCGGCCCTCCAACCGCGGTGGCGTCTTTTTCCAGGGGTGGCCGCTTTTGCCAGATTGGAAGCCGAGGTCGAACAGACGGGACATATAGACCGGGTCGAAGGCTTCCGTGCTGGTGTCGCGGAAATCGCCCGGAATGTAGGCAAGGTTGTAATCGATGCGGTTGCGCCGGGCGAGCTCGTACATTTGGTACAGATCGCCGATGCCCTGCGTTTTGATCAGCGTCGAAATCGACCGGCCGGCGATCGCCAGGGTAGTCGCCTTCACCACCTTGAATTCGGGGTCGAGACGCCCGTTGCGAACGATGTAAAGATGACGGATCGGATTGATGCCAAGCTTTGCGTCGATGCTGCCAGCCTCGATTTGGTTGGGGAGCAGGAAAACCTGATTTGTGGTGCCCCCGTCGACATGCATCTCCTCGCGAACCTGGCCTTCGCCTTGCACCTTGATATAGACCGGCGGAAACAAACCGGGGATCGCGGCTGAGGCGAGAAGGACATTCCGAAACAGTTCCAACGCCCGGGGATCGCCGCTCGAAGCAATCCGCCCCATATCCCAGATGACCGGCCGCTGTGCGTCGAGATTGGTCGTCCCAATTAGAAGCCGCCGTCCGCGGGCATGTTCGCGGGCAACCTCTTTCAAGAAGTCCTCGTCGACATAGGTGGCAATCACGCGGGCGAGCGGCGCATTGCTGGCGAGCGCCTCCCCGCCAAGAAGGCCGCGAATGGGCTGCTTTGTCACCAGCTCGTCGGTGGAATATTTCGTGTAGATATCCTTTAGCGCGCCGTCATAGCGCGGTCCGAGGAAAGCGAACGGCGCGGTCAGCGCACCCGTGCTGATGCCCGTAACGATGTCGAACTCGGGGCGGTCGCCCCTCGCCGTCCAACCCACCAACAGACCCGCGCCGAAGGCGCCGTCAGAGCCACCGCCGGAGACTGCGAGAAAGCTGATCACCGGCCGTCTGCCCTTCTGCAAGAGCTGAGGCCGGGTTGCCTTCACCTGCGCCCATTTTTCTCTGGCCAGAGCGTCCATGTTGTCGGGAACGCGGTCGCCCCAATAACGGACCGGAGCGCCATTGAGAACGGCAACCTTGTCGGCGAGGTCCGGGGTCACCGCATCGCGCGGCAAGGAGGCGCAGCCAACGAGGTAAAGGGCGATGACCAGGGGCAGCCAAAGATGCCCGAGACGCAACCCCCTCATAGCCCCCACTCACTTCACCTAGCCGGAAGGTCTTGGCTTAGCCCAATCCCTTGGCGGCTTCGCAGCTCACCGTGACCGGCCTCCCCAGGGGCCATTGACGTCTAAATGATGGCTAAGTCTGGGCAATAAAACCCGGCAGGGGCAGGCCCGTTTCATGCCTTCAGACTTCTGATCAACAGTTACAAGGCATTCGGAAACCGCACCTAACAAATGCCAACGCTATCTGGAGACGCAAGGGCAAACGCTCGGGTACGTTGTCGCCGAACTTCGCACGCGCGGCTATCAGGGCGCGACTATCTACCTGCCGCATGATGGCATCAACACAAACATCTTAACCGGCAAGCGGCTAGAGGATCATCTTCGCGATGCAGAGTTCAGTGTCACCACGATCAAGAACCGGGGACCTGGCGCAGCCGCCATGCGGATCCAGGCGGTGAGGCGCCTCTTCCCGAAGATATGGTTCAATGAAGCAAACACAGAGGCAGGGCGCGACGCGCTCGGCTACTACCACGAACGTCGCGACGAGCGCAGGGACGTTCAACTAGGCCCTGAGCATGATTGGAGTTCGCACGCCGCTGACGCATTCGGTTTATGGCTGTTTGCTATGAGGAGCCCGACGTGACGCGGGCCTTCAACCGGCGCATTGAATATCCAAGGAGTGGAATTGTGTGATGGACTCTCCAAGGGTCCGCAGATTAATTGGGGCCGACTTGCTAGCGGAGGGGCAGAGGATGGAACGAAACGATAGACAAAATCAGGGAGTTGTATACCTGCTTGACCCATCCAATTTTATAGGGACCAACATGAATCAAAACCCTGTATTTTGGGCCGCGTTTTGGGCGGGGTTAGCAAGCCCGGTAAGCTTGTATTCTGCCCCGGCGTCGTATGTTCCCTATATAAACGGCTATAGTGTTGCGAGCAGTTTCGCTCAAGTCGGTGTGTCTTTGACCCAATCATCGTTATCGGCTTTCGATGGCAGACAACCAGACGACCCCGAAGACTTCGCCGGACACCCCTGCGCATAATCCGCAGCAGGCGTCGCATCCTCAGCCTCAGTCTCCGCCCGGCGTTGCCATTGGGCAGCCGCAACCAATCCCGCCTCAAATACTAGCCGCCATCCTCGCACAACAGGCGCAACAGAGGTTAGCGGTTCCAACTCAGTTGATGCTCCCTGGGATTGTCCAGCAGGCGCAGCATTGGCAGGGGCCATATCCACCGCCAGAGGCAATCGAAAGGTATGAAAAAGTGCTACCTGGATCTTTCAATAGACTTATAGCGATGGCTGAGCAGTTGCAAACGGCGCAAATAGAACAGTCAAACCAAGCTTTGGAATCCACTCAGGCCGATAGCCGTCGTGGTCATTGGCTTGGGTTTTTGGTGAGTGGCTTCGCAATTTTTGGAGCGCTTTTTTGTATCGCGCTCGGCTCCTCGTGGGTTGCCGTGGCCCTCGTGAGTGTTCCAGTTATGGCGGTTGCTAGAGCTTTAGTTGAGGCAACAAAGGCTCAATCGTCTACTGAGATAATAAGGTCCGCCACGCCATCACCATCGACACCGGATGCTGGCCCTACGCCCGAAGCCCCTAACCAAAATGGCGACGGAAGCGTCCCATTGCCTCTTGCCGAAGCCGATATCAAGCCGCCGGTCTAGGTGGACAAAGAGGGCGCCAGTCGAAAGCCGACGCCCTCACTGTGCGTCGGCTAGACGCAAAAGCCCCGGCCGAGGGGTACCCGACCGAGGCTGGCAATTGCAGGAGAGTAAGATGCAGAGAAATGCAAGCCTAGTAGCTTAGCCCGTCTCCATCAAGCCCCTGGTCCGGTCTCCACTATTTCAGCGGCGTGTGCGAAATCGGCTGCTCGACGACTGCCTGCTGGTGATGAAAGCAGCCACCAAGCCCAATCGCCGCTGTTACGATAATGGCGCAAGCTATAAAGACACGCATTTCAACCCCCGTTATTGGTATCGCTGTAGCGACCATAGCATTCCCCGGGTACGGAACCTGTACCAATTTGGCAACATTAACATTCGAAATGCGATAAAGGGCGCCGGCCGAAGCCGACGCCCCAAAAGAGAAGCCCCGGCGGGCACTCGTCGGGGCTTGA
>Ga0116224_10002076_pt1 | contig 11940 bp, 5 predicted proteins | sample Sb_taG_9_FD_89699 | JGI IMG/M metagenome (GOLD analysis project Ga0116224, IMG submission 89699) | Peat soil microbial communities from Weissenstadt, Germany - Sb_50d_b_LC metaG | ecosystem: Environmental > Terrestrial > Soil > Wetlands > Peat | place: Germany: Weissenstadt | collected 2010-09-21
CGGCCGGAGGGAATCGCGACTTTGAGCCTGAGCGATCTTGTGCGCCTGCGGTTTCGTCCGCCGAACCATGGGAAAGTGCGCATATGGCACGCGCGCCGCAATGTCGAGATGCTGGCTGGACTTTTCTTGAACCTGCTCGGCTACGGTTTTGCGTTGATCTTCAATTCGGCCTCCCAGCGCAAGAAAACCTGGCTCACCAATTTTCTCATCGCGCGGATGGACGCCGTGATCGCGACCAGCGAGGCTGCGGCGCAATATCTCCAGCGTCCGGCGACGGTCATCCATCACGGCATCGACGTCGATCTCTATTCCCCGCCCGCTGACCGGCGCGCGGCCTTCGCCGAGACAGGCCTGCCCGGAAACTATGGTGTCGGAACGTTCGGCCGGGTGCGGCGGCAGAAAGGCTCCGACCTGTTTGTTGAGGCGATGTGTCGGCTGCTGCCGCAATATCCCGATTTCTCCGCCGTCGTGATCGGGCTCACGACGGTCGATAATCGCCCGTTCCTCGAGGGCTTGAAGCAGCAGGTCGCGGCCGCGAGCCTCGCCGAGCGCATCCGTTTCCTGGGCGAGTTGCCGGTCGAGGAGGTGCCGCTCTGGTATCAGAGGATTTCGATCTATGTGTTCGCCTCGCGGGTCGAGGGGTTTGGCCTCACCATGCTCGAGGCAATGGCGGCGGGCGACGCGGTGGTGGCCACGCGGGCCGGCGCGGCGGAAATGATCATCACCGACGGGGACGACGGCGTTCTGGCGCCGGTCGGGGACGTCGAGGCGCTCGTCGCCGCGCTCGAGCCGCTGATGCGCGAGCCCGAACGCATCGAGGGTATGGGACGGCGCGCGCGGGCCCGGGTTGTCAGCCAGTTCAGCCGCGACCGCGAGGCGGACGAGATCAGCGCCGTGTACCGGCAGGTCTGGGCGGCGCGGTGTAGACGCGGTCGCTGACCGCGTCCGCCGCGCTCCAAAGGGCGTTCTTAAAGAACGCCCGTCTGTCGACGGGCTATGGAGCGCGGCTACAGTTGGCGGAGCCGATCAGGCCGCGCTCGGCCGCATGGCGGCGATCAGGCGCTTGAACGGCGCCGACACGTGGTGGCGCAGCATCGCCAGCCGACGATCGCCTTCCGAAGTGACCCAGTTGAACTGGATGACCCGGCGTTCGCCGGCGAACGGCTTGTGGCCATGCCAGGAATTGTCGGCCCGCTTGAACGCCAGCAGCGTCCCCTCGACCGGCGGAACCTCCATGATCATGTCGTCGAGGTTGTCGGCCGATTTGAGAAGGCGCAAGCGGCCCCCAGAATTCTCCCAAGCCGGGTTCATGTAAATGAGGATGGTGATGATCTTGCTTTTCGTATCGGTATGAATGCGCCCATCCTTGGGGCTGCACTGACCGCGAACCGTAATCGTCGTCGGCCGTCCGGCGAGCTCGAGGTCGAACTTGTCCTCGAACGCTTCGCGGAACTCGTCGCTCTCCAATTCGTCGAGGAATTCGCGGAACGCGGGGCCATAGGAAAGCTGCGCGACGGGAAAGCTCCCGCCCTCGGAGATTTTCGGATAGTCGGCATTGATCCTCGCGCGCGCTTGCGCGCGAACAAAGCCGGGAACGACGAGATACTCGAACGGCTCCCGGGTCACAGGGACTGCTTTCAAGGCGTCGAGGTCGAGATAGAGCAGACTCATGTGACCGGTTTCCACAGCGGCGGAATCGCCGCCTTTTAGATTGCGAGGCGTGGCCCGTCAAAGCGTGCGCGCTCCAGGCGCGCCACGCTTACGCCCGCCCCTTGGCCAGCGCCGCGAGGATCGCCTGCGCCCGATGGCTGACGAAAGCGTTGGCGACGTCCGGGGCCGCCTTGAGGCGCCAGTTGGGGCGCTCGCGATCCGTTCCGGGCAGGTTGGTCTGGACGGTCTCGCCGATCAGATCGTCGAATTGGGCGTGGGCGAGGATCGAGCCGGCGCCGCCGATCAACGCGTGGACTGCCGCGGCGACGGCGTCGGAGAGCGGCGCTTCGTCGCTCGGCGCCGAGGCGATGAGCCCCGCGGCGAGAAGCGCAGCGATAAGGCCGCGTTTCTCCTCGCGCCGCGCGGTGGTCGCTTCGCCCGCCTGGGCCAACGTGAGAAGACCAAGCGTGAGCCGCTCGCCGATGTCGGCGCCCTGCCACCAACCGGCGAGAGTCGCCAGATCGTGCGTGGCGACGCAGGCGACCGACAACGGCGGATAGCCAGGCGGCGGCCGCACGCGGGGGCCATCGCGCTCGAACCACAACACCCGCATGCCCGCGATGTTGGCGCGGGTCATCCGGTCACGGAAGCCTTCGGGCACGGTGCCGAGATCCTCGCCGACCACCATGCACCGGGCGCGTTGGCTCTCCAGCGCGACATGGCCGATGAGATCGTCAATCGGATAGGACAGGTAGGCGCCTTCCGCCGGACGGGCGCCCTCGGGAATGAGAAACAGGCGCTCGAGGCCCATCGCATGATCGATGCGCAGCATGCCGGCGTGACGCATGTTGGCGCGGTAGACCGCGCTCAACGACGCCCAGCCCTCACGCGCGCCAGCCAGCGGATTGGGCGCCGGCAGGTTCCAGTTCTGGCCTTGGAGGGAAAACGGATCGGGCGGCGCCCCGATGGTGACGCCGCGCGCAAGCGCTTGAGCGTGCGCCCAGGATTCGGCGCCGTCCGGCGCGGCCCCGACCGCGAGATCGCGGTAGAACCCGATCTCGAGGCCGCGTTCGCGCGCGCGCTCGGCCGCCCGCCCAAGCTGGCGATCGGCGAGCCATTGGCAAAAGAGGGCGAACTCGAACGCTGCGCGGTTGAGCTCGATCGCCTTGTCGATCGCCTTGGGCTCGCCGTCGCGCAGATCCTGCGGCCAGAGCCGCCAATTCTCGCCGGCCTCTCCGCCGGCGGCCGCCTGGAAGGCGGCGAAGCGCCGCAACGTCTCGCCGCCCGATCTCGCGAACGCATGATAGTCGGCGATGAGCGGATCGCCTGGCCGCGACGCGCGCAGGCGGGTGAACGCGGCGCTGCGGGCTTCGAGCGCGGTCCGCTTGGCGCGCCACACAGCCTCGTACGCGACATATTTGGCCGCCGAAGCGGCGGCGAATTGGGGCGCCAGCGCGGCCAGCGCGGCGCTCAGCGCCTCGTCGCGCGGCAGGCCGGCGTCGTCGAGCGCGTCGATGAAGATCGGATCGAGGAAGCGGCGATCCGAGGGGTAATAGGGGCTCGCCCGCTCGCGATCGCGCGGGAACAGCATGTGCAGCGGGCTCAGGCCGAGGTAAGCCGCCCCGGCGCCGCCAGCCTCTTCGCCCGCGCGCGCGAGCGCCGAAAAATCGCCGATTCCCTGATCCCGACCGTCCTCGCCCGCGCGACGCAAGGCGTAGAGCTGGGCGGCGACGCCAAAGCGTTTGCGCAAAGCCGCCTTGGAGCTCAAGGCCTCGGGCGGCGCGATGGTCAGCGCGCATTCGACGCTGTCGACAATGAGACGGTAGCGGCCGATCGGCAGCTCCGGGAGCACGATTCTGCGCTCGGAGACGGAGCGTCCGTCGGGCAGGTCGCGCCGGACGCCGTCGGCGGGCTCGACGGGCCATTCGGCGACGGCGCCGTCTTCGCGCACGATCCGCGCGTCGGTTGCGCGGGCGATGTCGCGCAAAGGCGCGACGAGCGGCTCGCCGAGGCGCAGCACGAGAGAGAAGGGCAGGCGGCGGCGCTGCGTGTCGTCGACGAGCCGGGCCAGGCTGTCGCGCGCCTGGGCTTCGCTGGCGACGTCGAGGCCGAGCGTCGCGAGAAGCGCGATCTTGGTCTCCGGCGAGACGGTCGTGCGCTCGCCAGCGACGTCCCACCATTGCGCAGCAATCCCCGCCTGGGTCGCAAGCTTGTCGATCGTCTCAGCCGTGGGCGCTCCGGAGTGAAGGCCGCCGCTCGCGGTCGGCGCTTCCGCGACAATGAGCGAGGACCGGGCTCGAAGCCGGACTCGGTCGGCGAGCGCGAGCCAGCGCTCGGGAGCGTCGGGATCATGCGTGTCGATGAGGATACGCCACGCCATGCCGGCGCGCGGCGCGGGCAAGCAAAGCTCCGTGTCGGCGTTCGACCGGTTCATCGCCATGGCGACGCGATCGACGACGTCGCCTTGCGGCGCCGCGAAGACGGCGACTATTACGGCGCCCTCGGGATCATTCCACCCCGCCTGCGTCATCTGTCCATTGGCGTCGCGCCATTCGACGTCGGGGAGCTGGCTTGAGTCGAACGGCGACCCGGTCAGGAATGCGTCGCGCGACAGCGCTGCGTTGGCGCGGCGAACCGCGATGAGGCGAGCGACGAAGGCGGTCAGCGAGGCGTCGGCGGCGGGCCAGTCGATCGCGCCCGTCGCGTTGTCCTGGGCGTAGGCGTTATTGTTCCCGCCCTGGCTGAAGCCGAGCTCCGAGCCCATGGCTAGCATCGGCGTCCCGCGCGAAGCGAGCAACAGCGTGAGTAGATTGCGCTCGTCGCGCGAGCGCGATTCGACGATCGCAGGATCATCGCTCGGGCCCTCGACGCCGTGGTTCCAGCTGAGATTGTTGTCCGTACCGTCGTGATTGTTCTCGCCGTTGGCTTCGTTGTGCTTGCGGTCGTAGGAGACGAGGTCGCGGAGGGTGAAGCCGTCGTGAGCGACGACGAAATTGACGCCCTTGGACGGCGCCGCGGCGCGCGCGAACAGGTCCCGCGAACCCGCCAGACGGCTCGCGATCTCGCCACGCAGTCCCGGGTCGCCGCGCCAGAAGCGGCGCGCGGCGTCGCGAAAGCGGTCGTTCCATTCCGCGAACGCGGGACCGAACTGGCCGAGGCGGTAGCCGCCCGGGCCTACGTCCCAAGGTTCGGCGATGAGGCGCGCGTTGATGAGCAGAGGATCGGCGGCGAGCGCCTGGAAAAACGGCGCCTCCGGGTCGAAGCCGTCCGCGTGGCGGCCGAGCGACGTGCCGAGATCGAAGCGAAAGCCGTCGAAACCGCCGTGGACCATCCAGCGCTTGAGCGCGCCTACGCCCATGTCGATGACCAGGGGGCGGTCGAGCGCGAGGCAATTGCCGGTGCCCGCGTCGTTGATGTAAAGCGCGGGATTGCGTGGGTCGAGGCGGAACCAGGCCTCATTGTCGAATCCGCGGAAGGACAAGGTCGGCCCAAACTGGTCGCTCTCGCCATTGTGGTTGAAGACAACGTCGAGAATCGCCTCCATGCCCGCCGCATGCAGCGCGTCGGTCGCCGCGCGCACCTCCTCCCAACCGCCGGGAGCAAGCCTGGGATCTGGCGAGCCGAACACCACGGCGTTGTAGCCCCATGCGTCCGCGAGCCCGAGGGCCGGCATGTGCCGTTCGTCGACGAACGTGTCGGCCGGCATGATCTCGACCGCAGTGACCCCGAGCGCGGCGAGATGCGCGATCGACGCGGGATGCGCGAGCCCCGCAAAGGTTCCGCGCGCGGCTTCGGGGATCGCCGGGTTGAGGCGGGAAAAGCCGCGCAGGTTGAGCTCGTAGATGACCAGCGCCTCGGGCGCGATGCGCTTGTGGCCGGGCTCGCCTGGGGGAGGCGCGCCCGCGATCGCTTTCGGCGTGTCGGCACCGGTGTCCTGGCCGAACGCGAACATCGAGGGATGGAGGCGGAACGGTCGGTCGAAACGCCAAGCGTAAGGATCGGCGAGCAATTTGGACGAGTCAAAGCGGCGTCCTCGCTCAGGTTCATAGGGACCCTCAACGCGGAAGCCGTAGCGCGCGCCGGCGCCGAAGCCCGGCGCGACGCCGCGCAGGACGCCATAGGCGTCGCGCGCCATCGGCGCGCGAACAATCTCGTGATCGCCGTCATAGACGCAAAGCGTCGCGGCCTCGGCGTTGGGCAGCACGAGCGCCGCTTCGAGCCCGCGCGCAGAGACGATGACGCCGCGTGCGGCCTTCGGGTCGCTCATTCAATAGGCCGCGCGAGATCGCGATAAAGGGCGGCGTATCGCTTCGCCGGGCCGCGCCAGGAAACATCCGATCGCATGCCGTTGAGCCTGAGGCGCCGCGTCGTCGCCGGATCGCGGCCAATCTCCAGCGCGCGGTCGAGCGCGTAGGTCAGGGCTTCGACGGACGGCGGATAGAACTGGACGCCGGTCGCAACGCCGGCGGCCGTCGCCGCCTCGTTCGCGTCGATGACTGTGTCGGCAAGGCCGCCGACGCGCGCGACGATCGGCGGGGCGCCGTACCGGAGCGCGCAGAGTTGAGTTAGCCCGCAAGGCTCGAAACGGGACGGCACGAGGATGAAATCAGCGCCGGCCTGGATGAGATGGGCCAGCCACTCATCATAGCCGAGCACGCAGCTGACCGAGTCCGGCTGAGCGGCCGCGGCGGCGGTGAAGCCTCCCTCCAACGACGGCTCGCCCGAGCCGAGCAGCGCGAGCTGGCCGCCCTTGGCGATGAGGCCCGGCAGGGTCTGCAACAGCAAGTCGAGACCCTTCTGATCCGAAAGGCGTGAGATGACGCCGAACAGGGGCCGGTCGACCCCCGGCGTCAGTCCCATCTGTGTCTGCAGCGCGGTCTTGTTGCGAACGCGCATGTCGATGCGGAGCGCGCTATAAGTTTGCGCCAAAGCGGCGTCGGTGGCCGGATTCCAAACCGTATCGTCGATCCCATTGACGATTCCCTGCACGACAGCAGCGCGGGTGCGCAGGAGTCCGTCGAGCGCCATGCCGAACTCAGGCGTCATGATCTCCCGCGCATAAGTGGGGGAGACTGTGGTGATGCGATCCGATAGGCGCAGCCCCGCCTTCAGATAGCCGACGCCGCCGAAATATTCGACCCCGTCGATAGTGAGCGCCTGCGGGGGCAAGCCCAGCTCGCCGAAGATAGAGATCGAAAAATGGCCCTGGAAGGCGATGTTGTGGATCGTGACAGCGACGCCGGGGCGAGGCCTGTCGGCGTAATAAAGATAGGCGGCCGCGAGCGCCGCCTGCCAGTCATGCGCGTGCACGACTTGCGGCCGGTACTCGTCGATCGCGCCGAGGCCGATGTCCGCGCCGACCCGCGCGAGCGCCGCGAACCGGCGGGCGTTGTCGGGCCAGTTCAGTCCGTCGGGACCAAGGTAGGGATTGCCCGGCCGGTCGTAGAGATGCGGAGCGTCGATGGCAAAGAGGTCGAGGCCGGCCGCGTGACCGGCAAGGACTCGCGCCGGGCCGCCGAACAGATCGGCGTAATCGTGCGCCGTCTCAGCGTCGGCGAGCTTGGCCAACACAGCAGGGTAGGCGGGCACGAGGGTCCTGATCTCGACCCCTTCGCGGGCGAGCGCCGCGGGCAACGCGCCGACGACGTCGGCGAGCCCGCCAGTCTTGACGAGCGGGAAGATCTCCGAGGCGACGGAGAGAACTTTCAGCTCGCTCATTGCGCGAGCTTGTCGATCATGGGCTGGGTGATCAAAGTGACGCCGCTTTCGGTGCGGCGGAACCGCTTGGCGTCAAGCTCGGGGTCCTCGCCGACGACGAGCCCGTCGGGAATACGCACTTCGCTGTCGATAATGGCTTTGACAAGCCGCGCGTTGCGCCCAATCGTCACGTAAGGGAGCACGACCGTCTCGTGCACGCTGGTGAACGAATGGACGCGCACGCCAGTAAAGATGAGCGAGCGGCTGAGCGACGCTCCTGATATGATGCAGCCGCCCGACAACAGCGAAGAAACGGCGAGGCCGCGGCGGCCGTCCACGTCATGGACGAATTTCGCCGGCGGCGTGATCTCCCCATAGGTCCAGATCGGCCAGCCGCGATCGTAGAGGTCAAGATCGGGAACGACGTCGGTCAAATCGATGTTGGCGGCCCAATAGGCGTCGACGGTCCCGACGTCGCGCCAATAGGGCTTGGCCTCCTCGCTCGACGTCACGCAGGATTGCGAGAAGTGATGCGCAACGGCTCTGCCGTTCTTGACGAGGTAAGGAATAATGTCCTTGCCGAAATCATGGCTCGAATTCTGGTCCGCGGCGTCGCGTTTAAGAATATCGATCAGGAATGACGTCTCGAAGACATAGATGCCCATGCTGCACAGCGCGACCTCTGGCTTGCCAGGCATGGGCGGCGGGTTCTTCGGCTTCTCCAGGAACGCGATGATGTTGTCCTTGGCGTCGATATGCATGACGCCGAAGGCGGTGGCTTCCTCGAGCGGCGCCTCAAGACAGCCGACGGTCACGTCGGCCCCTGAATCGACGTGCTGCTGGAGCATTTTTTCGTAGTCCATCTTGTAGACATGATCGCCGGCGAGCAGCACGATGAACTGGGGGCCGTAGCTCTCAATGATGTCGATGTTCTGGTAGACCGCGTCTGCGGTGCCGAGGTACCACATCGTCTCGGAGACGCGCTGGGAGGCGGGCAGGACGTCGAAGCTCTCGTTGCGCTCGGGCCGGAAGAAGTTCCAGCCGCGCGCCAAGTGACGGATCAGGCTGTGGGCCTTGTATTGCGTGGCGACCGCGATACGGCGAATGCCGGAGTTGAGGGCGTTTGATAGCGCGAAATCGATGATGCGCGACTTGCCGCCGAAATAGACTGCAGGCTTCGCGCGCCGGTCGGTGAGTTCGAGCAGGCGGCTGCCCCGCCCGCCGGCGAGCACGTAGGCCATCGCGTGGCGCGCGAAAGGCGGTGACACGCCAAGCTCCTTCGCGGTTTTGATCTTGGGCATATCGAACTCCGTCAGGACGCTGCCTCTCCTGCGGCGGGCGGGCTGAAAACGAGGAACATGGTCGACAGCGGCGGCAACGTCAGGGTCGCCGAGGCGGGAAACCCGTGCGAGGGGCGCGCCTCCGCGGTGACGCCGCCGAGATTGCCCATATTGGACCCGCCATAGGAAGCGGCGTCGCTGTTGAGCGCCTCGCGCCAGAAACCCTGGTAAGGGAGGCCGAGGCGGTAGCCCAAGCGGGGCTCCGGGGTGAAATTGCAGACGACCGCGACCGGCGGATCGCTCCGCGCGCCGCATCGGAGAAAGGCCAGCACCGACTGCATGTCGTCGTTGACCACGATCCAGCGGAACCCGTCAGGCTCGCAATCACGCGCGTAGAGCGAAGGCGTTTCGCGATAAAGCCGGTTGAGATCGCGGACCCAAGCCTGGACGCCCTGATGCGGCCAATGGTCAAGCAGCCACCAGGGAAGGGATTCGGTAGCGTTCCACTCGCTTGTCTGCCCGAACTCCTGGCCCATGAAGAGGAGCTTCTTGCCGGGGTGGCCCCACATGAAGCCGTAGAAGGCGCGCGCGTTGGCGAAGCGCTGCCATTCGTCGCCCGGCATCTTGCCGACGAGCGAAGCTTTGCCATGCACGACTTCGTCGTGCGAGATCGGCAGCACGAAGTTTTCGCTGAAGGCGTAGAGAAGACCGAAGGTCATCCTGTTGTGGCCCCAGCGGCGATAGACCGGGTCGAGCGACATGTAGTCGAGCGTGTCGTGCATCCAGCCCATGTTCCACTTGAAGCCGAAGCCGAGACCGCCCTGGTCGGTCGGACGGGAAACGCCGGGAAAAGCGGTCGATTCCTCGGCGATCGTGATTGCGCCCGGAAAGCCGCCGTAGACGAGCTCGTTTGCGCGGCGCAGGAAGGCGATCGCTTCGCGGTTTTCCCTGCTGCCATCGGGATTCGGCAGCCATTCGCCCTCGCGGCGGGAATAGTCGAGGTAGAGCATCGATGCGACCGCGTCGACGCGCAACCCGTCGATGTGGAAGCGGTCGACCCAGTAGAGCGCGTTGCAATAGAGGAAGTTCGCGACCTCGAGGCGGCCGAAATTATAGATCGCGGTATTCCAGTCCGGTTGGAAGCCCTTGCGCGGGTCGGCGTGTTCGTAAAGCGCGGTGCCGTCGAAGCGCGCCAATCCCTGTTGATCGGTCGGGAAATGGGCCGGGACCCAGTCGAGGATGACGCCGAGCCCCGCGGCGTGCGCCCGATCGACGAAGCGGGCGAATCCCGCTGGCTCGCCGAAGCGGCGGGTCGGGGCAAACAGGCCGATCGGCTGATAGCCCCACGATTCGTCGAGCGGATGCTCGCTGATCGGCAGAAGCTCGATGTGGGTGTAGCCCATGTCAGTGACGTAAGGGATGAGCTGCTCGGCGAGCTCGTCGTAGGTGAGGAACCCTCCGCCCTCGCCGCGCCGCCACGAGCCGAGATGCGCCTCGTAGATCGAGATCGGCTTGCGCCGGGGCTCGCCCTCGCGGCGCTTGGCCATGTATTCGGCGTCATTCCAGGAGAAGTCGGCGCTATCGGCGACGACGGAAGCCGTCGACGGCCTGAGCTCGGCCTCGAAGGCGAAAGGATCAGCCTTGAGCGGCAACAGCGCGCCGTTCGGCCCCAGCAGTTCGAACTTATAGACCGCCCCGACACTCAATTGAGGGACGAAGATCTCCCATAGGCCGCTGTCGAAGCGCCGGCGCATCTGAGATCGCCGGCCGTCCCATCGATTGAAGTCGCCGACGACCGAAACGCGCGACGCATTCGGCGCCCAGACCGCGAACAGCACGCCGTCGACGCCTTCGTGACGGATGAGCTGGGCGCCGAGCCGGCGGTAAAGCTGGCGATGCGTGCCTTCGCGCGCCAGATAGTCGTCGAGCGGCCCCAGAACCGGCCCGAACGCATAAGGGTCGATGTATGAATAGGGTCCATGCGCCGTCTCGACCTCGACGCGATAAGCCGGCCGCTCTTTGGCCGACGGGATCAGCGCCTCGAAAAAGTCGCCCTTGCGGCGCGGCAGCTCGGCCATGAGGGCGCCGTCGCGGGTGAGCGCGCGCACGGAGATCGCATCAGGCGCAAAGACCCGGATGACCCATCCCGCGGCGGTCTCATGCGGTCCGAGCACCGCGAAAGGATCGGAATGGCGGGCGCCCGCGATTGCGTCGAGGTCTTCATCCCGCGCTCTCCATTCCTCCCGCATGACAATCTTCCTGGCCAGGCCTCAGCTTATCGGCGCGAATGGGGCGTTCCAGATTTCCTTCGTGTATTCGGCGATCGTGCGGTCAGAGGAGAACCAGCCGACATTGGCGGTGTTGAGGACGCTCGAGCGCATCCAGCGCTTGCGGTCGCGCCAGGCTTCGTCGATCTTCATCTGCGTCGCCCAATAGGCGTCGAAGTCGGCGCAGATCATGAAATAATCGTGATGGGTGAGCGTATCGACCAGGCCGCGATAGCGCGCGGCGTCGTCAGTCGAGAATACGCCGGAAGCGATTTCGTCGAGCGCCTCGCGCAGGATTGGGGAGGCGGCGATGTGTTCGCTGGAATCGATGCCCTTGGCGCGGGCAGCCTCGACCTCCCCTGCGGTCAGGCCGAAGATGAAGATGTTGTCGTCGCCGACCATGTCGCGCATCTCGACATTGGCGCCGTCGAGAGTGCCGACGGTCAGCGCGCCGTTGAGCGCCATCTTCATGTTGCCGGTGCCGGACGCTTCCATGCCGGCTGTCGAGATCTGCTCCGATAGGTCGGCCGCGGGCATGATGATTTCCGCCAACGATACATTGTAGTTGGGGAGAAAGATGACCTTCAGCAAGCCCCGCACGGTCGGATCCGAATTGACGACCTTGGCGATGTCGATGGCGAGCTTGATGATGAGCTTGGCCTGAGTATAGCTCGCGGCGGCCTTGCCGGAGAAGATCTTGACCCGGGGCGCGAAGTCGATGGTCGGATTGGCGCGGATGGCGTTATAGCGCGCGACCGTTTCGAGCAGGTTGAGCAGTTGACGCTTGTATTCGTGGATCCGCTTGACCTGCACATCGAACATCGCGTCCGGGTCGACGCGCAGGCTGAGCCGATCGGCGATGACGCGCGCAAGCGCGAGCTTGCGGTTCCGCCGCGCCTGAGCCACGCGCTCCTGCACAGAAGAATCGTCGGCGTGCGCGGCGAGGCCCTTGAGCGCGTGATAGTCGTCGAGCGCCCGCTCGCCGAGAGCCGAGCGAATGATTTCAGCCAAATCCGGATTGCACTCGATGAGCCAGCGGCGAAACG
>Ga0116224_10002079_pt1 | contig 11928 bp, 15 predicted proteins | sample Sb_taG_9_FD_89699 | JGI IMG/M metagenome (GOLD analysis project Ga0116224, IMG submission 89699) | Peat soil microbial communities from Weissenstadt, Germany - Sb_50d_b_LC metaG | ecosystem: Environmental > Terrestrial > Soil > Wetlands > Peat | place: Germany: Weissenstadt | collected 2010-09-21
AGACCGGAAGCGTGGCGACCAGAGTCTTGCCTTCGCCGGTCTTCATCTCGGCGATCTTGCCTTCGTGCAGCACCACGCCACCGACCAGCTGGACGTCGAAGTGGCGCTGGCCGAGCGTGCGCTTGCCAGCCTCGCGCACGGTGGCGAAAGCCGGCACCAGCAGGTCGTCGAGCGTCGCTCCTTCCGCCACCTGCTTCTTGAACTCATCGGTGCGCGCGCGCAGCGCCTCGTCGGAGAGCTGCTCCAGCTCCGCTTCCAGCGCGTTGATCGCCGCGACGCGCGGCTGATACGTGCGGATGCGCCGGTCGTTGGAGGAACCGAAGAGCTTGCGGGCGACAGCACCGATCATCGCGTCGTCTTTCCAATTTCGGACCGCGCCAATGTCATATTCCCCCGCGATCGGCACTGCGTCCAACCGGCGGAAAATGCAGCGTTATTCGGGCTTCTGCAAGGCGACATGGGCGCTTGAATTCTGTTCGAGACATAGGAGGGGGTGGGTTTCCTGTCAATGCGACGCGGTTCTTCACGGCCTTGATGGCACTGCGCTAGAATCGACCATTGCCAAGCGCAGGCGATTCGGCGAGTGTCCCGCGCCAACAAGCCATGCCAAAGGCATGGCGCTTTGCCCCCTACCCAAAAGAGCGTTCCATGGTCTTCACTCGCCTGTCCGTTCGCCGCGCGCTCGGCGTACTCGCCTTCGCCGCGTTGCTGTCCGCGCCGCCCGGCGTGTCGTCGGTTTCCTGGGCGCAGGATAACGATCGGGTGGTTGCCCGCGCCGACGGCGTCGACATCCATGAGAGCGACCTCACCCTTGCCGAGGAGGAGATCGGCGGCAACATTCCGGCCATGCCGCCGGCGCAGAAGCGCGACTATCTTATCAATTATCTGGTCGACGTGGTGGTCTTGTCGCAAGCCGCCGAGCAGCAGAAGCTCGCCGATCGCCCGGACGTCAAACACCGCCTCACCTTCGACCGCAACCGGCTGTTGATGGAATCGCTGTTGCAGGATGCCGGCAAAGCCGCCTTGTCGGATGCAGCCGAGCATGAGGTCTATGACGAGGCCATCAAGCAGGTGAAGGGCGAGGAGGAAGTGCACGCCCGCCATATCCTCGTGCCCACCGAGGATGAAGCCAAGACGATCCTCGCCCAACTCAAGGGCGGCGCGGACTTCGCCACCCTCGCCAAGGAGAAGTCGAAGGATCCGGGCGCGTCCGAAGGCGGCGATCTCGGCTACTTCACCAAGGAGCAAATGGTGCCCGAATTTGCCGACGTCGCCTTCAGGCTCGACAAAGGGCAGATTTCCGACCCGGTGAAGACCCAGTTCGGCTGGCACATCATCAAAGTCGAGGACAAGCGCATCAAGCCAACGCCGACCTTCGAGCAGGTCAAGCCGCAACTCGAAAACTACGTCGCCCATCGCGCGCAGGCGCAGCTCGTCGATAATTTGCGCAAGACCGCCACGATCGAGCGCCTCGACAAGCCCGCCGCGCCGGCGAAGAAGTGACGACTTAGGGATAAAACCGCTGAGTTGTCGTGCCCGGCCCTTGTGCCGGGCATCCCCGTCTTCCACCATAGCGGAGCCAAAGACGTGGACGCCGGGAGGATGCCATGAAGCTGGAAGGCGGATGCTATTGCGGCGAGGTGCGCTACGTGGCCGAGGGCGAACCTATGTTGAAGGCGCAATGCCACTGCCGCGAATGCCAATATATCAGCGGCGGCTCTCCCAACATGTTCATGCTCATGCCGCCCGCTGGTTTCAGTTACACCAAGGGGACGCCCAAGCAATTTACGCGTCGCGATCTGGAACGCCCCGTGACGCGGGAATTCTGCGCCGAATGCGGCACGCATCTGACGACACGGCGGCCGGGCTTGTCGGCCGTGATTTTGAAAGTCGGCACACTCGACGATCCAAGCCTTTTCGGCGGCCCGCAAATGGCGATCTACACCATCGACAAGCAGGCTTTTCACCAAATCCCCGAAGGCTTGCCGACCTTCGAGCGGCTGCCGAAACGATAGCAGCGCCGGTCGATGTCCACATCCATCTCGCCTCTTGCTCCGAAATCCTTCCCGGAAATGCCGCCGGTGGCCGGCGTGCGGCTTTCGACCGCGGCGGCGGGAATCCGCTATCCAAATCGCACCGACGTGCTGCTCGCGCTGTTCGATCAAGGCACCGCCGTTTCCGGCGTCTTCACCCGCTCGAAATGCCCGTCGGCGGCCGTCGACTGGTGCCGCGAGCGGATCAAGCGCGGCGGCGGCGCTAGCGCGCTGGTGGTCAATTCCGGTAACGCCAACGCGTTCACCGGCAGTTCCGGCCGCTCGGCGACCAAACTCACCGCCGACATCGCCGCCAAGGCGGCACAATGCAAGCCGGGCGATGTGCTGCTGGCTTCGACCGGCGTCATCGGCGAACCGCTCGATGCGACGAAATTCGGCGGCGTGATGGACCGGCTCGTCGCCGGCGCGGCGCCGGGCCGCTGGCATGAAGCGGCCAAGGCGATCATGACCACCGACACATTTGCCAAAGGCGCCGCCGCGGTCGTGCGCATGGGACCGAGCGCGGTGACCATCTGCGGCATCGCCAAGGGCGCCGGCATGATCGCGCCCGACATGGCGACGATGCTGTCCTTCGTTTTCACCGACGCGCCGATCGCGCCCGCCGTTCTCAAGACGCTGCTACGCGAGGGTGTCGAGAACACCTTCAACGCGGTGACCATCGACGGCGACACCTCGACCTCCGACACGCTGCTTGCCTTCGCCACCGGCGCCGCCGCCACACGCGGCGTCGGCAAGGTCTCGCGCCTTTCCGATCCGCGGCTGCCGGCGTTCCGCAAGGGCTTCAACGCCGTGCTCGCCGATCTCGCCGAGCAGGTGGCGCGCGACGGCGAAGGCGCGCGCAAACTCGTCGAGATCGTGGTCGAAGGTGCGGCGTCGAAAAAATCGGCGCGCCGTATCGCGCTGTCGATTGCCAATTCGCCGCTGGTCAAGACGGCAATTGCCGGCGAGGACGCCAATTGGGGCCGCGTGGTCATGGCGGTCGGCAAGGCCGGCGAGCCCGCCCACCGCGACCGGCTTTCGATCTGGTTCAACGGCATCCGCGTCGCCCATAAAGGGGAACGCGACCCGGCTTACGACGAGGCCGCGGTCTCCGCGACCATGCGCAAGCCCGAGATCACCCTGAAAGTCGCGCTCGGCCTCGGCAAAGGCCGCGATCGCGTGCTGACCTGCGACCTCACCAAAGAGTACATTACCATCAACGGCGATTACCGGTCTTGACGGTTCCTTAACCAGTGCGGCGGAAGCCGGAAGTTAAACGACGGAATTGAAACGCCTTTTACCATGCAGCCGGTAGATTGAGCGTGGCCGTAAGCGTCAAAGTGGTCCTCGTTGCCGCCTGCGCCCTCATCGACGCCGACGGCCGCGTGCTTATCGCGCAGCGGCCAGAGGGCAAGCCGATGGCGGGGCTGTGGGAATTCCCCGGCGGCAAGGTCGAGGCCGGCGAGCAGCCGGAGAACACACTGATCCGCGAATTGAATGAGGAGCTGGGAATCGTCGTCAAGGAAGAGTGTCTGGCACCGCTGACTTTTGCGAGTCATCGTTATCCCGACTTCCACCTGCTCATGCCACTTTATGTCTGCCGACGTTGGCAAGGAATCGTCGAAGCGCGGGAGGCGCAGAAACTCAAATGGGTGCGGCCGAACGATCTGCGCAACTATCCGCTGCCGCCGGCCGACGAACCGCTGATCCCGCACCTGACGACGCTGCTGTGATGCGAACAAAAGGCAAAAGGCCCATGTTCAAATCTTCACACAGGACCCACACGGCGTTCCGCCGTTTCCTCGGCGACGACAACGGCGCCACCGCCATCGAATATGCGCTGATCGCATCCGGCGTCTCCATCGTCATTGTCGGAACGGTCGCCACCCTGGGCTCCCAGGTCACGGGCATGTTCACGAGCGTCGCCACGGCGTTGAAATAAAGCCTTCGCTGTCATTCGGCCGGGCCGCACAAGCGCAAAGACGCAGCGTCCTCAGAGCGACGAATTCAACTTCCCGCCTTCTCGCCGGTCGAGATTTCGCGCGTGCCGAGCGCATCGGCGAGGCGCGTCTTTGCCGAACCCGGCTTGAGCGGCTGCTGCTGGCTCGGATGCGGCGCCCAGCCCGACAGCCAGACGATCTCGAAGGTGGCGCGGATACGGCCATCGCCGTCGGCGAAGCGCCCGGCGTAAATTTCCGCCATGCGCAGAAGCGTCGCGCGCTTGAGCGGCGCGCGGCGGCGATCGTCGAGCGCGTTGGTCGCGCCCATGCGGCGCAAATCGTGCATCAGCGCGAAAACCGAATCGTAACGCACGGTGACGCGGTCGGAATCGGCAACCGGAAGCGCAAAGCCCGCGCGCTGCAACAGCGCGCCGAGGTCGCGCACATCGGCGAACGGCGCCACGCGCGGCGAGACGCCGCCCTCGATTTCGCTTTCGGCAGCGGCGAAAGCCTGACGCAGCTCGGTCAGCGTTTCGCCGCCGACCAGCGCGGCGAGGAACAATCCGTCGGGCTTTAACGCGGGACGGATTTGCACGAGGGCGCCGGGCAGATCGTTGACGAATTGCAGCGCCAGCGCTGAGACCACGAGATCGAACGCGGCGTCGCGGAACGGCAATGTCTCCTCGTCGGCGGCGACAAGCGGCGTCGCCAGCGTTCCGCCGCGCGCCGGCATCGCATCGGCCCCGACAATCTTGTTGACGGAGCCAAGGCCGGCGAGCGCAACACGGACCGCTTCGCCCGGCGTGCCGAGATCGAGTGCAAGCGAAAACCGCCGCAGCACCGTGCCGAGCCGCTCGGCAAGATCGGTGGCGGCGCGATCGAGCAAAAACGTCGCCGGGCGCAATCCCGCCGCGCGCCGCCGGCGTTGGCGGATGAGCGCGCGGTCGAAGATCAGCGGGCTCGGCAATGTCGGGCGATCGGCCATACTCTCATTCTCTCACCGCCAGGCGGCGCTTTCCAATGCAAGCCCAGAGGCGCAAGGCCCGAAGGCGAAAGTGACAATGTCCTTGTCCGGCGATATGGCGGTCATCGCCACCGCGACACGGCGCAAACGCGCGGCCGATACGGCGCGCTCGATTTTGCGCGCGGCACTCGATCTCGCTTTGCCGCGGCTGTGCGCTGCCTACCGCGAGCCCGTTGAAGGGCAAGGGCTTTGCCCCAAATGCTGGTCGAAACTCTCCTTCATCACTCGTCCCTATTGCGAGCGGCTCGGCATTCCCTCCGTCTATGATCCCGGCCCCGGCATCCTCTCCATGGAGGCGATCGCCGACCGCCGGCTTATCATCGCGCCCGCGCCGCCGTGCGCTTCGATGAGATTTCCCGCGCTTTGGTGCATGCGCTGAAATATGGCGACCGGCTCAATCTAGCGCCAATGATGGGACAATGGCTCGGCAATGCCGGCCGCGAAATCCTGGCCGAGGCCGACGCGCTGGTGCCGGTGCCGCTGCACTGGCGCCGGCGCTGGGCGCGGCGCTTCAACCAGTCCGCCGTGCTGGCGGCCGCGGTCTCCGCCACGAGCGGCGTGCCGATCGTCGCCAACGTGCTCAAGCGCGTGAAAGCGACCGCGCAGCAGGTCGGGCTGTCGCGCACCAACCGCGCCGCCAATGTGCAGGGCGCGTTCCGCGTGCCGCCGGAAAGCAAGGCTGCCATCATCGACCGCCGCCTGGTTCTCGTCGACGACGTGCTCACGTCCGGTTCCACGGCCGAGGGCTGCGCCCGGGTGCTGTTGCGGGCCGGCGCCGCCAATGTCGACGTGCTCGTCTTCGCCCGGGTTGCCGATCCGGTGCGGACGTCCATATAAGGAATCAGCTATAATTAACGTGCTATTATGACTTCCGTTGAAATCTATACGCGGCAATATTGCACCTATTGTCATTGGGCGAAGGAACTGCTTTCGCGCAAGGGCGTGACATTCCGTGAGTTCGACGTCACGGGGAATTTGCAGATGCGCCAGGAAATGATCGAGCGCGCCCACGGCGGCGACACATTCCCGCAGATTTTCATCGGCGCCACTCACGTCGGCGGCTGCGATGAGCTCTATTCGCTGGAAGAGGCGGGCAAGCTCGACGCGCTGCTCGGGCGCGCCGACGGCAAGTCCGGCGAGAGCCCGCGGGCATGAACGCCCCGACATCCTCGGTCTTCAAGGTCGGCCTCGTGCAGATGCGTTCGGGGGTCGATCCGCAGGCCAATCTTGCGGCAGCGCTGGCGGCGATCGAGGAAGCAGCTGGCGCCGGTGCGGCTTACGTGCTGACGCCGGAAATGACCAACATCATGGAGGTCAAGCGCGAGCGCCTGTTCGCCGCCATTGCCGAGGAAGAACTCGATCCGACACTCGCGGCTTTGCGCGAAGCGGCGCGCAAGTTTTCGATCTACATCCACATCGGCTCGCTGGCGGTGAAGGTATTGCCCGACAAGGCGGTGAACCGTTCGTTCCTGATCGACCGCCGCGGCAGTGTGGTCGCGCGCTACGACAAGATCCACATGTTCGACGTGGACCTCGCCAACGGCGAAAGCTACCGCGAATCGCGCAATTATCGCCCCGGCGATCTCGCCGTCGTCGCCGACCTCCCCTGGGGCCGGCTCGGCATCACCGTCTGTTACGATTTGCGGTTCCCGGCGCTCTATCGCGCGCTCGCCGAGGCCGGAGCGTCATTCTTCTCCATTCCTTCCGCCTTCACCCGGCAGACCGGCGAAGCGCACTGGCACGTGCTCATTCGCGCGCGCGCCATCGAGAACGGCTGCTTCGTGTTCGCCGCCGCGCAAGGCGGCAAGCATGAGAACGGGCGCGAGACATTCGGCCATTCGCTCGTCGTCGATCCGTGGGGCCAAATCCTCGCCGAGGGCGGCACCGAGCCGGGCCTCATCCTCGCCGACGTCGATCCCGCGCAGGTCGCCGCCGCGCGCTCGCGGATTCCCTCGCTGCATCATGGCCGGCGCTTCGAGGTCATCGAGCCGATGGCCGAGCCGACTCATCTGCGCGCGGTGCGGGGGCCGCTATGATCCGCTACGCGCTGCATTGCCAAGAGGGCCACGACTTCGAGAGCTGGTTCCAGAACTCGGCCGCCTACGACAAGCAGGCAAAGCGTGCGCTCATCGCCTGCCCGATCTGCGGCTCGACCGAAGTGGAGAAAGCGATCATGGCGCCGCGGCTCAACCGTGCCGAAGCTCCCGAGCCGCCGAACCTGCCGCCGGCCGCTCCAGCGCCGCCGCCGGTCAAGACACCGGTCGCCATGATGTCGCCGCCGGAGCGCGAACTGCGCAAGAAGCTCAAGGAGCTGCGCGACCACATCACTAAGAACGCGGATTATGTCGGCCCGCGATTTCCTGAGCAGGCCCGCAAGATTCATTACGGCGAGATCGAGCACCGCTCGATCTACGGCGAAGCGTCACCGGACGAGGCAGAGGAATTGCACGAAGAGGGCATCGAATTTCATCCGCTGCCGATCCTGCCGGACGAGTTTAATTGACGCGCCGTCGCGCAAAGAAAAGCGCCATCATCCGCCGAACAAACTCAGCGGGAAGAAGGTCAGATCGAGCGTCTTCCACTCTTTGTACCGCGCGGGCGGGAGCAGGGTGTAAGGTTGGCATTTTTGCAGCGCTTGAATTGCGCTTTGCACTAAGGCCTCCTCTTTCGGCGACGCGACCGGATCGAGCAATTGCGGCGGCGACGCCAAGGTACCGTCGCGGTTGAGCGAAACCCGCAGCGTGACACTGATCTTGTCGCCGACGTCGATCCCGGGCGGCATGGCCGAGCACGAACTGACCCGTTCGCGGAATGGAGCGGTAAAGTCGTAGGTGGGCTGAAGGGCGCCGATGGGTGGGGCGGCGAAACCGCCGCCGAGCCGTCCGCCCATCAGCGCAAGCTGCGCGAACGTCTCAGCGGGGCTCGGTTGGTCCGGTGTGTCCTCGGGCTGCGGCCGAGGCGGGGCAGGCGGCGGCTCGGACATCTGAATCTGGGCGTTTTCAGGCTCGGCCGTCTCGGCGTGAGCCGTGTCGGCCTTTGCCGTCTGCGGCTGCGCCATCGCCTGTCGGGCGTTCTGCTGCGGGTTTGAGCGCTGTTGCTGCTGTTGCGGCGACGGTGGGGCCGGTTTGGGCGGCGGCTGCGCGACGCTGGCATTGGCGGATTTCGCCGACACCTCAGACCCGGACGTCCGCAAATCCGAAGGGGTGCCTTGGAGCCGCGGGGCTTCGTCCGGCGGCACGATGTCGACCAGCATCGAATCCTGCGACATCGGTCGCAAAGAGCTCGCGCCGAAAAAGATCAGGCCCAGCAGCAAAGCCCCCACATGGCCGATGACCGAGATGACAACCCCGGGGTGAATGAACCGCTTCAATCCGATCATGGTGGGTCGTATCAAAAATCCCCGCCCCGGCGCGGCGTCATATCGGGCACTGCAGAACGTTGTCTTTTCTATTTTTGTTTATTTTGCGGTCGCGCGACCGCATTCCGTCACGAGCCTCAATACGCCCAGAGCAACAGACCGACGCCGGCAACAACCAGCGCCATGCCGGCGGCTTCGCGCGCGGTCGTCTTCTGGCCGAAGGCAAAGCGGGCGACGAGCTGCGCGAACAAGACCTCGATCAGCGCCAGCGTGCGCACGCTCGCGGCGGTGGCGAGCGCAAAAGCGAGGAACCAGAACTGCGAGGCGACCGCGCCGGCGAATCCCGCGGACAGCGACGGCTTCCAGGCGCGCAGGATGGCGGCCAGCACCGAAGGCTGGCGCAGCCAGAGATAAAGCGACAGCAACACCGCCTGCATGGCAATGCCGACCGCGAGCGTGAACGTCGCCGCCATCAGGTAATTCGGCAAATCGAGATTGAGGATGGCGCCGCGGAAGCCGATCGCCGACAGCGCAAACATGCCGGCAGAGGCAAGCCCGATGAGCGTCGGCCGAATCCCGCCGATCATGCCGCCCGGCTTGGTCGACATGGCCACCACGCCGGCGGTGGCGATAATGATGGCCGTCATCATCGGCCAGGTCACGATATCGCCGAGAAAGATCAGGCCGAACACCGCCACCTGAATCGGTTCGGTCTTGAGGTAGGCGATGGCGACGACGAAGGAGCGCTCGCTCATGGCGGCGAGCATCAGCGCCGTGGCGGCGACCTGCGTGACGGCGCCGTCGATCACCCACGGCCAGAAGCTCAAGCCCGGCCGCGGCAACGGCATTCCGGTGGCGATCAGCACGCCGGCGAGAAAGACGAGCACAAATGGAAAGCCGAACAAAAACCGGACATGGGTGGCGCCGACCGTGCCGAGGCTCGTCGTTAGTTCGCGCTGCATCGCGTTGCGGACGGTCTGGGCGATGGCGGCGATGACGGTGAAAACGGCCCAGAGCCAAGAGGAAGTCGTCACGTGACCACTACGCCGCCTTCTCCGCGACCACCATGTAGTTCACATCCATATCGGCGCCGAGCTGCCAGCGGTCGGCGAACAGGTTATAGACGACGCCGGTTTCGCCGATGACATGCAATCGCGCGTGCTCGATCGCGGCCTCGAGTTCATTGGGCGTCACGAACTTGTCCCATTGATGAGTGCCGCGCGGCAGCCAGCGTAGGATATATTCGGCGCCGACGATCGCCAGCGCGAAACTCTTGGCCGTGCGGTTGAGCGTGGCGACGAACATGAGCCCGCCGGGCTTTACCGTTGCCGCCGCAAGTTCGACGAACAGCCCGACATCGGTGACATGCTCGACCACTTCCATGACGAGAACTACATCGAATTTTTCGTCGGCTTGCGCCAGCGCCTCGACGCCGGCGCCACGGTAGTCGATGGCAAGGCCCGACTGCGCCGCGTGTTGCTGCGCCACCGCGATGTTTTGCTCGGACGGATCGGCGCCGACGACCGCGGCGCCGAGCCGCGCCAGCGGCTCGCAGAGAATGCCGCCGCCGCAGCCGATATCGAGAATGCGCAAACCCGCGAGGCTGTCGAGCCGCGCCGGATCGCGGTTGAAATGCGCGGTAACGGCGTCGCGGATGAACGCGAGGCGGACCGGATTGAACTTGTGCAGCGCCGCCATCGGCCCTTGGGGGTCCCACCATTGCCCGGCGACGCGCGAGAAGCGCGCGATCTCGTCCCGGTCGATGGTGCCGGCTTCGTTCGGCTGTCGGTCCATGGACTTGCCTTATCCGTTCTCGCTCCCTTGTGGAAGAATTTCCGCCAGCGGAAAAGGGCCACGGTCCACCGGATTGCCGGCGGCGTATTGGCGCGTTGCGCCGGCTGCCGATCTGAAGGAAGATATGGAAAGGGACGAAACAAGAACCGAGAGGGAGCGATGCAAAAGATTTTATACGGCCTCGCCGGATTGGCGTTGGCGCTCGCAGGGGCAAGCGCTGCCGACGCCCAGGACACGGTGACGATCGGAATCATCAATCCGTATTCCGGGCAGTTCGCCGACACCGCCATACAAATGGACAACGCCATCAAGCTCTACGTGACGCAACATGGCGATATGGTCGCCGGCAAAAAGCTCATATTCGTCCGCAAGGACGTGGGCGGCGTTGCGCCCGACCTCGCCAAACGGCTCGCGCAGGAACTCGTCGTGCGCGACCACGCCGACATCCTCGCCGGTTTCGCGCTTACGCCCAACGCGCTCGCCGCCGGCGACGTGTCGGCGGAAGCGAAAAAGTTCATGGTGGTCATGAATGCAGCCACTTCGATCATCACCACAAAATCCCCCTACATCGCGCGCACCTCGACCACCACGCCACAGTTGAACCAGACGCTCGGCACCTGGGCGGCGAAAAAGGGAATCAAGAGCGCCTACACCATGGTCTCCGATTACGGCCCCGGCATCGACGCCGAAGGCGCTTTCCATCTGGGCTTCAAGGAAGCGGGCGGCGAGATCGTCGGCTCGGTTCGTTTCCCGGTGGCCAACCCGGATTTCTCCGCCTTCGTTCAGCGCGCCAAGGATTCCAACGCCGAGGCGATTTACATCTGGATCCCCGGCGGCGCCCAGCCGGCCGCGGTCGGCAAGGCGCTCGCGGAGCGCGGCGTGGACCCGTCCAAGGTCAAGGTGATGGGCCAGGACTCGCTCGCCTTCGAAAGCGCGCGCAAGAGCATGGGCGACGTGGCGCTCGGCATCATCACGGTGTCCGACTACGATTCCAATATCGACTCGGCCCTCAATCGTGAATTCGTGAAGGCCTATAACGAGGAGTTCCACCGCAATCCGGACATCTATTCGATCGGCGGCTACGACGGCATGCGTCTCATCTACGAAACCTTGAAAAAGACCGGCGGCAATGCCGACGGCGACGCCCTGATCGGCGCCGCCAAGGGCATGAGCTGGCAAAGTCCGCGCGGACCCATCACCATCGATCCGGAGACGCGCGACATTATTCAGAACGTGCACATCTTCCGCGTCGAGAAGGTCGGCGACGAGTTGCTCAACGTCGAGATCGACAAGGTCGAGAACGTCAAGGATCCGGTGAAGGAGCGTATGAAGAAGTAATCCGGCCTCCTGAAAGCGCCGCGCGCGAGCGCCTTGGCGGGCGGGCGCGGGCCGCGGATCGAAACAAGGCAAAACGCCGCGGACAGCAATGTCCGCGGCGCTTTTCTTTACCGGCCGGCTCAGGCATGCTCGGCATCAACAATAAACGGGAGGATACGATGACGCGCTATTTGGTCGCCAGCATAGCCGCGCTCGCGTCGACCCTGATCGGGTACGGCGCTCGTGCCGAAGACACGGTCAAGATCGGCCTGATCCTGCCGTATTCGGGGCAGTTCGCCGACACGGCGACGCAGATGGATGACGGCTTCAAGCTTTATCTCAAGCAGCACGGCGACAAGCTCGGCGGCAAGACCGTCGAGATCGTGCGCAAGGATGTCGGCGGCATCAACCCGCCGGTGGCCAAGCGGCTGGCACAGGAACTGGTGACCCGCGACAATGTCG
>Ga0116224_10002090_pt1 | contig 11894 bp, 14 predicted proteins | sample Sb_taG_9_FD_89699 | JGI IMG/M metagenome (GOLD analysis project Ga0116224, IMG submission 89699) | Peat soil microbial communities from Weissenstadt, Germany - Sb_50d_b_LC metaG | ecosystem: Environmental > Terrestrial > Soil > Wetlands > Peat | place: Germany: Weissenstadt | collected 2010-09-21
CCTTCCTGAGAATAAGTGACGCCGTTGTTAGTTTGCGCGGCATGCAGCGGCTTGCTGGTCCTTGCGCTCAGCGTTTTCAGAGCCTTTGGCGGGTGTCGGTGCAGGCACCGCGGGTGCAGGTGCCGGTGCGGGTGCGGCCGGGGCTCTGTCTGGTACGTTTGGTAGCGGTCGGCGCAGCCGCCCAATACAAGACAGGCCGCTACGACGGCGGACGCAATACGCATGACTGATCCCCCTGCTTGGCGATGCAAGCGGGGTCAGCTTGCAGGGAGAACCTAAACAATCCCCTTACGCACTGGGCTGAGCCGCTTCTCGTGCAAACCTGCAAACCCGTCTGCGAAACAGACTGAGGGACCACTGCGGACTTGCCTGCGGACTGGCGCGGTTTCATCGGCGTTTCCGCCTAAACTGCGCAGCACCACGCCATGCATCGATGCTGGCGTTCACTGGAAATTGGCGTTGCACCACCATTTCGGCTCTCGCCATTTCGGTCTCGACATCGACCCCTGCACGGCGAGCACGGGCAACCGCGCGGCCAAGCGCCCGCTTTGCCTGCCAGCCGCTGTGGGGCTTTTGGCGGACAGGAAAAACCCCACCGCCTTTGATTAAAATACCAGACCGTAAGATATTGATGTATCTCCTCCATACTACAGGCCAGATTAGTTAGCTGCAGGCTCGCTTTTACTCTTAGTCGGATCTCGCCTGCACCTCTTTTGCTATCGGCACCGAAAACTTGCTCGCCCGACCTCGATTGAGGTCTTGCACGAGCTGCAGTGCAGCGTCGCCTGCGAGCCGAGAGCGGTAAAGCTGGAGCGTTTCCATGATCTTTTTCACGTAGTTGCGCGTCTCGGTGAAGGGGATGCGCTCGATCCAGTCGATCGGATCGACATCAGGGTTGCGCGGATCGCCGAACTGTTTCGTCCACTCCTGCACGCGGCCGCCTCCGGCGTTGTAAGCGGCAAGCGCGAGGAGATAAGAGCCGGAATAGCTGTGGATGAGGTCGCCCAAAAAGGCCTCCCCCAATTGGATGTTGTAGACGGGCTTCGTGAGCTGCGCTGCCTCGTACTTCAGATTGTATTGCTTGGCGACAACTCTGGCCGTGGGTGGCATTAGTTGCATCAGCCCCGTCGCGCCGACCGAGCTCTTCGCATCCGCCTTGAACTCGCTCTCTTGGCGTGACAGCGCATGGACCAACGCCGGATCAACGTGGTCATCAAGCAGGCTTTTGAACTCGGGCAGAACGCCAAGGGGCAGTGCATACTCGCCGACCGGCAGGTCGCGATTGAATGCAATCTTGGCGAGAGTTAGCGCGAGTTGCGGCTTGCCGGTGGTCTTGGCGAGCTCGGCCAGAAGCACGATCTCGCCTGGGCTCTTGAGCTGGCGCGCCAGCGCCAGAAAAAACTGCAGCGTCACTTGGTCCATTTCGGCTGCACGCGCGACAGCGATGGCACGCACAGCATCATTCGCAAGGAAGCGCTGAATGTCGGCGGGGCTGGGAGCCTCAGTAGGCACCACGAGTGTCGGCCGCTCGTCGAACGCCTGGCGGGCGAGCTGGCCATAGAAATATTGTGGGTAGAGCGCGGCAACACGGAAATTATTGGCCGCAGAGCCGCTGTCGCCCACTGCGGCTCTCGTGCGCCCGAGCCAATATTCGGTAAGCGCAATCATCTTCGAGCTCTTAGCTTTGATGCGTGCGGCGAGGAAATGGCCAAGTGCGGTGTTGGGCTCGTTCAGGAAACGCAGCGCGATCCAGCCGGCAAGGAACTCCGCTTCGACATAGGCCTCACCTGAGATCAGCCCATGCTTGACAGCGATTTCGTAGGCGATGCGTGACTGTCCGGCATTGAGTGCGGCCCGACAGTTCAACCGGCGCTCAATCCACCAGTTCTCCACGTCGAGTAGCTTATCCGGGTCACTCGGGGCGGAAAGCAGCAACTTCCAAGCTTCCTCGTCACGGTGGTTCCGCCGGAGCCACTGGATGCGATTGAAGAGGAGCCCCACGTCTCCTGCGGTGGTACTTTCGGGCAGCGCGTCGAGGAGACTGCCCGCATCATCGTCACGCTTCAGGATCGCGATGCGCGCATTCACTTTCTGCTGCTCGTCCGCCGACAGAAGCTTCGCGACCCTCAGCGCCGTATTGGCGACTCCCGGGTCATCCTTATAAAGCAGCCGGTCAATGCGGGCGTGGTGGTCCTCTGAGGTCAGCATGGTGCCGAAGCGGTCGAGGATCTTCTTCTCTACTGGCTCGCTGAGGTTATGGTCGCGCCAGGCAGAGGCGATGAGTGGCTTAGCCGCGGCATCGTTGCCTTCCTTCATCAAGGCGCTCGCCAGGGCGGCTTTGCCTGCGCCTGTCATGGGCGGCGATGTTGCAAAAAACGCTTTTGTCTGCTCGGCCGCGTCGTTCAAGAAAAGGGTAGCTTCTGCTCTTTCGCGCAGCTCGTCGAGTGCGGGCCAATCCGGGTTGGCCGTCCGGAAGCTCTCGATCAATTCGGCGGACCCGCCGGCGCTCCTATAAATGTACCAAGTAGCGAGCTTGCGGGCAGCGTCATCATTGATCCTGGCCGTCGCAGCGAGCGCGCCATGGGCGTCGCCTTTATCGCTCGCGCTGATAGCAGTCTTTAGATTGGCCTCATCCCCGGCGCTAAGCGCGTACTCAAGGAGTGGATTCAGTACTGATACGAAATCCATCAGCGGAGGCCGCGCGCCCTGCATAGGGATGGCCACCCGATTTGGATTAGGATCGGGATAGGGAACCTCAACGGTTTTGACTTGGCCTGGGTGAGGCGCGGGCTTGGCGAGCCGCGCCCTCGCGTGCCTCGCCTTCGTGGTGGGCGCTTTGGTGATGCGTGACTTCATGCTGCGCGTCTTCGCCGCGAGCGGGGCGGGCACGAACGCAGGTGCCACTACACTTACGGTAAACACGAAAAGCAATAGCGTCGCGTTTAAGCGTCTCATCTCGTCGATCGGGTACCGGTTGCGCGATCCTGTCCCCACTACGGTCGACGAACAGGAGACCCCCCCCGTGCCGGGGTGCCGCGACGATGGGCAAATCTAGCCTCCCCAGCTTCACAATGTGTGAACGAATCCGGCGGGGGTATGGCTCTTGCCGATTTTCTGAAGATTACCTAAGGCAAAACGTCTGCTTCTGGCACTAAGCGGACGTTCAGCCGATCACGTCGCGAGGTCTGATTCCGGCCGAAAAGCGGACATGTCTAATGCGTGTGGAATGTCCGCTGATGACCCAAAGCGGACAAAGCGCACATCAAAACTGCCCGTTGACCTGATCTCGGTACCATCAGGTGCGGGCCGAAGCAAATTGGCTGCGTCCGGTCTCGCTTCGGCGGGATGTGTTGACCCACGGACCGCGTTCTCTCGAACAGCCGGCACGGTGAGGCGGCCGAACGCGGCGCCAGAGTTTCGCCCTTGGTACGGGCGCGGGCCAGACGCGCACGGTTGTGTTAGACAACATATCGACATGTCAGACACCGACCATCGCTTACGCCCCGTCGCGGTAGAGGACGCGCGACAATTCTCGCCGTCGGCCGCGCGCAATTGTGTGCCGATCCGAGAGGTGCTGACTCGCGTTCTGCCGAAGAAGGGCATCGTGCTTGAAATTGGGTCCGGTACCGGGGAGCATGTCGTCTGCTTCGCCAAGGCGCTGCCCAGGCTCGTCTGGTTGCCGAGCAGGGTTGCGCATCGACCGGAGCGTGCGACACGCAGGAGGGCCCAGCGAGGCCGGTTCGCGGCGGCGCGAAGGCAATTTGTGACGTTTTGTGTCGGATACCCGGCCGAAGCTTGGGTCTCTGTGGCCCCTCAAGCCGCCTCCGCACCGTGGGCCAGCGACGAGATCGCGAGCCAATGCTTGGCGACGAATTTCGTCGCTTGGTCGCTGACCAGCGCGAAGTCACCGCCGACGAGAGTGCGACATAGGCCATCTTCCGGCTCACTGCTCCAGTTGCCCGGCGACCCACGATATCGGCTGACACTGCCGACTAAAAGGACGAAGGCGCAATCCGCCTTTGCAGTCTTGCAGGCCGATAACTTGAACACGGCAGCGATTCGCTCGGGCCCGAGCTGCTCGTCGACGATTGCCTCGGACAAGCGGACGTATTTCAGCGACTTCGCTGAGATACTGGCGCCGGCGGAGAAGAGACGATTGAGCGCCGAGACCGAGATCAGCCGCGGCGGTGCTACTAAGTTCAGAACCATCGGCGATAACTCCCCCCGACCTCGACTGTCATAGCACTTGCACGCGAATCTCGAACCGATGGTTTAAATCCGTGACCGCCGTTCGCCTCCACCGTTCGACGCCGAGCTGGCACAATGGCCCGCGCGGGGGCCTAAGGCGTCAGCGTTTCGATTTGCGCTGCTGTGTCGGCCGGCTGGTAGTCGCGGCCAAGAAAGGCGATGAGCATTGCCGCAGTTAGCGCAATTGCGGCCACCATCGCGATCAGGAAGTCCAAACGCCATGAGATCCTCATGCCGTTTATCTGCATGGCAAATGTGGCGTGCGGGCGAGATACGGGTGCGACCCATGAGCACCGCGCTGTTGCGCCGCGCCGGTGCGACCGGCGCACGGCGGGGGGTGTCGCCGTGACAGGTCAGTGTGTCGGGCTATTCGCCCTGTGGGGCTTCTGTGACCCATCGCCATTCCGCAGCATCAAGGGATGCTTCCGGCGTTGGTCCTCGCCCAATAACTTGCCGGCGTCCGTCGGAAATTTTGGTCAGATAGGCACGTTGCCGCATCATCAGGCGGTCGATCCACGTTCGTCGCGTGCGCCGGGTCCGGATTTTGGTGCTCATGGCACCGTCGTTTTGCATCTCGAATGTGACGCGAAGACTGCACAATTCAGGGGTCAAATTGCCTCAGGCAGGCGCGCCAGCGCGCCAGCCTACCGAGCCATCATTGGTGTCATGATCGCGCCGCCCGCTCCCCACGGTTCCACCACCCACCTTAGCGTCACCAATTGGCTCCTGCCTATTCACACAGCCCGAGGCTACGAGCGCGAGAACTGCGACAGTGACAAGTGCGAGCGCCTTCATGAGCATTTCCCCCGGAGGGAAAATTATCTGGGGCAATTTCTAACCGTTAGTGAATCGCTCGCGAGGTCGTCGCCGTGACCGATGCGGTCGGACAGCTTGCCGCATTCATGCGCGAGCGGAAGTCCGACCCCTGTCCCGGCTTACTCGTGGTCGGGTTGGAGTTCGCCGAGCCACGCCTGCACACCGGCCAGCAGGTGCGGTTCGTCGCAATGGGGACAACAGAATGGAGTGATGTTACGCGGCAGCGCGGCGAAGCTTTGCACGTCCAAATCAATGCCGGTGTCGACCTCGTTTCCGGTTGCTGGGCAAATAAATCTCAACGGCGGCATTACAAAACCCTCCATGCCTCGGAGTTCGCATTCGGGAATGGCAAAAAAAGAAGCCCCGACCGGGGGAAACCGGGGCTTCTTTTGGTTCCTTTGGGGGGGAACGTGTGTGGGGAGAAACTCCCCTCACGCAGGGATCTTATCCGCCTCATGAGATCAGTTCAAATATTATTTCCTTATGACGTAAATAAGAAAAAATTATTTTGCCCACGACCGCTCCTGCCGTTGGAAAAAAGATCAATTGCCTATTTGGGAGCGCCCGCCACGAGTACGCTTACCTCGAACGCGGCCACGCAAAGGACCGCCACGACGGCGTGCCCATCGATGACGATGATGCAGAGGAACAACGGATTTTTGCCGTTGAACGGTGCGCAAGGCACCGTGCGCCTGTCTCGACGACCCACGTCCAGCAAGGATCGCGAGAGGTTCGTGGCGCTTTGCCATCAGGCTTGTCGACTACGTTCAATAAATCCCCAAACTAACAGTATGAGCACTGCGCCCACGATAGCTCCGATAAACCCGGCATTCTGGTCCGGGCCATACCAGCCGATGGCCTGTCCGAGGTATGTCGCGACGAACGCACCCACAATGCCAAGGATCGTGGTGAGTATGAAGCCTTTGGGCTCGCGGTCGCCCGGCGTGACGAGCTTGGCAATGACGCCCGCAACAAAACCGATAATGATGATCCAAAGAACGTGCATGTTCATACTCCCCCATTGGTTCCACAGAGCGAGGGAGGCAACGCGACAGTTGCGTATGTTCAGATCGAACGTACCCTGGCCAAATACGGCCTGCCCGTGGACACTGAGCACGAACATTGTCTCTATTTCTTACGACTCGCACCTATGAACAAGCGCCGGCTCATTCCTGTCTCCTTACAAGCCACCACGGCTGGCCAGAAATCATGTCCTGGATCAAGACTAATAGCTAAAGGCACGTATGGGTCCGGTCCTTCGGGGCGCCAACTCGCGATGTCCGCAAATGGCACTTAGCAGACCAAATTGCGCTCTCGGTGCGTGGTCTGAAGCTAGGAGATAAGCGGACATTGAATCGCTCAAGGCTCCCGCCTCTTGAGTAGGTGCTAGCTCATTCCCTGCTGACAGATGCGAGCGAAGATGGCGCGCTTGACATTCTGGTAGTGGCGTAAGTTGCGCTCGACGGCTCCACGGTTGGAATGCGGGGCTGTACGGTATCAAACCAAGGATGTCTTTGAGGCGCGGCACGGAAGGCCGTCAAAAAGGCGGCCCCGGCATGGAGGTACGCTGGCACGGAGCCGCAGTGGGAGGAAGAGTGTGCGCGTACTGATCCTCTTCCTCCTAGACATTAATATACATCAGGAAAAAGGCAGTAGAGGGGCCGATGGCTGGAGGTAGCGATCGGTGCGCTTAAGCGCCTCGGCTGCGGTACGCCCAAGAGCTATCTTAACGCTCGGCCAGATCACAAAGTCTATGAAGTAGCGCTTTGCTTCCTGATGCTCGCGCCAGGGTCATATCGCTCACAGTCGACTCCAATTTGAAATCCGTGCCCCCTAAAGGCCGATGGTTGTATTATCCATCACCTAATCGGGAATGATCCTTACACCTTGGGAGGAAAAAATGGCTGCGACTCGATCCGACTTAAGCGCGGCAGGCACCATCTTTTATGTAGCTGCTATCGTAGGAGCCATTTACGGGCTAGGATTTCTTCTATTACCCACGTGATCTTTAACCTAAGTCAAGATCCGGGGGTGCCGGCCAATGTTGGCTGGGTGCGCTGCGCGGGCGGATTTGTCGTCGGTGCCGCGGTAGCTGCATGGCTCGCCGCCAGCTATCCGGAAAACCAAAAAGCTCTCGTGATTGGATTCGGCACAGCCTTTACGCTGGTCGCTGTGGCCTTGCTCTATAGCACGATCGCTGGAGAATATCATGGAGTGCAGTGGTTCATTTGGCTGTCGATCCTGATCAATGCAGCCCTTGCAGGGGCGATGTGGTGGCTATCGACCAAGTACACCTGATCTCCGGTGTCTCTTGGGAGGCGAATGAAGGTACAGAGAGACTGCACCTGTTGAGTCGCCCTGCGCCCCTTGGCTTGGCTCCCACACGCTTGCGAGTTGCGGTAAGACTGCCCAGCGCCTGCGCGGGCTCCGCCAAACCGATGTGCTGCAAAGTCGAGACTAGGGCGACCCAACCACTCGCTAGCTTATATTAAGACACGCAATGATCAGAAAAAAATGGGAGAGAAAGGAAATGCTCGAGAGAGTCGGCGCGATCCCGGCATGGGTGTGGATCGTTGGAGCGGTGCTCGTGATTGCTATCATCTTCGCCGGCTACCGTGTGGTTCAGACACAGCACCGGCTGCAGACAGTACGCAGCGAACTTGTGAGCGCTAAGGACGAGGCAGCTCAAACAAACGCACGGGTTGCGGAGTTTGAAAAACGGGCCGACAGCCTAAGGTCAGAACTCGATAAGGCGAACGTTCAGCGCAATGAGCTTCAGACCAAATTGGATCAGGCCACGACGGAGATGGAAGCTGTGCAAAGTGAAGTTGAGAGCGCTAACCAAGCAGCAGATCGGTCAAAGACGGAGGCTGCGCAGCTCCAGAAACAGGTCACAAATCTCAATTCAGAACTCGATAAGGCGATCGCTCAGCGCGATGAGCTTCAGACCAAATTGGATCAGGCCACGGCGGAGGTCGCATCAGCCAAATCCCAACTTGAGGATAGGCAGTCTCGTCTGGAGGCTGTGCAAGGCGAAGTTGAGGGCGCTAAGCAAGCGGCAGATCAGTCAAAGACGGGGGCGGCGCAGCTCCAGAAACAAGTCGCCAGTCTCAATTCAGAGCTCGAGGGCGCGAACGCTCAGCGTAGTGAGCTTCAGACCAAATTGGATCAGGCAAGTTCGGAGATTAAGAGGCTCAAAAGTGAGCTGGAGCAAGCTAACGCCGAGCTCAATGAGCTTCAAACCGAGCTGAATCCAGGCAAACCAGAGGTTCAGCCGGCCCCGGGTGGGAATGAACAGTCTGAGCCTAGGCAGTGACCGGATTCGGCTAGAGCGCATTGGCTAGACATGATGGGCGAGCCTGTCCGCCAGCTAACCGCCTTCCGGTCCTGAAAGTTACGATCGGTTAGCAGCATTCAGGTGTGGACGGGCCGACCGGAGCTGAAGCGCCGCAGGAAACTGGAGTGGCTGACCGCGGGGTTTGCTTCCGCCATGGCGGAGGCCCATATGCCGCGGGGCCCTAGGCTGCGGCCCGGCCGCTCAGTACTGCTTCAGTGCTTAGAAGGGGCGCCTCGCGCCTCCCTTCCTAGAGTATCCCGGCTGCGATCAAGCCGACCAGGATGAACGAAAACAGGCAGAACAGCTTGAGCGCCACTACATCTGCCTCGCGCTTGGTTGTCGGGGCAGCCAAATACTTTTCTAATGTTGGGGCAATGGCCATGTTCTACCCTCCTTTGCGACACAAGCCTCGCAATCCGTAGGGCCCCAGCCGACACCTCACTATGCGGCTGGTCGAATACAACCGAGATGAATCGGTCCATCGTTCCCCAGCCACCTCCTATCTACAGATTTCACACTTACACGCCTTGCGCCAGATCAACTGATGACCGACCTGCACCGGATGAGCGGCGTCGGCTTCGGCCGGCGCCTTTTTTGCTGTAAGCTCAATTCCCCTGGTGAGTGGAGGGTGTAAAAATGCCGGACTTTGAGGAAATAGCTAAAAGGGCAAAGGAGAAAGCTGACGCTCAGGAAGCCGCCGAAGCCAAAGCGTTTGCTGACAGTAGCGACCGAGTGAGCGCCAGCCAGGCCGTGCTTGTTAAGGCGGTGCTGCCCATCCTCGCCAGAGCTAAGGAAGCGATTCAGAAAACGGGCGTTCCTTGTTTCATTGAACCCAAGTTCGGCGTTGGGGTCAAACCTCATGTGGTATTTAGGTGTGCGGGCCCCTCACAAAATAATCTGAGTGGACGCAAGTCAGAACCGCAATCCGCACCGGCCTATTTTGAGAGTGTTGATGGAACAACCATTGGTGTGCGTATAGGAAAGTACCCCAATGCTCCTGGGCAGACCGAGCCCCTTGGCTCGGCCGGAGTGCAAGATGCGGAAGAACTAGTCGAAAAGGCCATCGAGGCGATTCTTGCCAGCTACTATGAGCAAGTAGCCAATCTGCGGCGATCTGAACTTTTGAGGTAACTACGGCGAACGTCTAACTGGCCGCTTGACGTGCAACCTTTGGTCAGTCGCTGATGGCACCCGATGGAAGAGGCTGTCCGAAGAGGATCTCCGAGCGCTTCATCTATTGAGGCGACATGCAGATTGGCATGGCTGACGGGGCAAGCGTGTTTTACCTGATCGGAACTGACTAGGATGCGCTGGTTGAGTTTTAGAGCTCTCATAGTGCGCGATCTGGCGGTAATGCTCGGCTGCACGGTTGAGGAATTAACTGTGGTATTCCGGGCTGCGCGTTTGGCTCGCAAGAGGCAATGTAGATGGTGAGGTGATGGCCATGCCAGACACAACGATCAAGAAGGTGGAAGCCGCTTCGTCCCCCCGTGGTGAAATGGGTCAGAAGTATCTTGTTGCAGGCAAGCGTGTTTCTATGCGCCTCTGGGGTTTGAAACCAGGGGCCGAACTCAAAGCTCCTACAAGGAGGGACTACGAGACGGTAGGGTATGTAATCTCGGGTAGAGCAAGGCTCGATCTCGAAGGGCAAACGATAAGTCTCAAGGCCGGAGACTCTTGGTTAGTGCCGGCTGGAGCGATGCACCAATACACAATTATAGAAGCATTCACGGCTGTGGAGGCGACCGCTCCCCCAGCCGAGGTCCATGGTCGTGACGACGCACCACTCAGCATCTGACGTTCACAAGGCCTTAGATCAGGATTGGCTGCGGCATTCGAGCCACAAACATTCGCGCGGTCATTCCAGTTCATACCGGCCTTTTCGCAGTCCGCCCGCGCAAGCGGCTGGGGCGATTGGTCAGCAGCAAATGCGTATCCGCTACAAGCAGCAGCGATCGCCAAAGCAAAAGCGGCTACAGGCGATCTCATAGGAATCCCCCAAGCGTGGATGGTGCTTTGACAGTAAGCCAATCAATGCGCATTGCCAGCCACGGATGCAGACATTTGGTCAGCCATCAATCCACTGTGGCAGCCACGACACAGCGCCGACGAAACCTAGGCAGGGTTGTTCCGAACCTGCTGTCTGTTCGTCATTGTTTCCGGCCTCCGCGCTTGGCTTCTCGCTCCCGGTGCGACACGGCGGCGATTGCCGCACGTCCTAACTCATGCCCTGCTGATAGACCGAGCGAAGATGGCGGGCTGACATTCTGATAGTGGCGTAAGTTGCGCTCGATTGCTTGACGCAGAAATTGCGAGCGCGTGACGCCCTGCTCGCGCACCGCCAAATCGACCTCCTCAAGTATGCGTTGCGGCAAATTAAGCAGTATGGGTTTGTCGTTTCGCTTTGGCCCCCAGCACAACTCGCGATTGGGAAGTCGACTTCGTTCGGCGGTTCCAAGGGTGCCAGAGACGTCAAAGCGTTTTGGTGATCTTCTTCTACACGAGGCCGGGGTTGCCCAGCGTAGCACCCTTATTGCCGCCGACAGGCGCGTTCCGTGTGAGAATCGAGCGTTTCGGTTGACCCAACAAAGACGCCTTACAAAGTTCACCCGGTGAACACGATGGCATCCGACATTTATGAAGAGCTCTTTGAACGCATGAAGGCTGGGCGCGACGCTTTAGCCGACAAATATCCTTGGTTCACGCACGATACGGCTCTTGGTCAGCTTCAGGGAATACGGAAGGAAGGTCTTTTGCCGCATGCGGTAAGCAGTTGTCCTTCAGAGGTCATTAATTGGTTCGGCGAACCTGGAAGGCAGATCGTGTGTTTGCATCCCGTCGGTGCTGCCGGTTCGGTTACCAAGGGTTTTCTTGCCACGACGCTCGCGATCGCCGTCGATCGCGGCAAGTTCCGCTGGGACGATCGCGTTGTTGACCTCGATCCGGAGTTCCAGCTCAAGGACCCATGGGTGACACGCGAGTTCCGCATGTTCGACATCATGGCGCAACGCTCGGGGCTGCCGGCCTATGTCAACGACATGCTCAGCGTGCTTGGCCTCGACCAGGCCACGCTGATCCGCTCCTTGCGGTATGTTGATCCGGTGTCGAGCTTCCGCTCGACCTTCGCCTATACCAACATCACCCATCTCGAAGCCGGCCGGATCGTCGCGGAGCGCGAGGGCGCGCCGGACTGGGAGACCTGCGCAAGGATATTTTCGAGCCGCTCGGCATGACGGAATCTTCGGTCACCGCCGAAGCCATCGAGGCCACCGTCAATCACGCCGAAGGCCATCGCTGGACGCCTGAGGGCACGGTCGAAGTGCCGTTCACCCCGATTTCCCCGTAACGCCGGAGCCGGAGCGATCAACTCCACCGTCGAGGATATGGCGCTCTGGCTTCGCCTGCAGCTGGGGGACGGCAGCTTCGAGGGAAAGCGCATCGTCTCGCCGGAAAACCTCGCCGTAACGCGAATGGCGAGGGTAGCTGCCAGCGA
>Ga0116224_10002094_pt1 | contig 11876 bp, 9 predicted proteins | sample Sb_taG_9_FD_89699 | JGI IMG/M metagenome (GOLD analysis project Ga0116224, IMG submission 89699) | Peat soil microbial communities from Weissenstadt, Germany - Sb_50d_b_LC metaG | ecosystem: Environmental > Terrestrial > Soil > Wetlands > Peat | place: Germany: Weissenstadt | collected 2010-09-21
CTTCACCGCCCCAACCGCCGCGTCCCCTTCCGTCATCGAACCATCCTCCGCCCGAATCAGAGGATCACGACAGATTCAGCTCGTCGCTCGTTTGTCACGCGAAATTTCAGTCGATTGCCCTGCCCACAAGGGGGGAGGAAATTGACTTCGCCCGATTGCCCTGTAAGCGAGCGCGTTTCTCCTTGCGCTGGCGAGCGACCTGTACTATATGCCGCTCCAGAACGTCTCATAGCCCTCCGTCGTCTCGGCGAAGGGAGTTGTTGAGAGTGGGGCCCGGTCGGGACCCGCTCTTTTTTATTGCCGAATAGATCGCATGGTCGGAGCGCCGCATCGAACCCTCACTGAGCCCGTCGAAGGGCTCGACGAGGCGCGCCTGATCGAGGACGCGGGCGCGAGCCAGCGGGTCGGCCGGGTTGCGGCGCCGGTGCTGCGCGATCTGGGCTATCGGCTTGTTCGGGTCAAAATTTCTTCGGCCGCCGGAGCGACGGTGCAGATCATGGCGGAGCGTCCCGACGGGACGATGTCCATTGACGACTGCGAGCGTCTGAGCGTAGCGCTGTCGCCGGCGTTCGACGTCGAGGAGCCGATGCCGCAGGCCTACCGGCTGGAGATTTCCTCGCCGGGCATCGATCGGCCGCTGGTGCGCGAATCGGATTTCCTGCGCGCCGTCGGCCACGAGGCGCGCGTCGAGATGGCCGTCGCGATCAATGGCCGCAAGCGTTTTCGCGGGCGCCTCGAGGCGCCCGCGCCCGGACCTGACGGGCCGGCGGCGCGCATGCTGTTGGTCGCCGACGACAAGACTGAGACGCATGTCGAATTGCCGATCCGAGCCATGTCCGAGGCGCGACTCGTGCTGACCGACGATCTCATCCGCGCCGCGCTTAGACGCGAGAAAGCCGCGCTCAAGGGCGCGACGCGACCGCCGGGACACAGGGCGAGGGCCGGCCATGAGGCCAACGTCGAGCCCAAGGCGAGACCGAAGGCGAAATTGAACGAATCCAAAGCCGCGGCCCGCGGCGCGGCGTCAAAGCCGCTCGGGCCTCACGAAGGAGATGACGATGGCCGTTAGCGCCAACCGACTTGAACTCTTGCAGATCGTCGACGCGGTCGCGCGGGAAAAATCGATCGACCGCTCGATCGTGCTCGCGTCGATGGAAGACGCGATGCAGAAGGCGGCGCGCTCGCGCTACGGCCAGGAGACCGAAGTCCGCGCCGAGATCAACCCGAAAACCGGCGAAATCCGATTCTCGCGGCTGTTGCTCGTCGTCGATGAGCTCGAAAACGACGCGACGCAGATCACGCTCGCCGACGCGCAGAAGAAGAACCCCTCGGCCCAGATCGGCGACTGGATCGCCGAATCGCTGCCGCCCTTCGACTACGGACGCATTCCCGCCCAGGCCTCCAAGCAGGTGCTGGTGCAGAAGATCCGCGAAGCCGAACGCGACAAACAATATGAGGTCTACAAGGATCGCATCGGGGACATCATCAACGGCCAAGTCAAGCGCGTCGAATACGGCAACGTCGTGGTCGATCTCGGCGGCGCCGGAGCCGGCGAGGCGGTCGTGCGGCGCGACGAATTGATTCCGCGCGAGATGTTCCGCCCCGGCGATCGCATCCGGGCTTACGTCTACGACGTGCGGCGCGAGGCGCGCGGCCCGCAGATCTTCCTCTCCCGCACCCATCCGCAATTCACCTCCAGGCTCTTCGCTCAGGAGGTGCCGGAAATCTATGACGGCATCGTCGAGGTGAAGTCGGTTGCGCGCGATCCGGGCTCGCGCGCCAAGATCGCGGTCACTTCGAACGATTCTTCGATCGACCCGGTCGGCGCCTGCGTCGGCATGCGCGGCTCGCGCGTCCAGGCGGTCGTCAATGAGTTGCAGGGCGAAAAAATCGACATCATTCCCTGGTCGCCGGACGCCGCGACATTCGTGGTCAACGCGCTGCAGCCGGCCGAGGTGATGAAGGTCGTGCTCGACGAAGACTCGACGCGCATCGAGGTCGTCGTTCCCGACGATCAGCTTTCGCTGGCCATCGGCCGGCGCGGGCAGAACGTGCGCCTCGCCTCGCAGCTCACCGGCTGGGACATCGACATCCTGACGGAAGCCGAAGAGTCCGAGCGGCGGCAGAAGGAATTCGCCGAGCGCACCCAGAGCTTTATGGAAGCGCTCGACGTCGACGAGACAGTCGCCCAGCTCCTCGCTTCGGAAGGCTTCCGCTCGGTTGACGAAATCGCCTATGTCGAGCCGCGCGAGCTTGCCTTGATCGAAGGCTTTGATGCAGACACCGCGGCCGAAATCCAGGCGCGCGCACAAGGGCATCTTGCCCGGATCGAAGCGGAATTCGACGACCAGCGCAAGGCGCTGGGGGTGTCGGACGATCTCAAGGAGATCGAGGGGCTGACGGCGCCAATGTTGGTCAAACTCGGCGAGAACGGCGTCAAGACGCTCGAGGATCTCGGCGATTGCGCCAGCGACGACCTCATCGGCTGGACCGAACAAGGCGACAGCGGGGAGACCTTGAGGCCCGGCTACCTGAGCGGTTGCGATGTTTCGCGGGCGCAGGCCGACGCCATGATCCTGGGCGCGCGCGTGCGCGCGGGCTGGATCGAGGCGCCCGCGTCTCAGGCGTCTCAGGACGAGGGCGAAGGCGCCTAGCCGGCCCTGGGATCGATCGCTTGCGGACAAGGCGCGCCAGCGACGAAGCCGGGTCGGAACGGACCTGCATCGTGACGGGGACCAAGGACGTCCCCGACGCGATGCTGCGCTTCGCGCTTAGCCCGGACGGATCGGTCGTTCCTGACGTCCATCGCAAGCTGCCCGGTCGCGGGGTTTGGACGCGGCTCAGCTTCGCGACGGTGCGCCGGGCGGCTTCGAAGCAGGCGTTCTCCCGCGCGTTTCGCGCCAAGGCGCAGGCGCCCGCCTCTCTGGCCGAGACGGTCGACGCGCTCCTCGAGCGCGACGCGCTGCAGTCGCTGTCGATCGCCAACAAAGCCGGCCTAGTCGTCGCCGGCGCATTCAAGGTCGATGCGGCGATCGAGATCGGCCGCGTCGCGGCGCTGATCCAGGCGAGCGACGGCGCTCCCGACGGGGTGGCCAAACGAGCCGACGCCCTTCGCGCGAGGCTCGGTCCGGGGGCTGGGGAAATCGTGCACGTAAATCTCTTTACGTCGCGCCAATTGGATTTGGCATTGGGGAAGGCAAATGTGATACATGCTGCGCTCAAACAAGGCGCAGCGAGTTCGGCCTTTCTCGCAAGGGTGGATCGTTTGCGCCGCTACCGCGCGAGCGACACAGACGCGGCAACCAAAACAGAAAGCGGCGGCGCGCCGGCCGAGGAGGCCGGAACGCCTGGCAGGCCGGACGAATTGGCTGAGAGGCCAGGCGATTAGGAATAGGCATGAGTGAAACGAACAATAGCGACAAGTCTTTAGGCGCCGCGCCGGCGAAGACGACTTTGCACCTGAAGCGCCCGGTTGAGCAGGGCACAGTGCGGCAGAGCTTTTCGCACGGGCGCAGCAAGGCGGTCGTCGTCGAGAAGGTGAAGCGCCGGATCTTGACGCCGGGCGAGGCGGCGGCTGCCGGCGGGCCGGCGCGCCCGGCGCCTGCGCCGCCCGCCGCCGCTCCGGCGCAGGGCGCCGCCGCGCCAGCCAAGCCTATTTTGACCGCCGCAGCGAGGCCAGCCCTCGCCGCGCCAGCCAAACCAGCCGCTGCGCCGCCGCCCAAGACCGGCGTCGTTCTGCCCACCTTGACGGCCGAGCAGCGCGAGGCGCGCAACCGGGCTCTTCTTGATGCTCGCGCGCGCGAGGAGGAGGATCGCCGCCGTCAGGAGGCCGAGGCCGAGGCGCGGCGCGAGCGCGAGGCGCGCGACCGCCTCGAACGCGAGGCCGCCGAAGCGCGCAAGCGCGACGAGGAATTTCGCCGCGCTCAGGAAGCCAATTTCAAGCGTCAGTCGGAAGACGAGGCGCGAAGGCGTCTTTCCGGCGGCGAACCGGCGCCGTCCCCGTCGATCCCGCGCGCGCCCCAGGCCGTGCCTGGGGTCGCCCCTGGGGTCGCCGCGCCCGCAACGCTCGCCCGCGCAGCCGGCGGCGAGGAGGATGAAGGGCGGCGGGTCGCCCGGCGTCCGGCGCTGGTCCTGCCGGGACAAAAGGTCGTCGTCCCGACGCCGCGTCCGCCGCGCGGCGGAGAGCAGCGCAACCGTGGCCGACTGACCGTCGCCAGCGCGACCGCGGGCGAGGAGGAGCGCACGCGGTCGGTCGCCTCGTTCCGTCGCCGCACGCAGCGGCTGAAAGGTCACGGCGCGCAAGACCAGAAGGAAAAAATCGCGCGCGAGATCGTTCTGCCAGAGGCGATCACGATCCAGGAACTCGCGAGCCGCATGTCCGAGCGCGCGGTCGACGTGATCAAGCTTTTGATGCGCCAGGGCCGCATGGTGACCCTGACCGACGTGCTCGATGCCGACACCGCGGAGCTCGTCGCCGAGGAAATGGGCCATTCGGTCAAGCGCGTCGCCGAGTCGGACGTCGAAGAAGGCCTGTTTGATCGGCCCGACGACGAAGGCGCGCCCGTTCCGCGCCCGCCGATCGTCACAATCATGGGCCATGTCGATCACGGCAAGACCTCGCTGCTCGACGCGATCCGCAACGCCAACGTCGTGGCGGGCGAAGCCGGCGGCATCACCCAGCACATCGGCGCCTACCAGGTCATCGCGCCCGGCGGCCAGAAAATCACCTTCGTCGACACGCCCGGGCACGCAGCCTTCACCGCGATGCGCGCGCGCGGCGCGAAGGTCACCGACATCGTTGTACTGGTGGTGGCGGCCGACGACGGCGTCATGCCGCAAACGATCGAGGCGATTCGCCACGCCAAGGCGGCCAAGGCCCCGATCATCGTCGCAATCAACAAAATCGACAAGCCTGAAGCCAATCCCCAGCGGGTGATGCAGGAGCTGCTGCAGCACGACGTGCAGGTGGAGGCGTTTGGCGGCGATACGCTCGCCGTCGAGGTTTCGGCGACCAAGAACATCAACCTCGACAAGCTGCTCGAGGCGATCGCGCTGCAGGCCGAGCTGCTCGATCTTGTCGCCGACCCCGATCGCAGCGGGGAAGGCACGGTCATCGAGGCTCGGCTCGATCGCGGACGCGGACCCGTGGCGACTGTCCTCGTCCAGCGCGGCACGCTGCGCGTCGGCCAGCTGGTCGTCGCCGGCTCGCATTGGGGCCGCGTCAGGGCCCTGATCGACGACACAGGCGGGAAGGTCGAGTCGGCTGGGCCCTCGACGCCGGTCGAGGTGCTCGGATTCTCCGGCGCGCCAGAAGCGGGCGACCGCGTCGCCGTGGTCGAGACGGAAGCGCGCGCGCGCGAAATCACCGAATACCGCGAACGCCTGAGGCGGGAGAAGCTGGCCGCGCGCGGACCCGCCCTCAGAACCTCGCTCTCCGACATGATGAGCAACCTGAAGGCGGCGGGACGCAAGGAATTGCCGATCGTCCTCAAGGGCGACGTCCAGGGGTCGGTGGAGGCGATCACCGCTGCGGTCGAGAAGCTCGGCAACGACGAAGTCGTGGCGCGGGTCATCCACGGCGGCGTCGGCGGCGTGACGGAGTCCGATGTGACGCTCGCCGAGGCCTCGAAGGCGGTGATCCTCGGCTTCAACGTCCGCGCCCACAAGGAGGCGCGCGACCTCGCCGAGCAGGCCGGCATCGAAATTCGCTATTACAACATCATTTACAACCTCGTCGACGATGTGAAGGCCGCCCTCTCAGGGATGCTTGCGCCGACGCTGCGCGAAACGATGCTCGGCAACGCGCAGATACTCGAGCTGTTCCACATTTCCAAAGTCGGCGTCGTCGCGGGCTGCCGCGTGACCGATGGCGTCGTCCAGCGCGGCGCGCATGTGCGTCTAATCCGCGACAACGTCGTTGTGCATGAGGGCAAGCTTTCGACGCTCAAGCGCTTCAAGGACGAAGTCCCCCAGGTGCAGGCCGGCCAGGAGTGCGGCATGGCGTTCGAGAACTACCAAGATATGCGGGTCGGCGACGTCATCGAGTGCTATAATGTCGAAGAGATCCGCCGCACGCTGTGACGATGGCGGACGGAACGTCAGACATGCGAGCTAATGTTACCCGGGCCGCTGAGGGTTTCGACCGCCGCTCCTTCACGGTGGCCGAAATCCTGCGCATGCAGGACGCCGGCATCATCTCGGATGAAGAGAATTTCGAGCTGATCGAAGGCGAGATCGTGCCGATGCACGCAAAGACTCACCTGCACGAGCTCATCAAGTCGGCGCTGACCCTCGCCGTGGCGCGCGCGCTCCCCGATCGCTTGTGGCTCGGAGTCGAATCCACGATCTATCTAAGCGCGAACACCTTCGTGGAGCCGGATCTCGTCATCTACCCGAGAGGCATCAAACTCGAGGAGGTGAAGGGCTCGGACATCCTGTTGGCGATCGAAGTCGCGGTGACGAGCCTCGCCTACGATCACGGCCTCAAGGCGCGCCTCTACGCGCGCCACGGCGTCAACGAATTGTGGGTGATCGACGCCGAGCGGCGCCGAACGTTCGTCCACAGCGGCCCCGGATCGGCCGGTTGGCGGACAATCACAGAACGGGGTCGCGATGAGGCGCTGACTTTGGAGGCGCTGCCCGGGTTTTCGGCTCAGCTCGGGTCGATTTGAACCCAGCGTGACGCCTGCCCGCGAAGAGGCGCGGCAGGTCACGGGTCAGGTCCGAATTCGCCGCGCTGCATGACGCAGTCGCGCCCGCGACCTTAAGGGAAAGCGCAATGCCCCGCTCCTTCTCCAAGCCTCATAGCACGAGCCACAGGCTCGAGCGGGTCGGCGAACTGGTCCGACACGCCATCGCCGATATTTTCGCTCGCGGTGAAGTTCGCGACGACGCGCTTGAAAACCATCCGGTGACCATCCCCTCCGTGCGCATGTCGCCGGATCTCAAACTTGCAACGATTTTGGTGATGCCGCTCGGCGGAGAAGGCGCCGAGGCGACGGTTGCGGCGCTCGACCGCCACAAGAAGGAACTGCGCGCCCTCATCGCGCGGCGGATCAATCTCAAGTTCGCTCCCGATCTGCGCTTCGCATTGGATAGGACCTTCGACGCGCAGGCGCGTATGGACGCGCTCTTGCGAACGCCGGCCGTCGCGCGGGATCTCGAGAGGCGTGGAGCGGAGGACAAAGGATGACGGATGACGCCCGTGAATGCAGACCGTCCGGCGCCGACGCGCGCGAAGGCCGCCGGCGCGACAAGCCGCAGAAGCGCTCGACGCGGGTCGAGATCAACGGTTGGATCAATCTCGACAAGCCAACGGGCGTCTCGTCGACCCAAGCCGTCGGGCGTCTCAAGTTTCTCTTCAACGCTAAGAAGGCTGGCCACGCGGGCACGCTTGATCCGCTCGCCTCCGGCGTGCTGCCCGTCGCTTTCGGCGAGGCGACCAAGACCGTGCCGGTCGTACAGGATGGCGTCAAGGCTTATCGCTTCCGCGTGCGCTGGGGCGAGGAAAGCGCGACCGACGACGCCGAGGGGGAGATTGTCGCGCGCTCCGACCGGCGCCCAGGCCCGGCCGAGATCGAAGGCGCCCTGCCGCGGTTCGTCGGCTACGTGCTGCAGACGCCGCCCACCTTCTCCGCGATCCGGATCGACGGCGCGCGCGCCTATGATCTCGCGCGCGAAGGCGAGAGCTTCGAGATTGAACCGCGGCCGGTCCACGTCTACCGGCTCGACCTGATATCGACCGAGCCGGAAGCGGCGGTGTTTGAGGCCGAATGCGGCAAGGGCGCCTACGTGCGCGCGATCGCGCGCGATCTGGGCCGGGCTCTCGGATGCTACGGACATGTGATCGAATTGCGCCGGACTCGCGTCGGTCCCTTTTCCGCCGACGCGGCGGTTCCGCTCGATCGTCTCCCCGGCGACGTCGAGCTCATGCTCCACGCGCTTCAGCCGGTGCAGGCGGGACTTGCCGAAATGCCGCTTCTGCCCATCGACCGCGCCGGCGCGGCGATCCTGCGGCGTGGGCAGAAATTGCTTGTGCGCGGACCCGCCCCGACGCAAGGGCCGGCCTACGCTCAGTGCTTCGGGACGCCGATCGCCTTCGGCGTCATCGAAGACGGCTATTTCGCGCCGACTCGAGTTTTCAATCTGCCGGGGTAGAGCTTTGGCTCACTTCCACGCGTCGAACGCCTTCGCCAGCATCGCCTCGCCCTCAGGCGATTTCTGGAACACGACCTTCGCTATGCGGTTGTCGTTGAGCAGCAGCGGAAAGTCGAACCAGGCGCGCGTCTGCATAATGTCGAGGTTGCGGGTGGTATCAGAATCGCCCTTGGCCAGCGCGATGAGAAAATATACATCGCTAATCTTAACCTTCACGCTGGTCAGCGTCTCAGCCGCGGTCGAATCCTCTTTGCGCATCTGAGGCAAGCCGACATCCTTGAAACCGGTGAACGGCGCGCCGTCGGCGAAGGAGAATTTGAGATCGATGGTGTGCGTCGCTTGCAACGTCGGGTCAGTGTTCTTCCTCAAGGTCATCGTGGCGTGCATCTTGAGGTCGGGGATGTCGGCGTCTGCCTTCACGGCGACCGTCGCCGGCTGGCCGGGCGCCGGCGGCAGCAAGGACCACACCGTCGACCCCAGGCTGACGACCGGCTTCTGCGGATTGTCGGCCGAAGCGACGAGCATGGCAGCTCGGCCCGCCGACGGCGTTGGCGCTGCCGGCGGGTTCTGCGCTGCGGTCGCGGGGCTCGCCGGCGCCGCGCCCTGAGCAGCGGATTGCTCCCCTTTCGGCTCGCTTGCGGAAGCCGGAGGCGAAGCGGGACTCGCGGGGGGCGGCTCCACGCGTTCAGTGATCTTCGCGGGTGGCTGCGACGCCGCAGGCGCCTGCGCTTCGGCGGGCGGCTTGATGGCGAGGTCCTGCGGTTTTTGGCGCATCAAGATCGCAACTCCCGCCACCGCAATGACGATGCCGAGAACGACTGCCGCCGCGATCCATAGCCAAGTTTGCGGCTTGCCGGCGTCGACGCCCCGCGCAACGGGGCGCTGGCCTCCCAAATCCTGTCGCGCGGCCGAGCCGGGGCGGTCGACCTCGCCCGGCACTTCCGGCGCTCCGACCGCTTGCACGGGCTCGTCGGGCCGGGTCGCGACGACCGGGGGCGCGCCGGAGGCGTGCCCGTCGTCCGCTTTCGTCGACCTGACCGCCTTCGTCAGGTCAAGCGGCGACGCCGCCGATGAACTTTCCTCCTTAGCGTCCTTCGCCGCGACCATGGGCGCGGCCGGGCCGGCCTTCAGTCCGACGGCCGGCTGCGGCGGTTTCACGGCTGTGGCGACAGGCGCGGGCCGCGCCGGCGGATGGGAGGCGGCGCCCACTGGGGCGACGGCGGCGGGCTTTCCCGGCGGAAATGGGGGTTGGGGGGTTGCGCTCGGCGCCGGTTGGCTTTGAGCCCGCGCCCCCGGCGAAGGCCGCTGCGGGACGGCGGATTGGACAGGCGCGCTTGGCGACAGCCCCGGCGGGCTTTGCGGCGCCGTGGGGGAGGGGGCGCGCTGCGAGGCGGCGGACGCAGTGGGAGCGCCCGGCGTCGAGGGGCCATGCGGCGCCGCGGGCGCGGGGGGGCGCTGGAAAGTCGGGGGCCGAGGCGGCGCATTCGGCGACGCGGGCTTCGGCGAAGGCGACAGCGCGTCGGCGGTCGTCTTGCTCGCCGACGGAGGGCTGGGCGGCCCTGCCGCCGGCGAGGGCGCCACGGACGGCGCACCCTCCTCTTGCGGCCCGAACCTCGCCTCGATTTGGGCGATCGCCGCATCGAGCGCGCTCTCTTCGCGCCCGATGTCGCTCTCCGGCAACGGCGGACGCAAGCTCCTGAGCTGTTCGAGCAGGGCCTTGCGCGCGCGGCCGTAGATCGCCTGCCGCGTCGCCGGCGTGCCGGCGCTCGGCAAATTGGCGACGGCTCGCGTGAGCAGCGAATGATAATCAGCCATAAAGCGTCCGCTTAGTCCTGAAACGGATCATGCACAAGAATCGTATCGTCGCGCTCTGGACTCGTCGATAATAAGGCGACCGGCGCGCCGACCAGTTCCTCGATTCGGCGCACATATTTTATCGCCTGCGCCGGCAGCTCGGCCCATGACCGCGCTCTGCTCGTCGCCCCGTTCCACCCGTCGATCGATTCATAGACCGGCTCGATGCGCGCCTGCGCGGATTGCGAGGCCGGCAGATAGTCGATCTCCTCGCCGTTCAGGCGGTAGCGAGTGGCTACCTTGATGGTCTCAAAGCCATCGAGAATGTCAAGCTTCGTCAGCGCGAGGCCGTCGATGCCGCAGGTGCGGACCGCCTGACGCGCGAGCACAGCGTCGAACCAGCCGCAACGGCGCGGCCGCCCGGTGTTGGTGCCGAATTCGCGGCCGCGCTCGCCAATCAAGCGGCCGATGTCGTCGTTGAGCTCGGTCGGGAAAGGGCCGCCGCCGACGCGCGTCGTGTAGGCCTTAGCGATTCCAAGCACATAGCCGATCGCTCTGGGCCCGAGCCCGGAGCCCGTGGCCGCATTGGCGGCGACCGTGTTGGAGGACGTAACGTACGGATACGTGCCGTGATCGACGTCGAGCATCGCGCCCTGCGCGCCCTCGAACAGGATGCGCTTGCCCGCACGCCGCTCGACGTCGAGAATTTCGAACGTCGGGGCCATGAACGGCAGAACCTTGGGCGCGACCGCAACCAGTTCGTCGCGAACCGCCGCGGCGTTCGGCGCCGGCAATCCCAGGCCCCTGCACAGCGGATCATGGTGGGCGAGCAGGCGATCGATCTTGTCGTCGAGCGCGTCCGGATCGGCGAGGTCCATCAGCCTGATCGCGCGCCTGGCGACCTTGTCCTCGTAAGCCGGACCGATGCCGCGCTTGGTGGTTCCGATCTTGGTTCCGCTGGCGTTCCCCGATTCGCGATGGGCGTCGAGTTCGCGGTGCAGCGACAGGATGAGCGGGACGTTCTCGGCGATTTTGAGGTTGGCCGGCGTCACCTCGACCCCCTGGCCGCGCAGCTTCTCGATTTCCTCGACGAGATGATAGGGATCGAGGACGACGCCGTTGCCGATGATCGACAGCTTCCCGGGGCGCACGATGCCGGACGGAAGCAGCGCGAGTTTGTAAGTTTTGCCGTCGATCACCAGCGTATGGCCGGCGTTATGGCCGCCCTGAAAACGCACGACGACGTCGGCCCCGACCGACAGCCAATCGACGATCTTGCCCTTTCCTTCGTCGCCCCACTGGGCGCCGACAACGACAACGTTGGCCACCGCTGATTGCTCTCCCGCCGTTCCAAAACGAGCGAAGCCCCGACGCAGCGACAATAAGCCGAGCCGGGGCCATTTGCGACCGTGGCCTAAACGATCGGCACGCCTGAGTAAAGGCGCGCCGCGCTTTCCTGGACTCCGCTTTCGAATGCGCCTTGCCGAAGCGAAAAACGCTGGCCGAAGTCTTGGATTGGCCGCAAGCGTCGCTATATGCCCGGCGCGGCCGATCCGGCCCGTGAGGGAGAGCGATATGACCCCCGAAGAACGCCAGATGCTCGCCGACCTTTTCGAGCGCGTCAAAACGGCCGGCGCGACGCCGCGCGACGCCGATGCAGAAGCCTTGATTAACGATTCGGTTCGCGCCGCGCCGTTCGGGCCCTACGTCCTGTCCCAAACGGTGCTTGTGCAGCAGCGCGCCTTGGAGGCGGCGGCGCATCGTATCGCCGAACTCGAGGCGGCGACGCGCCAGGGCGCCGAGCAGAGCCAGGAACACGGCAGTTTCCTCGGCAATCTCGGCAAGACGATTTTCGGCGGCGGCGCGCCCGCCGCCCCGCCCCGGCCGAGCTATGACGCGTCGGCCTATCAGCGGGGCCCTGCGCC
>Ga0116224_10002102_pt1 | contig 11848 bp, 10 predicted proteins | sample Sb_taG_9_FD_89699 | JGI IMG/M metagenome (GOLD analysis project Ga0116224, IMG submission 89699) | Peat soil microbial communities from Weissenstadt, Germany - Sb_50d_b_LC metaG | ecosystem: Environmental > Terrestrial > Soil > Wetlands > Peat | place: Germany: Weissenstadt | collected 2010-09-21
CGTGCAGCGGATGCGGGCGCAGATCGCGTTCGCCCTGCGGCGGGGCAGCGACGCGCCGCCGCTGCTGCTGCGAGCCGCCCAGCGGCTGCAGACCCTGGATGCCGAGCTGGCCCGGCAGACCTACCTCGAAGCCCTGGTGGCCGCGATCTACGCTGGCCGGCTCGCCCACGGGCCGGACGTCCTGGACATCGCCCGCGCGGCGCAGGCGGCGCCGTTCGGCCCTTCTGGGCTCTCCGGGGATTGTGAGCCTGAGCCGCTGCCGCACTCGCAGCTGCTGCTCCGCGGCCTGGCCGTGCGGCTGACCGATGGATACGCGGCCGCCGCGCCCATGCTCGCCGAAGCGCTGCGGCGCTACCGTGCGCAGCCGCAGGAGCTGGACTGGCTGTGCGTCTCGTACAACCTGGTCGCCATGGACCTGTGGGATGACGAGGCGTGGTTCTCACTCGCGGCCGGCCAGGTCCGGCTGGCGCGCGCGAACGGCACCCTGAGCTGGCTTCCGTTCGCGCTCGACTATCTCGCCGAGATCGACATCCAGGCCGGCCAGCTGTCGGCGGCGGAGGCCCTGCTGGCCGAGGGCGAGCGCATCGACCCGGGGATCAGGGCGGCCACGCTGCCCTACGTCTCGCTCCTGCTCGCGGCGTGGCGGGGGGACGCGCCAACCGCCGCCCGGCTGACCGAGGTGATGGTTCAGGGCGCCGCGGACCGGGGCGAGGGCGCGGCGCTGACGTACACGGAGTACGCCAACGCCGTGCTGCACAACGGCCTCGGCAACTACGGCCTCGCCGCCGAGGCCGCGCACCAGGCCAGCGCGGTCGACGAGCTCGTCATCTCGCCCTGGGCCCTGTACGAGCTGACCGAAGCCGCGGTGCGAAGCGATCAGCGAGAGCGCGCCGCCGCGGCGGCGGACCGGCTGTCGGAGATAGCCGCGGCGAGCGGCAGCGACTGGGCCCGCGGCGCGGCGGCGCGATCCCGGGCGCTGCTGGCCGAGGGGCGCGCTGCCGAAGAGGAGTATCGCGAGGCCATCGAGCGGCTGAGCCGGACCCGGATGGCGACCCACCTGGCCCGGGCCCGGCTGAGCTACGGCGAATGGCTGCGCCGGGAGAACCGGCGGATCGACGCCCGCAACCAGCTGCGGCCCGCGTTCGAAGCCTTCGTCTCCATGGGCACCCAGGCACTGGCCGAACGAGCCCGGCGCGAGCTGGTGGCCACCGGCGAGAAAGTACGCAAGCGGACCGAGGACACCCGCGACGAACTGACTCCGCAAGAGGAGGAAATCGCCCAGCTGGCCCGGGACGGGCGAACCAACCCGGAGATCGGCGCCCAGCTGTTCATCGGCGCCCGCACCGTCGAGTGGCACCTGCGCAAGGTGTTCGCCAAGCTGGACATCAGCTCCCGTCGCGAACTCGACCAGGCCCTGAGCCGCCGTGGGAAACACCTGAACGCAGCCGTCTAAGCCGGACGGGCTACGCCAGGTAGACGGTGGGCTGGTGATGTAATACCGACCGGCCGGTGTCCGCCGTTTCAGGACACCTGGCTCCGGCTGCTCCAGCCAGCCAGATCGGCAAGGGTCATGGGACGGTAGCCGACCATGGCCGATCCTCGTGGCCACCAGGTAATATCGCTCATTTTGATAGCTGGCGGCCCGGGGCCAGGGCATTGGCCAGGGTACTCACGGGCGCGACGGGACGCGCGCAAGCGCGATCGTGGAGCCAGAAGCAACCAGCGCTGACAGGAGAGGAATTGCGGTCATGGACATGAAACTCGAGGTTGTCGTGGTGCCCGTCTCCGACGTCGACAAGGCCAAGGACTTCTACCAGGGGCTGGGGTGGCGGCTGGACGCCGACTTCGCCAAAAGCGAGGACTTCCGGGTGGTGCAGCTGACCCCGCCTGGTTCGCAGTGCTCGATCATCTTCGGCACCGGGATCACCTCGGCCGCACCGGGTTCGGCTGATGGCCTGCAGCTGACCGTCACCGACATCGACGCGGCCCGGGCCGAGCTCATCGGCCACGGTGTCGAGGTGAGCGAGGTGTTCCACGACGCGGGCGGGGTGTTCCACCACGCCGGGACCGAGGGACGGGCATCTGGCCCGGCACCGGACCACAAGAGCTACGGCTCGTTCGTCTCGTTCAGCGACCCGGACGGCAACGGCTGGTTCGTCCAGGAGATCACCACCCGCCTGCCGGGCCGGTGAGGTCCATGAACGACGACTACGACGTCATCGTGGTGGGCGGCGGCTCACCGGGCGAGCACTGTGCCGGGGCGCTGGCCGAGGGCGGCCTGCGGGTCGCTCTCGTCGAGCGCGAACTGGTCGGGGGTGAGTGCTCCTACTGGGCGTGCATCCCGTCTAAGACGCTGCTGCGCCCCGGCGAGGCGGTGCAGGCCGCGCGCGATGCGGGGGCCCGCGCGGAAGTCGACGTCGAGGCGGCGCTCGCCTATCGCGACTTCATGGTCTCCAACTACTCCGATGCCGGGCAGGAGCACTGGCTGGCGGGCAAGGGCATCGACCTGCTGCGCGGGACCGGCCGGCTCGCCGGGCCGGGCGTGGTGGAGGTCGACGGCGTGCGCCACACCGCGCGGCATGTGGTCGTGGCGACCGGCGCTGATCCGGTCGTGCCGCCCGTCCCGGGCCTGCGCGAGCTCGACGGTATCTGGACCAACCGCGAGGTGACCGGCATGAAGGCCGTCCCGCGGCGGCTGCTGATACTCGGCGGCGGACCCGTCGGGGCCGAGATGGCCCAGGCCGTGCGCCGCCTCGGCGGTGAGGTGGCCCTGATCGAGGGGGCCGGGCACGTCCTGGCCCGCGAGCCCGCGCCGCTGGGCGAAGCGCTCGGCGAGGTCCTGCGGCGCGACGGCATCGAGCTCTTCCTGGGCATGCACGCGACCGCCGCGCGGCGCGACGGCGACGACTACGTCATGTCGATCGAGGGCGGCCGCGAGCTGCGCGGCGACCACCTGCTCGTCGCCACGGGCCGGCGCCCGCGCGTCCCCGCCGGCCTGGAGACGGTCGGCGTCCAGGCGGGTCCGCAAGGTATCCCGGTCGACGCCCACCTGCGCGCGGGGGAGCGCCTGTGGGCCGTCGGCGACGTCACCGGCGTGCGGCTGCTGACCCACGTCGGCAAGTACCAGGGCGAGGTCGTCGCCGCGAACATTCTCGGCGAGCCCCGCGAGGCCCACTACGAGGCCATACCCGACGTGATCTACACCGACCCGCAAGCCGCCTCCGTCGGCGCCACGCAGGCCCGGTTCAGCGCGACCGCCCTGCTGTCCGAGGTGGCCAAGACGGCCACCTACACCCACGAATACGCCAGCTCCAACGGCTTCCTGACCCTGCTCAGCGACGGCGACCATCTGACCGGCGCATACGCGCTCGGTCCCGAGGCCGGCGAGTGGCTGCAGCAGGCCACGCTGGCCATCCGCGCCCGCGTGCCGCTATCGGTGCTGCGCGACGTCATCCAGCCCTTCCCCACCTTCTCCGAGATCTACGTCGACGCGCTGAAAGCGCTCCACGGCCAGATCACGGCCACCAGCCAGCCGGCCGCCGCGGGATCGCCGTGAGACCCGGTCGGGACACCGTGATACGACGCGGACACCATCCATCGGAGGGATCATGACCACCGCCACCGCCGTTTCTCCCGCTCAGCGCCAACCGGAACTGCCCGGACAAATCGTCGTCGTGATCGGCGGCAGCTCTGGCATCGGACTCGAAACAGCCCGCCGCGCCCGCGCCGAGGGCGCCAACGTCGTCCTGACCGGCCGCAACCGCGACCGGCTCGAACGGGCCACGGCCGAGCTCGGCGCGCTGAGCAGCGCGGCCTTCGACGCCACCGATCCGGCCGCCCTCGACCGGTTCTTCGGTGACCTGCCCGAGACGATCGACCACGTGCTGGTCACGGGCCCCGGTCCGTACTACGCGCCGCTGGCCGACCTGGACCGCGAGCGGGCGCACCGCGATTTCGACGACCATGTGTGGCTGGCCATCGCCGTGGCGCAGCACGCCGTCGGCCGGGTGCGGCCCGGCGGCACGCTGCTGTTCATGGCCGGCACCAGCCGCGAACAGGGACCTGGCCTGTCGCTCATGGCGGCGGGCAACGCCGCGCTGCCCGCCCTGATCGCCAACCTCGCGTTCGAGGTCGCGCCGATCAGGGTCAACCTCATCGCCGCCGGCTTCGTCGACTCGCCGCTGTCCGCGTCGCTGCTCGGCGACGACCTCGACAAGCGCCGCGCCCAGCTCCGCGCGACGCTGCCCATCGGGCGCGTGGTCGAACCGGCCGACGTCGCCGCGCTCGCCGTGCACATCATGACCAACACGGCGCTGACCGGCGCGACGTACGACATCGACGGCGGCGAGCAGATCGCCGTTCGGGGATGAAGAAAGAAGAAACCCCATGCGCGCTGACATCGTTCCTGGCGGGACCTTCCCCGACTACGAACTGACCGACCACACCAAGACCCGGCGGCGGCTGAGCGAGCTGCCGGGGATCGACCCGATGATCCCGTACACGCTCGTGCTCAAGCCGGGGCTGGTCATCTACAGCGTCTACAACGGCTACTGGTTCTGGGGCAGGCCGTCGTTCGAGGATCTCCGCCGCGACCTGCGCGAGGTGACCCGCGAGATCCGCCCGGACTGGGACCTGGCCGCGCCCGGCCTGCGCGAGAACTGGGAGTCCGGCGACCACTCGATGCACCACCCGTACCAGGCCGGCCACGGCCGGAGCCCGTCAGCCGCGGACTCCCCGAGCGCCGCGGCCGTCCCAGGAGGTGCCTGACCATGGAATACCTCGTCACCATGACCACCCACGTGCCGGACGGGACGCCGGAAGAAACGGTCCAGGACATCCGTACCCGCGAAGCCGCCCACTCGCGCGAGCTCGCGGCCGCCGGGCACCTGCTGCGCCTGTGGCGCCCGCCGCTGCAGCCAGGCGAATGGCGCACGCTCGGGCTGTTCGCCGCCGCCGACGGCGAACGGCTTGAGGAGGTCCTCGCCTCGATGCCGCTGCGGGTGTGGCGCACCGACGAGGTCACCCCGCTCTCGCCGCACCCGAGCGACCCGGCGATCATGTACCCGCCGACCACGGCACCGACTGGAACGCCATGAGCGATAAGGGCCAGAAGGTCGCCATCATCACCGGCGGCTCCCAGGGCATCGGTGCGAGCCTGGTCGCCGCCTACCGCCGGCAAGGCTGGGGGGTGGTCGCTACCGCCCGCACGATGAAGCCGACGGACGACCGCGACGTGCTCACCGTCGACGGCGACATCGCCGAGCCCGCCACCGCCGACCGGATCGTCGGCGGAGCCCTCGAGCGTTTCGGACGCATCGACACGCTCGTCAACAACGCCGGCGTCTTCGTCTCCAAGCCATTCACCGACTACACCGCCGAGGACTACGCCCTGGTGCTCGGCGTCAACCTCAGCGGATTCTTCTGGCTGACCCAGCGGGCCATCGCCGAGATGCTCAAGCGGTACGGCGGCCACGTGGTCAACATCTCGGCCACCCTCGCGGAATACGCGAACTCCAGCACCCCAGCGGTCCTGACCGCGCTGACCAAGGGCGGCCTAGCCGCGGCCACCAGGTCGCTGGCCGTCGAGTACGCTTCCCGCGGCATCCGGGTCAACGCCGTCTCGCCGGGCATCATCCAGACGCCGATGCACCCGGCGGACAGCTATGAGGGACTCGGTGACCAGCTTCCTCCGCTCGGGCGCGTCGGCCAGGTCAGCGACGTCGTCGACGGCATCTTGTTCCTGGAGGCATCGCCGTACATCACCGGGGAGATCCTGCACATCGACGGCGGCCAGACCGCCGGTCACTGACCCGGTGCCCGCGGCGGGGCCGGCGTGGCTAGCCTGACAGGCCGCCCTGGCCGAGGTTCGCCAGTGCCCCGGGCAGCTCCCGGCGTGAGCTGATGCCGAGTTTGGTGAACACCTTGCGCAGGTGCCATTCGACCGTGCGGGCGGACAGGAACAGCTGGGCGCCGATCTCAGGATTAGTCCGCCCGTCCCGCGCCAGCCGGGCAATGGACGCCTCCTGCACGGTGAGCGTGTCAGGCGCCTGGACCGTCCGCTTGCGGACCGTCTCACCGGTGGCCAGCAGCTCGCGCCTGGCCCGTTCGGCGAACGCTTCCACACCCATCGCGGCCAGCATCTCATGGGCGGTCCGCAGCTGGGTACGGGCGTCGGCGCGGCGGCCTTCGCGGCGCAGCCACTCGCCGTACAGCAGGTGGGCCCGGGCGAGCTCCGGACGGAGCTGGGTGCGGCCCAGCCGGTCGATCGCCTCGCGGTAGCAGCCCACGGCGGCCGCGCCCTCGCTCACCAGCGCCCGCGAGCGCGCCTCGATGCCCAGCCCGAAGTCGGTTCCGCCGGCCCGTGTGGTTTCCGCCAGCCGCGCGAGCGCGTCGGCGGCAAGCTGGGTGTTCCCGATGCGCACGGCGGCCTCGATCAGCTCGGGCAACGCCCACATGGCCGTATAGAGCGCGGGCTTATCCTGGCTGGCTTGCTGGGCCGCCGCCCGTGCGTCGGCGTACCGGCCGAGGCCGTTGTAGAGGATGGCGGCCGCCCAGTGCGCGTAGGTCACCGCGATTCCCTGCCCGCCGGCTGCGGCCTCGGCGATGGTGGCCTCGATCAGCGGGCCGGCCTCGGCTTGGTTGCCTCGGAGAGAAGCGAGCAGCATCGCGGCGAAGGGCGCGCTGCGAGTCCCGGTCGCCGCACAGACCGCGTCGGTCTCCGCGATCAGGGCCGCGGCCGCCGCGAAGTCGCCGCTCCACGCGGCGTCCGTGCCCAGGGAGGCCAGGTCGATCGGCAGCTGGTCGAGCGCGCCAACGTCACGGGCGATCTGGACCTGCCGCAGGAGCATCGCGCGCCAGCGTTCATCGTCCCAGACAGCGCTGGCGGCCGCCTGAGCCAGCCAGCCCCACCGGAGCGCTTCTTCCACAGAGATGTCGGCGTCGGCAAAGGCGCTCGCGGCGCGGCGCAACGTCGCTGCCGCGGCCGTCGGTCCGTCGGTGACCAGCAACGTGAGGCCGTCGAGCACTAGGTCGACCGGACGCGGAGGGTCCGCCGACCGCAGGCCCCTGGCGGCGCGGGAGACCTCAAGAAGATCGCCGGCTCCCGCGAAACGCCCGGCGAACAACGCGGCAATCCACGCGCTCAGATAGATCTCTCGCGCCAGTCCGAGGTCGAGTGACTCGAGCCGCTTGGCGGCTTTGAGCAACAGCGGAGGGGCGTCGCTGCCCGGGCCCGAGGCAAACGCGATCTGCCCGCGCAGCAGGTCCACCCGGGCGCTGGCGAACTCGTCAAGCGGCTCGGCCTCCGCCGTGACGAGCAGTTCAAGAGTCTTGTCGAACGCACCCGCCCGCAGGTTGGCCTGCGCCGCCGCCAGCGTGCGCTCGGCACGGCGCGCTGGATCGACCGTCAGCAGCACCGAGCGCTCCAGGAACGCCCCGGCCGCGGCCAGCCCGCCGCGGGCCTGCGCCCGGCCGGCCGAATGCTCAAGTTCCGCCGCGACCTCCTCATCCGGCCCGGCCGCGGCCTGGGCCCGGTGCCAGGCCCGCCGATCAGGATCGGCTACCGGATCGGTGACCTCCGCCAGCGCGCCGTGCGCCTGCTGCCGGTCCGCAGCCGACGCCGACCGGTAGGCCGCCGAGCGCAGCAGCGGATGGCGGAACCGGACTCGCATCCCGAACTCCGCCAGGCCCGCGTCGGCGGCTGCCGCCTCCGCCTGAAGCGGGATCTCCAGCCGTCCCGCCGCCCGCCGCACCAGCACCGGATCCCCGGACGGATCCGCCGCCGCCAACTGCAGCAGACGACGGGCCTCGGGTGGCAGGGCGTCGAGCTGGCGGCGGAAGCTCTCCTCGATCCGGCCGGACAGCGGCGCCGCACCGGGCAGCCCGAACCCGCCCGCCAGCTCCGCCTGCGTCAGGCCCCGCGGCAACTCAAGCAGCGCCAGGGGGTTCCCCTGCGTCTCGGCCACGATCTGGTCCCTGACCCGCGCATCCAGCGGCCCGGCCAGCGCCGAGTCCAGCAGCGCCCGCGCGTCACTCTCCCCTAGGCCCTCCACCACGAGCTCCGGCAGCCCGGCCAGCTCCTCACCCGGCACCCGGGCCGCGAACACCAGGCCCACCGGGTCGGCCCCCAGCCGCCGCGCCACGAACCCCAGCGCCTGCGCCGAAGCGTGATCAAGCCACTGCTCGTCATCGATCACGCAGATCAGCGGCCGCTCCCCGGCTACCTCCGACAGCAGGCTCAGCACGGCCAGGCCGACCAGGAACCGGTCCGGCGGCGGGCCGGCGCTGATGCCGAACGCGGTCCGCAGCGCCTCCCGCTGCGGCACCGGGATCGCCTCCAGGTGATCCAGCATCGACGCGCACAGCAGATGCAGCCCGGCGAACGCCAGCTCCATCTCCGACTGAACCCCCACCGCGCGCGCTAGCCGGCACCCCGGCGCCCGGCTGACCAGGTAATCCAGCAGCACGGTCTTGCCCACGCCCGGGTCGCCACGTACCACAAGGACCCGGCTCTCACCCGCCTGGACCGCGTTGACCAGCCGGTCGAAAACGCCGCGTTCCCAGCGCCGGTCGGTGAGCGCTGGCGCGCGTCCTGCTCGCCGGGAATTAGTGGCCATCTGGGCTGCTACGCTGCGTCGGCGATGTTGGCAGCGGCGCTCGTGTCCATCGGTCCGGGGTGACGCCTGAACGCCGCTTCCCGGTCGTCACCAAGCTGGGCGCGAGCACGTACACGGCCTCCCAGATCACCGGCCCAATGAGGTCAAGACCGCGCCCGCGAGTACTTCCGTGCTACTCGCGGCGGTTACGGCTCAAGACCAACGTCCAGAAACCTGTCAGGCTCATGACCGGCTGCCGGCCCACCGCCAGAGCCGTGCCATTCGCCTCGCTAAAAAGCCTAACGTGGCCGGCCGGGCGCGGGCAAACCTGTCCACCACGCATACGCCGCCCATACGCCAGGGCACCGTTAACCGCGGGTAGAACATGGCCCACACGACCTTTCCGGTGTCGCTCGGTGCGTAACCCCACTGGTCGCTGAGCGCACAGATGATGTGGAGTCCGCGGCCGGTCTCGGCGAGGGTGCCGGGCGCTCGGGGCGCTGGAGCCAGCTTGCTTGGGTCGGCGACCGCGCACAGCACGCATGGCCCGGGCTGTAGCAGGCCGAGCCGGATCGGCCGCCGGGGCCCGCTGTCGCCGGATCGGGGCAGGGCGTGCCGCAGCGCGTTGGTCAGCAGCTCAGACACGACGATCACGATGTCCTGGCTGCGTTCTGCCGTGCCCCACCGGAGCAAGGTGGCGGTGGTGAAGTCCCGGGCGGTGCGGACTGATCCGCCGTCCGCGCCAAGCGTGCGGGTGGCGATGCGCGGCATGCGGGCCGGGCCTGCCGAGACGGGATCCGGTGATGGCCGCCAGCTGCCATTCGCCAGGCCGGCCATCTCCGCGGCCAGCATCAGCCAGCGGCGGCCAACCCGACCCTCCATGCGTGACGGGTGCGCTGCCATGGCCGTCCGGTCCATCTCCTGGCTGACGTTCAGCGCGTCCGCCGGCCTGCGGCCATGGTGCTCGCAGCCGGGTGCTGGGGTGCCGTCCGGCGCCCGGGCACGGCGGCGATCCAGGCGGCCCTGGCGATGGCGGTGTGCCGGTCCCACGGCACGACCGGGCGAGAGACCCGGAAGCCCGGGTCGGTCTGCTGGCATCGCGGGCAGGCCAGCCTGCCGAAGGCGTCGATGCGCCAGCCGGCCCCAATCGCGCGGGCGCGCGCGTCGCCCTCGCCGAGCGCGGCGGGATCGGAATGCCAGGAGATGCAGGAACCCATCTCGCACCACATGATCGGCATCCGCAGCTGATCACCGATCACCGCCCGCACGGTAGCCCCGGCGGGGACAGCGCGCTCGGCGCGCTCGGGGGGGACAGCGCGCTCGGCGCGCTCCGCGGGAGCTTCTGGCCGGGCATCGTCGCTGGCCCGTCCCCCGCCGCCCTCACCGCCCTCACCGGGCGGCTCGGCGGAGCCGTCGTCCCGCAACTCGGCGAGCCAGTTGTCCATCTGGAGCATGCTGGCGTCGTCTGGCCGGATCTTGATCTTCATGTCGGGCCTCCCCTTGAGCCGACGGTGAGCGCCGTCCAGCAACGGGTGACCTGTCTGAGGACAGGCGCGTGCACTGGGATGAAGGACCGGGCAGCGGCTGCGTGTCCTGGGCGTCCAGGCCCAGGTGGGCGTATGCCGCCATTGCGCTTACCCTCCCGTTTTCAAGCGCCCGGGCTCACCGTCTCTGGGTTTTAAGCTTTTACGGTCCCGACTCCGAATTACAGATAGATATACCTACGATAAACATTTGGTTTACATATGAGCTATCACGGCGTGGCGTATAGACAATTTCAGTTTTTCTCTATGCACAGGGTGTGGATCGTATTCTGCCAGCTAACGATCTCGTTATCGGGAGATCCGGCAGCGGAATCCCCAGCCTTTCCCCCGCCTGCGCACAGCGCGGGCGCCGTTTTACACAAGTCATCCACAGGTTCGCGCACAGAAAAGCCCGGGTCTCTTACCCTGCTCGCTAGCGGCGGATTAGCCACGGCGCGCATACGCCAAGTAACGAAGCGGGCTAGCCGCCCCCGGAGAGCCATCTGCGTACCCGCAATTGCCTTCTGGCCGGGTGTAGGCACTTCGTAACTAAATGTTGTTTGACAGAATTGATCAGACCGGGTCACACGCCAGATGAAGCCGGACAATCCGGCGCCAATGGTGCGTTAGGGCTTCCTGGCGACTCCGCACCAGGCGGTCACCTGGGACTGGCCGACAATGTCCGGCTCGGGCCGCCACTGCTGAGGCTGGACCACGCCCGGCTCGAGCAGTTCGAGCCCATCGAAGAAGTGCGTGACCGCCGCCCGGTCACGCATGGTTGCCTTCGGCCCGCTCATGCGCTGGTTCACGCGCTTGGTCATCTCTGCCATCTGCTCCGCGCGGATGTCGCTGGCCGGATGCGCGAGCACGAGGTAGCTGCCGGCCGGCAAGGCCGCCACCAGCCTGGCCACGATGCCATACGGGTCGTCTGCGTCAGAGATCAGGTGCAAGATGATCAGCAGCATGAGCGCGACCGGCTGGCCAAAGTCCAGGGTCGCCGACGCTGCCCGCAAGATGGCCGAGGTGTCGCGCAGGTCGGCGTCCACGTAGTCGCACGCCCCCTGCGGGGTGCTAGACAACAGGGCGCGGGCGTGCGATAGCACGATGGGATCATTGTCTGCGTAGACGATCCGCGCTTCCGGGGCGGCCGCCTGCGCCACCTGATGGGTGTTGCTGGCCGTGGGCAGCCCGGTACCGATGTCAAGGAATTGGCGGATGCCGCACTCCGACGCCAGGTAACGCACCACCCGGACCAGGAAGGCCCGGTTCGCCCGCACGTCCGCCACGATCCCGGGATTCGCGGCGATCGCCTGCTCCGCTGCTTCCCGGTCAGCGGCAAAGTTGTCCTTGCCGCCCAGCCAGTAGTTGTAAACGCGAGCCGAGTGGGCGTGCCTGATGTCCAGGTCCGGCGCCGTTTCCCGGCCGGAGAACTCCTGGGACCCATTCCCGGCCTGTCCAGACATGGGGCGATCTTAGCGCTCGGCGCCGGGCAGGGATGGGGCGAGGCAGGGGTGGGGCCAGGCTGGCGAGAATGAACGTGGCGCGGCCGGCGTTGAGATCATCATGCAGACCTGGGAGGCGATTACCTCACGCCGCAACGTACGGTCTTTCGCTGATCGCCCGATTCCGGCGGCAGACCTGGACCAGATCCTGGAGGCGGGGCGCCGGTCCCCGTCCTCACAGAACTGGCAGCCTTGGGACTTCATCGTGGTCACCGACCGCGCCCAACTC
>Ga0116224_10002105_pt1 | contig 11840 bp, 13 predicted proteins | sample Sb_taG_9_FD_89699 | JGI IMG/M metagenome (GOLD analysis project Ga0116224, IMG submission 89699) | Peat soil microbial communities from Weissenstadt, Germany - Sb_50d_b_LC metaG | ecosystem: Environmental > Terrestrial > Soil > Wetlands > Peat | place: Germany: Weissenstadt | collected 2010-09-21
AACACAGGCACCGCATAACAACGCGCGCGTGTGGATTCGCGGGTTGCTCCCGGCCGCGGTCGCGGCTCTGGCGTTCGCCATCGCGTTCGCGTTGGGCATGACCGCGAAATCGAGCCCGCCGCCGCAGATCGCCACGTCACTCGCCACGCCGGTAGCGATTCAGGCGCCACGGGCTTCGCTCCCGGCGCTTCAGCGGGAAGTCCCGACTCCGGCGCTGAAGCCGCGGCAAACGCCGGTCGCTCGCCCGAAGACCTCGCCCGCTCAAGCGTTGCCGACCGCGGCCTCGAGCGCGAGCTCGTCGTCCACGGCCGTGACCCAGAGTCCCCCGCGTCGGTCGTCCACAGCCCGCCGAGCGGCGTCGTCCACAGCTCCGGTGGCGGTGGCTCGACCTCGAGCGGCGGCGGCGCCGGGGTCGTGCACGGCGGCAACTGACCCGAGCGCTCAGCCGATCGTGTAGCCGTCCTGGCGGAGCCGGGCAAACCCCGCGCCGAGCGCGGCGTCAGCCTGGGTTATCGCCGTGGACGCTGCCGCATACTGCCGGTTGTCGTTGCGGTCGGCCGCGTGCGCGAGCGATCCGTAGGCGGCGCCGAGCTTGTCTAGCGCCGTGACGATCGACGCGTTCGCATCCGCGCCGACCGGACCGGGAGTGAGCCGCCCGGCGGCGGTCGCCGCGCTGTCGTACACGCGCGCGAGCCGGCCCGCCGCCGATGCCTGGTCGGCCGGACGCCTGGCCGCCTCGAGCCGGCGCCCGTCGGTCGCGCGGGCGGCGTTCAGCGTTCGGATGACCCCGCCAAGCGCGGTCGCGAACGCGGGGTTGCCCGTCAGCTCCGGCTCGGGCAGCGTGTCCGGCTCGGGCTGAGCCGGGCCCGGATCGAACGTGATGAACTCGCCCGCCACCTCCGCAGGCCGCGGTGTCGGCGTGCTGATCGAGGCGTGGCTCTCGAACGGCGCGGGTGTCAGCGGATCCGCCTCGACGGCCGCCGAGGGATCGGCGAGCAGCCGCGCGTCACGGCGCCACAGCGGCCCATGCAGGCGGACGATGATTTCCTGCAGCGACTCCCACGCAGTCAGCGCGTGCCGAACGCGCTTGTCCGGGCGCTTGATCAGCAGCGAGTCGATCCAGTGGGACAGGCTGGGGTCGAGCGTAGGCTGCAGTTCGAGCGGCGACGGGATCCGCTCGTTGACGTGACGCATGAGTATCGCCACCGGATTGTCCGAGTCGCTGAACGGCGGATTACCGACGACCAGCTCGTACGTGAGCACGCCGACCGAGTAGAGATCGGTCCACGGACCGATCTCTCCGGCCATCGCCTGCTCGGGCGCCATGTAGGTCGGCGTGCCGACGGTCATGCCCGTGGCGGTGACGTATTGCGTGCCGGCGCGCTGGGTCGCGCGCGCGATCCCGAAGTCGGTGATCTTCACGCGCCCGTCGGCGGTGACCATGACGTTCTCTGGCTTGAGGTCGCGGTGGACGATCCCGGCCGCTTCCGCATGTGCGAGCGCAGCCAGGATCCCTTCGAGCACGCCGCCGACCCGGGCGAGCGACAGTCCCTTCAGATACGGACGGAGCGATCCGCGCGGCACCAGCTCCATCGCGATGTACGGAGTGCCGTCGTGCTCGAAGTACTCGTGCACGGTGACGATGTTCGGATGGTTCAGCGACCCGGCGAGCCTTGACTCGCGCAGGAACCTGTGGGCGAACTCCGCCGAGTTCGCGTGGAAGCTGCTCAGCTCCTTGAGCGCGACCTGCCGGTCGAGGTCCGGCTGCCGGGCGGCGTAAACGACCGCCATGCCGCCGCGACCGATCTCGCGCAAGATCTCATAGCGGCCAACTGTTCGCATCAGACATCTGCCCGCACGGTAGATCGGGGACGCGAGGCCGACAATCGGTGCGCTGCCCCGGGCTTTTCCGAGACGACCCTGAGATTTGGGCAAGCCGATATCGACAGTCATCCCGGATTTATGAATGTTCCAAGAATCGTGAACGGTCTGGTAGTCTGCCGGGCATGGGAAGCGCTGATCTCCTTCTCCATCCGGTGCGGCTCCGGATCGTCAAGGCGTTCCTCGGCGACCGCGCATTGACGACCAGCCAGCTCGCCGCCGAGCTCGACGATGTGCCGTCCGGGAGCCTCTACCGACACGTCGCGTTGCTCACGAAGGCGGGTGTGCTCCAGGTGGTGGCCGAGCGGCGGGTCCGCGGTGCGGTCGAGCGCACGTACACGTTGCGGCTGTTCGCGGCCCGGATCGACCCGGGCGAAGTCAAGGCGATGACCGCCGAGGAACACGGCCAGGCGTTCATGGCCTACGTCGCGGGCATGCTCGCCGACGCCGACCGATACCTCGCCTCGGAGCCACCCGACCCGATCCGCGATGGCGCCGACTATCAGGTCGGCGCGCTGTGGCTGACCGACGCCGAGTTCGCCGAGCTGCTCCGCGAGCTGTCGATCGTGTTCCGGCCACGGCTCGCGAATCCGCCGGGGGAGGGCCGCAGGCGGCGCATGGTCTACACGGTGTTCCTGCCGGCACCGGCGCAGCCGGCCGCCGAACCCCCCGATCAGAGCAAGCGACCACGCACGAAAAGGAAGAGGAGCTCCTGATGCTGACGACGCCGGTGCAGACCACCCTTTCTGCGCTCGACCTCGCGCGGGCGGGGCGCTTTGCCGAGATCCGCGACCTGTTCGCGCCGCAACTGGGAGCCGGACCGCGCGCGGTGCCCGGGACCGTCACCGTGCCGCGCGCGCCCGGACCGCACGCCGGCGTCGTACTGCTCGCCGGCTCGGGATCGCTCGATCGCGACGAGACGATCGGTCGAAAACAGCCGCTAAAGGACATCGCGTGGGGGCTGGCCAGCCTCGGCATCGCGACGATTCGGTTCGACAAGGTCACCTACGCACACGCAGACGAGCTGAAGGACGCTCACGATTTCACCCTCGCCGACGAGTACCTGCCGGATGCGATCGCGGCGATCAAGCTCCTCGGGAGCACCCCGCCGTGGCCGGGGACCGTGTGTTTCTGCTCGGTCAGAGTCTCGGCGGCACGGTCGCCCCGCGCATCGCGGCCGCCGAGCCGTCGGTCGCTGCGCTGATCCTCCTCGCGGGCGGCGCGCAGCCGCTCCACTGGGTAATCGTCAGGCAGATGCGCCACCTCGCCTCGCTCCGACCCGAGACCGAGGCGGCGGCGCAGCCCGTCATCGATGAGCTCGCCGAAAAGGCGAGGATGGTCGACAGCCCCGATCTGTCGCCGTCCACGCCCGCGAGCCGGCTACCGCTCGGTGCGCCCGCGTCCTACTGGTTGGATCTGCGCCACTACAACCCGGTCGAGCTGGCCGCCTCTCCCGGCAAGCCGATGCTGATCCTCCAGGGTGGCCGCGATTACCAGGTGACCGTTGCAGATGATCTCGCTCGTTGGGAGGCCGGCGTCGGTGATCGCCCGAACGTCACGATCCGCGTTTACCCCGACCACAACCACCTGTTCACGCCGGGGTCTGGACCGTCGAGCCCCGAGGAGTACGAGCCGGCCCAACACATCGACGCGGCGGTCGTCGCGGAGATCGCGGTGTGGCTGGCGACAGTCCCGGGGAGCTAGCCCACGGCGCTGCGGCGCGCCGTGACCAGGACGGCGACCGTGCTCGAGCGGATCGGCCGCCCCAGCCGCTCGTAGATCATGTCGTGCTCGTTCTCGAGGCCTTCGCGCTGGTCCCGTGAGAGCCGCGAATAGGACGAAATGGTGCGAAGCAGGCCCGTGAGCTCGTCGGCGGTGTGCTCGGCGACGATCGGCACGGTGGCGAATCGCACGTCGCTGAAGAGGCGCCGGGCCTCGGCACGCGCGAGGTCGTGGCTCCCGACCCACGCCCACGCCTCGGAGACGTTGTCGCGACGCTGCTCGAGGCCGGCGGCGATCGCTGTTAGATCCCAGTAGGCGGGCCAGTTCGCCGCGACCTCAGGCGCGATCCGCGCCAGCGACGTCAGCAGCGCCGACTGGTCGTCGGATGTGCGCGGGTCGTCGAGCCCGCAGTACTGAATGAGCGCGAGCGTCCCGCCGGGAACCAGCAGGCGAGCGGCCTTCCGCCAGCTGACGTCGGGGTCGATCCAATGAAACGCCGACGCCGAGAACGCGGCTCGGTAGCGCCCGGGGGGAAGCGCCGCCTCTTCGAACCGCGCGTTGACGAACTGGACCTCGCCGTGCCCTCCCAGGTTCTGCTCGGCCAGGGACATCAAGCGCGTTCCGGGCTCAACTGCCACGACCCGGAGGCCCCGGGCAACGAGGCTGCCCGTCAGCTGCCCGGTTCCGCACCCGACCTCGAGCACCTCATCACCGTTCCCGATCCCCGCGATGCGGCAGGCACGGTCGACGAGCTCGTCGGGGTAGGTCGGACGGCTGCGGTCGTACTCGGCCGCGACTTCGTCGAAGACACTGCCATCGCGCCGCGAGGGAGCGAGTTGCGCCATGTCCGGCGACGCTAGAGAACGTCTCGGACGATTCAGACGCACCGAGGCGCGAGCGCGGTCACGTTACCGGCCGGCGCGTACGTTGCCGAGGACACGTGATAGCCCTTGGCGCCGACCGAGCGCGCCAGCTCGCTGCGCCAGTCCTCGTCGGCGGCGAGGCGATCGAGAGCGGACCGGAAGTCGTGGCGGGGTTCCCACCCCAGATCCCTTCGAGCGCGATCGTTCACGTACACGCGCTCGATCGCGGGGAACATCGACCAGCCGAGCTCGGCGTACACCGCCTCGTAGTCCGGGTACAGCCGCCGAACCACCGCCGGGGCATCGACCCGCAGCTCGGCCAGCTCCTCGCGCGTAAACGGCGTCGTGGCGCTGATGATGTAACGGCCGAACCCGATCTCGTCCGCCCGCTCGAGAGCGAGCCGGTGCGCGTCGACCGCATCCTCCAGGTCGACCCTCCGGTACAGCAGCTCGTTGACCTTCGCGTTGGCGTCCGAGTAAGCGGCGCGAACGTCCTCGCGATCGTCGCTCTCGGGAAAGAAGCGCGAGGTGCGAAGGATCACGACCGCGAGCCCGTGATCGCGGTGAACGAGCTCGCACAGATCCTCGGCGGCGCCCTTCGTGACGCCGTAGACGTTCCTCGGCGCATCCGCGACCTCCTCGGTGATCCATGCGGCGGGCGCCCCGGGGGGTGGAACGAGAGCACGCCCGAACGCGCTCGTCGAGCTTGTGAACACGAACCGCTCGACGCCGGCGGCCACCGCTTCCTCGAGCAGCGTCAGCGTGCCCGTGATGTTCGTGGCCAAGAAGTCCTGCCGCGAGTGCGAATCGATGTGGGGCTTGTGAAGCGTGGCCGCGTGCATGACGGCGTCGGCCCCCTGCATGCATCGACGCACGCACGCCCGATCGACGATCGAGCCGACGATCGTGTTCGGAGCCTCGAGCACGTCGAGGCCGACGACGTCGTGCCCGAGCTCGCCGAGCCCGCGCAGCAACCCATCACCGAGGTGTCCGGCACTACCCGTCACGAGAACCCGCACGGGGCCGAGAATAAACGGACCGTGGGATCGACGCTCGAGGCGATCCTGTGCCGGGTTCCGGACGGGTTAGGATCGCGCCCGTGAGCACCGGCGCCGGCGTGTCGACGATCCCGGAGGTGATCGCCCGGATGGAGGCGATCGATGCCGCGCTACCGCGCAAGGACGGCATCGCGATCTTCGACCGCCTCTACCTCCAGGTCACCCGCGCGGTCGACTCGGCGAGCGCCGGGACCGAGTTCGAGAACAAGGAGTTCGTCGACCGGCTGGATGTCGTCTTCGCAGGCCTGTACTTCGACGCCGAGGCGACGATCGACTCCGGGGCGAGCTGCCCGGTCGCATGGCGGCCGCTCGTCGAGACTCGCTCGCAGACGCGCGAGCCGATTCAGTTCGCGCTCGCGGGGATGGCCGCGCACATCAACCACGACCTGCCGATCGCGGTCTTCACGACGAGCGAGGAGTTCGGGCTCCCGGTGGAGGACGACAGCGCGATTCACCGCGACTTCCAGCGCGTCGATGGCCTGCTGGCGACCGTCGAGACACAGGTCGCCCGCTGGTTCGACACAGGGCTGATCGCCGACATCGAGGACGTGACGCCGCAGAAGACCGACGAGGCGATCGCGATGTGGTCGCTCGCCGGGGCCCGCGACGTCGCGTGGGATCACGCGAAGATCCTCTGGGGATTGCGTCACGCCGGACCGATCCGGGAGGCGTACCTGGACGGCCTGGCCCGCACGACCGAGCTTGCGGCGCGGGCCATGCTCGTCTAGAGAGCCGTCAACTAATGCTGTGACCGGCGAGGGTCTCGTGCAGGCGCGACAGCGCATCGCGATCGAGGAGCCCGATCGTGCTCTCGGCGCCGTGCCAGGTCACGCGAAGCTTGGCCCTCCGCCGCCGGCCGACCACCTCGACGTTGCGGGCGGCCGAGAGCAGGTGCTCCTGGACGACGCCGAGCCCCTTGCCCGACCCCGCAGCGAAGATGAACCGCTGCGTGGTGACCGCGAGGAAGCCTGTCGTGCCGTCGATGTCCGCGATCAGGAACTCGTTGATGTCCTCGTCCTCTCCAAGCGCTACGCCCCAGCCCTCGAGGATCTCCGGGACGTTAGGCGGCGTCGACGGCGGACGGCTGAGCAGGCCGGAGAACAGCGAGCCGATCCCCTCGGGGGCCGGTCGGCGCGCGGCGGCAACCGATCGCCTCGAGGGGTCCGGCGCCACGACCAGCGATCCGTCGGGTCGTTCCTCGACGACCACGTAATTGCCGGCGAGATCGCCCGACAGGGTCACGTGCCGCCGGCGCTCGGAGTCCATGCGGATGGAGTCTGGCACGCAGTTCACCGCGTGCTCGGAGAGAACTCGTCCGAGCGCCTGGTGCCGGTCTGACGACCTCCGCAGTGCGCTAGAGCTGGTCTCCACCCGTGGGTGGAGAGCGGCGGGATTTCCACCCGCGAATCGACCCGTGCGCCGATGTGCGGAAAGCGTTCGCGTACGACGATCCACCCATGACATTTACTGATTACCTCATCGATTCCGCGCTGGTGCTCCTGGTCCTGCTCCAGATCAAGGAGCGCAAGCTGACCGCCAAGGCGCTCATCCGCCCGCTCGTCATCGTGGCGATCGCGGTCGCCAACTATCTGCATGGCATCCCCACTGCCGGCAACGACCTGGTCCTGATCGTGGTCCTCGCGCTGGTGGGACTGTTGATCGGCGTCGGCAGCGGCCAGGCCGTGATGATGCGGCGCGACTCCGACGGCGAGGTGCTCGCCCGCGCCGGCTGGATTTCGGGCTTCTTCTGGGTGCTGGGGATGGGTTCGCGGTTCGCCTTCCTGATCTGGATCAACAACGGCGGCGCCGCCACGATTGGTCACTTCAGCGCCACTCATTCGATCACGAGCGGCGAGGCCTGGTCGGTGGCGCTGCTGGCGATGGCGGTGTTCGAGGTGTGCGGACGCTCGCTGGTTCAGGCGCTTCGCCGCGAGCAGCTCATGGGCCGGGTGGCGCCGGAGCTCGTCTGAGTGACCACGCCGGGCAACCAGCCGGGCTGAGATGCGACAGCGGGATCCGTTACCAGCGGGTCCCGCTTCGCCACGTCGCGGTTGCGGCTCGGAGGCCCGTTGCGGGCTGCCGCCCCGGACGGTTGAAGCCCCGCCTCCTGACTCCGTACCTTCCTTGACGATGGTTCTCTCGCGCCTCGACCGCCGGCTTGCCACGGTGATCCGGGTTGTCGCCCTCGTGCTGATCAGCTGGTCGGTGCTGCACTCGCGCCACCATCTGAGCGGCAGCGGGCGCGGGCTGGTGGTGACCGTCTGCTTCGTGGCGTGCGTCGTCGCCTGGCTCGCTTGGACGATCTGGCCGAACGAGCACCGCATCACGCCCGACGTGTACGTGCTCGCCGTGGCCGGTGGCGTCCTCGCCGGCGCGGCGCCCGACACCGCCGCCAGCGCGTTCGTTTTCGTGGCGGTGGCGTCGGCGGGCCGGCGCGCTGAGCTGCCCCGTGCGTTCGTCGTCGTCGCCCTGGGAGCGCTGGCGCTCGGCTCGGCGGTGCTCGCCTACGACGGGAATGGCGTCGGGCTGCTCGCCTACACGCTCGGGTTCATCGCGACGGCTCTCGCCGCGTCGACCAGTCGCCAGTCCCGGGTGCGCGCGGAGCAAGCCGAGCTGCTGCTCGCCCAGACCCAGCGCTCGCACGAGGAACAGCTCCGCACGGCGCGCCTGGAGGAATCGACCCGGATCGCGCGCGAGATCCACGACGTGCTGGCGCACACGCTGGCCGGCCTGACGATTCAGCTCGAAGCGACGAGCTCGCTGGTCGAACAGGGTGCCGACCGCGACACCGTCCTGGCGCGCGTGCAGCGTGCCCACGCGCTGGCGCGGGAGGGTTTGGAGGAGACCCGCCAGGCGGTCGGGGCGCTGCGCGGCGAGTCTGTGTCGGCCTCGGCCGGGATTGAGGCGCTCGTCGCCGATTACCGCGCGAGTGTCGACGCGCCCGCCGAGCTGACGGTCGACGGCGACCCCGCGCGGCTGACCGGCCAAACCGGCCAGGCGGTCCTTCGGGTCGTCCAGGAGGCGCTCACGAACGTGCGCAAGCATGCTCCCGGCGCCGAAGTGTCGGTCGCCGTCCACGCCGGGCACAATCCCGGTGACGACGTGGTGCTGCTGGTCCAAGACCGACCCTCGGCGAGCCGGCCCGCCCCGGCTCCCGCCGGGCTGGCCGATTCCGGGGGCGGCTACGGCCTCCAGGGGATGCGCGAACGCGCCGCGCTGCTCGGTGGCACGCTCGACGCGGGCGCGGTCGGCGATGGCTGGCGGGTCGAGCTGCGGCTGCCGCCTCCTAAGGCGGCGGCCGTCCCGGCGGAGCAGATCCGATGAACGGCCCCGTGCGCGTTCTGGTGGTCGATGACCAGGCGCTGGTGCGCGAGGGGCTGATGACCCTGCTCGACGCGGCGCCCGACATCACGCCGGTCGCCGCCGCCGCCGACGGCGAGGAGGCGGTGGCGCTGGCCTCGCGCCACCGGCCGGACGTCGTGCTGATGGATCTGCGAATGCCGCGACTCGACGGGGTCGAGGCCACCCGCCGGATCCGGGAGGCACAGCCCGACACCGAGATCGTCGTGCTCACCACCCACGCCGACGATGATTCGATCCTCGACGCGCTGCGCGCGGGCGCGCGCGGATACCTGACCAAGGACGCGGGGATCGTCGAGATCTCTCGCGCGGTCCACGCCGCGGCCGACCATCAGGCGCTGCTCGACCCCGTGGTCCAGAGCCGTCTGATCGCGGCCGCCGACGCCGGCGCCCCCCGCCGTCCCGCCCCGCCGCCCACCAGCCTGCCCGACGACCTGACCCCGCGCGAGGCCGAGGTGCTCTCGCTGATCGCCCGTGGCCTGTCGAACGGCGAGATCGCCAAGACGCTGGTCGTCAGCGAAGCCACGGTCAAGACCCACATCAACCACGTGTTCGCCAAGATCGGCGCGCGCGACCGCGCCCAAGCCGTGCACTACGCCTATACGCACGGACTCGCCGACTGAGCACGCATTCATGCGGCTCAGGCGCGACGGCGGCCACGGCCATCCCCAGTCGTCCGGCGCGTCGTCCACCACGTTCTGCGGCCCTCAAAGCGCCCCGCCTCGAGTCCTTGGCTCGCGGCCACTTCGACGGGCGGCGACAACTGCAACGCGGTGGTGATCGTGTTGCCCGCGAGCCCGCCGGCGCGCGGGGTCGCTTGTAGCCGGTAGTCAACCCGGGGACAGCGCCGGCGCGAACTTGAACCGCACGGTGCCCGCGCCGCCCCCGTGCTTGAAGCTTCGCCCGACGGCGGCCCAGCGCACGCAGCGCCGACCGTTGCGGTTGGCCCGGCTCGGCCTCGCGCACGTGTGGCCGTGCATCCGCGCGGTCGCGCCCCACTAGCACGGCGCCGATTCTAGGCGCCGACACCAGGTGGCTTCCTGATGCGAGGGGCCGCCACCCTGGCGTAGGCTCGAGGCCTGATGCATGAGGCGCGTCGCATCCTGTTCATCAGCGACTCGATCGGGCTCGGCCATGCCGGCCGCGACCTCGCGGTCGCGGAGCGGCTACGAAGTCGTCGGCCAGGCCTCGAGATCGACTGGCTCGCCGGGCATCCGGCCAGGCTCCTGATCGAAGAGGCCGGCGAATCGATCCTGCCCGAGGCGGCCGCGTTCCAGGAAACCGGCTTCGCCGAGGACAGCGCGGACGAGTTTTCACTGAACATCACGCGTTACGCCACACACGTGGTCGGCGCATGGGTACGCGCCGCTCGAGCGGTCTTGAATGCCACCCAGAGGCGGCCCTACGACCTGGTCGTGGGCGATGAGACCTACGAGCTCGCGATCGCGTTCGCGCTCCTCCCGAGGCTCAAGAAGCTGCCGTGGGCGGTCATCTACGACTTCTTCGGGTTGGACGCGATGACGCGCAATCCGCTCGAGCACGCGGTGGTTCAAGCCCTGAACCGCTTATGGTGCGGCGGAAGGCGAGGCAAGCCCCCTCCTTTCGACCTGACCCTGTTCCTCGGCGAGCCCGACGATGTACCCGACACAGCGCTCGGATGGCGCCTGCCGAACGCGCGAGGCTACGCCAAGCGCCACTTCCAGTTCACCGGATATGCACTCGGCTTCGACCCTTCGACATACACCGACAGGCACAACCTCCGCAAGGTGCTCGGCTACGACGAGCACGCGCTCGTCATCTGCTCCGTTGGTGGGACTGCAGTCGGAGCTGACCTCCTGCGCCGTTGCGTTGCCGCGTACCCGCGCATCCGCGCCCGCGTCGCGAACGCACGCATGGTTGTGGTCTGCGGCCCCCGCATCGATCCCACGACGATTCATGCGCCGATCGGTGTGGAGGTACGCGGTTATGTGCCCCACCTCTACGAACACTTCGCCGCCTGCGATGTCGCCGTCGTACAAGGCGGCGGTACCAGCACGCTCGAGCTCGCCGCGCTTCGCAGGCCGTTCGTTTATTTCCCGCTCGAGGGTCACGCCGAGCAGAACCTCGTTGTCGCCGAACGTCTGGCGCGCCACGGCGCCGGAAGCCAGCGGGTCTACTCGGAGACCACCCCGGCCGCGCTCGCTGACGCGGTCGTGAGCCAACTCGGACGCAAACCCACCTGGCCGCCGATCCGCACGGACGGCGCCGGCCGCGCCGCGGAGCTGATCGACCGGCTGCTTCAGACCACCGAGCCATCTTCGCGTAGAGGTGCCGTGGGTCCTCAGCGGCCGCCGCACTCCGCCGACGCGTGCTGGTAGGCGGGCGACTGCAGATCGACGCCGGGCGGGTCGGTGACCGCGATCCCACCGCCTGGGGGAAACGTCGGGTCGAGGTAGCTCGGCACGCCGTGGGTGCGCATGCATTGCGCGTGCGCGATCAGCGACGCCTTCATCGCCGCGGTGGTCCCTGGCTTTCCCTGCCGCGAGAACACCGCGGAGAACTGTCCGCGGCAGGCGTTCTGGGCGGTCTGGAACGCGGGTGACTGGATGTTGATCGTGGGGGGAATTTCGATCCCCCCGATCGAGTTGTTTGGACCGGGGATGTTGGCGCCGGGGTCGGGGAAGCCGGCGATCCCGTGGGCGCGGATGCACTTCGAAAAGGCGAGTGCCTGAGTGGCGAACCCCGAGCTCGACGCGCTGCCGCCGGGGAGTTGCTCCCGCATCCGGCCGCGAGCGTGCAGGGGGCGATCAGGCCGATCACCAACACGGTGGCGCGTCGCGCGATGATCCGAACCGGCTCCTCCACGTTCTGAGTGGGTAGCCGTCCGGGGCGGCTGGGAGGCTGCCGGGCTTCTTGGTCCGCGATGATGGGAGCCTGGTATGCACGACGTCGACCTGTTCCAGCAAGCGCTCGGTCT
>Ga0116224_10002114_pt1 | contig 11815 bp, 8 predicted proteins | sample Sb_taG_9_FD_89699 | JGI IMG/M metagenome (GOLD analysis project Ga0116224, IMG submission 89699) | Peat soil microbial communities from Weissenstadt, Germany - Sb_50d_b_LC metaG | ecosystem: Environmental > Terrestrial > Soil > Wetlands > Peat | place: Germany: Weissenstadt | collected 2010-09-21
GACCTATAAGCTCTACGTACCTGCGAACTATTCAACCGAAGTAGGACGCCCCGTGCCGATGGTCGTGATGCTGCATGGTTGCACGCAATCGCCCGACGACTTTGCCGCCGGTACGCGGATGAATGCGCTGGCCGAGCAGCACGGGTTTTTAGTGATCTATCCCGCACAAGCGCCCTCCGCGAACGGATCGAAGTGTTGGAACTGGTTTCGACCGCAACATCAGACTCGCGAGAGAGGCGAGCCTTCGATAATCGCCGGCATAACGCGCGAGGTTGCCGCGAATTATCGCGTTGATGAGCGCCGCATCTTCGTAGCCGGACTGTCCGCCGGGGCTGCGATGGCCGTGATCCTGGGTGCCACCTATCCGGAACTGTACGCCGCTGTCGGCGCGCATTCGGGGCTGCCCGTGGGCGCTGCTCACGATGTGCCTTCGGCCTTTGGCGCGATGCACGGCGGCGGCACGCTTGCAGACGGGCCGCGCCCGCCAGAAGCCCAAAGGCGGCGTCGGCAGGAGGCTAAGGCCGCCATGTCGACTATCGTCTTTCACGGCGACAACGATCGAACGGTGGATGTTCGAAACGGTGTCGCGATCGTGGAACAGGCGATGGCTCCTCGCACAGATGAACCGCGCCTGCAAACCAGCATGAAGAAAGATGCGGCGCCCGGAGGGCGCACATACAGCCGTGTCGTCTACACCGACGAGGCTGGCCAGCCTTACGCGGAGCATTGGACGCTACATGGAGCCGGGCACGCGTGGTCGGGTGGCAGTCCGAAGGGATCCTTCACCGACCCTCTTGGGCCGGACGCTTCCGCCGAGATGATTCGTTTCTTTTACTCGCAGCAGCGTGAAAGCACCGGCTGACGGCAGCTCATCCATACGCGTGCGGCACGCTTGACGACGTCATCGTATATTTCGCGAGAATCAGCAAGCGTATCTTTCAGCGAGATGCTGCCCTCGCTGAATCCGGTTCCGCGATAGTCGAACGTCATGACATTGAGATTGAGCCGTGATGAAAAAAACGTGTCCCGCGCCTGAGAACCGGCGTCCGCGATAGTCTCATTGTTCCCACGAAACGTCAGTACGTACGCAGCTTTTGCATCAGCACTTTCGATGACCCAACCGCGAAGTGTTACGCCGTCAGCCGTCTCCAATTCGACGGTCTTCCGGGACCCGTCTTCCGCGGCGCCAGTCCACACGCCAATTGGCTCCACCGCCTCCTTGTGGAATAGCCGCTCTTCGGTAAGCACGACATCCTTCGGTGCCTGAGCTTGCGCCCCGACGCAAGCAGTCAAGAGCGCCACGGCTGCGAATAGCTTGTGGTTGATAATGATCATCCCGAACTCTCCCAGGAAGTCGCCGACGCCTTCGCATTGTTAGGATGACGGATCCCTGGCGTTCGCGCATGTCCGGAGCTGCCCCCGCGGAGAAAGTGATCGAAAGAACAAATGGGACGACAACCTATCCAGATGAGCCATGGCCATTCTCAGAAATTACCAGGAGCATAACCTGCGAAACTGTAAAGATGCGCCTGGGCAAAGCCGCATGTCATGAGGGAACAGCGTACATGCGGCTCGTAGTTCCCTCAGATAACCCTGACCACCTCGACATCGTCCCGTACGATCCGTCAAACAAGCCGACTGGATGGTGTAACTTTCGTAAACGACAGGCGCAATAGCGGCACTGAGCTTGGCTGCACGACGAAATAGTCAAGGCGGTACGCACCGTACGCTTACAGTCAAACACGCGCTACTCGTCCAGCAGAATCCAGCTCGGCGACGCCATGGCAATTTTGCAAGTGTCGAAGCCGAGCCATTTTGCCGGTGCAATGACTTGCTTGTCGCTACGCGGATTGAGCCATGCGCCCCACCAGGAGAAGGTGCTGTTGGCAATGATGTGGTGCCGGCACAGTGACATCAGGCGCATGTCTTCGTGGCCGCGCGTCGCATCGTTGTGATCAACGATGACAAATCTTGGGTTTCCCTGCGACCACTCTCGAGCAAATGTCACATCGTCCGAGAACACGAAGAAGGTGCTGCTCCGGTCCTGCTTCAGGAAATGGTTTATCGCCCGCTCATAATATCTATTCGACAGAAGCATATGTCTTCCGAAGAACGAAACGTAATCACCACGACGGAAGTGAAGCGATATCGGGTTGTTAGCTTCAGAGATTCGCTTCGCGACGTCCAGATCCTTGCCGCGCAGGGGCTCGATCAGCGAAAATTCACGACGTAGTTCGGGCTCAACCGCGTGCACGATCTCTGAGTCCTGCCAAAACCCGACCATATATGCGGTGCGCACTCCCTCCGCTATCTGTAGCTCTTGGTGGAACAGAAATTGTTCGGGATTCTGTCGGATCACCTGAATGTTGCGGGCGGCGCGTGCGATGTGCGCGGGGAGCTGGAACCGCCGGCGCGTGGATAGCACCAGGCGGTCAAAATAACTGGCCTGCTTCACTTGAGCGCGGATGGAAAACTTAGGTAATAGCACCGGCCTAGGGTGCCCAAAGGACACGAGGTTGTGATCTAGCTCCTGCGAAATTTGCAACGTTGCGCCGTATCGCTTCGCTAAGTATCTGCCCGCCGAGTATTGAAACAATTGATTGCCAAGTCCGCTGCTTTGCCTAACAACGATGTTCATATCGATCCGAGTGAGAGATCATGGGGCGCGCGGCTTCATCCAGGCATCGAGTCATTGAGCGCACGGCATTCCAGCGAAGGGTCCCAAAACCGGGGGAAGCTTCGTTTTCAGATCACCGGTCGAGCAGCTACGAGGGCTCGGTCAAGTTTCTCAACCGTCGTTCCACATTGCAGACTGGAGAGCTCAACCCCCCTGCAGTTATAAAACTGGAACCCGCAAGCGCGGCGTCGACAAGGCCCATGGAGTTCGCGAGAATCGGAGGTCGCCGCGGAAAAAGTCCTTGGCAAAGAATAGCCTGCCCGATCCGCTGTGACAACCCGGCAGGGCCTCCGACTTCGACTAAACGCCGATTTGCTCCGCTTTTTGAAGTCAGACTGTATCGAGGTGGAGAGGCGAGAGGCCATGCGGCCATGACCGCTTACGTTGCCGGACTTTCGCCGCTCGGTCCACCAAGTCCTCGAGCGTGGCAAGTCGGTCCACGCCTTGCAGAGGCAGATCTGCACTCAGGCGCTCCCGCCCAAACGTGGTCGCAGAGCCGAGGAGCTCATTGCCACCTCCGGAGCCCTCACACTCGTCACCAACTGTGTGATGGCCTGGAATACCCAGCGGCTGCAGCGCGCCGTCGATCGCGAAGCTCAGCGCACCGCGCCGCGCTATTGCATCGATGCGCTCAAGTGCATTGGCCCGGTCGGCCACCGGCCCATCAACTTCCGCGGCACCTTTCGACTCCCCGTCGATCGCTATGCTGAACGTGTTGTCGCCTTACACTTAGCACTGCCAATGATGTACTGCAGCAGAGACCGGGACCTTCTGCACGAAAGGTACGCGACCCCCTTAACGTACGTAATGATCCCTTTCTTGCAGCCATCCCCCATGGCGTAACGGGCTCCGTTGAACCCGAACCCGATTGGTCCGTTAGTCGACTTAGCCGTAAACGGTTGGAGGATCCGAAGGGTTGGGTGTGGAAGGCGCCATAGCCCAACCAAAAGCGATTACTAAACCTTCAGATTTGGTAACGATTTAAACGTAACTGGGGAATCGATGTAAATTATTGATTCGCAGGAAGGGAAAAATCGGGTCGCCAAAAGGGATTCAGTTAAAGGAAAGACCGGCTTAGAGTACGTGGCTCCGATGCCCGATGGAGCGACGCCGCCGCGCATCTCCGGGCCCATATTGCGTGTGTTGTAGAGCATCAAACAGGAAACCCATTATGAACCTTCATCTCAGCCTCACGCCCTTGGTGTCACTGATCGCCGGCATTCTGATTCTTGTGATACCGCGATTGTTGAACTATATCGTTGCGATTTATTTAATAGTAATCGGACTGATCGGACTGTTCGGCCACGGCACCTTGTAGCACAAGTCGTGTCGTACCCCTCCGTACCGCGGGTCCCAAATATGCGACCCACCCTCCCCGCGGGCAATAGGTGTTCGAGGTGCCGACAATTAATGACGTCCACTGAGGTCAAGGGGAACAGGGCAAGCACGCTCTCTCCCCTTCCATCTCAGCGCGCGGGACGCACCAATTCAGCAGAGACGCCGCTGAGCTGCTCAAGCTATTGATCATTGCAGTGCGCCGTGCCAAGGCACGGCGCACTGCAATGATCAATAGCTCCGGCGCGAAGGCAGGCAAGCGCATGATTGCCGAACGAGATGTCAATGGCGTGGAGGAGCGATGAAACATCGACTGATCACGCGACGCCGCGGCGACACCGACATACGTCCTCAGCGTAGACCGGGAGCGTAGAGGCGTTCGTCGCGATCGGATTCTACCTGAGGGCCCCGACGAGCAGATAGATCGCTAATGCAATCCCCGCTGCGGCGACGACCACGTTGATAAGAGAACCCAGACCGATCAGGTAACCCGATGATACGTCCTGGCTCGGCAAGGTCTTGACGAATCGTCGATAGCTGATGCTCGAGGCAAGCGCGACGCCAGCACCGAGCAGGATAAGAGCTACACCGACCAACTAAGGAGAAAAGATGACGTCCCGGATTCTCCGGCTCGTGGCGCAGGGCCGAAAGAAAGAGGCTGAAGCGCTCAATTACGAAACCGAAGGCCATGAGGGCCACGCTACTTCGCTGCCAAGCTAGGAGCGAGCGCTCGGCCGCAAACAATACCCGTGGATCGGGCGGATTGGACATAACCACATCAGTTATATCCGATGCCGATCGCCACGCGGGCTCGAGCGCGTACCGCCCCCGCTCTCGCTGCCACCGGACTCGATGGCTGGGGGCCGCCGGTTTTGTGCCCCACCCGAAAGAAAGCGGCGGAAGGCGAATAAGGCGCCGACCCGAAGGTCGGCGGCTGAATGGCGGCACGTCAGGTGATAATGCGCCAGTACTCGCGGGCCAAATCGGCGTAGGCCGCGATCGTTCGCGTCGGCGCGAAGTAGAGATCGCACTCGAGGGGTAGACCGAGCGAGCCGCGGGCGGCAGCGAGCTCGTGCAGGCTCACGTAGCCGAGTTCCGGCTCCCCTTGACCTCAAGTCGCAGAGTCCGAATGCGAGATACTCGTCGTTCGGGTTCAGCTCCGTGAGGAGCCAGGTGGCATTGCCGTCCGGGGTGAAGATCTTGACGACGGGTTCGAAGTCGATGCCTTCGTCTTGCTGTAACCCCCAGACTCTCCCGGCCACTGAGAAGTAGAGTTTTCCGACAGGAGAGCTCGAATGAAGAAGTTCCGATCCGCCGATGAGAAGATCAACGCGATTCTTTGTGAAGCCGAGGTAGGGTCATTTCGGTAAAAGGCCCCGGTTGGCAGCGGCCATCAGCATTTCGCTTAAGATCGTCAGCTATATACGCCAACGCACAAACTCCGTAAGCCCCCCGTTTAACATATCGTGCGCGTCGCAATCTACGGGGGCCGATTCGATGTCAACGACACAAGAGGAGCATCAGACCATCGCGCCCCACGCTGCTTCTGACGGCGACTCGCTATTCGAACGGATCGGCACGATGACATAACCCGAAGCCTTAAGTTATTACGCGGCGATTCCACCCAAGCTGCAATGAATCGCGAAGCAAAGCGCAACGGCGCGCCGCGCTGATCCTGTATGACGTTACCGCGATCGTTCATTACAAGTAGCAGGTCCGCCGCCTCTACGAATGCGACGTTGCACGCGAGCCTTTTAGCTGTTACGCGTTACGCCTTTCAATGGCTTGCGGCACGACAGGAATGTCAGTAGCCGAGCATACTTTCGCCGGCCCGTGGATACTTACAGCCCCTGTGATGTAAGCTCGATACATGCGCCCTGCGTCCGCACGAGGGTCGGCCTGCATTCCACATGACCTACAACCTGCAACAGCGACTCGATGCTTTCGTGAGTGGCGAATGTAGTCCGGACGCGTTAGTGCAGGAGCTGTCAGCTCTTTGCGAAACAACGCCGGACTCTGCTTGGGACGTACTATCGCTAATCGATCAGTATCATCGTCGCGGCAAGTTGCCCGTTACTCTGTTTCGAACGGTCAAACACAAGATCGAACGGCACGTGTTAGGGGTTCAAGGCCGCAACACAATCCGTGAGATCTCCGACACTGCGAATGCTTCTGCCCAAGCTGCCATAACTGCCGTAACTGCCGTAACTGCCGTTCCCGACGATTCCGGGACAATCCAGGAGCAAACGGCGTCAACAAAGGAACTGCGGATGCAAGTCAGCGCATTGCGCAGCGAAATCCTCCGTGCACACACCAAGGTGCAACGGTATCGACATCGCATCGCGATTCTGTCAAGTTTTGGCCGCCGCAACCGCAGCGTGCTAGTAAAAGCTCGGCGCGAGTTGGACGTCTCGCGTGGTCAGGCCATGGTCTATCTCGAGCGATTAAGGACTGGTGTATGGCGACGCTCTTGGCGCGAACGGCCAATGGACGAAGCTGATGCTGCTTCCGATACGCGCGATCACTTACGCCGGCGGCGGCGGATTCGATTATCTCAAGCAGTCTTATCGGCCACCGCCGTATTCGGTGTTGGAGCATCGCCAGCGCTTCGAGACTTACCGAAGCACGTCGATGCGGGGAACATGGTGTTAGCTGTTGCCGCGGCGCCGATTTCGCAGATTACTGACCCTGGAATAATTACGCTGTCCACCGACAGGTACGTCGTATTCCCCGGCAACCCGAGTGCGGAGATATATGTCCACCGAACCGGCAGCACTGACGGTGACGTCAACTTTGTATGGTGGGCGGAAGCATCGGGGGCGAAACCTGGCAAGGACTACGTTTCGGGAAAGCCGAAGATAGCGCACATGCTCGAGGGAGTAGATTCTCTGCAGTTGTCGGTGCCGATTCTTGCGAATCCATTGCGGAAGCACACGGAAATGTTCTATGTGGTGATAGCCAGACCTGACGGTGGTGCCTCACTGGGTTCGATCAGGCGCGCATCAGTATTTATCATGCGCCCCGATTAAGAGTGTAAGCGCGTTGTCAGATAGTCGGCCGTCGCCTTTGGCGAATCGAGCCGCGTGGCGACAGTCATGGCGCATTTTCTGCCCGGGCCATCACGTCCGGCCGCTCGAGGGCAGCGTACTTTCCGTGTCAGGAGTACCGGTTGTAACATTTCTTGTCTTTAGAATCAGTGGGATGCGCGGCCCCAGCCAGCTCATTAGTGCTCAGCCGTGGCGCACGGCTCAGAGAGTCGACCAATCAATAAGTTGCGGGAATATTTGGCGCAGCGCCGAAGAGAAACCGGGACCCTTTGCACGAAAGGTACGCCTACCCCAATGATCGTCGGCAATCGCGCGCCGACAAACTGGAGCTGTTCGAGCCCTGCTTCCCCCGTTCGTTCGGCCACGGCTTGCATCGCCGGTCATATTTCCGGTTTAACGTGTCCAAGATTGTATTCCGTGCGGATGCCATGAAGTCATCGCCGTACGCCCCGGTAAATCCGCGACTGGTGAGTTTCACGCGTCTACCCAAGGCCGTGCGCCGCGCCGGAATTGCCAAAAATTGAACGTCGGCAGCTTCACGGGACGGTGACCGACCTGGTCAACATTCCAGCAGTATTTGAGCAATACGCGCGGCGCACCTGTATCCATCAGAGGTGTAAAAGACCCAATGCCGTGAACCATCGAACGTTAGAACAGCCGCAAGAAATGAGGGTCCCTCGTGCTCCAAAGCGCTGCACTGGTGTTCCTCAAAGCGGTCCATCTCCGCAATCTGATCCCACGAGGGTGGAAAGACCTCTTGTCCCCGTAGGACCAAAGCACACTGAAACGAATTGTATGACTGTGCGTGTCTGCAGCAGCAGGTAGGGTTGACGAAAACGGAGCAGCTATGGAACGGACTCGGTCATTCCTTGCGCGATTTCCCCTGTGCCGCCATTCAGCGCGCCTGTGAGGGTCGCATCTTTCTGGATTATCCGCGCAACGATCGCATGGCGACCGCGCTCGCGCCGCTGTCTCCGCGCGCGCGACCAGGCGCCACGGTATCGATGCCGCTGCGGTGGCCGCAGTTACGCTCGGGGTTCGATCCCAAGCGCTTTACGCTGCGCACCGTACCGGCGCTATTGGCGCGCGATAAGCCGTGGCAGAATGATCCCAAGGCAGCGCACTCGCTGCGAGCCGCGATCAAGCGACACACGCAATCTGGAAGGTCTGGTGGGCGCCGGCGGCTCGCCCGTCGCCGAGCTCGCGCAGCTGACACAGCGGCACCACGTAACCGGTGAGGGACCAGCGATCGCGCATCAGGGCGAGTCGCGCATCGAGGAAGTGACCGGTCAGATTCAGCGTCGACAGGACCTCGGAGCGGATGTCGTCACGCGCCTCGCGCACCAAATACGCGCCTGCGGCGATGGTGACAAGGGCGATAAGCGCGGTGATCCACACGCTCAGCCGCAGCTTGAGCGTGCTGCCGACAAGCGGCAATCGATCTCGACGAAAGCGCATGAGCACTGAGGCCTTCGGTCCGGCTGAGCTTGCGGTTCACACTATACCCGCGGTCGTCCCGCAGACACGGCCCGCAGACACGGCGATTTCGTGTTGGCGCAACGGAGCTCATCGGTCGCTGTGTAACCATTAAAATGCAATATATTATCATGGTGTTAAGATATATATCTTATGTGCTTTCTTCCGCTACACTGTCGCAGCCGCCGTTGGCCACGGCGCGTTTAGGCCATCATGTCGTCGGGAAAGTTTCCCGGCGCAATCGGGATAGCTTGTGTGGTCCGCGGGCGACCGCGGACGAACATTGCGCCCATTCGTAGATCAATAGCGGGCCGTACAATGAGTCCATTCCGCGCGCCCACATCGTGAAAATCAGAAGGAGAAGATGATTGGCGCACTCGACCAGCTTGTTGACGCGGTGTGGTCTGGTTTGCATTACGGGCGCGGCGCTGCCGGTTGCCGCATCGGCGGCCGACACGAACGTTGCCGTGGTCCCGAGCAACCCGGCCACTGCTCAGGAACTGCAGCAGGTCATCGTCATCGGTAACGCACCACTGCCGGGTCTTGGTTTGCCGATGAATCAGATACCTGCCAATGTGCAAACCGCCGACAGCAAGGACATGCAGCGCCAGCAGACTTTGGGTCTGGTGGATTATCTCAACAACAACTTCAGTGGCGTCAACGTCAGCGAGAGCGCGGACAATCCGTTGCAACTGGACATCAATTATCACGGCTTCACCGCCTCGCCATTGCTCGGAACGCCCGAAGGCCTGTCGGTCTATGTGGACGGCGTGCGCGTGAACGAATCCTTCGGTGATACCGTCAACTGGGATCTGCTGCCGGAATCGGCGATCTCCACCGTGACACTCATCTCTGGCTCCAATCCGGTGTTTGGCCTCAATACCTTGGGCGGCGCGCTGTCGGTTCAGACCAAGAGCGGCCATGACAACCCGGGGACCGAACTCCAGGGCTATGGCGGCTCCTTCGGGCGGCGCTCTTTCCAAGGAGAGACCGGTGGGGAAGTGGGCCCATTTGATTATTTCGTCACCGGCAACTTCTTCGACGAGACCGGCTGGCGCGATGGCTCGTCCAGCCGAGTCTGGCAAGGCTTCGGCAAAGTGGGCTGGCAGAACGACAAGACCGACATCGACCTGAGCTACACCTATGCCGATACGACTCTCTACGGTGACGGCGCGACGCCACTGAGCATGCTCTACTTCCGGCGAGAGCAAACCTATACGCCGGACTTTACCCGGAATCTTCTCAATTTCGTGAACCTCACCGGCACGCAGTTCCTGACCGAACATCTGCTGCTGTCAGGCAATGCTTACTATCGCAATCTGATTACCGGTACTCGCAACGGCAATATCAGCGACAATTACCTCGACGATGCCTATGCCGGGCCGTCCATCGACTGCAGCGCGGCGGCAACGACCACGGCCGAGCTTGCTTTTTGCGCTCCCGGCCAAAACGCTACGTCCCGCTTGGTTCAGCGCACTGCCGGTTTCGGTGTGCAGCTGACGGATTCGCAGGATGTCTTCGGCTGGAAGAACCAGGCCATTCTCGGCGCCGACTACGACGACTCCCAGGACACGTATGCGCAGACGTTCCAGTATGGGATGTTGGCGCCCAACCACCTGCTCATATACGAAGTCAATCCATTCAATAACGAAACGGTCATATCACTCAGCGGCAGCAACAAGATTTTTGGCCTCTATCTCACGGATACTCTGTCGCCGAGCCAATTGCTGCACTTCACGGCATCCTTCCGCTACAACAACAGCACCGAAACGCTCAGCGGCTACACCGTGGACACGGACGTGGGCGACGTGGGCGATGGCTTCAACACAGCCGCTCCCTTGGTCGGCGATCACAGCTTCAACCGCATCAACCCGGCGCTCGGATTCACGGTTACGCCGAGCGACTCGACGACCTACTATGCCGATTACAATGAGGCGAGCCGCGCACCGAGCGTGATCGAATTGGGTTGCGCCAATCCGGCCGAGCCCTGTGGCCTGCCCAATGATTTCGCCAGCGACCCGGGTCTGAAGCAGGTGGTCGCTCGAACGGTGGAAGTGGGCTTGCGGGGCAATCGGGCCGATCAGCGTTTGAATTGGAGTGCGGATGTCTTCCACACCCTCAATAGCAATGACATCCAGTTCGTCGCCACGAGCACCAATGCCGGCTACTTCGACAACGTCGGCAGCACGCGCCGACAGGGATTGGACCTGGCCGTGGGCGGCAAGGAAGGCAAGCTGAACTGGCACCTGGCGTACAGCTATGTCGATGCCACCTTCCAGTCGAGCTTTCAAGTCAACGCCGCATCAAACAGCACCGCCGATGCCGACGGCAACATTCTGGTGCGCCCGGGGGATCGGATACCGCTGATTCCGCAGCATACCGGGCGGCTGGTGCTCGACTTCGAGCCGAACAAACAATGGGACGTCGGCGGCAACCTGGTCGTGGCCTCAGGCTCATACCTGCACGGAAACGAAAACAACGCCAATCAGGCCGGCGGCACGAATGCCGCGGGCGCGTTTATCTCCCCTACAGGCACCGGATGGATCCCCAGTTACGCCGTGGTCAATCTGCAGGGCACGTACCACATCACGAAACATGCCGAAGTCTTCGCTCGTCTGGTCAACGTCCTGAACAAGGAGTATTCCACGGCCGGATTCCTGACCAGCAATTCGTTCAACCCGAACGGCACCTTCCGCTTCAACCCGACCGATTGGACCAATGAGAATGCGGTCTCTCCGGCGCAACCGCGGGCGATCTGGGCGGGAGTGCGCATGCACTTCAATTGAGGGCGTGCAATCCCTTCGATGGGCTAATTCGGACGCTGGCCCACCAGCACCGGCTGATCGCGATACATTTCTGGCAGCAACCGCTTCAGGTTCGCGATCTTCGGCAAGTCGTTCTGCACGATGTAGGCATAGTGGGTGTTGTGAACCAGAAAGTCCTGGTGGTAGTCCTCGGCCGAATAAAAGCCCGTCAGCGGATCGACGCGCGTGACGATCCGCTGGCCGAATATGCGGGCTTGCTGCAGTTGCGCGATGTAGGCCTGCGCAATCTCGTGCTGGCGGGCGTCGGCGTAGAAAATTGCCGAACGATAGCGTACGCCCTCGTCCGGACCCTGACGATTCAGCTCGGTCGGATCGTGCGCCACTGAAAAATACACGCGCAGAATATCTCCGTAAGACACCTCGCCAGGATCGAAAGTGATCTGAATGGACTCGGCGTGGCCGGTCGTGCCGGTGCCGACCATTGCATAATGAGCCGTGGCCTCGTTGCCACCTGA
>Ga0116224_10002122_pt1 | contig 11786 bp, 15 predicted proteins | sample Sb_taG_9_FD_89699 | JGI IMG/M metagenome (GOLD analysis project Ga0116224, IMG submission 89699) | Peat soil microbial communities from Weissenstadt, Germany - Sb_50d_b_LC metaG | ecosystem: Environmental > Terrestrial > Soil > Wetlands > Peat | place: Germany: Weissenstadt | collected 2010-09-21
GAGGACCCCAAGGAGCTGGCCGAGCACATCATGCTGGTCGACCTGGCCCGCAACGACGTGGGGCGCGTCGTGCGCTTCGGCACCGAGAAGGTGGACGAGCTCATGAGCATCGAGCGCTACAGCCACATCATGCACATCACGTCGCAGGTGTCGGGCGAGCTGGCCGACGGCAAGGGGCCGATCGACGTGCTGCGGGCGACGCTGCCGGCCGGGACGCTCTCGGGTGCGCCCAAGGTTCGCGCGATGGAGATCATCGACGAGCTCGAGCCCACCAAGCGCGGGGTGTACGGGGGGGTGGTCGGCTACATCGACTTCTCGGGCAACGTGGACACGGCGATCGCCATCCGGACCATGGTGGTGACGCCCGACGGACGGGCCAGCGTGCAGGCGGGCGCGGGCATCGTGGCCGACAGCGACCCCGAACGCGAGGACGAGGAGTGCGCGCACAAGGCCGGGGCGCTGCTGGTGGCCGTGACGGCGGCCCGACGCATGGGCGAAGCGCGGGTACAGGTGCCGGGACCGTGACACCGATCGCCCTCGACGCCGAGACGTCGGCGCTGCGTGCCGGCGCCGGCGCGTTCCGCGCTCCCCGGGACGTGGTGGCCGTCCGCGGGCCCGACGCGGAGGCATACCTGCAGGGCCAGCTGAGCCAGGACGTGGAGGCCCTCTCCGTCGGCGCCTCGGCAGACGCCCTCCTGCTCGAGCCCGATGGGAAGCTCTCGGCCCTGCTCCGGGTGACCCGCACCGACGGGCAGGGGTTCGTGCTCGACGTCGACGGCGGCTACGGCCAGGCGGTGGCGGCTCGGCTCCGCCGCTTCTTGCTGCGTTCCAAGGTCGAGATGGAACCGCTGGCCTGGCGTTGTCTGTCGTTGCGTGGGGCCGCCGTCGGGGAGGCGGCAGCGGGCCTGCTGGCGGTGCTGACCGAGCGGGGCGTACTGGTGCTGCCCTTTGCCTGGAACGGCTGGGCGGGGGTCGACCTGCTCGGACCCGAGGACGTGGTGCTCGGCGCGGACGCGCGGGACCTCCCCCGTGGCATCGTGGCGTGCGGTGCCGAGGCCGTGGAAGCCTGCCGCATCGCCTCGGGGATACCGGCCATGGGCACCGAGCTGACGGGCAAGACCATCGCGGCCGAGGCCGGGCTGGTAGCGCGGACGGTCAGCTTCACCAAGGGTTGCTACACGGGCCAGGAGCTGGTGGCGCGCATCGACTCCCGGGGCTCCAACGTGGCTCGTCGCCTGGTCGGGGTGGTGGCGCCGGCGGGGCCGCCCGAGGACGAGCCGCTCGCGCCGGGCATGACGCTGCACGCGGGGGCCGCGCCCGGCGGCGACGGCGCGGCCGACGACAAGGTCGCCGGGACCATCACCTCGGCGGCCTGGAGCGTGGAGCTGGGGGCTTGGGTCGCGCTCGGGTACCTGCACCGCAATGCAGAGGCGCCGGGCCCGGTCCGGGTCCGGCGTGGCGACGGCATCGGTGGCTCGCGCCCGGTCCGGGCAGAGCTGCTCCCGCTCGTCGGCACGGCAGACCCCGAGCCGGGCTGACGGGTTCGCCGCCCGGTGCCTGCTGTGGAGCAGGGAGGCGGCCGGCGCACGATCGTGCTGCTGGCCGCCGGGGTCGCCTACGCGCTGGCGGCGGCAACGACGACGCCCTTCACGGACCCGGCCGACATCGTGACGGCGCTCCCGATCGTCGGACTGGCGGTGCTCGCCGTCGCCCGCTGGCCCTGGCATCCCCGGGCGCTCGAGGCCGCACCGCCCGTCCGGGGCCCACATCCCTACCGGGCCTGGGTCGCCGTGCTCGCCGCCATCGTCGTGTGGGAGCTGGCCGAGTACGTCGCCCGTGGCAGCCGGGGCGCCCACCCGACCCTGAGCTCCATGGCCGACGCGCTCGACCGCCACTACCTCCTGAAGGCGGTCGTCTTCTTCGGGTGGCTCTGCCTGGGCGCGTTGATCGTCCGCAAGGGCACGCAGACCCCCGCTGCGCGGAGCCGCGCACCCGAGTGACGTGACCGCCGCCGTCTCGTACGCCGTGTGGGGGCTGCTCGGGGTGGCGCTGCTCGGCCTGTGGGCCCGTTCCCGTTCGGCGGGGTCGACCGTCGCCCGTCCCGCGGTTGTCGTGGAGAGGCTGGCGAGTGGTCCGCTCCTCCGGCTGGCCCTCGTGGGATGGTGGATGTTCACGGGCTGGCACTTCTTCGCACGCTGACACGCGGACTGGAGGCACCCGGCGCGAAAGGGTGCTGACCAGGGACGGCGTACGACCGGCTTTCCTGCGGGCGCAAGCACCGCGACTGCAACCGGACATCACCGAAGCTGAGACGACGGCGGCGCAATCTACCCACATGACGCGCACAACGGAGACGGAGGAGCAGGCCGCAGCGCCCGCATCGCTGCCCGAGTACATGCCCTGGCGCGAGGTCGGTTGGATCTTCCGCGAGGACGGGTGCGTCGCCATCGCGCGGCAGGGTACGGAGATCCACGTGCAGGTACCGGTCGACTGATGGTCAAGGTCATCCATCTGGCGGACGACGGCACCGAAATGGCGACCATCGAGGTCGACGACTTCACGATTGAGGTCATTTATGCGGGCATCGCCGAGATGCTGCGCGAGGCGGCGTCGAACGAGCGCGGGGCGGCATCACTTGGCGAGCTGCCCCGCGAAGCGCGCCAGCGCCGCGAGAAGATCCTCCACCGCATCCGCGACGAGGCGTCCTGACCGGGTGGTCCTGGGTTCCCGGCGGAGCCGGGGAGCTCCCGGGGCCGACTTTGCCCTGAACCACCGGTGGACCTGGGCTGAAAGGGCGCGCCGCTACGCTGGCGTGTCATGCCCACCTACCTGGCGGACATCCTCGCCTCCCACCGGGCCAGGGCCGAAGCCGACCGCCGCCCGCTCGCTGACCTGGTCGAAGAGGCGGCGAGCACGCCACCACCCCGGGACTTCGCGAGCGCACTGCGCGTCGACGGGCTGTCGTGCATCGCCGAGATCAAGCGTTGTTCCCCCTCCAAGGGCGACCTCGACCCCGGGCTCCAGCCCGACCTGGTGGCCAACGAGTACGCGGACGGAGGTGCCGCCTGTCTGTCGGTGCTCACCGACATCGACTTCTTTGGCGGGTCGCCCGCCGACCTGGCGTCGGCCCGTCAAGCCTGTGTCCTCCCGGTGTTGCGCAAGGACTTCACGGTGCAGCCGGCGGACGTGGCCGACGCGCGTCTCATGGGCGCGGACGCGGTCCTGCTGATCGTCGCCGCCCTCGACGACGGAGCGCTGCGCGCCTGCGCCGCGGTGGCCGAGCAATTGGGCCTGGCTGCGCTCGTGGAGGTGCACGATGCGGGGGAGCTCGACCGCGCGCTGGCCGCCGGGTCGCGCCTCGTCGGGGTCAACCAGCGGGACCTGCGCACGTTCGGCGTGGACCACGAGCGCGCCTGCGCTCTGGCGTCGCTCGTCCCGCCCGGGATCGTCGCGGTCGCCGAGTCGGGCATCCGGGACGCGGCCGACGCCCGGCGTCTCGCCGAGGCCGGGTACGACGCCATCCTGGTCGGCGAGACGCTCCTGCGGGCAGGGGACAGGGTGGCGCAGCTCAAGGAGCTGGTCGGGCACCGCGTCGGGGCGCGATGACGGAAGACCTCTTCGTCAAGATCTGCGGCATCACGTCGGAGGCGGACGCGCTGCTGGCGGTCAGCCTCGGCACCTCGGCCGTGGGGTTCATGTTCGCCCCTTCGCCGCGGCAGGTCTCGGTGCACCTGGCCGGCGACATCGCGAAACGGTTGCCCGAGCACGTGCTGACCGTGGGCGTCTTCCGCGACGAGGCCCCCCAGCGCGTGGTCGAGGCGATCCGCATCGCCGGCCTCGGCGCGGCGCAGCTGCACGGACACGAGACGGCCGAGGAGACGCAGTGGGTGCGCGCGCGGATCCCCACCGTCATCAAGGCGTTCCGGGCCGGCGAGAGCGCCATCGCCCGCTTCGAGGAGTTCGGCGCCGACTTCCTCCTGGTGGACGGCGACAACCCCGGATCGGGCCAGGTCTTCGACTGGCGGCTGGCCGAGGGGGTGGCCGACCACGACCGCCTCATCGTGTGCGGGGGGCTGGGCCCCGGGAACGTCGCGCACGCGGTGGCCCACCTGCGGCCCGCGGGGGTGGATGTGTCCACCGGCGTCGAGTCTGCGCCCGGGCGCAAGGATCCCTTGCTGATGCGGGACTTCATCGTCAACGCGCGCCGCGCCAACGCGGAAGCGGCATCCCGTGACGCGCTGGTGGACCCGGCCGCCGAGGAACCCTACGACTGGAGGGACGGGTGAGCGACGCGAACCTCATGGCCCAGCCCGGTCCCGACGGCCGTTTCGGCGAGTTCGGGGGGCGTTTCGTCCCCGAATCGTTGATGCCGGCCTGCCTCGAACTGGAGAAGTGGTTCGACGACGCCTGGGCCGATCCAGCGTTCCGCGCCGAGCTCGACGGCCTGTTGCGCCACTACGGCGGCCGCCCGACACCAGTGACCGAGTGCGCGCGGCTGTCGGAACGGCTGGGGGTGCGGGTGCTGCTCAAGCGGGAGGACCTGGCCCACACGGGCTCGCACAAGCTGAACAACGTCGTGGGGCAGGCGCTCCTCACCAAGCGGATGGGCAAGACGCGCATGATCGCCGAGACGGGAGCCGGCCAGCACGGGGTGGCGGCCGCCACGGCCGCCGCGCTGTTCGGGCTGGAGTGCAGCGTCTTCATGGGCGAGGTCGACACGAAGCGCCAGGAGCTCAACGTCTTCCGGATGGAGCTGCTGGGGGCGGAGGTCAGGACCGTGACATCGGGGAGCCGGACGCTGAAGGACGCCGTGAACGAGGCGATGCGTGAGTGGGTGGCGACCGTGGAGACCACGCACTACTGCCTCGGGTCCGTCATGGGACCGCACCCGTTTCCCTACATGGTGCGCCAGCTGCAACGGGTGGTGGGAGAAGAGGCGCGCGAGCAGTGCCGCGACGTGCTCGGCGGTGCCGATCCAGATGCCGTCGTCGCCTGTATCGGCGGGGGCTCCAACGCCGCGGGGACGTTCGCCGGCTTCGTGGACACACGGGCCCGGCTGGTCGGCGTGGAGGCGGCCGGCGGGGCCGCCATCACCAATGGCATTCCCGGCGTGCTGCACGGCATGTACTCGCGGCTGCTCCAGGACGAGGCGGGGCAGATTGAGGAGGCGAAGTCGATCTCGGCGGGACTGGACTACCCGGGGCTCGGGCCGGAGCACGCGCACCTCGCAGCGATCGGGCGGGCCGAGTACTCGACGGCCGGTGACGACGAGGTACTCGAGGCCTTCCGCCTCCTGAGCCACACCGAGGGCATCATCCCCGCGCTCGAGTCGGCGCACGCCGTGGCCTGGGTTGCCCGCACCGCCGGCACGGCTGCGCTGCCCGCCGGTTCGACGGTCCTGATCACGCTCTCGGGCCGCGGCGACAAGGATGTGGCCCAGGTGCGCGAGATCTTCGGCCGACGGCACGATGCCTGACCTCGAGAAGGAGTTCCGTGCCCGCCGCGAGCGTGGCCGCAAGCTGCTGATCCCCTACCTCATGGGTGGGATGACGGACGACTGGGGGCAGACGCTGGCCGCGGTGGTCGCCGCCGGGGCCGACGCCGTCGAGGTGGGTATCCCTTTCTCGGACCCGATGATGGACGGGCCCGTGATTCAGGAGGCGGCGCTGCGCGCCCTGCAGCGCGCCACCGTGCCTCAAGAGGTGCTCGACGGCATCGCCCGGGCGGAAGCGCCGGTGCCGGTCGCGGTGATGACCTACTACAACCTCGTGTTCCGGGCCGGGCACAGGCGCATGGCCCGGTCGCTCGCGTCCGCCGGCGTGAGCGGGGCGATCATCGTTGATCTTCCCATTGAGGAGATCGGCCCCTGGGCGACCGAAGCCGACGCGGCGGGGATCGACACCGTCCTGCTGGTGGCCCCGTCCAGCCCGCCCGAGCGCGTCGAGCGCATCTGTGCCCGGGCGCGCGGCTTCGTGTACGCCGTGGCGCGCATGGGGGTGACCGGTGAGCGCGGTGAGCTGGGGGTCGATGCCGCAAGGGTGGTCGAGCGCATCCGGGCCTGCACCGACATGCCCGTGTGCGTCGGGGTCGGCGTGTCCACCCCCGCCCAGGCCGCCGAGGTCTGCGAGGTCGCGGACGGCGTCGTCGTCGGTTCCGCCCTGGTGCGCCGCCTGCTCGAGGGCGAGGGCCCGGACGGCGCGGCGGCGTTCGTCGGGTCCCTGCGGGAGGCGATCGGCTAGACCCGTCCGCGCAGTCGGCGTTCGAGTGCGGCTGCGATGGCCCGCTGGCCCGCCGCCGTCGGGTGGGCCGCCCGCCACACGTAGCCTTCGAGGTTCTGCTCCGCCAGCTGAGCCTTGGCCGCCAGCGACGCGCAGGGTATCGCGCCGACGAGCGAGTGCGTCGCGTCACAGGTGGTGGCGGCCACCACGCGCTCGACGTCGGCGGCCAGTGTGGCATCCGGCACCGGCTCACCGGAGAACACCCAGGGCGTTGCAGTGCACATGCCGTGACCGTCGAACGCAGTGGAGATGTCCACGAAGGTGACGTTCGTGACGTGGTGGGCGCGGGCGTCGGCCACCGCGCCGGCCACGGCCTCGTTCAGTGCGGTGAGGACCACCTGGGCCGCGGCGTCGGTGGCGGCGGCCCCCGTCTTGAGGCCGGCACAGACGAGGTTGGTGTGGAAGCCGGAGGCGGCGGTGTCATCGGCGATCTGCGCCGGGCTCGGAACCGGTTGGTAGTAGTCGAGCACGGCGATGCGGCCCACGTGTGGCGCCATCACCTCGATGGCCTGGGCCAGGCTGGTGCGGACATTGGAGAGGTCGGCCGCCACCTGGGCCGTGACCACCCCGTTCACGACGCAGCTCGTCCCGATGCCGATGCCGGCGCCCAGGGCGTGGACGAGTTCGTGCTCCAGGCAGCGGGCGAAGTCGATGTCGTCGGCCCCGTCCTGCAGCAGGACCAGCCGCGCCGGGTGCCGGGCCAGGTCCGCCGCGGCAAGCTCGTCACTGAGGTTTCGGGCCTGTTGTGGCGGGAGCGGGCACTGCCCGTCGCGCGCCGTGTTGTCAGCGGCTTCGGCCACGGCCCCGCTGATGGCGAGCTGGTCCTCGGTCAACGTGCAGTTGGTGGTCCTCACGGTCATGGTGAGCCCGAGGGCCCGGGCGACCTCGCTCGGGTAGGCCCGCATCGACGGGGGCTGGGACACCCAGGCGGCGGGAAGCCCCACCCGCGGGGTCAGGTAGGGGTTGGCCAGTCCGTGCCCGTAGGGGACCGAGTCCCCGAGGGCCACGGCGCGGATGGACGTCGACGGGCTGGGGGCGGGCGGCGGACTGCTGCGCGTGGCCACGACGACGCCCCCGCCGACCAGTGCGAGCACCGCCACGGCCGCACCGACCCAGAGCACGGGGGAGCGGCGCGCCGAGGCGCCCCACGTTTGCAGCCTTCCCATCGTCGGACCTCACCTGTCGCTGCCGGGCGGCAGCGGAGCGGCGACCTTATCGGCTGGGTTCAGCCGGGGGGCAGCAGGACCAGGCAGCCGTTGTGGCCGCCGAAGCCGAACGAATTGGAGAGCACGGGCCTCGGTTCCCAGGGCCGGGGCTTGCCGTGCACGACTTGGATCGTGATCTCGGGGTCGGGCTCCTCGTAGCCGGCGGTGGGCGGGATGGTGGAGTGGTGGATCGTGAGGACACCCGCCACGGCCTCGATGGCGCCGGCGGCGGCCAGGCCGTGGCCCGTGACGCCCTTGGTCGAGGTGACCAGCGGCCCGGGCTCGCCGAAGACCTTGCTGATGGCACGCGCCTCGGCCAGGTCGTTCAGCGGCGTCGAGGTTCCATGGGCGTTGATGTGCCCCACATCGGCCGACCCGATGCCGGCGTCCGCCAGCGCCAGTTCCATGCATGCCACCGCACCCGACCCGTCGGGCGAGGGAGCGGTGATGTGGTGCGCGTCGGCGGTGCTGGCGGCGCCGGCCAGCTCGGCGTAGATCGTCGCGCCGCGCGAGAGGGCGCGGTCGTAGTCCTCGAGCACGAGGGCGGCCGCCCCCTCCGTCATGACGAAGCCGTCACGGCGGGCATCGAAGGGACGCGAATGGCCCGAAGTCGAGAGCGCCGTCATGTTGGCGAAGGCGGCCAGGGCGACCGGGTGCATGCTGGCCTCGGAACCGCCGCCCACGGCCACCTCGCAGCGGCCCGTCGCGACCAGCCGGGCCGCAGCCGCGATGGCGTGCGTGCCCGCGGCACAGGCGGTGCAGATCACCTCTGACGGCCCCCGCCAACCCAACCGCATGGAGATGCCGGCCGCGCCGGCGTTGGCCATCATCATCGGCACCAGTCGCGGGGAAACCCGGTCGGGTCCCTTCTCGTTGTACACCCCGACTTGACCGGCCAACGTCTCGAAGCCCCCGACACCGGTGGCGAAGACGACGCCGGCCTTGGCCGGGTCGACGGCAAGGTCCCCGGCGGCCACCACGGCCATGTCGGCGGAGACCATGGAGAGCTGGGCGAAGCGGTCGAGCTGGCGTACCTCCTTGGGCCCGAACCAGTCGTTCGGCTCGAAGTCGCGCACCGCACCGCCGACGACCGACGGGTGGAGCAGTCCGTCCCACAGCGCGTCGACCCCCACCCCGCAGCAGGTGACCGCCCCGAGGCCGGTGACCGCGACCCGCCGTCCCCGCATGGGCCCGTCGGCGCCGATCCCGACCTGCATCAGAGCTTGGCGGAGATCAGGTCGAAGGCCTGGCCGATCGTGGTGATGTCCTCGAGCTCGGTCTCCTCCACGGTGATGTCGAACGCCTCTTCGAGCGCCATCACGAGCTCGACCAGATCGAGGCTGTCCGCGTCGAGGTCGTCGGCGAACTTGGCGTCCTTGGTGATCTTGTCGGCCGGCACCTGCAGCACTTCCACGGCGCACTCGCGAAACTTCTCGAACGCTGCGTCGCTGTCCACAATCTGCTCCTTTGTCTGTCGGTTCCCAGAACGCTACAGGCCCATGCCCAGGCCACCGTCGACCGGCACCACGGCGCCGGTGACGTAGGCGGCGGCATCGGAGGCCAGGAATCCCACCATGGAGGCCACGTCACGGACGCTCCCGGCACGCCCGAGGGGTACCTGACCCGTCATCAGCGCCACGCGGTCGGCGCCGAGGGCCGCGGTCATGTCGGTGTCGATGAGGCCGGGGGCCACCACGTTCACCGTGATCTGCCGGCTGCCCACCTCGCGCGCGATGGCCCTGGCCATCCCGACGAGGCCGGCCTTGGACGCGGCGTAGTTGGCCTGCCCGGGCAGCCCGACGAAGGCGCCGACGGACGAGACGAAGATGATGCGGCCTGCGTGGAGGCGCAGCATCTTGGCCATGGCCCGCTTGGCCACCCGGAACGAGCCCGTCAGGTTGGCGTCGATCACGTCGAGGAACGCCTGGTCGCTCATCCGGAGCATCAGGGAATCCATGGCGACGCCGGCGTTGGCCACGAGGACCTCGACCGGGCCCCACCGCTCCTCGATCGTGGCGAAGGCCGCGTCGACCTCCTCCGAGTTGCGCACGTCACAGCGAACGGCCAGGAAGCGGTCCGGGTCGGCGCCGACGGGCGGCTGCGGTGGGTCCACCGAGCGATAGCTCGTGGCGACCCGATCGCCGTTGGCCAGGAACCACTCCACGCAGGCCGCGCCGATGCCGCGGGTGCCGCCGGTCACGAGGACGACGGCCATCAGCGGGTCTCGGGCACGCGGAGCCAGACGAGCGGCTGGCCCTCCTGGACCCGCTCGCCGTCCGCAGCCAGCCAGCGGATGACCTGTCCCGCGAAGGGCGTGCGGACATCGGAGACGCCGACCCGGCCGACCAGGTCCCCGACGGCGACGGCGGACGGCTCGTCAGGATCGTCCCCGGTCCCGGGCAGGAGCCCCGTCCCGGGAGCCTGCAGGGACGACTCCGGGCTGAAGATGCCGCTGGAGGGGCTCACGACCACCCGCTCGGACATGTAGAGGTGCTCGCCCTGGTGCAGCGCCGGCTCAGCCCGCCAGGTGCCCGCAGCGGCGATCTGGTCCATCAGCGTGTCGAGGTTCTCGGGCTTGGACACGGCCAGGGACTGGATCTCGGGAAGGCTGCGCTTCGCGAGTCCACTGAGGACGCCACCGGGCCCAAGCTCGACGAGTGACGTGAGCCCGAGGCCGGCGAAGGTCTCGAGCGTCTGGCGCCAGCGCACCGGGCTGCACAGCTGGGCGGAGAGCAGCCCCGGCCACTCGGCAGGGTCGTCGTGCACGTGCGCGTCCACGTTGGCCACGACCCTGACCTCGGGGGTCAAGAACGTGACCTCGGCCAGCGCCTTGCGCAGGTCGGCCCGCGCGCCCTGCATCAAGGGCGTGTGGAAGGCGCCCGAGACCGGGATCGGCATGACGCGCTTGGCCCCCAGGCCCTTGGCGAGCTCGCCGGCCAGCGCGACCGCCTCGGGCGTTCCCGCGATCACGACCTGTCCGGGCGCGTTGTAGTTGGCCACCCACACGTCGCCTTCGGCGCGCATGCAGGCCGCCTCGGCGTCGTCGTCCGCGATCCCCAACAGCGCGGCCATCGTCCCCGGTGCCTCCTCCCCGGCACGGGCCATGGCCTCGCCCCGTGCGACCACGAGCCGGATCCCGTGCTCGAAGCCGAGGGCGCCGCTGGCGACGAGCGCGGTGTACTCGCCCAGGCTGTGGCCGGCACAGGCGGCCGGGGTGAGCCCGATTCGCTCCACCGCGTCGAGCACGACCAGGCTCAGCACGGTGGTCGCAAGCTGCGCGTTGTCGGTCTGGGTCAGCTCGTCGATCGGGGCGTGGAGCAAGAGGTGCGACAGGTCACGGTCGGCGGCGGCGGACGCCTCCTCGACCACTTCCCACGAGGGGTGATCGACCCATGGCTCACCCATACCGGCACGCTGTGATCCCTGTCCGGGGAAGGTGAAAACCAGCACGTGTCCGATGGCTCCCATCGACGGGGGTGAGGAACCCACAGTGTGGCATGCCGGCACGCCGGTGGACCGCGCCGGGCCCCGACGATCGCACCGTCGGTGCGATCGTCGTCGCGTCGGCCGAGCGCATCGCTGGTTACCGGGCGGAAACCGGTACGACGCGCGGTGCGACGAGTCAGCTCCCAGGGGGAGAGAAGACGGCGATACAGCCCTGGAGCGCCCCGAGTCCCGCAGGATTGGCGGCGACGGGGGCGGCTGGCGCGGTCGGTGTCCCCGGCACTGTCGTCGAGGTGCTCGTCGTCGTCGGGGGCAGCGTCGTGGTGGTGCTGGTCGTCGGGGGTTCTGTCGTCGGCACCGTCGTGGCGGGCACGACCGTCGTCGGCACGACCGCGCCGATGACCGTCGGCACGGTGGTCGGGGGCACCGTGCTGGTCGTGGTGGTGGTCGACGGCACGTCGGTCGTCGGGGCCGTCGGCGGCACCGCGGTCGTCGGCACGGTGGTCGTCGTGACGTTCGTCGGCGCAGCCGCTGCCGGCCCGGCGGGCGTGGGCGCCGTGATCTGGACCGTGGTGCAGGCGCCGGCCGTCTGCAGGGTAGAAACGTCGTTCACCAGCCGGGCGAGTGCACGGTTCTCGGCCGCGGTGTCCGACGTCAGCGTCGCCTTGGCTTGAGCGAGCGCCTTCGTCGCGGCCTCCCGACGGGCCAGCGACGCTGACACGGCAGCGGTCGCGGCCTGGAATCTCGAGAGGAGGTCGTTCGCGGCCACGCTCTCGTACTGCCGCGCCGCGACGCCGTTCGCGTCCGCTGGGCCGAAGGGCTTTGTGCCGCCGACGTTCGTCAACGAGCTGCTCACGTA
>Ga0116224_10002124_pt1 | contig 11785 bp, 9 predicted proteins | sample Sb_taG_9_FD_89699 | JGI IMG/M metagenome (GOLD analysis project Ga0116224, IMG submission 89699) | Peat soil microbial communities from Weissenstadt, Germany - Sb_50d_b_LC metaG | ecosystem: Environmental > Terrestrial > Soil > Wetlands > Peat | place: Germany: Weissenstadt | collected 2010-09-21
ATCCTACGCTATATCAAAGCATTACGCCACGCTCGTCAGCCACAAATCCCGCCTGTCGTGAATAAAATGGGCTAGCGCCTCGGAGACCTGGATGGCGGTCTCAATGTCGAAGCCCTTATTAGCTTCAATCCAGGGCTTGTCATCCAGGTACTTTTTGCCAGCAAATTCGCGATACTGGAAATTGTAGGCTGAGTCGCCGCCGTAAAAAATCGGCTCGCGCATGGCCGCGCCGGCGGAAAACGGATCGAAGCCAGCTTTTGCCTTTTCTGGGGTAAAGTCCTTGAACCAGACAGACGGGAGCGCCCTATGCAGCTCATGTAGAAGCGCTCGGGCTTTGTCGATATAGCCTTGGGTTACCGCGAGCGACAGCAACGTGTAATCGATCGGCTGGCGCGAAAGCAGGCCGATTAATGTCGAAATCTCGGTACGGGTCAGTTGCTCGCCCGTGTGCAACCTCAAGAGATCGTCCGTCGTGACCTCAGACTGAAATCGGATCAGATTGTCCCGGTAGCAGAAGTAAGCAATCGCATGCGCGAAGCCCGGCGAGGCGCAAAGCGCTGCAAGATCGGCCAAGATTACGGCCTCTTCGCGCGGCGGAGACGCCGTATCAGGTTTCTGCCGGTTGTCCTTCTTGCCCTTCACTTCGATAGTCAGCGCTTTCGTGATCTTTCAGGGAGCTGGTGCTTCGTCGCCTAGCGTCCATCACCAACATGCCGGCCTTATAGTCAGTATAGTGGCTGGCAAAACAAGTCATACTGTAACACGCTTGGCTCTACTACATCTGCGTCCGCTTGTGGCGCGATTCGGACCTACCGAAATATCTGCGATCCGGCGGTATGAGGTGGTAGGCGGACTCTGAGCAAGGCGCCCGCAACAAGCGCGTCCGCGCCCTAAAGCTTGCCGACGAGGCTCTTCAAGAGCGCGCGAAACTCCGCCGCGATCTCCGGATTGGCGAGAGCGAAGGCGACATTGGCGCCCAAGAATCCGAGCCTCGAGCCGCAGTCGTACGTCTTGCCGTCGAAACGCACGCCATGGAAGAATTGGGTTGCGGCGAGCGCCTTCATGCCGTCGGTGAGCTGGATTTCGCCGCCCGCTCCCTTCTCGCCTTTTTCGAGAATTCGGAAGATCTCGGGCGAAAGCACATAGCGGCCGGAGATGATGAGATTGGATGGCGCCTTGCCCTTCGGCTTCTCCACCATGCCGGTGATCTCGAACGTCGCACCATAGTCCTTGCCGACCGACACGACTCCGTATTTATGAGTCTCGTCCGGCGCCACTTCCTCCACGGCAATGATATTGCCGCCATGCTTTTCGTAGGCCTCGATACATTGGGCGAGGCAGCGCTGTTTCGTTGCGCCGGACGCCATGGTCAGCATGTCGGGCAGAACGACCGCGAAGGGCTCGTCGCCGACGATGTCCCGCGCGCACCAGACGGCATGGCCGAGGCCGAGCGGCGATTGCTGGCGGGTGAAGCTCATCGCGCCTGCCTTCGGCAGGCCGGCCATCAAGGCTTGCCATTCCTTGCTCTTGCCGCGCTTCAGCAGGATGTCTTCAAGCTCATAGGCCATGTCGAAATAATCCTCGATCACCGCCTTGTTGCGGCCGGTGACGAAGACGCAATGTTCGATTCCGGCCTCATAGGCCTCGTCGACGACGTGCTGGAGAATCGGGCGGTCGACGACGGTCAGCATCTCTTTGGGGATGGATTTGGTCGCAGGCAGGAATCGCGTTCCGAGGCCGGCGACCGGAAAGACAGCCTTGCGTATGCGCTTGCTCATTCGTTTCCCAAGGTTCGGAGGCCAGATTCCGAGGGGGAGGATCGGGAGAGATAGACCCGGCGCCGGATAAGGCGCGAGCATGACCTAGGATGCCGGCAGGCCAGCCGTCAACTCGCCGGTTAACCCGGCGTTTTGTTCTCACTGGCAGGATCGAACCCCGAATGGGACATGAGGCCTATGGCAGTTTTGGTGACAGGCGGGGCGGGGTATATCGGCGGCCACATGGTCCTGGCGCACCTCGACGCCGGCGAAGAGGTCGTGGTGCTCGATGATCTCTCGACGGGCTTCGCATGGGCGGTGCCCACAGCCGCGACCCTCGTCGTCGGCGATGCCGGCGACGCCGCGCGGCTCAGCGCGATCCTTGCCGAACATCGGATCGACAGCATAGCGCATTTTGCCGCAAAGATCGTGGTGCCCGACTCAGTTGCCGACCCACTCGGCTATTATTTCAGCAATACGGTCAAGACCCGCGCTCTCGTCGAATTCGCAGTGCGCAACGGGATCAGGAACTTCATCTTTTCCTCGACCGCTGCCGTTTACGGCGAACCGGCGGCCAATCCGATCTTCGAAACGGCGCAGCCTGCGCCGATCAATCCCTACGGGCGATCGAAACTCATGGTCGAGTGGATGCTCGGGGACGCCGCCAAGGCGCATGATCTCTCCTATGTGGCCCTGCGCTACTTCAACGTAGCTGGGGCCGATCCGAAGGGTCGGCTTGGCCAATCGACTCCCAACGCGACGCACCTCATTAAGGTTGCAGTGCAGGCAGCGCTCGGCCTGCGCCCAGGCATGGACGTCTACGGGACCGACTATCCGACCCCGGACGGCACCTGCGTGCGCGACTACATCCAGGTGAGCGATCTCATCGCCGCCCATCTCCTGGCGCTGGAGCATCTGCGGGCCGGCGGCGAAAGCCTTGTGCTCAACTGCGGTTACGGGCACGGCCATTCGGTGCGCGAAGTCATCGAGGTCGTGAAAGAGGTGTCAGGCACCGATTTCGAGGTTCGGCTGACCGGACGGCGGGCCGGCGATCCGGCGGCGCTCGTCGCCGGAGCGCAGCTGATCCGTAGCCGGATGGGCTGGACGCCCCGCTACGACGATCTCCGAGAGATCGTGCGGCAGGCCTATGAATGGGAGCGCAAATTGCGGGACGGCACGGTGCCGAAGGCGCGCTAACGATCTAATGCGGAGTTTCCGGCTGATTCTCTGGCGGGGTTCCGTTCTCTTTCTGCTCGCGCATTTGCTTGTTGTACTCGTGTCGGCGCCATATGCCGACGGCGCAGCCGACGATGGCGCCCTTGACTGCATGATGACCGGCCATATGGCCGGCGACGGCGCCGGCCGCGCCATATTTCAGGCAGCCTCCGGGTGCCGCCTCGGCCTGTGACGTGCCTGCGATCGCGGCGCACAAGAAACAGAGCACGATTGCGGTCCTCATTCGGAAGCTCCCCATTCGAAGATAAAAGCCCATGCCGAAAAGCCCTTGCCGGGGCCCGGCGGGGCGGGGATGATATGGGCTTCCGCCAGGCGCGCGGAAAGGGGCGGCGTTCGATTGGCGCAACGATCGAATTCCGGCGGCAATCGCATGGGAGGAAGCATCATGCCGGACGATTCCTCCAACGACACATTCACCGAGACGACCAGGACGAGCTGGGCCGGCCGCATCGGCCAGAGCATCGCCGGGGTCTTCATCGGCATTCTGCTCGTGCCGGCGGCGATCATCCTGCTTTATTGAACGAAGGCCGCGCCGTCGAGGCGATCAGCGCTCTCAATCAAGGCTTGCATCAGGTCGTCGAGGCAAGCCCGGATACGGTTCTGCCGGCTAATGACGGCAAGCTCATTCATTTAACCGGGCCGATCAGCACCGCGACACCGGCCCGCGATCCGGTCTTCGGGGTCACGGGCGAAGGGCTCCTGCGGCTCAGCCGCAAGGTCGAAATGTATCAATGGAAGGAAGACACGAGCACGAGCACGAGCGAATCGATGGGCGGCACGAAGACCACCCAGACAACCTATAGCTATCATCGCGTTTGGTCGGAAAGTCTGATCGATTCGAGTGAGTTTCACCACCCCTCCGGGCATGCCAATCCGAGCATGCCGATCACCTCGGCGAGGTTCGACAGCTCCGCGTCCATGCTTGGCGCCTATCATGTCGATCCGGGCGTGCTCGACGAGATCTCCGATTTCACCCCGTTCGAGGCAGCGATCGCGTCGCCGCTGCCAGGCTACCAAGCCCAGGGCGGCGCATTCTACCGCGGCCAGGACGCGGCCAATCCGGCGATAGGCGACCTGCGCGTCAACTTCGAGGCGGTACCCTCACAGGTTTTCTCGGTCGTGGCGGCGCAGGTCGCGGGCACGCTTACGCCCTATCATGCCGCCAATGGATATGAGATCGCGTTGGTCAAGCCGGGCGCGCTCACCTCAGCGGCACTGTTTGCCGAGAAGAGGCAGGAAGAGCGCATTCTGACCTGGGTGTTGCGCGGCGTCGGCTTCATCGTAATGGTCATCGCTTTTGCGCTGGTGGCCGGGCCTGTGGCGACGCTGTTCGCGGTGGTCCCCTTCCTCGAAGGGATCGTGGAAGCCGGCACGTTTCTCGTCGCTCTGACCTTTGCCGTGCCGGTGACGCTCGCCACGATCGCAATCGCCTGGGCGGCGCATCGGCCGCTGATCGGCGGCGCGCTGCTCGCCGCGGCGCTGGTCTCGCTGATCCTCTTGTCGCGGCTGCACAAACCGAAGGCGGCGCATGCGGCGGCGGCCGTACCCTGAGTCACGCGCGCAGGCTCACAGCCACCCTTTGAGTTCGCGCGCGACGATGTCGGTGATGACGTTCATGCCCTCGGCGCTGTCGTTGAGGCAAGGCACGGTCGCGAAATTCTTGCCGCCGCTTGCCAAGAAGAAATGGCGGTTTTCCACGTCGATCTCTTCGAGCGTCTCGACGCAATCGGCGGAGAATCCCGGGGTGATGACGACGAGATTGCTGCATCCCTCGCGGGCCAACGCCTTCACCGTCGCATCCGTATAGGGCTCGAGCCATTGCGCGCGCCCGAAGCGGGACTGATAGGTCATCTTCAACTTTTTCGCCTCGGGACCGAGCGCCTTGCCAAGCAGACGGAACGTCGCTTCGCAGTGGCGGGGATAGGGATCGCCCTTATCGACATAGCTTTGCGGAATTCCATGAAAGGAGACGAGGATCACGTCCGGGCTGAAATCGAGCCGGGCGAGGAACTTGCGCAACGAGGCGGCGAGCGCTTCGATATAGACCGGCTCGGCCCAATAGGGCGGGGCGATGCGCAAGGCCGGCTGAACCCGCCTGCGCGCCAGTGCGGCGAAGACCGCGTCGCCGACACTCGCCGTCGTCGCCGCCGCGTATTGCGGATAGAGCGGCACGACGAGCACGCGGTCGCATCCGGCATCGAGGAGGGGGGCGATCGCCGGCGCGATCGCCGGATGACCGTAGCGCATGGCCCAATCCACCTTGATCGCGGCTTTGGTTGACCCAAGCCCGCCGGTCTCGATCCAAGCGGCGAGTTTCTCCGCCTGCGCCCGCGTGATCGTCTTCAACGGGCTCTCGCTGCGCTCGCGGTTCCAGATCGATTGATAGGCCTTGCCGCTGCGCGTCGGGCGCAGCGAAAGGATGACGAGGTTGAGGATCGGCCACCAGATCAGGCGGGGCGTCTCGATGACCCGAGGGTCGGAGAGAAATTCCTTCAGATAGCGCCGCACGGACCAATAGTCGGTCGCCTCCGGCGTTCCGAGATTGACAAGCAGAACGCCGATCTCGGCGGACTTTGGCGCAGCACTCATGTTGAACCTTGGGACGCGGCGGCCCGATACTTTCGTCGCGACCAAGTTACACCTAGACTGTTCCAAAATTGAGCAGAATTAACCGGCTGTTTACCGCGGTTACGGAAATTCGTGGACAGGGGCGGCACGCGACGGCGGATCATGATTCGGCGCTTAGCCCGCTCCTCGCGAACGTGGGTTCAAGGCCGGGGCCATCCCCGCCGGAGAGGACATGATGAGAGCGCTTCCCTGGAGCGGCAGGGATGGGAGCGAAGAGGCGCGGCATCCGGCGCAGCGTGGCGAGCCTCGAATCTCGGCAGTCGCCCCCGCGCGCCTCTATGGCAGCCAATTGAACCGCATGGAATCGACGCTCAATTCCCTGTTGGAAGCGGTTGCGTCCTCGGCTGGCGCGGAAGGGCCGGCGCGGCCAAACCGACCGCGGGCCGGCAAATCGCATCCCTCGCTCGGCGCGGCGATCGCCGAGATTGCCGGCCGGCAAAGAGTCTTGGAAGACCAAGAGCGGACGCCGCGGCACGCGGAACCGTCGGTGCAGTCTCGGGCATCGGGCGCCGGGGGCGAAGTCGCCTCGCGGCCGGCCGCGACATCGCTCGTCAGCCTGCAAGGCGACATCGCGGCGCTCGCCGCCAAGCTCGACGACATGCGCCGCGAACAAGCGGCGCGCCACGCCGAACCGCCCGTCTGCAACCTCGACAAATTGCGGACGGAGATCGCCAACATGTCGGAGGCGCTGCGCGATCTCGCCTCGCGCGGTTCGATCGCCGCGCTTGAGCAGGCGATCCGCGGTCTCGCGCAGAGGATCGAATCCTCGCGCACAGAGGGCATCAAGGACACGGTGCTCCAGCCGCTCGAACAACTCGTCGGCGAGCTTAGGCATTCGCTTGCCGAGATCGATCCGCGCATGACGATCAAGGGGCTCGAGGGCGAACTGAAAAGGCTCGGCACCAAGCTCGATGACCTCGGCAAGTCGGGGCTCGATCCCGCGGCTTTCCAAAATATCCAGCAGCAGACGCAGGAAATCCGCGATCTTTTGACCGCAGCCATGGCGCGGCCGCTGCCGGTCGAGCGGATCGAACGGCAGGTGGCACAACTGGCCGAGAGCATCGACCGTCAGCGCGAGGCGGCGGTTGGGCTTAACTTTTCCGGCGAGGCCAGTCGGGACGATGCGGCGCGGATCTCGGCGCTCGACAAGATCGAGGGTCGACTCGACGCCATTGCCGCCAAAGTCGAGGAGGCGATCGCCGAGGCCCGCGACCAGAGCCGTTATGAGGCGCTTTCGCGCCGCATCGACAATGTCTATGAGGAGCTGACGGCGCGCATCGCCGAGGCCTGGCCGGCGGTGGATACGCGGCCGCTTGAAGATCTCGTCCGCGGCCTGGCCGAAAAACTCGAAAGGGCGCAGCAACCGCAGGCCGAGTCGCAGGCGATCGAAGCCTTGGAGCGACAGATCGCCGAGCTCGCGCAGCGGCTCGACCGCTCGAACGCCGGCTTTTCGTCCTTGAGCGCGCTCGAAGAGACGGTCGGCGATCTTTTCGGCGAGATGGAAAGGACGCGCCAGGTCGCTCTCGAGGCGGCGGAAAATGCAGTGCGCCACGTCCTGAATGAAGCCCCCGGCTCGCATCCGCAGCACATCGGGCAGGAACTTCAAAGGCTGCGCGTTGTGCAGGACGAGGCCGACCGGCGCACGCTCTCGACGTTGAAAGCGGTTCACGAGACCTTGGAAAAGGTCGTCGATCGCTTGGCTATGGTCGAAGAGGAATTGGTCGTGCGGCCGAAACCGCCGGGCGAGCTTTTGGCCTCGGGCCCGGCGCCGGCCTTCGCGCCGCGCGACTTGGGCCAGCGCGAGCCGGCGCAGCGCGATCCGGCGGGCATGAAGAGCGCGCAGATCGGGTCCGACGATCTTGCGGCGCGGCGCGACAACGGCAAGAAAAATGGCATGCCGCCCGCCGCCGCCGTCGAAGATTTCCTCATCGAGCCCGGCAGCGGCTTTCCCGGCCGCCGCGAGGCCGTGAAGGACGAGGCGGTCACCACCGGCCGGCAAGGACGCGCGGCGGAGCCGGAGGCGCCGGCAACTCGCTCCGACTTCATCGCCGCGGCGCGCCGCGCCGCGCACGCCGCGCAGACGGAATCGACCGCCGCGGTTGCGCGATCGCAGGTGCGCGCGGCGGTCGCGCCGATAGACAGCGCCGGCCTCATCCAGCAGGCGCGCAATTTCATCGCCCAGCACAAACGCCCGGTGGTTCTCTCGCTCGCCGCGCTGTTCGTGGCGGTCGGCGCCTATGCCGTCATCAAGACGATGGGCCATACGCAGCCGGCGAGTCTCTCCTTGAACGTGGATGCGCCGGCTCCCGCGATCACCGCGGCCCAGGCCACCCGGCCGGTGCCGCAGATCTCCGCGCCGGCGCAGATCACCGCCGCGGCGCTCGATCCCTCGCCCATCCAGAACAGCGTGCAGCAGGGCAAGCCGGACGTCGACCCGATGCCGACCGGTTCTATCGGAAGGTCCAAGGACGCGGCCGGACCAATGCGCGACATCACCCAAGCCGACATGCAGGCCGCGGCGGAGGCCGGCAATGCGACGGCGCAATTCGCCTTGGGGACGAATTATGCGGAAGGCAGGCGCGTGCCGCGCGATCTCGCGGCTGCCGCGCAATGGTACGCCAAGGCCGCGGCGCAGGACCTCGCGCCGGCCCAATATCGTCTCGCCTCGTTCTATGAGAAGGGTCTCGGCCTGCCGCGCGATCTCGCGCGATCCAAAGCCTGGTATCAGAAGGCAGCGGAGCAGGGAAACATCCGCGCCATGCATAACCTCGCGGTTCTCGCCGCCGGCGGCGGGGATAGCGGCAGGCCGGATTACGCCACCGCCGCGCAATGGTTCAAGAAGGCGGCGGAATATGGCGTGCGCGACAGCCAATATAATCTCGCCGTGCTTCTCGCCCGCGGCCTCGGCGTGCAGCAGAACCTCGTTTCATCCTACACATGGTTTGCGATCGCCGCCGCTCAGGGCGACGATGACGCCGGAAGAAAGCGCGACGATGTCGGCGCGAGGCTCAATGCCAATCAGCTCGCCGCGGCGAAAGCCATGGGCGCCGCCTTCCATGCAAAGACGCCGGATGCCGCCGCCAACGATATGCCGACCGGTGGCTGGAGAATCTCGCCGCCCGCGCCCGCCTCGATGAGCAAGACACCAAGGCCGAAGGTGTCGATGCTGTGAGGGAACGGGCTCGCTACCGAGCAGGCGGAGCCGACGGAGCAGGCGCGTGGCGCCCCCCGAACCGGCACGTTGCCGCGGGAGAAGACTCTCGGGGCATAAACATGCGCACGGTCCAACTCGCGCTGACCGCTCCTTCGGCGCAGATCTGGTGGGCAAGCTGTACGGCGAGCTGCCTTTCGACGTCTGGGCTTATCGCCGAGGTTCGCGGCGTCGCTGCGACGAGATCAAGAGTCTTCGTGTTGGCGCGGATATCGTAATGCGTGATGACCCCCACGGACTTATTTGCGTCGCCGATATTGCCGAGAGCCCGCATGTCGTCGGCGCCCGCGACATTTGCCAAGCCGCACGTCGCAAAGGCTATGGCGACGGCTGCAACTTTGGCCGACCACGATGAGGTGGATAAGTTCGCTATCTGAATTTTCAACATGAGTTGAGCTCGTTGCAGGTGAAGCACAAAGAAGACGCGCGTTCCCTCTCCCCTTGCGGGAGAGGGTGGCCGGCGGAGCCGGCCGGGTGGGGGGTCGCGCAATCCCTCATCCGCCCCGCCATAGCCCGCCGCATGCGGCGGGCGTTCTATGATTGACGGGCGTGCGAAGCACGCCCTATGGCGGGGCACCTTCTCCCGCAAGGGGAGAAGGAACGCGCGTCACCAATCACTTGGCCATCTTCCACCGATTTTGGAAACTGATCTACTGGGTGCATGCGGGCGCGCCTTGCCCAAATCAACATGAAGATGCTGCCGCTCAATCCGGCAGGCATTGCTCCTGCGCCACCCTATAGACTCGTTCGCGGCCGAGGACATGCGCGAAAACTGCGGCACCGCCCGGCCCGAACAGCGCCGCAAACGCGCGGTCGCGCAGATTGAGGCCGCCGGCATAGGCGCCGAAGGCGGGCAGCACGCAGCGGGCGCCATTGCTCACGAAACAGCGCCGCCTGACCGAGCCGACCGTGCCCGCAACCCGCGCCATGGGGTGAAAATGGCCGGCGATCTCGGCCTCGCCCTCAGCCTCAGGCCTGTGGCGAAACATGATCCCGCCGATCGCGATCTCGGCGTGACGCGCGCCGCCGAGATCGGCCGGCAGGACAGGATCGTGGTTGCCGGCGACCCAGATCCAGTCGCGCCCGCTCTGCAGGCGCGAAAGCGTGGCGCGGTCCTGCGCCGCCAGGCGCTCGCCGCCGCCGACATCGTGGAAGGAATCGCCGAGCGCCAGCACGCCGCGCGGCGCGTAGCGGGCGACGAGCACGGCAAGCGCCGCAAGCGTCGTCGCCGTATCGTAGGGCGGCAGGAACACGCGGCGCGCCGCGAAGGCGGAGCCTTTTTCGAGATGCAGGTCCGCGACGGCGAGCAGCCGTTCCTCCGGCCAATAGAGCGCGCCCATCGGGTCGGCGACGAAGGAGGCTCGTCCGAGCGCGAGGACGGTGGCGGCCGAACACCATGTATCGCGTGTCGTCAGGCTATTCATGCGGGTTCCTGATGCATCTTCGAAGGGGCATTCGCAGGGGGGAGACGATTCGCCCACTATGCTGGCAGGCGTCGCCTCCATCAATAGCGAAACGGGACAGGCGAAGATGGCGCCACAACAATCTGCGAACCCGCTGCCTGCTTCCGAGCCCGCGCTTTGCCGCCTCCGGTCCCGATGCTATAGGGGCGCTCCGAGCCACTCCCGGAAAAGGTCCTGCGATGAACAAGATCAAGGTCGCAAATCCCGTCGTCGAACTCGACGGCGACGAGATGACCCGGATCATCTGGCATCTCATCCGCGACAAGCTCATCCATCCCTATCTCGACATCGATCTCGAATATTACGACCTCTCGATCCAGAACCGCGACGCGACCGAAGACCAGGTGACGATCGACGCCGCCAATGCGGTGAAAAGATGGGGCGTCGGCGTCAAATGCGCGACGATCACGCCGGACGACGCGCGCGTCGTCGAATTCAATCTCAAGGAAATGTGGAAATCGCCGAACGGGACGATCCGCAACATCCTGGGCGGCGTCATCTTCCGCGAGCCGATCATCTGCAGGAACGTGCCGCGCCTCGTGCCGGGCTGGACGGCGCCGATCGTCGTCGGCCGCCACGCCTTCGGCGACCAATACCGGGCGACCGATTTCAGGGTGCCCGGCAAGGGCCGGCTCACCATCAAGTTCGAGGGTGACGACGGCAAGGTGATCGAGAGGGAAGTCTTCAACTTTCCCGGGCCCGGCGTCGCCCTGGCGATGTACAATCTCGACGATTCAATCCGCGATTTCGCCCGCGCCTCGCTGAATTATGGCCTGCTGCGCAAATATCCCGTCTATCTCTCGACCAAGAACACCATCCTCAAAGCCTATGACGGGCGCTTCAAGGAGATCTTCCAGGAGGTCTACGAGAACGAGTTCAAGGCGCAATATCTGGCCGCCCGGCTCACTTATGAGCACAGGCTCATCGACGACATGGTCGCCTCGGCGCTCAAATGGTCGGGCGGCTATGTCTGGGCCTGCAAGAATTACGACGGCGACGTGCAGTCCGACACGGTGGCGCAAGGCTTCGGCTCGCTCGGCCTCATGACCTCGGTTCTCCTGACGCCGGACGGCAAGACGGTCGAGGCGGAGGCCGCACATGGGACCGTGACGCGGCACTATCGCGAATATCAGAAGGGCAGGGACACCTCGACCAATTCGATCGCCTCGATCTTCGCCTGGACGCGCGGCCTCGCGCATCGGGCCGAGCTCGACGACAATGCCAAGCTGGCGAAATTCGCCGCGACCCTTGAAAAGGTCTGCGTCGATACGGTCGAGGCCGGATATATGACCAAGGACCTCGCCCTGCTGGTCGGCGACCAGCAAAGATGGCTCTCGACGACCGGCTTTCTCGACAGGATCAGCGAGAATATGCACCGCGCCATGGAATCGGCTGCAGCCTGATGCGCGGCAACGCACCCGGCTGCTCGGCAGCCGAGCAACACTCGCCTGCGGCTTTGGCCAGCCACTCGACAAGTGATTGTCTCGCCG
>Ga0116224_10002126_pt1 | contig 11770 bp, 9 predicted proteins | sample Sb_taG_9_FD_89699 | JGI IMG/M metagenome (GOLD analysis project Ga0116224, IMG submission 89699) | Peat soil microbial communities from Weissenstadt, Germany - Sb_50d_b_LC metaG | ecosystem: Environmental > Terrestrial > Soil > Wetlands > Peat | place: Germany: Weissenstadt | collected 2010-09-21
CGGCCGCGCACAGCGTGCGCGGCGCGCCGAAGCGATCGGGCACGCCGGCAAGGAGCGTGCGGCTCAGGATCACGCCGATGCCGAACACGGGGAGCACGAGCGACGCGATCCCGGTGCCCTGCTCGGTCGCCGCGGCGGCGCCGAACGACAGCACGGCGACGTAGCCGAAGTTGACCAGCATCAGACCGAGGCCGGGCCGGAGCGTGGCCCGGAGCGTGCTGCGCTGCTTGGCGGGGTCGGGCTCGTGTTCGTGCGCATCCGGGTCGGGCGCGACGCCGCGATCGGGCGATCTCCCGAGCACCGCTGCGCTCGCGGCCGCCACCATCATCGTGGCCTCGCCCGCGCCGACCATCAGCCGGCTCAGGATCAGCACTGGGAGCGACTGCACGAACGCCGGGATCGTCCCGACCGCCATCACCAATGCGCCGGCGATCATGACCCGCGCCGGGCCGTGGCGATCGGCGAGCCGTCCTCCGAACGGCCGCCCGGCGGCACCGGTCAGCGCGGGTGCACCGCCTGCGAAGCCGATGAGCACCGCGCCACCGCCGAGTGAATGTACGTAGTCCGGCAGGATCCCGAGCACCGAGCCGAGCGCCGCGTAGCACAGGACCGCGGTGCTGAAAACGACCAGATATCTGCGTCGGGTGAAGGTCACGTAGTAGATGTTTACCCGGGGACGGTTCGACGGACGTCGAAACGTCGGGACCCTGCTACTACGCTCACCGATCATGCCCGAAGCGGTCGTATTCGACATGGACGGGGTCTTGATGGACTCGGAGCAGCTGTGGAACCAGTCCAAGCAAGAGGTCGTCCGCGAGTCCGGCGGGCGCTGGCGCGACGACGCGCCGACGGCGATGATGGGCATGAGCTCGCCGGAGTGGTCGGCGTACATGCGCGACGAGCTCGGCGTGGACATGGACGCGGGGGACATCAACCGCGCAGTCGTTGACAGGATGGAGCAGCACTACAGCGAGCATCTGCCGCTGCTGCCCGGGGCGGTTGAGGTCGTCCGCTCGCTTCACCGCCGGTGGCCGCTGGCGCTCGCTTCATCGGCGAACCGCGAGATCATCGATTTCGCGCTCGATGCCGCCGGCCTCGCCGGCGAGTTCCGCGCGACGGTCTCCTCCGAGGAGGTGGAGCGCGGGAAGCCGGCGCCGGACGTGTACCTGGAGGCGGCGCGCCGGCTCGGGATCGAGCCCGAGCGCTGCGTCGCAATCGAGGACTCGAGCAACGGCCTGCGGTCAGCCGCGGCGGCCGGGATGGCGGTGATCGCGGTTCCTAACGAGCACTATCCGCCCGACGGCGACGCGCTCGCGCTCGCCGCGGCGTGCGTGCACACGCTTCCCGAGATCACCCCCCAGCTCGTCGAGCGGCTGCGCTGAGCGATCGCGGGCTATCGCCTACCGGTCGCCTGCCCCACTTCGATCAGGTGGCCGTCCGGGTCCCGCACGTAGCAGCGGATCTCGGCGCCCCGGTCCATCGGCGGCGTCAGGAACTCGGCGCCGCGGGCGCTCCACTCCCTGTAGATCGCCTCGATGTCGGCCACCCGGATGTTCAGGAAGCTCGACGTCCGGTCCAAGTCGGCCGGCGCCTCGAGCGTCACGGTCGGCTTGTCCTCGGTCGGCCCGCCGCCGACGTTGATGATGATCCAGCCGTTGGCGAGCGCGACGATCGTCGGCTCGCTCTCCATCACGACCTCGCCCCCGAGCACGTCGGCGTAGAAGCGACGCGAGCGCGCGACGTCGTTCGAGACGATGAAATGGGTCAGCACGAACCCCTCGGTCGGCGCTGGTAGGTCGGCCATCGCGATCCTCCTCGATTACGAAACGTCCACGACCGCGCCACCGGGGATCGCCGCGATCAGCGCTTCGGTGTCGGCCTCGGACACGGCGTGCGGTGTCCCGGCCGCGGACCACACCGTTGCGAAGCGCCGCAGCGACTCGTCGATCAGCGTCTCGAGCGGCTCGTCGTGGCCGAGCGGTGGGATCCCGCCGATCGCGAAACCGGTGGCGGCGCGAGCCTCGTCCGCGTCGGCGGGGCGGAGGCCGAGCCGCTTCGCCGCGACGCGCCGGTCGCCGGCGCAAAGAACCATCACCGGCTGCCCGTCGCGCATGAACACGAGCGACTTGACGATCTGGCCGACGTCGCAACCGACGGCCACGGCCGCCTCGGCCGCCGTCCGCGCCGAGTCCGGCAGCACCTCGACCGTCACGTCGAGGCCGCGCTCGTGCAGCCGCTCCTGGACTCTCGCCGCGGTGGGGTGCATTCAGGGGGTGCGCAGCTCGCCGGGCTGGAGGTCCGGCGGCATCGGCATGTCCTGCGGGCTCGTCGGGCTGTCGTCGTCCCACGACGCGAACGCCTCGCCGTCGCGTCCCTGATGCTCCGCCGCGCCACCGAGCGCCAGCAGGACCACGCGGCCGGGTCCGTAGTTGACGAGCTGGCGGCGCAGCCCCGGCGCCACCCGGATCAGCTCCCCTTCGGCGAGCTCGGTCGGATCTGACTCGATCACGATCGTGAGGCAGCCCTCGAGGACCAGGTACACCTCCTCCTGGCGCTCGTGGCGGTGGATCCGGCCCCGCTGCCCGGGTTGGAGCACGACCTGGTTCATGCCGAACGATGTCACTCCGAGCTGGCGCCGCAGCGGCAGGAAGCGATCCCCGTAGTCGCGGTCAAGCCGTGCTCGGGCGGTGCCTTCCTCCATGCACGAACCATATTCGAAGCCCGCGCCCCACCCCCAACCCTCCCCGATACACCGGAAATCAGGGCCAATAACTTCTCACTCGACGCCCTCCCACGGGGTGAATGCCGGTTCACTCGGCTATGGCACGGGTTTCGGCACACTCGAGCGGGGCGCTTCGTCGAGTGTCCGGTTGTCCGTGTTGGATGTCGTTACCCCTCGCGCATCGACCGTGGCCAGATCCCCTGCTTGCCGGGCGCGAGGATGCCCTGCGGGTCGAGCGCGTCCTTGAGCGTCTCGCAGAACCGCCGGTAAGCGTGGTCGCCCCACGAGTACTGATCTGCCGCCAGGTCCATGAAATCGAGATGGGCGCGGTACTCGCCGTACCCGAGCTTGGCCGCATCGCGCACGAGACGACGGGCGACGTCGTAGGCGGCGCGCGCCTGTGGCTCGTTCTTGGTGTCGAAGATGATCAGCGTGATGTGCGCGAAGCTGCGCGCGTTGATCGGCAGCATCGCCGCGATGTAGTCGAGCCCGGCCTCGTGGATCATCCCCCGCAGCAGGTCGCGCAACGCCATCGCGTCGCGTCCGGTCAGCGGCGCGATCGGCGAGAAGCCGATGTGGCCGCCCTCCTCGCCGCCGTACCAGGCGGTCATCGCGTTGATGTCGAGGCTGGGCACGCCGCCCTGGACGCGCTCGGCGGGATTCTCGAGGCTCGGGATGTCCTCGGGGGCGACCTTCGTGCCCCACACGTCGGCGCCGATCCGCTCGAACGCCGCCTTGACCTTCGCGAAGCGGTAATCGACCACAGCCTCGTCGCCGTACAGCGCGGCCCGCATCAGCCACCGCCCCACGTCGAGGCCCCGAGCCAGCCGCTCCAACCCCTCATCGGGGATCGGCCCCTCGCCCGTCCACCACTTGGCGCGCTCGGTGAACACCGAGCCATACGCCACCGTGTTCAGCACCTGCGGAACCATCCGGATCGTGTCGTCGAGCATCAGCGTCCGCAGCGTGTCGACGACCGGGCCGAGGTCGTCGTCTGTCCACACCCGCACCCAGAACGGCATGTACACCTCCGGGTAGGGCATCAGCCACACGCCCATCTTGGTCACGATCCCGAAGCCCGACTGCATGAACAGCTGATCCGGCGTGGGCCCGAGGCCGCGCTTGTACAGGTGCCAGGAGCGGTTGTCGGGCATCGCGCCCATCCCCGTGCGCATCACGTCGCCGTTGGCGAGCACGACCTCCATGCCGCACGGCAGGCCGAAGTCCACGCCGTAGGGCATGTACGTGATCCCGTGGTCGAGCGTGTTGCCGATCACGCTGCCCCAGCCGACGTCCGCGATCGACAGCATCAGGCTGTGGCCGCCGGCCTTGATCGCCTCGTACAGGTCGAACCACCTCACCCCGGGCTCTATCTCGGCGTAGCCGAGCTCCTCGTTGATCTCGAGCACGCGATTCATGTTCCGCAGGGAGACGATCACCGAGCCGCGGATACGGGGAGCGGGGCCGCCGTAGCCGTTGTTGCGTCCCTGGCCGAGCGTCCACAGCGGCACGCGATGGCGGCCGGCGATCCGCACCACCTCCTGGACCTCCTCGACCGTCTCCGGCATGACGACGGCCGACGCCACGTACTCGTCCCAGGAAGCGTGCTGGAACGGGTCGCGCCACTCGCGCAGCCCGTCCTCGTCGGTGACCACCCGCTCGGCGCCGAGGACCCCGACGAACTCACCTAGCGCGGCAGACAGGTCATACTCGGATACCGCCGGCGGAACGATCGTGGCCACGGGAACTCCTCCTCGTCTGGAACGGGGTGTCATACCGACCCTACCCCCGCGCGAGGAGGCCCGTCTAGGAAACCCGCCCCACCCGCCCTGCCGGTGCTGTCGATTCGCGCACGATCAGCTTCGTCTCGAGCTGGACGTGCAGCGCCTCGATCCGCTGGTTCTGGAGCTGGCGCACGAGCAGGTTCACCGCCATCCGACCCAGCTCGGCGAGCGGCTGGCGGACGGTGGTCAGCGGCGGCGTCACGATCGAGGCCTCGAACGTGTCGTCGAAGCCGACCACCGACAGCTCCTCCGGGATTCGAACTCCGCGCAGGCGCGCCGCCTGCATCACGCCGATCGCGAGCATGTCGTTGAACGCGAATACCGCGGTCGGCGGGTCGGACCGGTCGAGCAGCGACAGCGCGGCCTCGACGCCGCCCTCGGCGTGGAAGTTCGATTCGACCACGAGCTCAGGGTCGGGCATCTCACCTCCCGCCGCGAGCGCGCCCCGGTAGCCCCGCAGCCGCTCTTCGGTGGCGATCCACCCGCGCGGACCCGTGACCGCGGCGATCCGCCGGTGCCCGAGCGCCAGCAGGTGCTCGACCGCCTCGCTCGCGCCCGACGAATGCGCGGCGGACACCGTTGGAACACGTTCGTCGAGAGGCTTCAAGGGGTCGGCGATCACGAACCGGTAGCCGTGGTCGTGGAGCGCCGCCAGCTCATCGGGGGACTCCTCGGGCAGGATCAGCAGCGCGCCGTCGGTCGTGCCCTGCATCAGCCGCTCGAGCAGCGACACCTCGCGGTCGTGCTCGTGGTGGGTCGGGCACAGGACCATCCGCATGTCCTGCTCGTACAGCGCCTCGCCGGCGCCGTCGAGGATCACGGCGAAGTACGAGTGGTGGACGACCGGCGTGGTCACGCCGACGAGGCCGGTCCGCCCGGCGGACAGCCCTCGAGCCGTGCGGTTCGTGCTGTAGCCGTGCTCGCGGACCACCCGGAGCACCGCCTCGCGCGCCTTGTCCGACACCTCGGCACGGCCATTGATCACCCGCGACACGGTCGCGGTCGAGACGCCGGCGAGATCCGCCACCTGGCGGATTGTCAACCGGTTGCTGCGGCCGTTCTCGGGGCGGGCGATGGAAGCCATACGGAGTATTGAATCACAATTCCTGAAACGTTACATGCAATGGCGGGCACGATCGCCCGCAAGCTACCGAAAAATACATAAGAATCAAGCCTTAACAGATCCGAAACTTTACCGGTAGCGTTTTCAGCCGCTCGCCCAGCAACCGACGGACAGGAGAGGTAGAAGCATCATGTGGTTCATCACCCGACGGTTGGCGTTCTACGCCGTCGCGGCGTGGGTGGCGATCACCATCAACTTCGCGATCCCGCGGGTGATGCCGGGCAACGCGGTCGACACCCTGCTCGCCAAGTACCCGACGCTCGACGCGAACTCGCTGCGCGCGCTCGAAGACGGCGTCAACCTCGCCGGCTACTTCGTCTGGTCGCTGATGGACAACTTCGAGTGGGCCCGCGGCTATCAGCGGCGCTTCGGCCTCCACTACGTCGGCTTCGGGACGCAGGAGCGCCTGCCGAAGAGAAGCGCGGCCTTTTACTCCAAGGTCGCGCGGTCGAACGCGCTCCCGCCGGCGCCCGCGGGTGAGCTCGACGGCCGGCCCTGGGCCGCGGACGGTGACGGGGCGGCCTACGCCGCCTTGGCGACCGACGGCTCCGAGTCGAGCTCTTCGTCCCCGCGCTCGAGCGCGGCCAGGAAGGCGTCCACGACGGCCGGATCGAACTGAGTCCCGGAGCAGCGGATCAGCTCCTCGCACGCGGCGACCGCGGGCATCCCGTCGCGGTACGGGCGGTCGGCGATCATCGCTTCGTAGGCATCGGCAACCGCGAGGATTCGCGCCTCGAGCGGGATCTGCCGACCGCTGATCCCCTTGGGGTAGCCGTTCCCGTCGATCCGCTCGTGGTGGGCCCTGACCCAGGCGGCGATGTCGCTCATCCCGGCGTGCTCGAGGATGCGGGCGCCGATCTCGGGGTGGCGCATGATCTCCCTCCACTCGCCTTCATCGAGCGCTCCCGGCTTGTGCAGAATCGCGTCCGCGATCCCGAGCTTGCCGAGGTCGTGGAGCACGCCGGCGGCGTGGATTCGCTCGACACGGTCGGGCTCGAGGCCGAGGGCCACCGCCGTGTGCTTGGCGAATGTTCCGACGGTGCGGGAGTGCTGCGCGGTTCCGGCGTCGCGCAGGTCGAGCGTCTCGGCGAGCAACATCACAGCAGCCAAGCGTAGTTCGTCATATTGGCCCGGCGCGCCGGGCCCTCCGCAGCGGTGCGATTCGCCTGCTCGATCGCGAGCCCCGCCTGGTCCGCGACCGCCATCAGCACCGCGATCTCGGCGTCGTCGGGACGCCGACCATGCAGCGGCTGGTCGAGCGAGACGATCCCAATGATCTCGTCCGAGGACCCGCGGAGCGGCAGCATCAGCATGTCCTCCGGATGCCAAGCGTCGGGCACCGGTGCGGCCGCGGCCGGCGGGGTCCAGACCGACCCATCGTCCTGCCACTCGTACGTCCCGGCGGCGAGCCACATCGCGCCCTCGCGGATGTGGTCGGGGGTCATCATCGCCTCCCACTCCGGCCAGCTGCTCGTTGTCCCGAGCAGCGTCTGGCGGGCCTCCTCGTCGCCGTCGACCAACAGCACGTGCATCTGCTCGCGAGCCTCGTCGAGCAGGTTGATCGCCACGACCTGAAACGAGAGCTCGGAGCGAATCGTGTGCGCGAGCGCCTCGAGCACGGGCAGGACGCCCGCCCCGGCCGCCGCGGCTCGCGACAGCGCGAGCATGCTCCGCAGGTGACGTGGCACCGCTCCCTGCTCGACGCCGGCCCGCTCCCGCGTTGCCCCAGACGTTTCGTCGTCCTGTGCCGCGGCAACCACGCCGTTGCGGCCGTTGTGCTTGGCCGCGTACAGCGCCGCGTCGGCGCGCGCCAGCAGGCTGCCGCAGTCGGCGTGCCCCGCGGCGACGCCGATCGAGACCGTCAGGACGCCGCCGATCCCGGCCGGGTGGGGCAGCGCGGCCGCCTGGACGGCGCCGCGGACGCGCTCGACGGCCGCCAGCGCCTCGTCGGCCGTCGTGTCCGGAAGCACGATCAGCAGCTCCTCGCCGCCGAACCGATAGGCCATGTCCTTGCCGCGCAGGCTGCCCCGAATCGTGGCGGCGATCGCCCTGAGCGCCTGGTCGCCGGCGAGGTGTCCGAGCTCGTCGTTGTACACCTTGAAGCGGTCGACGTCGCACAGCGCGAGCGCGAGCGAGTCGCCGCGTGCCTGATGGCCGGCCTCGAGCCCCGGAAGTTCGTCGGCGAGCGCGCGCCGATTGCGCATGCCGGTTAGCGGATCGCGACGGGAATCCTCCTTGAGCCGCTCGTTCAGTCGCGCGAGCTCGGCCTCCCGGTCGGCCAGGCTCGCCAGAGCCAGCCGCTCGCGGCTGAGCAACCCGCGGAGCCGGCGTTCGAGCAGCGCCCCCCGGACCACCAGCGAGAGCCCGCAGAACAGAAGGCCGGCGTAGAGGATGAATGCCTCGGCGTTCGGGGCGTGCTGAAGGCGCGCCCGGAGCAGCGCCCCGAGCAGCACGACGAACAGCCCCGCCGGCAGAATCCCGCCGCGCAACCCCGGCTCCTCGGCCTCGGCGACCGCCTCGGGGCGCCGGGCGGCGAGCGCCCCGCCGACGCCGATCGCCACCAGCCCGAGCACCCACAGCGGATCGAGCAGGCTCTCGCCCGAGACGTAGTCCTGGTTGAGCAACTGGGCGCTCCAGGGGATGAACGCGAGCGCCTCGAGCATGACCCCGGCGAGCACCAGGCGCGCAGCGGCCGAGCGAACGCTGGTGAGCGCGCCGCCGATCAGCGCCTGCAGCGCGAGCACGGCCGCCGACACGTAGATCGCCGGATATACGAGCGCGGACAGCCGCTCGGCCACCGGCAGCATCGAGTTGCCGGCGGCGTGCCACAGGAGCGCGAACGTCAGCGAAGCCGCTGCGGCGGTCACGGGCAGGATCTCGGCGGCGCCGACGATCAGCAGCGCTCGGGAGCGGGTGCGCATCCGCACCAGGCTGAGCGTCATCAGCGCCGCGAACGCCCACCAGCCGAAGTCGGCGACGTTGGGCGAGGAGGGGACGTCGGCGGCGCTCGTGAGGCTGAACAGGTCCCAGCCCAGCTGCCCGACCAGCCAGCACCCGGAAGCGGCCGCCCACATCGTCCAGTGGCTCCGGTTCGGAGGCGCGGCGGCCCGGCGTCCGAGCAGTGTCCCGCCCGTAGCGCTGACCGCCCCCGCCGTCCAGGCGACGTCCCACCAGAGCGTCCCGGACGAGGCGAGATGGCCGATGACCATGGCCGCCAGCGCCAGAGCAGCAGGCGCGATCGCGAGCGACAGCGCCATATTCGGGCCGGCGGCTGATTTGACGTTTTTCATCACATCGGGTAATCGGCCGGCGACCGGTTCCGCTGAACGCGAGGGTGAGCTGAATCGACCGATCTCCGGCCAGTGACGAATTGCCCACCGGTGCTGTGCAGAATCGGTTAGGTCGCAACCGAACGCTGTCGAAGGGCGGAATATCCACCGTGGCCGCGGGGTCGGACCGCGGCCGACGGGACCGCCGCAGGTCCGGCCCCCGGCCCCCGGCCCCCGGCCCCTGGCCCTGGCAGGGAGCGGCGCCACGCGGCCCGGGCGTCGCGCGGGCGGGCGGGTGGGCGGGCGGAGTTCTCAGCCGTCCGAGGCGATCGCCGCCTGCGCGGCCGCGATCCGGGCGATCGGCACGCGGAACGGCGAGCACGACACGTAGTCGAGCCCGGCGTTGTGGAAGAACATGATCGAGTCCGGGTCGCCGCCGTGCTCGCCGCAGATCCCGAGCTTAAGGCCCGGATGCGCCTCGCGGCCGACCCACGCCCCCAATCGCACCAGCCACCCCACGCCCGGGCTGTCGATCGTCTCGAACGGCGAGCGGTCGAGGATCTTGCGCTCGATGTAGGTCGGGATGAACTTCGACTCTACGTCGTCGCGCGAGAAGCCGAGCGCGGTCTGAGTCAGGTCGTTCGTGCCGAACGAGAAGAAATCGGCGTGCCGCGCGATCAGGTTCGCGATGAAACACGCCCGCGGCAGCTCGATCATCGTCCCCACCGTGTAATCCTCCCCCGCCCGCATATCGTGCTCGTTGCCCACGGAGACGACCAGCTCGCGCATGATCTCGATCTCATGCTCGTAGGCGACGAGCGGGATCATGATCTCGGGGTGGGGGGGCTCGTCGATCCGCTTGGCCGCGCGCATGATCGCGTGCACCTGCATCTCGTAGATCTCGGGATACAGGATCCCGAGGCGCACTCCGCGCGTGCCCAGCATCGGGTTGCCCTCGTGGATCTGCTCCACGCGGGTGAGCAGCTTCTCGAGCTCGTCGAGGTCGTCGGTCGCCTCGATCCGGGCCCGCTCGAGGTGGGCGCGCAGCTCCGGCAGGTTCGGGAGGAACTCGTGGAGTGGCGGATCGAGCAGGCGAATCGTCACCGGCAGCCCCCGCATCGCCTGAAACAAACCGACGAAGTCCTCCTCCTGGAGCGGCAGCAGGTCGGCGAGCGCCTTGCGCCGGCCCTCGCGGTCGTCGGCCATGATCATCGCGCGCATCTTCGGCTGGCGGTCCTCGGCCATGAACATGTGCTCGGTCCGGCACAGGCCGATCCCCTCCGCGCCCAGCTCGCGTGCGCGCCGAGCGTCCTTCGGCGTATCCGCGTTGACCCGGACCCCCAGCCGGCGGACCTCATCCACCCACTCCAGCACCGTGTCGAAGCGCTCGTCGATCTCGGGTTGGAGCAATTTGGCGCCCGCCTCGACGACCGTGCCCTCGGAGCCGTCGAGCCCGATCCTGTCGCCAGCCTTGAACACCCGGCCGTCGATCGTCAGCTCGCCGGCCTCGAGGTCGACCACCACCGCCGCGCCGGTCACCGCCGGGACCCCCATCCCCCGGGCCACCAATGCCGCGTGGGACGCCTTTCCACCTTCGGACGTCAAGATCCCGCGAGCGGCGTGAAATCCGGCGACGTCGTCGGCCTCGGTGAACGGCCGGACCAGGATCACGTCCTTCCCGGCCGCCGCCTCCGAAACCGCATCGGACGCGGTGAACACGATCTCGCCAACGCCCGCGCCGGGCGAGGCCGCCACCCCGCGCGCCAGCACCTCATAGCCATCGCTGCGGTCGAAGGTCGGGTGAAGCAGCGCATCCAAGCCATAAGCGTCGATCGTCCGCAACGCCTCCCCGCGCGTCAGCAGACCCTCGGAGACCGCGTCGACCGCGAACCGCACCGCCGCCTGGGCGGGCCGCTTGGCGTTGCGGGTCTGGAGCATGTACAGCCGCCCGTCCTCGACCGTGAACTCGACGTCCTGAATGTCCTTGTACTCGGACTCGAGCGTGCGCATGATCTCCATCAGCTGCTCGTACGCCTTGGGCATCACCTCGGCCAGCTCGGAGATGTCGCGCGGCGTCCGGACGCCGGACACGACGTCCTCGCCCTGGGCGTTGACGAGGAAGTCGCCACTCGGTTCCGGCGCTCCGGTCACTTCGTCCCGGCTGAAGGCGACGCCCGTCGCCGAGTTCTCGCCCTTGTTGCCGAACACCATCTGCTGGACGTTGACCGCGGTGCCCCAGTCGTCGGGAATGCGGTTGATCCGCCGGTAGGAGACAGCGCGCTCGCCCGTCCAGGAATCGAACACCGCCAGGATCGCGCGCCGGAGCTGCTCCTGCGGGTCCTGGGGGAAGTCGAAGAAGCCCTTGAACTCGTCGACCAGCCCCTTCAGCGCGTCCGCCGGCAGCGACGCGTCGGTGTCCACCCCGGCGTCCCGCTTGGCGGCCGCGATCGCGTCTTGGAACCGCTTGCCGGCCACCCCCTCGACGACGTTGCCGAACATCTGCACGAGCCGGCGGTAGGAGTCCCAGGCGAACCGCTCGTTGTCGGTGACGGTCGCGAGCCCCTGCACCGAGCGGTCGTTCAGCCCGACGTTCAGGATCGTGTCGAGCATCCCGGGCATCGAGTCGCGCGCGCCGCTGCGGACCGAGACCAGCAGCGGATCCTGGTCGTCGCCGAACTTCTTGCCGGCGGTTTCCTCCAGGCGCTTCAGCGCCGCGGCCACCTGCTCCTCCAGACCGTCCGGCTCCGACCCCGAGCGCATGTAAGCCACGCACGCCTCGGTCGTGATCGTGAACCCAGCCGGTACGCGGTCGGCGCCGAGGACGCGGGTCATCTCGGCGACGTTCGCCCCCTTGCCGCCGAGCAGCTCGCGC
>Ga0116224_10002132_pt1 | contig 11735 bp, 9 predicted proteins | sample Sb_taG_9_FD_89699 | JGI IMG/M metagenome (GOLD analysis project Ga0116224, IMG submission 89699) | Peat soil microbial communities from Weissenstadt, Germany - Sb_50d_b_LC metaG | ecosystem: Environmental > Terrestrial > Soil > Wetlands > Peat | place: Germany: Weissenstadt | collected 2010-09-21
CCGGGCTCTTTGTCGGGGGTAGACCGCGACCCGGTGCCCGGCACTCGAAGTGGACGGCAGGGTAGAAGCGGACCCCCGATTCCGGGAAGATTGAACTTGAGCGATGCGCCGAAGCTGGCGAGGACGACCCCCGCCCAGCACGCGCGCGATCCGACGGCTCACTCCCGTCGTTTCACTTGTCGAAGAGCGACGTGTTTTTGCCACCCCAAGGGCGCAGCTTCGGCCTGCGTTTCCGCAGCAACCCCTTGGGCCTCACCGGCGGCGGACCTGGCTTTGCGTGGAGCGGGCCGGCGTGAGACGAACTATCTTCATCGTCGATGGACGGGAAGTCCTCTGGCTGATCGGAGCGACCCAGTTCGCGGACCACACGTACGATGCCCGTCGCGTCGGGCGGATAGACCGTAACCCAGAGCGGGATGCTGACGGGAACTCCCCCTGTCCTCGCAACATCGAGAAGGGCGTCGAGCGCATCTGGCTCGTCTTCGACGAGCAGGTGTCGCTCAGGGTCGAAGGACGGCGTCTGCCGACGACCGCCAGTTGCTGCGCCGACACTCCTATCGGAGGGCGACGCCGTTTCATCCTCGCCCTGAACCATGTCCTCGTTCCCGCCCCGAGCGGTCCGCTGCACGCCCTTCCGCGGGATGGGCGGCCCCGCATTTTCCATCTCGTCATCATCCGCATCGACGGTGACTTCGTTCTGCCCGCGCTCTTCAGCGAGAAAGTGCAAGTACGCGGCCTCGACCCCGCGCATCTCTTTGATGCGAGCTGCCACCATGTCAGGCCTGACCTTCTCGCGGATCAGTCCGTCGAGGACCACCGCGTAGCGGCCTGCGCGATTGCGAACGTTCTTCGTTTTCGCCCGCATGGCAAAGTACAAGACCCACTTCGAGGTCGACGGATCCTTCGGCTTCTGCCGGGACGCCTCCTCCCAGAACGAGTCGGCCTTAAGGCGCTCGAATTCGTCCGGCTCGCACTGGAACTTGCGCACTACGGGTAAGCAGTTCTCAAGGAACTGACGGATTGCGGCCTGATGGCCGTCCACGATCCTTGTATATTTTTCGACGAGTCGCTGCGCGGCCGCGAACGCGCCTTCCTCTTCAGGGAAAGGCTCAATGACAGGTCGAACGAACTTGGGTAGCGGCCGGCGGATAGGCTGAGTCTGCCGCCGGATCTTTCTCTTGTGCATGGGCATTACACATCTCCAATTTTACGTAACGAGACATTCGTCACGCTATGGTGGCGCTCGTACGCTTCGCCTAGCTCTACAGTCAGCTCATTGAACGCCTTGCCTGCGTGCAACGAACGCTCGGCGATAATCGACTCTGACAACGAACGCGTTCGTTATCCGTCTTTCGGGGGGAAAGGGGGCGTACGGGACAAATCGACTGCGCCTCCGCGGTCCGGGATCGGCGCTCACCAGTTAGTGGCGGCGCGCTTCTGTCGCCTTTTCGGGAGTCAGGCCGAATCGCTCGCGCGCTTTCTTGGTCTCATACTCGCGGGCGCTGATCGTCGGCGTCGCTTTCGATAGGCGTTCTGTCGTCGCCCGGACGTAACGCCTCAGCACGCTCGTCGACAACGCCGCGCAGGCGATGGAACTCGTCGCGCTCCTGGCGCTCTGTCAGTCCAACTGCCGCGCCTTGGCCAGCGTCACTCCGGAAGCCGGAGATCCAAGCCCCATCTCTCGCAGGCGACCGCCGGACCGGTACAGGAAGATCCATTGCTTCGATCCCCCGAGTCGGACCGTCAGGTAAAGCCCGTCGCCGTCCGCATGTCGACCTGGTGTGGTGAGGGTCTCGACGGTGCGCGCCGTGAGCCGCTTGGCCAGCCGCCGTCCTGCCATGATATTGTCCGCCAAACTGTCTTGCCCCAACATTTGCCCCAACAAATGTCTTGGCTCGTGGCGAGTTATAGCGAACGACTGAAGATCGTGTAAAGGATAACGTCGTTGAAATATTTGCGAAAGTTGGACGGTGGCGAACGATGGCGAACGCTACTTCGGCGGACACTCCTTCCGCCAAATCTACGCCAGAGCGCGATGCATATCCGACCACCGCCGCCTGCGCGGGTCGGCTTTCTGCCAGAAAGGCTATCGCGGCCGTGCCGAAAATCAGTTATCCACCACCATCCGGGACCGTTGTGGAGCCGATCTTATAAACTGTCGCAATTTTCTGGCTGGACGAGGCATATTGGATGGTCGGCATGACGACAACCAGAGCAGAGCTTAACCAAGCTGCCAAACTGGCCAGCGGTTTGGGGGCCGCCTCATTCGACCCTTATGCCGTCACACCCGCGCCCAACCGATGCACCGGCAGTTTACGAGGTGTCGACAATGAATTCGAAGACGTTGGCCGCTTGCTTCTCCGCCTTGGCGCTGATGCTCGGGGAGGCGACCGCGGCTTATGCCGCGTCCACCGCGATCTGGCTGGGCGGCGTAGATCCTGTCGTGCAGAAGGACCGGCACACTGACAATCCCGCAGACTATATGGACCTGTTTAAGCCTAACGCACCGTGGACGACCGCAGCTTCTGGCGTGACGGCCTTCAAGATTTCGACCCAACTCGTTCTTCGCGGCACGGACGAGCAGTTGAAGACGGTCATCGACGGTCTCAAGAGCCGTCATATCGCCATGGCCATTGAACTCGGTGTAATCCCTTACTCGGATCGCTGCGGGAAGGGCTCAGAAGGTTACTCGGCTCCGCTTGCCGTCGAAACTGTGGCCAAGAGAATCAAGAGCCTGGGCGGTCAGTTGGACTACGTTGCGATGGATGAGCCGGTGACATGGGGGCATGCAAAGACAGGAAAAAACGCCCAGGGATTCTATTATTGTGAATATGCGGTGACGGAGCTGGCAAACCAAGCGGCACCAAAGATCGCCATCCTACAGCGCTACTTTCCGAATGTGCAGATCGGCGAAATTGATGCGGTGAACGGCCGATATCCGCACCTGGGCAATGACATTATTGGTTTCATAGATGCCTTGCACAAACAGACCGGCGTGAAGCCGGCCTTCGTGCATGCCGACGTTGCCTGGGATTCAAGCTGGCGTCCCATGCTGGAGGATCTAACCCGCCGACTTCGCGCGAGAGGGGTGCGCGTTGGAGTGGTTTTTGACGGCGACCTTAACGCCACGTCTGATGGCCAGTGGGTCGCGCAGGCGCTTGAGCGATATCGGTTGATCACCGGCGATCCGAACACAAAGCCGGATGACCTAGTTTTCCAGACCTGGAGCCCGAGGCCAACCCATATGCTCCCGGAGACCGATCCAAGCGCGTGGACCTATGCCGCCAGATATGCGGTCACGGCGCCGCACTGAAGAAATTCGTCGTTTATTCATGGGGCCACGGGAGCAGTCATAGGACTATAACGTAGACGTAGTGCTCATCATCGTCGGTCGTGGCCCGCCACGACGACAAAGCCCGGCGCGGCGGCTCTCTTTTAGCCCGGCCCGTCCGGCGAAGTTCGCGATCACTGCTCGGGCGGCGCACCGCCCTGCCCTGGATCGCATCGGGCGTGGGCGCGCTTGACCTCGGCAAGGCTGTGGAAGGTGCGCGAAGCGATGCTGGCGCAATAGTCCTCAAGCGAGCCGTTTCCCTCAGGCGGACCGCCTCCGTCCGACGGCGGTCCCTGAGCATCGGGAGGATCGTTCGGTCCCGGAACGACGGGCGAATGCTCGAACAGGCCCAGCGGATATCCGTCTTCCGCCGCCAGCGCGGGGCTCGCCGCCAGCACGGCTAAGAACGCGAGGATTGAGCTCTTCATGGCGGTGACAGATGCCATTGTGCCGCGCGGACATCAACAGCAGGGCGTGAGAATATCCAGCGGCGCTTCCGTTAGGCTCTAAGCTTGACAGGATATTCCTCGAAGCCCAGGCCGCTGCGATGACCTCATCCGCTATCTTCACGCTCGGCGCGCGCGGTTCGCCATTGGCGCTCGCGCAGGCGAACGAGGCGCGCCGCCGGCTGGCCGAGGCGCATGGCTGGGCGATCGAGCGGATCGCGCTTCAGGTCATCCGAACCACTGGGGACGCGATCCAGAATCGGCCGCTCGCCGACGCTGGGGGCAAGGGCTTGTTCACCAAGGAAATCGACGCCGCGCTCCTCGCCGGGGCGATCGACGGCGCCGTGCACTCGGCCAAGGACATGCCTTCCCTCATGCCCGAGGGCGTTACGATCGGCGCCTATCTGCCGCGCGAAGACGTGCGCGACGCGCTGATCTCGGCGTTGGCCGACACGATCGAGGGCCTGCCGCACGGGGCGACGTTCGGCGCCGCCTCGCTGCGCCGTCAGGCCCAGGCGCTGCGGCTCAGGCCCGACCTCAAGCCCGCGCTCCTGCGCGGCAATGTCGAGACGAGGTTAGCCAAGGCCGAGTCGGGCGCGGTCGGCGCCACGCTGCTGGCGCTCGCGGGCCTGAAGCGGCTCGGCCTCGCCCATCGTGCACGCGCCGTGCTCGACATCGACAAGTTCCTGCCCGCCCCCGGCCAGGGCGCGATCGCGATCACCGCGCGCCGCGCCGACGCGCGCGCGCTCGAGGCGGTGAAAGCCATCTCTGACGGCGAGACGATGGCCGCCCTCACCGCCGAGCGCGCCTTCCTGGCCGAACTCGAGGGCTCGTGCCGCACGCCGATCGCGGGCCTCGCGCGCCTCGAGGCCGGGAAGCTCAGATTGCGGGGTGAAGTGCTGCGCCCCGACGGCTCGGAGCGCTTCGATGTCGCCGCTGAGGGGGCGCCCGTCGACGCCGAGCGTCTCGGGCGCGAGGCCGGGCGCGACCTCGCGGCCCGCCTGCCCGCAGGCGTGCTGGTCAGAGCCGGGTGAGCGGGAGGCCGACGCGTGACACGCCGTCGTTCGGTGCTACACTGCGGCGCGACGGCTTCGGTTGAGGCGAACTGGCGGGCGCGACGCTTGCGCTCTTGACGCCCGCATCCCGTCCGCTCCACTGCACGGCGCGCGCGACCGGAGCGCGGACAACATCAAACGCGAGGATCACGGCCATGGCTAACGAGCAGATGATGGCGCAGATGTCGACGAAGCCCGGCTTCATCGCCGCGCTCGACCAAAGCGGCGGGTCGACCCCGGGCGCGTTGCGGCTCTATGGGATTCCGGACAGCGAATATAAGGGCGACGACGCCAAGATGTTCGAGCTCGTGCATGAAATGCGGGTGCGCATCATCACGGCGCCTGCTTTCAAGGGCGACAAGGTCATCGCCGCCATCCTGTTCGAGCGCACGATGGACGGCGAGGCGAAGGGTAAGCCAGTCCCGACCTACCTGTGGGAGGAGCGGGGCGTGGTTCCGATCGTCAAGGTCGACAAGGGGCTGGAAGCCGAAAAGGACGGCGTCAGCTTGATGAAGCCGATGCCCGACCTCGACAAGCTCGTGGCCCGGGCGGTGAAGCTTGGCGTATTCGGCACCAAGATGCGCTCGGTCATCAACCTGGCGTCGAAAGCCGGCATCGCCGCTATCGCCAAACAGCAGTTCGAGTTCGGCGAACAGATCTTAAGCCACGGGCTCACGCCGATCCTCGAGCCGGAAATCTCGATCAAGAGTCCCGACAAGGCGGGCGCCGAGCGGATCCTGCTCGACGAACTGACTAAAGGGCTCGACGCGCTGCCCACCGGCCGCAAGGTGATGTTCAAAGTGACGTTGCCGGAAGTCCCCGACTTCTATGCGCCGCTGATCAAGGACCAGCGGGTCGTCCGCGTCGTCGCGCTATCCGGCGGCTATTCGCGGGACGAAGCCTGCAAGCGCCTCGCCAAAAATCACGGCATGATCGCGAGCTTCTCGCGCGCGCTCGCCGAGGGCCTCAAGCGTTCGATGTCCGACGCCGAGTTCGACAAAGAGCTGGCCCACTCGATCGACGAGATTTATCAGGCCTCGACGGTCAAGGTCTGAGCACGTGGCGGTCATGTTCTATTATGCCTCGGGTTCGCCCTACGCATGGCGGGTCTGGCTCGCCCTCGAGCGCAAGGGTGTTCCCTATCATCGCAAGACCCTGTCGTTCGACGCCGGCGATTTGAAGACGGCGGAATTCGGCGCGCTCAATCCGCGCCGCCGCGTGCCGGTCCTGGTCGACGACGATTTCGCGCTCGCCGAGTCCGCGGCGATTGTCGAATATATCGAGGATCGTTGGCCCTTGGGACCCGCCCTTTTCGCCTCCGACCCGCGCCGGCGCGCGATCCAGCGGCGGATGGTGCGCGAGGCCGATCAGTACCTCGCCCCCGCCGGCAACCGTTTCGTGACGGGCGAGGGCTCCGAGGACACGCTGAACGACCTGCGGCGGGAGCTTGCCCTGTGGGAGGACGCCGCGACCGCCGACTTTCTGACCGGCGAACTTTCGGCGGTCGATCTTTCGGTCTATCCGTTCATGGCGCTCTTGCTGCGGCTCGCCGCCCGCAGGATGGATTTCGTCAAGGACGACGTCATCGGACCGCGTCTCGCCGCCTGGATCGATCGCATGCAGGCGCTTCCCATCGTTCAGCACACCTGGCCGCCGCACTGGAGAGAAGCCGCTCCAGCTTGACCGCGCGCGGCGCCCCCCGGGACTGCTGATGAGAGCGGGCGGCTCGCGAACCGGGTCGTCCGCCAACATGGGACATCGGAATGAATCCAGCGGCTGACACGGTCTTTCTGTTCGACGTCGACAATACGCTCCTCGACAACGACCGGATTCAGCACGACCTTCGAGAACGGCTGCAAGCCGCGCATGGCGATCGCGCGTGCGCGCGCTACTGGGAGATCTTCGAGGAGCAATGGGGCGCGGTTGGCTACGCCGACTATCTCGGCGCGCTCGAGCGCCTGAGGCTCGAGGAGCCGCACGATCCCGCAATCTTCCGCACCGCCAATTGGCTCATGGACTATCCGTTCGCCGATCGCATCTATCCGAAGGCCCTCGATGTTGTGGAACATGTGCGGAAATGGGGATCGGCCGTCATCCTGTCCGATGGCGACGCCGTTTTTCAGCCGCGCAAGATCGCGCGCTCAGGCCTATGGGAGGCGTTCGACGGCAACGTGCTGATCTATGTCCACAAGGAAAAAGAGCTTAAGGAGGTGGCGCGTCGCTATCCGGCCAGCCATTACGCGCTCATCGACGACAAGTCCCGCATCCTCGCCGCGGTCAAAGCCGCCTGGGGCGATCGGGTCACCACCATCTTTCCCAAGCAGGGGCACTTCGCTCTCGAGGACCCGCCGCGCGACGGCGCGTCGGTCGATAGGACGATCGATAAGATCGGCGATCTGCTCGGGCACGATTTGTCCACGCCGACATCATGAATCGCGCGCCAAAGGGTCGGTCCGCGCCCGACGCCGCGAGAACCGCTTGACATGCTCTGCGGCTCATCTTGCCCCTCTCCACCGCGTCGATCACCCGGTCGCGCAAATCTTGCGAATACCGCTTTGCCATCTCCTGCTGGCCTCCGCAAAAGCCGGTAGGTTGAATCAAAATCTCGCCGAGGCGGGAATCCCCCCCGATTCAGCCCAAGCGCAGGACACTCTAACAGGCGCTTTCGAAAAGGATCCGGCTAAGCCCCGAGGATCGCCTCGAACGTCGCCCGCACACGCTTACGCGCCTCATCCAGCGCGGCCGCGAAAGCCTCGAAGTCGGGAAATCCGATCGCCGCGGCGATGCGACGCTTGACGCCGGCCCCAGCCTTGGCGGGGTCGAATGGCCCGGAGGTCGACAAGCGCATGAACTGGGTCGCGTCGGTGTAAAGCCGGTGCGCGTCGATGAGGACTTCGGCCTGTTCGGGCGTGATCAGGCCCGCCCGGCCCGCCTCTTCAACCACCTTGCGGGTCGAGACGTCGAGGATGCCCGGATGCTTGTGCGCGAAGGCGAGCTCCAAGTACTGGGCGACGAATTCGATGTCGATGAGCCCGCCCGCGGCCAGCTTTAAGTCCCAGACGTCGCTGTCGCCCTTTTCCTTGGCGATGAGCGCGCGCATGGCGCGCGTTTCCTGCGCGATCTTGGCCGCGTCGCGCTTGCGGGTCAGCGTCTCACGCACCGTCCTGGCAACGTCGGCGCCGAGGCTCTTATCGCCGGCGACGAAGCGGGCGCGGGTCAGCGCCATGTGCTCCCAGGTCTCCGCCTCGTCCGGCTGATAGATCTTGAACGATGCAAGCTGAGTCGCGAGCGGCCCCTGGCGCCCGGAGGGCCTGAGCCGCATGTCGACTTCGTACAGGCGCCCCGCCTTGGTCGGCGCGGTCAACGCCGAGATGAGCCGCTGCGTCAGCCGCGCATAGTAGGGCCCTGGACCGAGCCGCTTCCGGCCGTCCGAATCACTCGCATCGACGGGAAAATCATAGATAAGAATGAGGTCGAGATCGGAGGCTGCGGTCATTTCGCGCGAGCCAAGCTTGCCCAGCGCGACGACCGCGACCCGGCCGCCGCGAATGCGGCCGTGCTCCGCGGCAAAGGCCTCGATGACCCGCGTGAGCAGCGCCGCGATCAGTCCCTGCGCCAGCGCGCTGTAGGCCCGCCCGGCCCGATCTGGGTCGAGGCGGCCCGACAGCAGGCTAAGCCCAATATGAAACATCTCCTCGGCCGCGAAGTCGCGCGCCCGGTTCAACGCGTCCTCGAGGCTCTGCGCCTGTGACACAAACGCCTCGACCCGCGCGCCCATCGTCTCATCGTCGAGGCTGGCGTCGAGATCGTCGGCGCGCGCCGGATCGATCGCGGCGTCGAGCACATGCGGCCTCCTCGCGATCACCTGCGCCAGCCGCGGGGCGCTGCCGAGCACGTCGCCGAACAATTCGCGTAAAGCGGCGTTCGAGCGCAGGATCGACAGAAGCTCGACGCTTGCGGGCATGCGCGCCAGCGCTTCGTCGAAGGCCTGAAGCGCCGCGTCGGCGTCGCCCGACCCAGCGAAGGCTTCGAGCAGCGCTGGCGTCAGCTCCGTCAGCACTTCGCGCGCGCGGGGGCTACGGACCGCAGCGCGCCGGCCGAAATGCCAACCGCGGACGGTCTCCGCCGCTGCTTCCGGGCGCTGAAAGCCGAGGGCGCTCAGAGTGGTCAGCGTCGCGGGATCGTCGGCGACGCCGGTGAAGACGAGATTGCCTTTGGCGGCGCTGAGCGTCGGCGCGTCCTCGAACAGTCGAGCGTAATGATGCTCGACGCGAGTCAGGTGATGGGTGAGGTCGGCAGCGAAACCGTCGAGCCGCGCATAGCCGCAGAATTTGGCAAAGCGTGTCAGCGCCGGGCGCTCGAATGGAAGGCGCTGCGTCTGCTCGTCGGCGACCATCTGCAGCCGATGTTCCACGCGGCGCAGGAACGCATAGGCTTGGGCGAGGTCGTCCACCGCTTCGGCGCTCACCCATTTGTCGGCGCATAGGCGCTCGAGCATATCGAGCGTGCGCGGCCCGCGCATCTGCGCACGGCGCCCGCCAAAAATGAGCTGTTGCGTCTGGACGAAAAACTCGATCTCGCGGATGCCGCCTCGCCCGAGCTTGATGTCGTGGCCGGGCACGACCACCTGCTCGTGGCCGCGCACGGCGTGGATCTGGCGCTTCATCGCGTGGATGTCGGCGATCGACGCATAGTCGAAATACTTGCGCCAGACGAACGGCGCGAGCTCGGCGAGGAAGCGCTCGCCGAGCTTAAGGTCGCCTGCCGCCGGACGGGCTTTGATCAGCGCCGCGCGCTCCCAGTTCTGGCCCACCGTCTCGTAATACTGGTAGGCGCTTGACGTTGAGAGCGCGACTGGCGTCGAGGCCGGATCGGGCCGCAAGCGCAGGTCGACCCTCAGCACATAGCCATCGCTTGTTCGCTCCTGCATGAGGCGCGCCAGCGCCCGGGTTAAGCGCGCGAACAGCGGCCCCGGCTCCGTTCCTGGCGGAATCGAGGCCGCCGCGGGGTCGTAGAGCACAATGAGGTCGACGTCGCTCGAATAGTTGAGCTCGCGCGCGCCGTGCTTGCCCAGCGCCAGCACCACCACGCCGGAGCCATTCCCAGGATCTGGCGCGTCAGGGTCAAGCGCCAAGAGTCCGGCGCGCGCGTGCTTGCGCAGCAGGAAATCGATCGCGGCGCTAACGGCGGCGTCGGCGAAGCGGGTCAGCGCCTCCGTCGCAGCGACAACATCCCAGAGGCCGCCGACGTCGGCGAGCGCGATCAGAAGCGCCGATTCGCGCTTGGCGCGACGCAGCGCGCGCATCAGGTCCGCCTCGTGCTCGTCGCGCCTGACGCAGAGCGCGCGAACAAGCGCGTCGAGCGATTCGCCGGGCGGGCGCCTGAGCAGCCGGACGAGTCGTTCCGGGTCCTCCCGAACCAGCGCCCACAGGTAAGGCGAATGATCGGCGAGGCCGAGAAGGACATCGCGCGTCCGGCCCCGCTCGAGTTCGGGCTTAAGCTCCGCGGCCGCCGCGGTCTCGAGGAGCGCCGCGAGGCGGCGGCGCGCTTCCGCCGGCGCCGCAAGGCGCGGCGCCTCGACGAGGCCTTCAGCGAGCGTTGCGGTCATTCAAAACCAGCTCGGCGGGCTTCGGCGATTGAGCCGGCTCGTCCGCCGCGGGCAAGGTGAGACGGACCCGAAGCCCGGGCTGATTGTCCTCGAGTTCGACCGCTCCGCCGTGCATGCGCGCGACAGCGGCCGCGAGCGAAAGTCCGAGCCCGGAGCCAGGCCGCGAGCGGGAGCCTTCGAGCCGGACGAACCGGTCGAGCACGCGCGCCCGGTCCGCCGGAGCAATTCCTGGACCCCGGTCCGCGATCGTCAAGCGGACGAATCCGCCGACCCGCTCCGCCGTAATGGCAACGTCGGGTCTCGCCTCAGTGTCGCCGGGAGCCTTGTTCGGCGCGCCATATTTGAGCGCGTTGTCGACGAGATTGGCGATCGCCTGGCCGATCAGCTCGCGGTTGCCGCGAACCTTGAGGCCATCTTCGGCATGGACAGTCAGCGTCAGACCTTCTTCCTCCGCAATCGGCTCGTAAAGCTCGGCGACGCTCCGCGCCGCTTCGCCGATGTCGACGGGCTGAGGCGGCCCCAGGTCGCCGCCCGCTTCCGCGCGTGCGATCAACAGGAGCGCGTTGAAAATCCGGATGAGCCCGTCCGATTCCTCGATCGTCTTCTCCAACGCTTGGCGATAGGCGGCGGCGTCGCCGCCGAAGGCGAGCGCGGCTTCGGCGTGGTTGCGCAGGCGGGTGAGCGGCGTGCGCAAGTCATGCGCGATGTTGTCGGAAACCTCCCGCAGACCCTCCATCAGCACCGCGATTCGGCCCAGCATCTCGTTGAGGCCTTCCGCCAGCCGGTCCAATTCGTCGCCCGAGCCGGACACCGGCAGGCGGCGCGTGAGGTCGCCGGCCATGATCCCCTGCGCCGATTTGTTCATGTCGTCGATACGTCCCAGCACGCGCCGGGCCACGAACAGCGCCCCGGCGGCCCCCAGCGCAGCGAAGAACACCAGCGAAATCGCCAGCGCACGCACCATCACCTTCCCGATGCGCGCGCGGTCGGCGAGGTCATGCCCGATCAGCAGCCGGAAACCGCCTGGCAGAATATAGACTCCCACCAGCGCCTCTCGGTAGCGATCGCTGCTCCCGCTTCCACGGTAGACGATGGGCAGGAAACCCGGGTGCAACAACACCTCGGCCGGCACCTGCTCCACGTTGCCGGCAAGCGGCTCGCCGATCGGATTGGTGAGCAGGTAGAGCGAGGCGCCGGGCTCGCGCTTGCGCGCCTCGATGACGGCGCCGAGGGTGCGTAAGCCCGCCGTGTTGAAGCTGTCGATCAGGCCCTTGGCCTCGGCGTCGATGGTCTGC